>JACCEA010162772.1_pt1 | contig 28352 bp, 28 predicted proteins | sample 7449851 | NCBI WGS metagenome assembly JACCEA01 (sample SAMN15323453, study PRJNA562643) | freshwater metagenome | isolation source: river surface water | place: USA:Blue River Watershed | collected 2017-08-18
ATCCCCATATTTATACATTACTGAGCTGAAAGGACATTATGGTTTCGAAGTGGTGGGTGTGGGGAAAGAGGTCGAAAGATTTGATATCTCTTAGTGTGTAACCGATTTCAGACAGCTGCTTGATGTCTCTTGCCGCCGATACAGGATCACATGCAACGTAGACAATATTCTTCGCTCCTAATCTTGCTAAATGACTAAGCACCTTGTTGTTTGCTCCTGAGCGAGGTGGGTCAAGCACTACGGTGTCTAGCGCATCTACCCTCTGCCTCAAGTAGACCAAGACATCGGAGGTTTCGAAGGATAGATTCTTGAGATCCCTTGAGCTCTTTTTGCCGTCCTTTACCGCCTGTTTGTTCAGCTCTACCGCCCTGACAGAAACGGCTGGATATCTAGCTGCAGAAGTCGCAGCAAATAGTCCAACACCTGAATAAAGATCAAGTAGCTCAGTAACTTGGAAGTTGGCCAGTAGATTCTGCACCTCCCCAGCCAGTTTTGTGGGAGCTAAGCGATGTGCTTGCCAAAAGGTTTGAGGCGAAAGCTCGAAGAGTCTTTCCCCAACTACTTGGGAAAGTTGTGCATGCGACTTCTGCTCCGAGTCAACTATGTTGCCAAAACTGTCAATGGCAAATGAAACTCTGGCATCTGAGTACTTATTTGGGTTACTGAGTGCCACATCCTGCAGCGCTTTCTCAGCCAGAGGATAGGAGCGTATTGGAACAAGCTCATCACTTCTAACTTTCTTGACAGAAGCTCTCGCTCTTGAGTCAAAGTGAATTTGAATGCGAGTTCGGTAGTGCAGACCATCAGTTTCATCCAGTGGCTCAACGGCAACATCTGATTCAATTCCCGCAAACCTCGTGAGCGCTTCTCGCAGAACCTGGCTCTTGAGCTCTCTCTGATACTCAAGCTGGATGTGGCCAAAATCTGCTCCACCTGCGCCTCGCTCCGCATCTTCCCAAATGTGTTTCTGTCTGTGTGGACTAGGCTCGAGAATTTTTATCGGGGTGGCTCGCAGAAAGTTTGATTTCTCATCAATGATTTCTGCTTCTACGATTTCACCTGGTAGCACGTCTTCAACAAAAACAACCTTGCCCTCTGGCCGGGCAACAAAGACTCCCCCATGAGCCACTTTTTCAATTTTCAGTTCCACTGACATCCGCCTAGTGTTTCACAGCTAACCTTGTTGTGTGCCAAAACTTTTACTTGCCTCGACTTCTCCTGCTCGCAAGAAACTGCTCACGGACGCGGGAATCGAATTTGAGTCTCTGCCCCCCGGTGTGGACGAAGAGTCGCTGGTAGAAAAACTTCGCCCTGGCACTGCAGAAGAGCTGACTTTGCTACTCGCCAAAGCCAAGGCTGAGGCAGTTGTGGGCAAGACATCTGCCGAACTCATCTTGGGCTGCGATAGTGCCCTGGAATTTGAAGGTCAAATTCTTGGTAAGCCTGTTCTAGATAGCGTTGCTATTAGCCGCTGGAAAAGCATGCGCGGTAAGTGGGGTACTTTGGCCTCAGGTCACCACCTGATCGCATCCAATGGAAAATCCGCCAGTTTTTGCAGTAAGACAAGAGTTCTCTTCGCTGACATATCAGATGCCGAGATAGCGAGGTATGTGGCAACTGGGGAAGCTCTATATGTCGCAGGCGCTTTCACTATCGATTTCATAGGTGGCAGCTACGTCGAGCGAATTGAGGGCGATTACCACACCGTGGTCGGACTATCCCTTGTGGCTCTGAGGAAACTCATGGCTGAGCTGGGTCACAATTACCAGGACTTCTGGCGTTAGCATCAACAAAACTGCCATTTTTTTGTTGATAACTTATAAAATCTGCTGCATTTAGGCCAATAAGCTATCCGATTATGGCTGAGCGACAAATAAAGAAGCTGCTGATTGCTAACCGCGGTGAGATTGCCGTCCGTATCATCAGGGCGGCCAAAGACAGCGGAATCCAGACCGTTGCGGTCTATGCGGGGGCGGACAGAGATGCCCAGCACGTCCAGCTAGCCGATGAGGCTTACTCGCTCGAGGGAGAGACAGCTGCTGAAACCTATTTGGTCATAGAAAAGCTCCTAGGGGTTGCACGCCGATCAGGAGCAAATGCCGTTCATCCGGGATATGGGTTCCTTTCAGAAAATGCTCAATTTGCCAAAGCTGTAGTCGATGCTGGCCTGATCTGGGTTGGTCCGCCAGCTTCAGCAATCGAGAGATTGGGAGACAAACTCTCCGCCAGACAGGTAGCCGAAAAAGTTGGTGCCCCATTGGCCCCTGGAACCAAAAACCCTGTTGCCTCGGTATCTGAAGTTGAAGAGTTTGTAAACAAGCACGGTCTTCCAGTCGCCATCAAAGCTGCCTATGGCGGTGGTGGAAGAGGAATCAAGGTTGTCAAGGATAAGTCCGAAATAAAGGAACTATTTGATTCCGCGACTCGTGAAGCCGTTGCGGCTTTTGGTCGTGGTGAGTGCTTCATCGAGAAGTACCTTGAAAAACCCAGACACGTGGAAACGCAATGCCTTGCGGATGAGTATGGAAACGTCGTCGTTATTTCAACCAGAGACTGCTCTCTCCAGCGCAGACATCAGAAGCTAGTTGAAGAAGCTCCTGCGCCTTTTTTGAGTGATGCGCAAACCAAAGAACTCTATGAGGCATCGAAGAAGATTTTGAAAGAAGTTGGCTACGTTGGTGCTGGCACCTGTGAATTCCTAGTTGCACGCGATGGAACAATCTCCTTTCTTGAGGTGAACACAAGGCTGCAGGTTGAGCATCCAGTCTCCGAGGAGGTCACTGGAATCGATTTAGTGCGCGAACAGTTCCGCATTGCCGAAGGCGCCAAGCTTGAATATCAAGACCCGGAAATCAATGGCCATTCAATCGAGTTTCGAATAAACGGCGAGGATCCTGGTAGAAACTTCCTGCCTTCACCTGGTCCAATCCATCTGTTCCTGGCTCCATCAGGGCCTGGAATTCGAGTCGACTCTGGGGTGGTCTCTGGTGATGTGATTTCTGGAAACTTTGATTCCATGATGGCCAAGCTAATTGTTACTGGCAAAGATCGAAATCAGGCCCTCGAGAGAGCAAGAAGAGCTCTTCAGGAAATGCAGGTTCATGGTCTGCCCACGGTACTTCCGTTCCACCGACTGATTGTTTCTGATCCAGCATTCACAGCCGATAAAGGCAGTTTTGACGTTCACACCAGGTGGATTGAAACTGAATGGTCAAATCCAATTGAGCCTTGGAGTGGCCAGCAAGAGCAGCTTCCAGCTTCAACTCAAATGAAAGATCTGGTGGTTGAGGTTGAGGGCAAGCGGCTAACTGTCAGTGTCCCCCGATTCCTGGTAACGGGCGAGAGCTCATCCATCCCGAAGATTCACCGTCGCAAGAAGACTCACCAGGCATCCACTCACACCGGAGCTAAAGGAAACTCTCTGCTAGCTCCAATGCAAGCAACAGTCGTGAAGCTTGCGGTTAGTGATGGACAAATGGTGCAAGAGGGAGAGCTAGTTGTTGTGCTAGAAGCCATGAAGATGGAACAGCCACTCACCGCTCATCGCGCTGGAAAAATCGCGAATGTTGGGGTTAGCGTTGGAGCAACTATTTCAGCTGGTACAAGGATTCTGGATATCCTCGACTAATCAATCGCCGGATGCAGGGCACTGGCCGCCTCGGCGATAGAAGCTGATAGCGATGGATAAACGGTGTAGGTCTTGGCGAGCTGATCAACGGTTAGTCTGTTTTCGATGGCAACTGCAATTGGATAAATCAGATCCGAAGCCTTAGGTGCGACAACCACTCCACCAATCACTGTTCCAGATCCAGTGGAGGCAAAAAGCTTGATGAATCCCTCGCTAAGGCCCTGCATTTTGGCTCTTGGATTTGAATCAAGCAGGACTTGGTGGATCTCTCCGCGAACAAGACCTTCCTTGATTTCCTGCTCTGACCAGCCGACCTGAGCGATTTCTGGGTTGGTGAATACGTTGCTGGCAACATTCCTTTGTCTGGTTGGAGTCGCAACGTCTCCCAGCGTGTGATATACAGCCGTGCGTCCCATCATTGAGGAAACAGACGCCAGCGGAATGGATGTTGAGCAATCACCTACGGCATAGACGTTAGCCCTAGAGGTTCGAGCTACTTTGTTTACAATCACCCTGCCGTCTTCGGCTAGTTTCACTCCAGCCTCTTCAAGTCCGAGACCCTTGGTATTGGGCGTCGCTCCTACAGCCATCAAGCAGTGTGAACCACTTAGCACCTGGCCATCAGAGAGGTGAACTTCTACAGAAGAATCATTGCTGATTACTCGAGTTGCTCTGACCTTCTTCAAAAGATTCATTCCGGAACTGATGAAGACCTTCTCAAGTAGTTCGGCAGCATCGTGATCATTACCTGGTAAAACGTTGTCTCGTGAGGAAACTAGGGTGACTTTCGAGCCAAGTTGCAAATAGGCAGATGCAAATTCTGCTCCTGTCACACCCGAACCAACCACAATAAGGTGCTCAGGAAGCACGTTCAGTGAATAAAGCTGCTTCCAATTAAGAATTCTTATTCCATCGGTTTTAGCATCGGGTAATTCTCTTGGCGATGCCCCAACTGCCACAATTATTGTTTTCGCTTCAAGTCGGACTTGCTTTCCAGCTTGATCAAAAACGACATGATGATTGCCATCGAGCTTGGCACGTGCATCAATTACTTCGACACCTTCTCGCATCAGAACTGATCGCATCTGCTGTGACTGACTCTGAGCTAAAGATAAGAGCCTTTTGTTCATCGCTCCGAGGTCAACCTCGACATGAGGATTGATTTTCTTCCCGTCATGGCTGAAGCCAAGTCCGAGAGATTTTGCCAACTCAATCTGCTGCGCGGCTTCCGCAGCTGCTATCAAGGTCTTAGATGGAACAACATCCGTGAGTACGGCATTACCGCCAATTCCGCTTTCTTCAATCAAGACCACTTCTGCACCCAGTTGTCTGGCAGTTCTTGCAGCCTCGTAGCCACCAGGGCCCCCACCAATAATGACCATGCGACCTAGAGAAGAGTTACTCATCACCCGTCAATTGTTCCCTAAATCCGCGGTGGAGATTAGAACTAAACTTGAAAACATGGCTCATCCACTAAATGAAGAAGGGGTAAACCCCTTTGAATTTGCCGAAAAGGCAGCAGCAGCAATTGCCCAGAAATCCGGCGTTCCTAAGCATGACCTAGCCCTGACCCTCGGTTCGGGTTGGTCGAAGGCGGCCGATCTAATTGGTGAAACGGTTAGCGAGATTCCAGCCAACGAAATCCCGGGATTTCATAAACCAGCTGTTGCTGGGCATGTGGGGACCATCCGTTCCATCAAGTTACCGAACGGAAAATATGCACTGGTCATTGGAGCCAGGACCCATTTCTACGAAAATCATGGGGTCAGAGCAGTCGTTCACTCAGTTAGAACGGCTGCCAAAACCGGGGCCAAAATAATGGTCCTGACAAATGGTGCGGGCGGAATTAAGCCCCAGTGGCAGGGCGGAGTTGCTGTACTTATTTCGGATCACATAAATCTCACCGCTTCATCTCCACTCGAAGGCGCGAACTTCGTGGACCTAACCGACCTGTATTCGAAAAGACTTAGACAAATAGCAAAGCAAGTTGATCCTTCTCTAGATGAGGGTGTCTACGTTCAGTTCCGTGGTCCTCACTATGAGACTCCGGCCGAGGTTCAGATGGCGAAACACATGGGCGGTCACATTGTTGGCATGTCTACTGCACTCGAAGCAATAGCTGCCCGAGAGGCAGGCATGGAAGTTATTGGTATGTCTCTAATAACCAACTTGGCTGCCGGTATTCAAACAACGCCTCTGAGTCATGAGGAAGTTATAGCTGCTGGTAAAGCTGCCGAAGGAAAAATCTCAAAGCTACTCGCGGAGATTGTCACCAGGTTCTAGATGTCTCTACTGGAAAAAGCAAAATCTTGGGCAGCACATGACCCAGATTCAAAGACCAAGGGTGAGCTAGAAGAGCTAATCAATCAAGGCAACCACTTAGAAATCGAATCAAGATTTGCTCAATTGCTGCAGTTCGGAACCGCTGGACTCAGAGGTGAGCTGGGGGCTGGGCCTAATCGGATGAATAGGGTTGTAGTGGCCTATGCCGCTGCGGCCATTGCCGAATTTCTGAAAAGAAACAGGCTTCATTATGAAAATCCAGAAGGAAAGCTGAGCGTCGTAATTGGCTTTGATGGCCGCGAGAACTCAGACGTATTTGCCAAAGATACAGCTCAAATAATTTCCGCTGCCGGCTGTGAGGCCCTTCTTTTCGACCAAAGAGTTCCCACTCCAGTAGCCGCTTTCACCGGCAAGCGCTTGAAAGCATCAGCGACGATAGTGGTAACCGCAAGCCACAATCCCCCTCGCGATAATGGATACAAGGTCTATCTAGGTGGAAAATTTGGTGGTTCCCAACTTATTTCACCGCAGGACAGAGAAATTGCCCACCTCATTGAAGAAAACTACAAGCAACTCACTTTTGACAGGATTCCCAAGTCAAATGACTATGGGACTCTTTCTTCAAATGATGTTGATCATTACATAGCTAGGGCTCTGGAGCTTATTCCGCAGTCCAGTCCTGCTCGATCGACAATAAAAATTCTCCACACAGCTCTGCATGGGGTTGGCTCGACTGTCGTGGAAAAAATCTTCAAGCGTGCGGGTTTTCAGCTTTCTGTGGTTGAAGAGCAAAGGAATCCCGATCCTGCATTTCCAACCGTTACCTTCCCAAACCCCGAAGAGCCAGGGGCAATGGATTTGGCATTTCAAGAGGGCAGCAATAACAGAGTTGACCTGATCCTTGCCAACGATCCAGACGCTGATCGCTTGGCGGTGGCTGTGCCAAACGGTAACGGTTGGAAGATGCTGACTGGTGACGAGGTGGGTATCTTGCTCGCGGACTATTGCTCTAGCAAGGCGAAATCTGGTGCGATTGCAAACTCAATCGTTTCGGCCGACATCTCAGCCCTTGCATCCTCATACCAGCTTGATTATCAACAGACTCTCACGGGTTTCAAGTGGATTTCAAAGGTTCCAAACTTGATCTATGGCTATGAGGAGGCGCTTGGATACTGCGTCGATCCAAACTACACACCAGATAAAGATGGCATTTCAGCGGCGCTTGTCGTAGCCGAAATAGCTGCGAATCTGGCTTCACAGAACCAAAGTCTGACAAGCAAGTTGGATGAGCTTGCGAATAAGTTCGGGAGAATCTCAACCGGTCAAGTTTCAATCAGAGTCAGTGATCTCAGTCTCATCGGTCAAGTTATGAGGTTTGTTCGGCAAATGCCCCCTACTTCTTTCGAGGGCACTTTAGAGATGAATGATCTTCTCAAGTCACAGACACTCAAAACTGACGCTGTGATACTGAGTAATGAAAAAGCACGGCTCATCTTCAGACCTAGCGGAACCGAACCCAAGCTCAAGTGCTACTTGCAATATCAAGGCGACCAGGACGGACTCGAAAGACTAAAGGTGTTTGCTAGCGACCTTTTGCGTAGCGCTCAGCAAACCTCCTGATACTCTCGGGAATTGCAAGTCCTCTAGCCTCATCATCTGCAGGAATTGGTTCACCAATTACTGTCCTGATCGGCACAATGCCTGCCCAGTAGCCCAGGTTTAGATCTTCCTCGGGGTCGTCAACTTCATTCTTAGAAATCTTCACTGAAGTTTCATTCAAATTGACCTGAATGATGATGGTCGCCGCCAGCTCTTTTTTTGTTGTTCGACGTGTTTCCGCCACTCTGCCCGGAATTAGTCCATCGCTAAGAGCATCAAGAGCCTCAAGTTTCTGCGCATCCGGAACAAGTTCCGCCTTTCCAAAAATCACAGCTGCCCGATAGTGCATGCCCGTGTTGAAGGTGCTACGTGCAACCTTGAGAGCATTGAGCTCTGTGATGCTTATGCAAACGGCTGAATTTTCTGCGAGGAGCCGCATAAGTCTTGATCCGGTTGAACCGTGAAGATAAAACTTGTCACCCACGCGCCCATAGGTCATGGGAATCACCACTGGAAGTCCATCTTCAATGAACCCGACATGGGCCACAAGATTTTCATCAATGATGGAGTAGAGATCTTGCTGACTTTCTGAAGCCTTGTGAGCAAGTCGCTTTAGTTTTGTCTTGGCTGTGCTTCCTGGTTGCATTCAATGATGTTAGCCGAGAGCTTGTGCTAGCGCCTCTCGGATTTCAGTGAAATCTGTAACGGTTTTGATTACCACAACTTGGCTTCTGCCTGTGTGCAAAGAGCTAACGATGTCTCCGGTAGCAAGAATCAATTGAGCAGGGCTACTTGAATCGATATCTCCTAGCGCTACCGCTTGAACCGTTCCCTGAATTTCCAGCTCAGCGAGTGCTCTTTCGGCGAGCCTTGCCATTATTACGCTGGTGCCGATGCCGGCTCCACACACGCAATAGATTCGCATGCTTTAGTAAAACAGTAAATCTGATTGATGGAAAGAAACTACTGCTGAGCCCTTGCAAAGCCAAGCTCAATCATGTCCATCAACTCTTCTCGTTCTGTAAGACCCTGGAAAGCGCTGGAGGCCGCATTGAGCTGGAATTGCTCAAGATCCGCCAGTGTGTAACCAAAAGTCTCGGTCAGAATTTCCAGTTCCTTAGTAAGCGATGTTCCGCTCATGAGACGGTTATCGGTATTGACAGTGACCTTAAAGCCGAGGTCATAGAGAATGTCAATCGGGTGGTCTGACATGGTCTCACCCATCATTGCGAAAGCGCCGGTCTGAAGATTAGAAGACGGGGAGGTTTCAAGAGCAATCTCCCTGTCGTGAACCCACTGAGCAACCGGACCCAGAACCACCAGATCGGTGTCGCCCTCAGTGCGGGAGAACATGATGTCCTCTATCAGCCTCACGCCGTGACCCAACCGAAGGGCACGACCGTTCACAATCGCATCCTTAATTGATTCAATTCCATCTGCCTCCCCAGCATGAACTGTGATTGGGAAGAGTTCTGCTGCCAGATAATCAAAGGCGACCTTGTGCCGAGATGGTAAGAAGCCCTTCTCTGGACCTGCAATGTCAAAGCCAACTGCACCGTTATTGCGATGTCTAACAGCCAGCTCAGCTATCTCAAGGCCCCTGTCAGAGTGACGCATGGCTGAGACCAGCTGGCCGGTTCTGATGAAGCCACCTCTAGAAGCAACTTCCTCCATACCTCTTTCAAGTCCATCCTGAACGGCTTCGACAGTTTGATCTAGCGTCAAGCCACGAGCCAGGTGTTGCTCGGGAGCCCAGCGCAGCTCTCCGTAAATCACTCCATCCTCTGCCAGGTCCATCACCGCTTCATACGCCACACGCTCTAAGCCCTCATAGGTCTGCATGACGGCGACGGTGTGTTCAAAAGCTTCTAGGTACTTGACTAGCGATCCGGAATTGCAAACTTCGGCGAACCAGGCTGCAAGCTCTGGGCCTGTGCTGCGCGGAAGTTTGTGTCCAATCTCCGAGGAGAGCTCAACAATAGTTTGTGGGCGCAATCCTCCATCGAGATGATCGTGAAGCGAGATTTTTGGTAGCGACTGAATGTCCAACTGTTTCCTAACCTACTTTGCCGAGGACAATGTTTCTTTTCTCGGGACTTTTCTCAGAGTACTCCACGCCTCCGCTAAGGGAAGCCATGGCCCTTTCAAACTTTTCGTCTGTATCCGTGTATAAGGTCATCAGCTTCTGACCCTTTTCCACTCTGTCTCCATACTGCGCGTGTAGCTCGATACCGGCACCAAATTGGACGGCATCCTCTTTTCTCTCCCGCCCAGCACCTAGTCGCCAGGAGGCAACTCCCACCGCTAGGGCATCCAGTTTGGTGATGTAGCCAGTTTGCTCGGCTAGAACGTCATGAGAATATTTCGCTTTTGGAACAGCTGCCTTGGAATCCCCGCCCTGCGCCTGAATCATTTGGTGCCACTTATCCATGGCTTTGCCGTTTTTTAGATTCTCAAGTGGATCTGCGTCGCTAAGGCCGCAGTGGGAAAGCATCTCCTTTGCTAGGGCGACGGTGAGCTCAACAACATCACTGGGCCCTCCTCCAGCTAAAACTTCGGTAGATTCCTCGACCTCTAAGGCATTGCCAATCTTTCGTCCGAGAGGTGTAGACATATCCGTCAGCAGCGCAGATGTCTTGACACCCGCATCATTTCCGATCTGGACCAAAACTTCAGCTAACTCCTGAGCTCGTTCACGAGTCTTCATGAAAGCGCCACTGCCAACCTTGACATCCAGCACAAGGGAAGAAGTTCCCTCGGCGATTTTCTTACTCATAATTGAAGAAGCAATTAGCGGAATAGCCTCAACTGTTCCAGTTACATCTCTAAGTGAGTAAAGCTTCCGATCGGCTGGCGCTAATCCGCTTCCAGCAGCGCAAACCACTGCTCCAACCTCAGCCAGTTGTTTGTAAAGCTCTGGGTTGCTCAGAGATGCTCTCCAACCGGGAATAGCCTCGAGTTTGTCGAGGGTTCCCCCGGTGTGACCCAATCCCCTGCCGCTGAGTTGAGGAACTGCTATGCCGTATGAGGCAACCAAAGGAGCCAGCGGCAAAGTAATTTTGTCCCCTACCCCACCGGTTGAATGCTTGTCCGAAGTCTTCATCGCGAGAGAGGAAAAATCGAGTCTCTCGCCGGAGTCAATCATCGCAAGCGTAAGGTCGAGAATTTCTCGTCGATTCATTCCGTTGAGCAAAATGGCCATAGCCATCGCAGACATTTGTTCATCAGCAACTACGCCCTGGGTGTAATTGGCAACGAGCCAACGAATTTCATCGCTTGAAAGCTCTTGCTTTTCTCGCTTTTTTATAATCAGCTCAACAGCTGAGAAAGTCATTTGCCCAAATCCTTAGGCCCAAATGCATCAGGCAGAACTTCGGTAATTGGTTTGATTCCACTAATGGTTTGCAGAAGCATCCCCTCTGCCGCGTGTTCAAAGAGAAGCTGACGACACCGGCCACAAGGCATAAGTGGATCTCCCTTGCCATCAACGCAGGCAAACGCAACTAGCTTTCCTCCACCAGTGCGATAGAGCTCGCTCACTAAAGAGCACTCTGCGCATAAACCAAGTCCATAGGAAGCATTCTCAACATTGCAACCAGATATGACTCTTCCATCATCAACCAAAGCTGCAACGCCAACTGGAAAATTTGAGTAAGGGGCATACGCCTTTTCCATCGCCGTTTTCGCGACAGCGGTGAGTTGCTTCCAATCAATTTCCAATATTTATCCTTTGGTATATGGAATCGCCAGTGCTTTTGGCGGCCTAGACTGACCAACAAATCCGACAACCGCAATGATTGTCACGATGTAGGGCACCATCGTAATGAAGTCAGTTGGGATTCCTGGACTTACCTGGTTTGCCCAGACCCTGAGGATGATTGAAAATCCAAAGAGCAAAGCAGCGAGCGCAGCAGAAATCGGATGCCATCTGCCAAGGATCACTACGGCCAGCGCAATGAATCCAAATCCACCTGACATTTCTCGACCGAAGGCACCAGCATTACCGATAGTTAGTGCCGCTCCTCCAAGTCCTGCCGACATTCCGCCCAGAGTTACCCACCAAAAACGCGTTCTCCCGACGTTTATGCCCACGGTGTCGGCAGCCAGCGGGTGCTCACCAACCGCTCGTGCCCTTAGGCCCAGCTTGGTCTTGAACAGGACAAAGTAGAGGGTCGGAACAATGATCAAAGCTAAGAAGACAGTGATTCGGTTTTCAAACAGAACTGGGCCAATGATTGGAATTTCGCTCAGGAATGGAATTCGAATTATGTCGAGGGTTCCAGGGAAGTTCACGTTTTCACCATCTTCAGTGAGCCACTGCTGATAGAGGAAGTTAGTGATACCAATCATCAGAACATTTAGCACTACACCAACAATGATCTGCTGGGCCAAGTACTTGATAGCAAAGACGGCAAGAACCATCGAAACAATTGCTGCTCCGATCATTGCTGATATGAGTCCGAACAAATAGTTGTCCGTTATCGATGAAACTACAGCGGCCATGAATGCGCCAGTAAGCAGCTGAGCTTCAATGGCGATGTTTGTGACACCGACTCGCTCACACATCAGTCCACCCATAGCTCCGAGCATGATGGGAACCGCCAGAACCAGAGCTGTGCCGGCAATAAAGGCAACCGGAACGGCATTTCCAGCCGCCAACCAGCCCAAGAGGGCAATCACACCGATTAGTCCGTAAATAGATGCTAGGTAGATAGGTGTCCTGCGGTTTTTCATCGACAGGCTCAGCGAGTAGGCAGCAATAGCCAGCATCAGTATCCCGGAGATGACTCCGAGAGTTGATGAGTCAGCCGGTATTGCAGGCAGCTGGATTGAATCAGTTCTTCTAGAGATTTCGAATGAGACGCTTCCCTCTCGGCCCAGAATGCCAAAGAACAGAAGCACAACCAGCCCCACGCCTCCCATGACAGCGGGTGACTTAAATCCAACGCGCTCCTCTTTGGCTAGTTCAGTAATACTCATTTCGCACCTCCTCCTCTTAGCAGTCGATCTCGAATTGAAGCCAAGACGCTAGTCGTTTGCGGTTTTGGCAAGCGGAAGATTGCTCTGATCAATGGCGGGGCCGCTATGAAAAGAACTATCGCACCTTGCACAATTCCCAAAACCTCAGGTGATACCCCGAGCACCTGCATTGAGGGAGCTCCTGCCTTGAATGCGCCAAATAGAAGGCCAGCAAGCAAAATTCCTGGCGCATTTGATCCGCCCAGAAGAGCAACAGTTATGGCATCAAAACCGATGTTGGCGTGAGCCGACGGAGTTGTTCCAATTGCGGTTCCCAGAGCCTGGTTTGCTGCAGCGACTCCGACAAATGCTGCCGACAGACCCATGGCGAGAATGTAGGTGCGCTCGACGCTGATGCCCGCCGTTCTGGCTGCATCAGGGTTGTAACCGACCATGCGCAACCTAAAGCCAATTGTGGACTTCTCCATAAGCCACCAGTAAAAGACAACAGCTACAAGGGCAAGAATCAAGCCCCAGTGCAAATTGAACTCATCGCCAACTAGCTTCGGCAATAGTGCGCTCTCCATCGGTGGATCTCCCTTTGGATTACCGGTGGCTCTTTCTTCACCGAGCAGTAGTGGGTCGCGAAGTAAGAAGGTAAAGAAGTACAGCATTATGTAGTTGAACATGATGGTGAGAATCACCTCATGCGCACCTGTCCTTGCCCTCAGAAAACCAACCAGGGCACCGAGCAGAGTTGCTCCGATTACTGCTGCTAAGAGAGCAACAATCACGTGGATAAGAAAAGGCAGCTCAAGACGAGTGGCAACGAAAGTTGCAAAAATCATTCCGGTAATGATTTGTCCAGTTCCACCGATGTTAAACATGCCGACTCTAAAAGTCAGGCCAATGCCAAGACCGGCCAGAATTAGCGGAGCTCCAAGGCGCAGTGTCTCCGTCAAGGGACGTATTGCTTTTTCAAATGTGTCTGCCTCGGCATTGAAAATTGCGCCTCTGAATAACGCCCCATAGCCCTCGCTGACAACAGTCCAGGCGGCCCCAAAAGCATCACCCGGTCTTGAAAAGACATAGGCCAAAGACTCGATGAACTCTTTGTTAGAGGCCACCATAAACGCTGCACCCACCAAAAAGCCAAGAATGATTGAGAGTACGGTTCGGGTAAAGCTGCCCGACAGGATTTCCTTTAGCGCCTGAGAGAAACGGTTTTCTTCGCTCATGCGCTTACCCCAGCCATCATCTTTCCTAACTGCTCCCTGGATGTCTTCGGATCGACAATTCCGACAATCTTTCCCCGATACATCACAGCAATTCGATCTGCGAGTGAAAGCACCTCATCGAGCTCGGTGGAGATCAACACAACAGCCTTTCCTGAATCTCGCTCAGCCATGATTCGCTCGTGAATGAATTCAATTGAACCAACATCCACACCTCTGGTTGGCTGGGAGGCGACGAGCAGATCAACTTCCCTGGAAAGCTCTCTGGCCACCACAACTTTTTGCTGGTTTCCACCCGATAGTTTTCCGGCCGGAGTCTCAGCGGATGGTGTCCTAACATCAAACTCTTTGACCAGCTGGTTAGCGATTTCGCGTCTTGCACCAAAATTAATGTTTAGTCCCTTGGTGAACTTTGATTTGTAAGAAGAATTAATCATCATGTTCTCTGCAATTGAGAACTCGGAGACGAGCCCGTCTGTCTTGCGATCCTCTGGGATGTAGGCAACGCCCGAATCCAAGCGAGATCTGACATCGGCCGAAGTAATGTCCTTACCCTTCAGGGTGATTTTTCCAAATCCTGTGAGTGTCGGCCTGAGGCCTAGCAACGCCTCTGCAAGTTCAGTCTGGCCGTTCCCCTGCACACCGGCAAAAGCGAGCACCTCACCGGCCTTAACCTCGAAGGAAAGACCATCGACTGCGCGCTGGCCACGGTCGTCTAGTACCGCGATGTTTTCAACGCTTAGGACAACTTCGCCAAGCTTTTGAGGCTTCTTCTCAATGGTTAGTTCAACTTCTCGACCAACCATCATTGACGCTAGCTCTGAGGTGGAGGCATCTGGTTTAGCGTCCCCCACGACCTTGCCAAGTCGAATCACGGTGATGATATCCGCCACTTCCTTCACCTCACGAAGCTTGTGGGTGATAAAGACGATGGACGTTCCACTCTTTGCAAGCTGGCGCATGATGATCATGAGCTCATCTGTTTCTTGCGGGGTGAGGACCGCCGTTGGTTCATCTAGAACCAAAACCTTGGCATCTCTGGATAAAGCTTTGATGATCTCGACTCGCTGCTGAACCCCAACCGGTAGATCCTCAACCATCGCATCTGGATCAACGTTGAAACCGAACTTTTCGGAGATTTCGATAACTCGCTGACGAGCGAGATTGGAGTCAATTGCACCCAGCGCCTTAGTTGGCTCATGGCCTAGAGCGACATTTTCAGCAACAGTGAAAACTGGGATAAGCATGAAGTGCTGGTGAACCATACCGATGCCAGCGGCCATCGCATCGCCCGGTCCGGTGAAGTTTTGCTTGACGCCATCCAGAAGCACTTCACCTGCGTCTGCCTGATACAGACCGTAAAGGACATTCATCAGGGTGGATTTACCAGCACCATTTTCCCCGAGCAGCGCGTGAATCTGACCGGGTTCTACCACCAGGTCAATGGAATCATTTGCCACCAGGCTGCCAAAGCGCTTAGTAATTCCGCGCAGTTCAAGTTTCAACAAGCACCCCTTCGTGCGATAACTCTATCTTCGCAAAAGAAATGGGCCGCGGTAAAATCCGCGGCCCAATTCCTATAGCTAACTAGCTTGATTAGGCCTTAGGGTCAATCTCGCCAGCGATAATGCCTGCCTCTAGCTCAGCAAGGCGGGTTAGAACTGCAGCATCAACCTTCGACTCGAAGTCATAAAGCGGGCTGAGTCCGGTTCCACCGTTTGCCAAGGTACCGACATATGCATCACCTGAGAACATTCCACCAGCTGATAGGTCAGCGATGATGTCGTAAACAGCGTTGGTCATTCTCTTCTCAGCAGAGGTCAGAACCATGTCTGCATACTCTGGGCTGGTTAGAGCGATGTCCTTGTCAACACCGATCATCACACCGGCTACGCCAGCTTCCTTGATTGCCTCGGAAACTGCACCGAACTGGTCACCACCAACTGGGAAGATCACGTCGGCACCGGCGTTAACCTGTGCTGCTGCGATTGCCTTTGAGGTTCCGGAGTTTGGAACGAAGTCACCGATGAAGTCACCCTTCTGAGCAACTGGGTCCCAACCAACAACCTTGACGGAGGTTCCGCTGTCCTTGGCGTAAGCCATGGCGCCGTAGTAGTAGCCGTCCATAAAGTCAGTTACAGCTGGAATCTGCATTCCACCGTAGGTACCGATGACCTTGGTGGTTGAGTATGCAGCTGCTAGGTAACCAGCAAGGTAGCTGGACTCTGCCATGTTGTAGACAACTGGCTTGAGGTTTGCGTTACCCTCTGACCAACCATCGATGGTCACGAACTGGACCTCTGGGTTGGCAGCTGCTGCTGCGTTTACATCAGCTACTAGGTTGAATCCAACTGCGAAAGTAATGTCGCAGGCCTGGTCAACCATGGCCTGTAGGTTTGGTGCGAAGTCTTCTGCGGAGTTTGACTCTGCATCAGCGATCTGAACACCGAGGTCGCTCTGTGCCTTTAGAAGTCCATCGTAAACAGACTCGTTAAAGCTCTTGTCGTTCCAGCTTCCTTCGTCTGATACTGCACAGGCAAGGTAGTCGATTGTTTCAGCTGCTGACTCTGTTTCGGTCGGCTCTGCCTCTGGGGCTGCGGCGCAGCCAGAGAGGATTAGAGCTGAAGCACCCAATAGAGCGAATGCTGCTGTTGCATTCTTTAGCTTCAAGGTTTCCTCCTGAATGAATAAAAGTGGCACTTTGTGCCGGATCTCTCCCACTCTACCTGTCTGGTAGGCCCCAAACTGCGGGGAAACTCGGATTTACCAATCCGAGATACTTCACAAAAGTTCAGAGTGGCCGGACTGTCGGAGGGACTCGACCAGACTCTTGACCTTCTGGGCATGCTGCTTGCTGGTGACCAGAAGGGCATCCGCCGTGTCCACGACAATCACGTCCTCAAGCCCAATAAGGGCAACCAGGCGCCCGGTATCGCTAACCAATATTCCGCTTGCCGACTCAGACAAGACTCTCGCCGACCCAAGGACGGCCAGGTGTCCCCGGCGACCATGAGATTGAAGTTCAGCTATAGCTGCAAAGTCTCCGACATCGTGCCATTCAAACTGAGCGGGTACGACCGCCACGTTGTTTTGCCTGGCGGCGGGTTCGGCGACGGAATAATCGATAGCTATTTTGGTGAGTGTCGGCCAAAGCTTGCCCATGACATCTTTGCGAGCCGGGGTATCCCAGGCCTGTGCAATCTCGATCACGCCCTTGTGCAGGGTTGGCTGGCTGACACGGAGAACTTCCAGAATCAGTGCGGCCGGAGCGATGAACATTCCGGCGTTCCAGAAATACTGCTCACTTTCGACATACTTCTTGGCTGTAGCAATGTCTGGCTTTTCCACAAACTCGAGAACCTGGCAGGCAGTCTCGGAAAGTCGATCACCTTTCCTTATATATCCAAATGCGACCGAAGGCTCGGTTGGCTTGATGCCAATGGTGACGATCTTCCCGGTCGCTGCTACCTCAATGGCTTCTTTGACGGCAGATTCAAATTTGGACTGGTCCAAGATCACATGGTCCGCGGCAAATGACCCGATGATTACCCCTGGCTGTCGTCTTTCGAGAATGGCTGCCGCTAGGGCAATGGCTGCTGTTGAGTCTCTCGGGGACGGCTCCAGCACCAGAGAGTCATCGCTCAGGTCCGGAAGCTGCTCCATCACGGCCTCAGCGTGAATATCGCCGGTGACAACCATGATGTTCTTGGAGGCAATTGGAACTAGCCGATCCCAGGTGTCCTGCAGAAGGGTCTGGCCTGAGCCGGTTAGGTCGTGAAGAAACTTTGGTGCAGCTGCGCGAGAAAGAGGCCACAGTCTTGAACCAATTCCACCCGCTGGAATTACTGCATAAAAATCTGCTGGATTACCTGCCATTAGCTCTTCCTGGCGCTTAGGTTGCCGATAACTTAAGGTTACCCTGCGCTCGGTTACACTAGTAGAGACTTTTCACCCCCTCGGAGGAACAATTGCCAACTATGCCCGCAGGAACCCTATATAGAGGTCGGGTTGGCATGTGGTCCTGGGTGCTGCACCGCATCTCCGGTGTTGGAATCTTTTTCTTTCTTTTGGTGCACATCCTGGACACAGCTCTGGTGAGGGTTAGCCCTGAGGCCTACAACGTCGTGATTGAGTCCTACAAGACTCCAATCATTGGTGTGGCTGAACTTGGGTTAGTTGGCGCGATCCTTTTCCATGGCCTCAATGGTCTAAGGGTGATTGCGGTTGACTTTTGGTCAAAGGGAACCAAGTATCAGGCGATTATGTTCTGGGCCGTAATGGTTATAACGGTTGGTCTTGTTGCCGCATTCACGCCGCTTCATCTATCGAGAGTGTTTGGTGAGTAATGGCCGTCATTATTGAAACTCCCAATTCACCCAGAACCAGGCAGCAGGCCAACTGGGAAAAGTATGGCTGGCTCTTCATGCGCCTGTCGGGACCGCTACTAATTGTTTTAGTTTTTACTCACCTTGTTTCAAACCTCGTCGTTGGAGAAGGAATCAAGGCAATTGATTTCGCATTTGTTGCTGGAAAGTGGGCAGATCCTTTCTGGCAAGTTTGGGATTTGGCAATGCTATGGCTGGCGATGATTCATGGAACTAATGGAATGAGAACCATAGTTAATGACTACGCCGAAAAAGAAAAGGTTCGCAAAGCACTAGTAATGATTCTTTGGGTGGTTTGCGGTCTGCTAATTCTGCTCGGTTCGCTCGTTATCTTTACGTTCGATCCATGCCCAGCTGGAGCTGCAGCTGAGCTACTGCCATCGTTCTGCCCAGTCAACTAGAAAAGAGAAAAGTGTCTTCTGACTCAGTGATTTATCACTCGCACGACGTCGTGATTGTTGGAGCCGGTGGTGCTGGAATGCGTGCCGCCATCGAGGCAGGTCCAAAGGCAAACGTTGCTGTGATTTCTAAACTTTTCCCAACGCGCTCTCACACAGGAGCAGCCCAGGGTGGAATGGCCGCGGCTTTGGCAAACGTTGAAGAGGACAGCTGGGAGTGGCACACCTTCGACACGGTGAAAGGTGGCGACTACCTGGTCGATCAGGATGCCGCAGAAATCTTGGCCAAAGAGTCAGTCGATGCCGTCATTGACCTTGAGAACATGGGCCTTCCTTTCAATAGGACTCCAGATGGAAAAATCGATCAGCGAAGATTTGGTGGTCACACCCGTGATCACGGTAAGGCTCCTGTAAGAAGAAGCTGCTATGCGGCTGATCGCACGGGACACATGATTCTGCAGACCCTTTATCAAACCTGCGTGAAGCTAGGAATTGAATTCTTCAATGAGTTCTATGTGCTGGACCTTGTAATGAATGAAGGCAAACCTGCGGGTGTCGTTGCCTACGAGCTTGCAACCGGAGATATTCACGTCTTTGCAGGTAAGTCAATCGTCTTTGCCACTGGTGGATTCGGAAAAATCTACAAAACTACTTCCAATGCCCACACGCTGACTGGCGATGGCGTTGCGATTGCATTTAGGCGCGGCATTCCTCTGGAAGACATGGAGTTTTACCAGTTCCACCCGACGGGACTTGCAGGTCTTGGAATTCTGCTGAGCGAGGCTGCGCGCGGTGAAGGTGGAATTCTTAGAAATGCATCTGGTGAAAGATTTATGGAACGCTATGCACCTACCATCAAGGACTTAGCCCCCAGAGACATGGTTGCAAGAGCGATGGCCAATGAGGTTCGAGAAGGAAGAGGGGCAGGACCAAACAAGGACTATGTTCTTCTAGATCTAACTCACCTCGAGCCAGCTGTCATTGATGCGAAGCTCCCTGACATCACGGAGTTTGCAAGAACCTACCTAGGTGTGGAGCCATACACCGAACCTGTGCCGGTTTTCCCAACTGCTCACTACGCAATGGGTGGAATTCCAACCAACATTAAGGCAGAGGTCCTCAGCGATAACGACACCGTAATTCCCGGACTCTATGCGGCTGGCGAGTGCGCCTGCGTTTCGGTGCATGGAGCAAATCGACTTGGAACCAACTCGCTGCTAGACATAAACGTTTTCGGAAAGCGTGCCGGTCGCTACGCGGTTGAGTACGCGACAAAGGCCAAGCAGGTTCCTCTGCCAGAGAATGCCGCTCAAGATGTCATGGATATGCTTGCCAAAGTTCGAGCCGCCAACGGCAAAGAGAAGGTCGCGCAGCTACGAAAAGAACTGCAAGAAACCATGGACAAAAATGCCCAGGTTTTCCGCACTGAGGAGACTCTGAACGAAGCTCTTCATAAGATTGCGGAACTCAGAGCTCGGTATGAAAACATCTCGATTCAGGACCAAGGCAAAAGATTCAACACAGATCTGCTTGAAGCAGTTGAACTTGGCTTCCTTCTAGACCTGGCCGAGGTTACAGTGGTGGCCTGCCGCGAAAGAAGAGAGAGCCGTGGAGCTCACCTTCGAGAGGACTATCCCGACCGCAATGACAAGAAGTTCATGGTCCACTCAATGGCATATCTTCAAAACAAGACTGATCGAAAGACTGGGACCTCAATCAAGATTGATTGGAAACCGGTAGTAATTACCAACTATCAGCCGATGGAGCGCAAGTACTAATGGCAGACAAGGCAATTGCAGAGGTTGTGAGCCTCAAGGTCACTCTGATGATTCGCAGATTCGACCCTGAGGTTGACAGCGAAGCCAAGTGGGTCGACTACGACATCGAGATGTATGGAACCGACAGGGTTCTGGATGCTCTTCACAAAGTGAAGTGGGAGATTGACGGATCTCTAACATTCCGCCGCTCCTGCGCCCATGGAGTTTGTGGATCAGATGCAATGCGAATAAATGGTCGCAATCGCCTAGCTTGCAAGACATTGATCAAGGATCTAGATCTTTCGCAGCCAATTTACATAGAGCCGATCAAGGGTCTTCCAGTCGAAAAAGACCTGATTGTAGATATGAACCCCTTCTATCAGGCATACAAAGACATCAATCCCTTCCTCATGGCCAGCGACAAGCCAAAACGCGAAAGACTTCAGTCCCCCGAGGACAGAGCAAGGTATGACGACACAACCAAGTGCATCTTGTGTGCAGCCTGCACAACCAGCTGCCCAGTTTTCTGGACCGATGGACAGTACTTCGGACCGGCTGCCATCGTCAATGCTCACCGCTTCATCTTTGATTCAAGAGATGAAGGCGCTGAGGTGAGGCTGGAGATCTTGAACGATAAAGAAGGTGTCTGGCGATGCCGAACGACCTTCAACTGCACCGAGGCCTGCCCCAGAGGAATCGAAGTCACTAAAGCCATCTCCGAGGTCAAGCAGGCAATTCTCAGGGGAAGAGCCTAAAGACGAATTGGGTTAGAAAACCCATGATCATAAATCGCAGAGCAGTGCTCGCATCAACGTTAGTAACCACCTCATCAGTTGCCTTGGCGGCCTGCGCTCAGCCTGAGGCGAGCCAAACTACTTTCCCGGTTGGCAGCGAAGAGGGCGTGCCAGAAGGGTCTTCCTCGGAAGTGTTGGTTGGAAACATCGACGAAATTCCTGTTGGCACCGGAGTCAAGGTGAAAGTGAATGACCAGTTGACCATTCTTGTCACTCACCCCACGGAGGCAAACTTCAGAGCCTTCTCGGCAACCTGCACCCACTCTGGCTGTCTTGTCAGTGGTGTTCAGGAGGGACAAATTGCCTGCGCCTGCCATGGCGCAAGATTCAACATGGAATCCGGCGAACCGGAACAGGGTCCAGCAAAAAGTGCCCTGAAGAAATTAGACCTCGAAGTCCGTGGCAAGGAACTGTGGGCGCGATTTAGCTCCTAGGTTTATTACGTGCTAAAGATTGCGACAGTCAACGTCAATGGAATAAGAGCTGCAAGCAAAAACGGCATGGCTGATTGGCTGAAGAAAGCCAAGCCAGATATCCTCTGCCTTCAAGAGGTCAGAGCACCAGTCGGTGAACTCGAAAAACTTGCCAGCGATTCAGGCCCACTTGGAGGCGGATGGCACATCGCCGAGCAAGAGGCCAGCGCCAAGGGTCGAGCTGGAGTTGCGATTCTGAGCAGAGTTCCAATTCAAAAAGTAAGAACTGACATCGGTCCAAGAGAGTTCGACACCGCTGGAAGATGGTTAGAGGCAGATTTTCAGACAAGCCTTGGAAGCCTCACCGTTGTTTCTTGCTACGTCCATTCTGGAGAAGCCGACACTCCAAAGCAGGTTGAAAAATACAAATTTCTCGAGGCCATGAAAAAACGAATGGACAAACTGATAGGGAGCAATGGCCTGGCACTCGTGGTCGGAGATTTGAACGTTGGCCACACCGAACTAGACATAAAGAACTGGAAGGGGAATATCAAGAATGCTGGTTTTCTGCCCGAGGAGCGCTCCTACTTCGATGACTTTGCCTCTCAGGGCTGGGTCGATATGGGCAGAGTCGCACATCCAGGAAAACCAGGCCCCTACACCTGGTGGTCCTTTCGAGGCAAGGCATTCGACACCAATGCGGGTTGGCGAATCGACTATCAGCTAGCAACCCCAAAACTTGCTTCTCTCGGGCAGAATTATCGAGTTGATCGCGCAAAAAGCTATGACGAGCGTTGGACTGACCACTCGCCTGTCCTAGTCGATTACAAACTTGAGGTGAAGAAGTGAGCAAACCAAACCTGCTGAGCGGGATGCAGCCATCGGCTGCCAGCCTTCACCTGGGCAACTATCTAGGTGCGCTGAAGCAGTGGGTTGCCATGCAAGATGAGTATCACGCCTACTACGTGATAGTTGATTTGCATGCCATCACTGTCCCCCAGGACCCCAAGGAGCTCGCGGAAAATACAAGACGCACCGCGGCACAATATCTAGCAGCAGGTATCGATCCTGAAAAATCAGCACTTTTTGTTCAGTCACACGTTCCAGCGCATGCCCAATTGGCTTGGGTGCTGAACTGCATAACCGGTTTTGGTGAGGCATCCCGCATGACTCAGTTCAAAGACAAGAGTCAAAAGGGTGGCTCTGACTCAAGCTCGGTTGGACTTTTCACCTACCCAATCCTGCAGGCAGCAGACATTCTTCTCTACCAACCAAAGAGTGTTCCAGTCGGCGAAGATCAGCGACAGCACCTCGAGCTAACCAGGGACCTAGCAATGCGATTTAACTCTCGCTTTGGCGAAACATTTGTCGTTCCTGAGGCATACATCTTGAAAGAGACAGCAAAGATTTTTGATTTGCAAGAGCCAACTGCCAAGATGTCAAAATCTGCTGCAGATCCCAAGGGTCTTGTAAACCTTCTAGACGATGACTCAACAATCACCAAGAAGATAAAGAGCGCAGTAACAGACACCGACGGAGAAATTCGATTTGATCGAGACAAGAAGCCCGGAGTGTCAAACCTGCTTGGGATTTATTCAGCCATTACATCTGAAACAACAGATGCACTGGAAAAGAAATTTGCCGGCAAGGGCTATGGCGATCTCAAGAGTGATCTCGCTGAGGTCGTAGTCTCGACTCTCGCACCAATCAGGGCAAAGGCGCAGGAGTTACTTGCCGATAAGGCAGAGCTTGACCGTCTGCTTGCTCGAGGCGCTTCCAGGGCCAATGAGCTGGCTGAGAAGACCTTGGCTACGGTCCACGAAAGAGTGGGTTTCATCCCGCCGAAACACTAGGGGCGGAATTTATTACCCCTGAGGGGTATTGTTACTAATGCACAGTTCTTCGGGGTCAGTGAAAATCTGAACCGGCGGTTATAGTCCGCGACCCGACTGGAAACGCAACCCCCAGTTGCGCAGTTTCAGGCGGTTGATTCGGTGAAATTCCGAAACCGACGGTCAAAGTCCGGATGGGAGAAGAACAAAGGGATGCTTTGCCATCCCCTTTTCTGCTTGCCCGCGGGTTCTGTGCTGACCAAAAGGGGCAAGATGCAACTCGGACACCTAGAGACCGCCATGCAGCGGTCGCTTGAGCTTGCCCTGCTCGGACCCGCCTACGGAGTCAACCCACAGGTCGGCGCAGTAATTTTGGATGCCAGCGGAACAATCGTTGCTGAGGGTTACCACAGGGGTTCTGGCACTGCACATGCAGAAGTTGCGGCGATTGAGGACCTAAAGACCAAGACTTCCTATCCGTTTGCTCCCGGCTACACAGCAGTTGTGACGCTGGAGCCCTGCAACCACTTTGGCATGACAGGACCATGCGCTCAAGCGCTAATTGATGCTGGCATCACCAGAGTTGCCTTCCCATTGCGAGATCCAGGTGAAACTTCTGGCGGAGGCGCCCAAAGACTTAGAGAAGCTGGTGTCGAGGTAATCGAGGGCGTCCTCAGGGAAAAAGCTAAGGACCAGCTGCGAGTTTGGCTACATGCCAAGCAGACCAATCGACCATTTGTAACTTTGAAATGGGCAAGCAGTCTTGACGGAAGAATTGCCGCTTCCGATGGATCCAGTAAATGGATTACCGGAGTCGAGTCGAGAGAAGATGCTCACAAACTTCGCAGCGAAGTTGATTCAATTCTGGTTGGCACCGGAACTGTGATTGCCGATGATCCTGAGCTGACTGCCAGAACCAAAGATGGTGGCTACTTTCAGCATCAACCAACAAGGGTTGTAATGGGCGAGAGAGAAATCTCAAGCGATAAAAGAGTCTTTAACACTGTCGCGCCATCGCTACATATCAAGACGCGGGATCCAAAAGTCGTACTCGAACAACTCGCAAGTCTTGGCCACAAGCATCTGCTGGTTGAAGGTGGGGCGAGTGTGGTGGGCGCATTTATTCGTGAAAACCTTGTCGACGAATTCACCATCTACCTCTCGCCGATGCTAATCGGCGGACCAAAACTTGCCATTGGTGATCTCGGAATCAACTCAATTGACCAGGCACTGAACCTAAGAATTGTCGAGCAAAAGACGCTCGGAAAAGACCTATTCATAAGAGCAAGGAGATAAATGTTTACCGGAATTATTGAAGAGCTTGGCAAGGTTTCTGCTATCGAGAATCAGCCTGATGCGTTGCGGCTGACGATTGCGTGCCACGAAGTTCTTAGCGATCTCAAGCGTGGTGATTCAATCTCCTGCTCTGGCACCTGCCTTACCGCAATCGAAATTGACGACAAGAGCTTCACTGCAGACGTAATGCTGGAAACCATCCGTCGCTCATCCTTGGATGGAGTCAAAGTTGGTGACCCAATCAACCTCGAGCGAGCAATGACAGCCGCAACCAGATTTGGTGGGCATCTAGTTCAGGGGCACGTAGATGGTGTTGGTGAAGTTGTGTCTCGCGAAAAGAGCGACAACTGGGACTGGGTAAAGATTCGACTACCCAAGGAGCTAATGAAATACGTCGTCCACAAAGGATCAATCACTTTGGATGGAATTTCTCTGACAGTCAATGACATTGCGGATGACGTGATTGCGGTTTCCCTAATTCCTGAAACTCTGAGAGTCACCACGCTTGGCTACAAAAATCCTGGCGACAAAGTCAATGTCGAGGCTGATGTTATGGCCAAGCACATTGAGAAACTAATGGAGAGTAAGTGAATCCTGAATACAGCAGCATAGAAGAGGTCATCCAGGCTCTTCGCGATGGCAAGCCGGTGATAATCACCGATGATGAAGATCGCGAAAACGAAGGTGACGCAATCATCGCTGCCCAGTTCGCAACTACCGAATGGGTTGCCTGGATGATTCGCTACACCTCCGGCTTTCTGTGCGCACCCATGTCATCAGAGCGAGCTAACCAATTGGACCTGCCGCTGATGTGGGTGAGGAACCAAGACCCGCATCACACCGCCTATACAGTCAGCGTCGATGCGGCTAATCGAACCTCGACCGGAATCTCGGCAGCAGAGCGGGCCAACACCGCCAGGGTCCTAGCCGACCCATATGCCACCCCCCAGTCCCTGATCCGCCCTGGGCACGTTCTTCCCCTGCGGGCCAAGACCGGTGGAGTCCAGGAGCGTGCTGGGCACACCGAGGCCGCTGTGGACCTTCTAGAACTGGCCAATTTAGAGCCTGTAGGGCTCATGGCCGAGCTGGTCAATGACGACGGAACAATGATGCAATCTGGGGAATTATTTGCCCTAGCAAAGAGGTTTGAACTACCTATGAGTACGATTTCCCACCTTCGGGACCACCTGGAGAAGCGCTCCCCTGAGCGGAAATACAGCCAAAATCGCATCCGATTCGAGGCTGAGGCCAAGCTTCCCACCACCCACGGGGAATTTAGAGTTCGTGGCTACTACGACGTCCAGACCACTGCGGACCACGTAGCCATCATCGCTGGCAACCCAGGCCCTAAAAATGCCCTGGTCAGAATGCACTCAGAGTGCATCACCGGAGAGGCTTTTGGATCCCTGAAGTGTGAATGCGGACCTCAGCTAGATGCTGCCTTGGACGCTATCGCCAAGGATCCAAACGGTGGAGTTGTCATTTATCTTCGAGGCCAAGAGGGTCGCGGAATTGGACTTTTGAACAAGCTGAAGGCTTACTCCCTTCAGGAGCAGGGTCTCGACACTGTCGATGCCAATCTTGCCCTTGGCCTTCCAAGTGAGGCTAGGGAGTATGGGGCAGCGGTTGCGATTCTGAAGGACCTGGGAATCGAAAGCGTCCGCCTGCTTAGCAACAATCCCGCAAAGCGCAGATTCCTAGAAGACGCCGGAATTCCAGTCACTGACTATGTTCCACTGATTGTTGGACTTGCCGAGCAGAACAAGGGCTACCTCGAGGCCAAGCGCGCTCGCATGGGCCACATAATTCCAGCTAATCTGAAGTAGTGAGTGGAAAAGGCGCCCCGCAATTTAGCGTTAGCGGAGCTGGACTAAGAGTATTTATCGTCGCCTCATCTTGGCACGAACAAGTCATGTCTGGCCTAATCGCTGGCGCCGAAAAAGAATTGCGCAAAGCCGGTGCAGAAGACATTAATCTCTGGCGAGTTCCTGGAGCGTTCGAGCTCCCACTTGGTGCTGAGCTAGCCATTGAAAATGGTGCCGAGGTAGTTATAGCTCTCGGTGTTGTAATTCGTGGTGAAACCCCACACTTTGAATACGTCTGCGAGGCTGCCACTTCTGGACTCGTAGATGTTCAACTGAAGCACAAGGTGCCGGTCGGATTCGGTCTACTGACAGTCAATAGCGAAAGTGAAGCGCTAGATCGAGCAGGCCTTGCATCTTCTAAAGAGGACAAGGGTGCTGAGGCCGTGCAGGCGGCACTGATGATGGCAGGTCTTGGCATCTGATTTTTTCGCTTAGGCTAAAAGCCTGGAGGAAAAATGGAATTTCTAGAAATCTCACGCAATCTTTTACTTGTACTGCACTTTGTCGGCCTTGCTTCTTTGTTAGGCGGTTTCCTCACCCAAATCCGAACCATGGCGCAGGGCCTAGCAAGAATAATTCCCGCAATGGTGCACGGTGTTTGGACCGCTTTTGTAACGGGCCTGCTACTGGTGGGCGTTGCAGAGGCACGAATAGCCTCAGGCGCAGACCTAAGTATCGATCACACCAAGATTGCCGTTAAGACAGTAGTTGTTTTAGTGGTTTTGGTTCTGGTCATGACTCAGCGCAAGAAGGAGTCAGTCAAGACCCCAATCTTTGCATCAATCGGAGCCCTGACCCTTACGAACGTTGTGCTAGCTGTCTTTTGGTAACTAGTAGCGGAACGTAACCGTTCCTTCTACCTCACCACTTGGGTTAGCAATCGCAACCCGGTAGGTGTAGGTACCTCTGGCTGCAGGTAGCTTCAGCCTTATGGTCATTGACCCTCCAGGCGAAGACAACGTGTATTCATCGCTTGACTGCCAGGCGAGTGTGCCCTGCTGCTCAATGCGCATCGATAGCGATGAGTAGCCGCCGAAGTCGGATGGAGCAAAGACACGGAAGACTACTGAGTCCCCTGATCGTGATGCCGAAACGCTAAAGTTCGAGCTGGGCGCGGTCAAGGGGTTTTCAAACCTTACGGCCGCGGATGGAAGTGAGCCACCGCCTAGGTTCACAACAACCACTCGATAGCTAAGCCCGCGACCCTTGGCCGGTGCACTAACTAGCAAGTTGGTTGTGTAGCCGACAAAAGCTGCTCGGCGCCAGGTTGTGCCATCGTCACTGACCTGGACTTCTGCAACCGTTGGGGCAGAGCCACCGATAAAGGTCGGAGTCGTCCAGCTCAGTCTTAGCCTGGTTCCCTCTGGAGTGAGCGTTAGGTTAGTCGCCTGAGAAGTTGGTGCGAATGCGTGGCGGAGAGTGATAGATCGTGAATTTATCGATTCGCCAACCTCATTTGTCAATCTGAGCGTGTAGACGTGAGAGGCTCCAAAGAGATTGTTCTCGAAGGTTAGAGACAGACTTGCAGCCGCAGCTTCGGCAACCTTTACCCAATTGCCACTTTGCTGACGGTAGAGAATTGCCTTATCTAGGCTGCCACCACCGCTATTTACGCCAGACAAACTCCAGGTGAGGGTATTTACCAGACCGCTTGAGCGCAGAGTAAATGATGATGGAGAAGTGGGAACTACCTTTGGTGCCAAATAGTCAATCGTGGAACTGAAAGCTCCCATTCCCGCATTGGTAAAAGCAACAACTCGGAAAGTTGCTGATTGTCCCGGACTTGGCGGCTGAGTAATCAGAGAAGTTCCGCCGGTGATACCAATCGACTGGAAGACTCCCGCGGTAAGCCTTTGAACCTGATAGTAGGAAAGTGTTCCGCCCATGGTCTCGGGTGCTACCCAGCTC
>JACCEA010280453.1_pt1 | contig 28335 bp, 23 predicted proteins | sample 7449851 | NCBI WGS metagenome assembly JACCEA01 (sample SAMN15323453, study PRJNA562643) | freshwater metagenome | isolation source: river surface water | place: USA:Blue River Watershed | collected 2017-08-18
CCGCTCGACGCCGGGCCGGCCCTCGAGGGTCCGTCGCACCAGCGCTTCTTCATTGCGGCAGTCCATGTTGCTCACGTGGAAGACGGTCGACTCGGCGCCGGCCGGCTCCTTGGCGCAGCTTGCCTGCCGGCCGCTGCCGCCGCAGCCGCATGAGTTGGAGGGATCCTTGTTCATCTTTGGCAACCTCGTGGCCTGGATATTCCGGCCGTGGCATGATTGAACATCCTCTAGTTGCTATAGAGTCAAGTTCTTCGGAGTCGAACCATGCTGCGTATCGGTGAATTGGCCAAGAAGTCGGACTGCCTGGTGCAGACCGTGCGCTTCTACGAGTCCGAGGGTCTGCTTCCTGAGCCGGCGCGCAGCGAAGGCAATTTCAGGCTGTACGACGATGCGCATCTGCAGCGCCTGCAGTTCATCCGCCGCTGCCGGGCCAAGGACATGACGCTGGATGAGATCCGTCAGCTGCTGAGCTTTCGCGACCGGCCCGAGCTGGACTGCGGCGAGGTGAATTTGCTTGTCGATTCGCACATTGCCAAGGTCCGGGCCAAGATCAAGGAGCTGCGGGAGCTCGAGCGCGAGTTGATGGATCTGCGCCGCTCTTGCGATACCGCGCGCACGGCGCGGGAATGCGGCATTCTCAACAGCTTGGCCGAGGCGGCCTGAATCTCAGGCGGCGCGGGCGGTTGCCGGGACGGTGGGCAGTGCGCGTTTGTGGGCGGTGCGGCGGAACGTCTGCAAGATGACCTCGGCGTTGGCCGGGTCCACCTCCTTGCCTTCCAGGAAATCGTCGATCGCCTCATAGCTGACGCCCAGAGCTGCTTCATCGGGGCGCAGCGGCCGCATGGACTCCAGGTCCGCTGTCGGCACCTTGTGGGCCAGCTCCGAGTTGGCACCGAGCGCCAGGGCCAGGGCACGGACCCGCCGCTTGGTCAGACCGCCCAACGGGCTCAGATCGAACCCACCGTCGCCGTACTTGGTGAAGAAGCCCATCACCGCCTCGGCAGCATGGTCGGTGCCCACCACCAGCCCGCCGGTCGCGCCCGCAACGGCGTATTGGGCAATCATGCGTTGCCGCGCCTTGATGTTCCCCAGCACGAAGTCTTCCTGCCAGTGGTCGTTGAAGTTGAGCCCGCCAGCTTTCAGCTGCCGGAGCATGGCGTCGGCGGCCGGCTGGATGTCGACGGCCAAAGTTTCGTCCGGACCGATGAAGGCCAGCGCCCGTTGCGCGTCCGCCTGGTCGGCCTGGACGCCGTAGGGCAGCCGCATCGCGATGAACCGCAAGGGCAGGCCCGCGGAGCGCAACTGCTCTGCCGCCAACTGGCAGAGCCGCCCAGCGACGCTGGAATCCACGCCGCCGCTGATTCCGAGGACGAGTGATTTGGCGGCGGCCGCTCGGGCGTAGTCCACGAGGAACCGAGTTCGCCGGGCAATCTCGGCCGCCGCGTCCAAATGCGGCGCAACTCCCAGCTCCGCGGCAATACGCCTCTGTTCTTCCTGCATGCCCCGATGCTAGCGGCGTTGGAGCGTGGCGGGGTCCAGCTCCGAAGGCCAGGTGCCGTGCTCCATCACGCCAAAACGTCCGGTGCCGACGTTCTGCGGCGGCGTGCGGCCGAGGGCGTGACCCACAGGTGCCAGCACGAGCCGGACGACCTGCGCCACCACCTCGGCGGTGTTTCGGCTCCTCCAGGCCAGGCCAAGCATCCCCGCGTGGCTGCGCAGGTGCAGCCCAAGGTAGGGCTGGGCCACGATGTGTCCAAGCTCATGCGCACGCCACGCGGCGCGCAGGTCGCCGGTTGTCTCGTGGAACTCCGCCGTCCTCGTTTCGCGGATGAATGCCGCCCTGGCCTGCGCGTACTCGCCAGATGAAGCCGCGGCTGGCCTGCTGCGGAACGGATAGACCAGCTGCGGGCCGTAATCCATCGGAAAGTCCGTTTCCTTCAGACCCACCTCGTTCGCGCCCAGCTTGTACTTGGGCAGCCGAAAGGTGCCGAACACATGGTCCCACAGCATCCAGAACTCGCCATAGTTGACCTGCGCGTCCTCGTACTCGCGCTTGTGGTGCCAGCGGTGCACTTCCGCCGCCCCGATGACAAAGCGCAGCGGCCCGACACGGTAATCGAGGTTGGAATGCTGGAACGCAAGATGCACGGCGAGCAGTCCGAGCCACGCTCCAACCGCCAACGCCGGCGCTCCCAGCAGCACGACGGCGAGCAATCCCGGCGCAGCCATCATGCCCGCATGCAAGGGATGCCGGCGTTCGCCGTTGAGCCAATAGAGGCGCTCCGAGCTGTGGTGGATCGCATGGAAGCGCCACAGCCATGGCACCTTGTGGCTCAGCCAGTGGACGCTGTAGAGGCTGAGGTCGAGCACCGCACCGACCGCCAGGGCCTGCGCCCACAGGGGCCACTGTTGCGGCCACCACGTGCCGGTCACCCACAGGGGCGCCACCGCCGCCAGGACGCCATGCACCGCAAGGAGAACCGCGAGATTCACGAGCGCGTGGATCGCGTCGCAGACACTGTCCCGGTGATCCTGGCCCCAGCTTGCATGGAAAGGCAGTCGACGTTCTAGCAGCGCGACTCACGCCAGGGCGGCCGCGACAATCAGGGGCACGGTGGGGAAGTACGGCCAGTCGGCAGCGAGACCGCCAAAGAGCACCGCCGCCGTTGCACCCAGGATCAATGGGTAGCTGCCATAGCGGATCGTGGTCTCCAGCATGTTTTCTTTCGTATTCATCTTCTTTCCTCAGGGCTTGCGAACAGGATTGGAAACTCTCTAGCTGCAGTAGAGTCAAGCAAGGTTGGCAGAGACCCGCGACCGGCGGTGCTGCTGCGAATGGGCGTCCGCAACGGCCCTAAAATCCGCGCGTCGGCGTGCGTCGCATGCCCCCGAAAAGAGCCGCTTTTTCCCATGTTCACGACTGTTCGATTGCTGGCCGCGCGCCTGTTGGTGCCGCTTGTCCTGCTGTGCGGCGGCGCCGCGGCGGCGCAGCCCGCCGCCAAAAGCGTGGTCGTCACCGAGCGCACGCGCGCCGAGCTGCTGGCCCATGCGCCCGAGGGCGTCGAGCCGGGCAAACCGGTCTGGGTCGGGCTGCAGCTGGCGCACCAGCCGGAGTGGCATTCGTACTGGAAGAACTCCGGCGACTCCGGGCTTCCCACCAAGCTGGAATGGAAGCTGCCGGCCGGCGTGCAGGCCGGCGAGATCGCCTGGCCCATGCCGCGCAAGTACCCGATCGGCACGCTGATCAACTACGGGTACGAGTACACGGTGCTGTTGCCGGTACCGCTGACCGTCACGCCCGAATTCAAGCCCTCGCTCCTGGCGGGCACGCTGGAGGTCAAGCTCAAGGCGACCTGGCTGGTGTGTCGCAAGGAGTGCATTCCGGAGGAGGGCGAGTTCTCGCTGGCCATCCCCGCCAAGAGCGCGACCGCCTTGCACGGCCCTGCTTTCCAGGCGAGCTTTGCGGCGCAGCCCAAGCCGCTGGCGGGCGAGGCGAGCGCGACGATCGAGACGGATGCCCTGCGCGTGCGGGTGAGTGGGCTGCCAGCCCACTTGCGGGGGAAGCCGCTGGACTTCTTCCCCGAGACAGCGGAGGTGATCGAGACTTCGGCGCAATGGAGCCAGGCATGGGAGGGCGAGGTTTGGACCGCACGGGTTCCGCTGTCGCCTCATCGCAGCCAGAGTCCGCAGACGATGCCGATCGTCCTGACGCTCGCCAACGAAGCTTGGAGCATCGATGCGCGCGTGCAGGGCGCCTGGCCCGCGACCGCCGCCCCGGCGGGCCTGTCCCCGGCATTGCAGGAAGCACTGCGCAACAACGCCTCGTCGGGCGACGCCGGCGCTCAGTTGACGTTCATGGCGGCCTTGCTGGGCGCATTGCTCGGTGGGCTGATCCTGAATCTGATGCCGTGCGTCTTCCCCGTGCTGGCGATCAAGGTGGTCGGGTTCACGCAGCATGCGAACGACATGCGCGCCCGCCGCCTCGATGGGCTCGCGTATTCGGCTGGCGTTGTTGCGTCGTTTGCGGCGCTGGGCCTGCTCGTCGTCGCGCTGCGCGGCGCCGGCCAGCAGCTGGGCTGGGGATTCCAGTTGCAGATGCCCGGCGTCGTTGCCGCGCTCGCGGTGCTGTTCACCCTGATCGGCCTCAACCTCGCTGGCGTGTTCGAGCTGCGCCAGGTGCTTCCCTCGCGCTGGGCTTCGCTCCAAAGCAGCCATCCGGTGCTCAATGCCTTCCTGTCCGGCGTCTTGGCCGTCGTGGTGGCCTCGCCCTGCACGGCGCCCTTCATGGGCGCTGCGCTCGGGTTTGCGGTCGGCTTGCCCACCCCTCAGGCGCTGATGATCTTTGCGACGCTGGGCGCGGGGATGGCATTGCCCTACCTGGTGGCCAGCTGGGTCCCGGCCGCCGCGCGGCTGTTGCCCCGGCCCGGCGAGTGGATGGTCACCTTTCGCAAATTGATGGCGTACCCGATGTTTGCGGCCGTGGTGTGGCTGCTGTGGGTGCTGGGACAGCAAGCCGGGATCGATGCGGTCAGCGCCCTGCTCGTGGTCCTGGTCGCAACCGGCATGCTGGCCTGGACCTTTGGCCTGCACGGGCGTGCGCGGGTGGTCCTTGGCGTTGTCGCACTCGCGTGGACGGCCGCTTTCGCCTGGCTGCTTGCAGCGCAGATCGGGGCAGCACGGCCGGATCGCGCCGTCGCGGCGACTGATGCGTGGCAGGCCTGGGAGCCTGGCCGGGTTGAGCAGCTGTTGGCCAGCGGGCGGCCGGTGTTTGTCGACTTCACGGCCGCCTGGTGCGTCACCTGCCAGTACAACAAGAAGACTGTGCTGCAGAACCCGGATGTGCTGGCGGATCTCGCGTCCAGGGACGTGGCGCTGTTGCGCGCCGATTGGACCCGGCGCGACCCGGCGATTACCACCGCGCTCGCGGCACTGGGCCGCAACGGTGTTCCCCTCTATGTCCTCTACAGCAGCGGGGCGCAGCCGCACGTTCTTTCGGAGATCCTGAGCCCATCCGAAGTGCGTAAGGCCCTGGCCGAGCTGCCCCGGCCGCCCCTGTCGCCGACAGCGCGGCCGGCCGCACGTCCGGCTCCTTAGTCCGTGATTTCCGTCGCTGTGCTTGACTCTCCAGCCGCTGCAGCCTGCACGATGCGTGGCATGACAGGAGCAACAAGTGGCTGACAAGGACGATCACGACGAACTCGCGGGATTGGACGCCAGCAACGCGGCGGACCGGAGGATCTTGCGGACGGTGCTGCTGATCAACCTGGGGCAGTCCGCGGCCGGCATCGGACTCGGCGCGTGGGCCGCTTCGACCGCTCTCATGGGCGCGGGCCTTGATAACCTGGCCGACGCATCCGTCTACGCGGTCAGCCTCTACGCCGTGGGCCGCGCGGCGAAGGTCAAGGTGCGGGCAGCCCGCCTTTCGGGCTTCTTGCTGATTGGCCTTGCCGTGCTGCTGTTCGTCGAAGTCCTGCGCCGGTTTGCGGGCGGCGAGGAGCCTGTGGGGCCGGCCATGATGGCCATGGCGGCCGTCAACGCAGCCTTGAACCTCGTGTGCCTGAGGCTGCTGCGCCGCCACCGCGGCGAGGATGTGAACTTCAAGGCGTCGGCCATCTTCACGAGCAACGATTCCATCGTGAACGGAGCCATCGTCTTGTCGGGCGTGCTGGTCATGTGGCTCGGGTCGAACATCCCGGACTTGGTGCTGGGTGTGCTCGTGGCCGGCATCGCCGCAAACGGCGGGCGCGAGATCTTGCGCGAGGCGTCCGAAAGCGCGCGAGAGGTTTGGGCGCGCCAGGATTATGGCGTTTTCGGACCTAAAGGCCCGAGGTCAGCACCATCTGAATGCTCCCGGCACCTAGGGCCAAGGCAAAAGAAGACGCCGACCATCCGGCCCGCCATCGTCTACTTGACCTTCGTGACGATGTACTCCTTGTTCTGCTGCACGAATTCGACCTCGACGGACTTGCCGGCGTCGAGCTTGTCCAAGACCTTCATGTCCTTGACGCGGAACGTCATCGTCATCGGCGGCCAGTTCAGCGTCGCAACCGGGCCGTGCGCGAGCACGACCGTGCCCGCCTTCTTGTCGACACTCTTGACAGTGGCCTTGGCCTCGTGAACCTTGGCTGGGGCCGTCTTGGCGCCCATGTCCATGTCCTTCATCGCGCCCGTGGTTTGCTGGGCAAGGGTCGGCGACGCGGCGGCGGCCACGGCGATGCCGAGGCAAATAAGAATGGCTTTCATGCGGTAACTCCTTGGGTTGGTGGGACGTGGAAAGGGCGGGCCCGGCCCTGCTGGCGCAGCAGCAGGTAGGCCGCCGGGATGACAAACATGGAAAGCAGCGGGGCAGTGATCATTCCTCCGACCATGGGCGCGGCGATGCGCTGCATGACCTCCGAGCCCGTGCCCGCACCCCACATGATCGGAAACAGGCCGCCCAGGATGACGGCAACAGTCATGGCCTTGGGCCTAACCCGCAGGACGGCCCCTTCGCGAATCGCGTCGAGCAGGTCCGCGTCGGCGTCCTTGCTCGCATCCAGCCGCTCCTGCCACGCGTTCTTCAGGTACAGCAGCATGATCACGCCGAACTCCGCTGCGACGCCGGCCAAGGCAATGAAGCCGACGGCGCCGGCGACCGACAGGTTGTAGCCAAGCAGGTAGAGAAGCCAGATCCCGCCGACCAAAGCGAAGGGCAGTGTGGCCATGATCAGGAGCGCTTCATCGAAGCGCTTGAAGGTGAGATACAGCAGCACGAAGATGATGAGCAGCGTGAACGGCACCACCACCTTGAGCTTGGCCGTGGCACGCTCCAGGAACTCGAACTGGCCCGACCACGACACGGAGTAGCCGGGCGGCAGCTTCACTCTGTCAGCGACGACGCGCTGCATGTCCTGCACGGCCGAACGCAGGTCGCGGCCCCGGATGTCGACATAGACCCATCCCGACAGGCGTGCGTTCTCGCTGCGCAGCATCGGCGGCCCATCGGTCACGCGCAGGTCGGAGACATCGGAGAGGACCAGCCGCGTTCCGCGCTCGGTGACGATGGGCAGCGCGCGCAGCTTCTCGAGCGAGTCGCGGACTTCGCGCGGATAGCGCACGTTGATCGGAAAGCGCTGCAAGCCTTCGACCGTCTCGCCCACATTGTCGCCGCCGACCGCCGAACTGATCACGGACTGGACGTCGGAGATGTTGAGCCCAAACCGTGCGGCGGAGTCCCGCCGGATGTTGACGTCCACGTAGCGCCCACCGGTCAACCGCTCCGCGAGCGCGCTGCTGACACCCGGAACATCCTTGAGCACGCGTTCGATCTCGCCCGTGGCCCGGTCGATCTCGGCCAGGTCCGTGCCCGCGACCTTCACGCCCACCGGGCTCTTGATCCCGGTCGCCAGCATGTCGATCCGGTTGCGGATCGGTGGCACCCAGATGTTCGCGAGGCCGGGCACCTTCACGATGCGGTCCAGCTCCTCGACCAGCTTGTCCGGGGTCATGCCGGGCCGCCATTGCTCGCGCGGCTTGAACTGGATCGTCGTCTCGAACATTTCCAGCGGCGCTGGATCGGTGGCGGTCTCGGCGCGCCCAGCCTTGCCGTAGACGCTGGCCACCTCCGGCACCGTCTTGATCAGGCGGTCCGTCTGCTGCAGCAGCTCGCCGGCCTTGCCCGCGGACAATCCGGGAAGCGCCGAAGGCATGTAGAGCAGGTCCCCTTCGTCCAGCCGCGGCATGAATTCGCCACCAATGTGCCGCAGCGGCCACAGGCTGACCACAAGCACGGCGGCGGCGATGGCCAGCGTCAGTTTCGGCGCGCGTAGCACTGCATCCAGCAGGGGCCGATACAGGGCGATCAGGAACCGGTTCAGCGGGTTCTTCTGCTCGCTCGGGATCTTTCCGCGGATCAGGTATCCCATCAGCACGGGAATGAGCGTCACCGCGAGGCCTGCAGCGGCGGCCATCGCATAGGTCTTGGTGAACGCAAGCGGGGAGAACAGCCGACCCTCCTGGGCCTCCAGCGTGAATACCGGGATAAAGGACAAGGTGATGATCAGCAGCGAGAAGAAGAGCGCGGGCCCCACTTCGGCAGCGGCATCGCCGATCACCCGCCAGCGGTCCTCGCCCTCCAGCGTCTCACCCGGGTGCGCATGCTCCCAGTGCTCCAGGTGCTTGTGCGCGTTCTCGATCATCACGACAGCGGCATCCACCATCGCACCGATCGCGATGGCGATGCCGCCCAAGGACATGATGTTGGCGTTCACGCCCTGGTAGTGCATGACGATGAAGGACGCCAGGATGCCCAGGGGCAGGGACACGATGGCCACGAACGCCGAGCGCAGGTGGAACAGGAAGACGAAACACACGAGTGCAACCACCAGGAACTCTTCCAGCAGCTTGACCTTGAGGTTGTCCACGGCGCGCTCGATCAGGCTGGAGCGGTCGTAGACCGGAATGATCTCCACCCCCTTGGGAAGGCTGGCCTGCAACGACTTCAGCTTGGCCTTCACCGCTTCGATGGTTTCCAGCGCGTTCTTCCCCGAGCGCATCACGATGACACCTCCGGCGGCCTCGCCTTCGCCGTCCAGTTCGCCGATGCCCCTGCGCATCTCCGGGCCGATCTGGATGCGCGCCACGTCGCCCAGCTTCACCGATACGCCCGAGGGCGTTGTCATCAGGGGCACCTGCCGAAAGTCCTCCAGGGACTGCAGGTAACCGGAAGCGCGGACCATGTACTCCGCTTCTCCGAGTTCCAAAACCGATCCGCCGGCCTCCTGGTTCGATTTTTGAAGCGCCTCCACGACCTTGGTGTGCGGGATGGCGTAGGCAGCCAGCTTCTCCGGGTCGAGGACCACTTGGTATTGCTTGACCATCCCTCCCACCGAAGCCACTTCGGCCACGTTCGGTACGCTTTTGAGTTCGTACTTCAGGAACCAGTCCTGGATCGCACGCAGTTGCCCGGCGTCGTGCGTGTTGCCGCGATCGATTAACGCGTACTGGTAGATCCATCCCACGCCAGTGGCATCCGGCCCGATCGAGGCCTTCGCACCTGCGGGCAACCGCGACTGCACCTGGTTCAGGTACTCCAGCACGCGCGAGCGCGCCCAGTACAGGTCGGTGCCGTCCTCGAAGAGGACGTACACGAACGAATCCCCGAAGAACGAATAGCCGCGCACCGTCTTGGCACCCGGCACGGACAGCATGGTCGTGGTCAGCGGGTAGGTGATCTGGTTCTCCACGATGCGCGGCGCCTGGCCTGGGTACGTGGTGCGGATGATCACCTGCACGTCCGACAGATCGGGAAAGGCGTCCAGCGGTGTCTTCACCAGCGAGTACACGCCCCATGCACTGACGATGAGGGTCGCCAGCAGCACGAGGAAGCGGTTCACGATGGACCACCTGATGATGGCCGCGATCATTTCTTGCTCCCCGAGGCCGGCGCAGCCGGCATCGGCGACACGTGGGTCAGCTGCGGACCGTCCGGCCCCATGCTGAACTCGAACGCGATGCGGTCACCGACGCCCAGGTTGCGCGGCAGCTGGTGGGGCGGGGGAAGCTTGAACTCCATCGTCATGGCGTCCATCCCCACTGAGGGCAGCGGCCCGTGCGCGATGGCCATGGCGTCCTTGCCGATGGCGCGGATGGTGCCTTCGCCCTGGTGGCGCGGCGCGGCTGCGGCCGCAGGCGGCGCGGGCTCGTTGTTCAGGCGGGCCTCGACGCCTTTCAGGCTGGCCTCCGAGTCGATCAGGAACTGCGATGACACGACAACGCGCTGGCCGGCTTGCAGCCCCTTCTTCACTTCGGTCTGGCCACCGCTTTCGATGCCGGCCTGCACTTCCACCGGCCGGAAGCGGCCGTTGTCCTCCGCGACGATGACCACAGTCCGTTTGCCGGTGTAGATCACGGCTTCGGAAGGCACCACGATCGACTTCTCCGACCGCATGTCACTGAAGTTCATCGACACGAACATGCCCGGAACGAGCTCGCCGCGAGGATTGCCCAGTTCCACCCGTGCCTTGATCGTCCGGGTGGTCGCATTCACGTCGGGCAGCAGCGCCTGCACCCGCCCTTCGTAGACCACACCGGGCGTGGCCGGCGTCTGGGCCTTGACCCGGGCGCCGGGGCGCAGCAGCGCCGCCTGGCTCTCGGGGACCTCCGCGTTGGCCCAGACTGTGGAGAAGCCGCTGATGCGAAACAGCGTGGCACCCGGCATGACGGCCATGCCTTCGCGCGCGGCGATCTCGGTGACCAGGCCACCGCTGGGCGCGATCACCGTCGTGCGCGGGCTCAGCCGACCGCTGGTTTCGATGCCGCGGATCTGCTCGTCGGTCATGCCGGACAGGCGCATGCGCGCCTTGGCGCCTTCGACAAGCGGAGCGAGGTCCGGACCCTGCAGCTTGCGCACCGAGAGGAACTCCTGTTGCGCGGCCACCCAGTCGGGCACGTACAACTCCGCGAGTGCCTGCCCTTTCGCGACGCGGTCCAGGGTGGCGCGCACGTGCAGCCGCTCGACGTAGCCGGTCGCTCGTGCCTGGATCACCGCCTGTTCCCGTTCGTTGAAGGCGATGCTTCCCACTGCCACGACCTGGGGAGAGAGCACCGCCTCCGACACCACGGCCGTGCGCACGCCAAGGTTCTGCTGGATGCGCGGGCTCACGGTGACGTTGCCCTGGTCGCTCTCGGCCCCGGCATAGACCGGCACCAGCATCATGTCCATGAACGGCGACTTCGCGGGTTTGTCGAACTTGTTGCCCGGCACCATGGGGTCGTGGTAGTAGAGGATCTTGTGGCCGTTGGCAGGATCCATGTCGCCGGCCTTGATGCCGGACTTGATGTGGCGCCGCGTGGCCTCCTCGCCTTCGGCGATGCTTTGCGGCAGTGGCCCCTTCACGGGCGCCGTGCCGACTGCGACTGGAGCTGCGGGATCAGCCGCCGCCGGCTTTTCACCCATGCCGCTGTGCTGCCCCATGCGGTAGATGCCCCAGCCGGAGAAGCCCAGCACCGCGATGCCTGCCGCGATCGCGGCGAGTTTCTGATTCCTGGTCATGGTTGATCCTTCAGTGCGGGCAAGGCGTTCGGGTCAGGCACGAGATAGGTCAGCTGGGCCCACAAGCGGGCGGTTTCCATCTCCAGCGCCAGCAGTTGCATGCGAGCGTCGACTTCTTCGCGGCGCGCTGCGAGCACGGCCGTGAGAGGACCCTTTGCGGTCTGGTAAGCGGTGAGCGCGGCCTCCGTGCGCAGCTTCGCGGCGGGCAGCAGGTGCGTAGTCAACTGCTCGATGCGCTCCTTGCCGGAGGTCCAGTCGTTGACCATCACCCGGACTTCGGTCTCGTGCAGGCGCAGGGCGTCCTCATACTTCGCTTGCGCCTCGGCAAGCGTCGCAAGTTTGGCCGCGACTTCGCGGTCCTGGCGGTTTGCCCTGTCGATCTGCAAAGGAATGGAAACGCCGATCGACACCATGTTCGAATACGCCGGGCCGCGCTGGCTGTACATGGCTTCGACCGTCCAGTCCGGTTGCGTGTTCGTCCGCGCCTGGCGCACGTCGGTCTCAGCTGCCTGCACCTGGGCGGCCAGCACCGCGAGATGGGGCAGGTGGCGGAAGTGCTCTTCCGTGGTCAGGGATGCCGCTTCGGTGCGGCGCCAGTCAACATCGCCGGCGAGCGGGCGCTTGACCGCTTCCGGCCCGATCCAGCGCGCGAGCATCAGTGTGGCTGCCTGCGCCTGGCGCTCGGTCTGGCGCAGCTTGTCTTGCAAGTTGATGACCGCTGCCCGGCTGCCGAAGAATTCGGCTTGACTGCCGCGGCCGCTACGGTACGCGATCTCGGCGCCTTGGACTTCCAGCTGAGCCTCCTGCACTTGCCGGCGGATGAGCTCCACCATGGCCTGGGCATATCGGCGCTCGATCCAGGCCAGGGCCGTATCGCGCTGAATGTTGGCGGTGGTCTCGACGCGCTCGGCCTGGATCCGCTCGCCCTCGCGCTGCGCACGCTCGACCCGCAGGCGTCGCTTGTCGCTGCGGGTGATCTCCTGCATGACGCCGATGCTGCGCATGGTCATGAAGTCGCGCGTCAGGCTGAAACGATCCGGACCGCTGACGGGCAGGTTCTGCACGCCCACCTTGAGGACGGGATCCGGCAACTGGCCCGCCGCGACGCTCATTTCGCGCACAGACGCCGCAGCCGCATCCTGCGCAGCCAACTGCTGCGAGCGGGCCACCGCGATGCGCTGGGCCTCCTGCAGGCTCAGGGGCGCTTGCGCCCAGGCCGGTGCCGCCAAGGCGAGCAGGCAGGCGGCTCGAGCAATGCCGCCACGGAAAAGGAAAGAGAACATGAAAACCTCCAAACAGCGGACAAGCTGAGCGGCGCAAGCGCCGACGCAGCACCTATGCGCCGTGGAAGGTCAAATTCGGAAGCAACAGTTGGCGATGGCCAGCGGTGGACTGGCCGATCGTCGCAAGAGAGGTGCCTGGACGTCATCGACCGAGGGCTCGCGCTTCGGGATGGTCACGAGCGTCAGCACCGGCCCGAAGTCCATGGCCGTGGCGATCGAGGCAGGCTGGTAGTGATTCAACGCCCCTTGGGCGGATTGGCAGTGCGCGTGACACAGGGCCGGCTGCTCGTCGTCCATACCCTGGGACATCTCTTCGGCGCACGGCATGCCAGCCTCGGACATCTGCGCGACCTGGACCGCCTTCGCTGCGGCCGGACAGGCGTAGGCTGCCACTGCGGACTGCGTGAAAAGCAGTGCGCAAAGCGACAAGACAACCGTGAGCAGCCGCCAATGGCGGCGGTTACTCACGGGCAACCAGATGTGGATGGACACAGCGCTAAATCTAACGGAGAGATCAATTTTGTGTCGGCTGACCGCCTAGGAGGCATTCAACGCTTTCCTTTGAGGCTGTGTGCCCCGTGAACATGCACTCTGCTGGTAGCTGACTCGCAATCGCTGCGTGATGCTGTGGACAATTCGGTCAAAATTCCGCATTGCCTGGCCTGTTGAGACTCACGGCAGTTTTCTCTCAACGCCTTAAGTTGTCGTTCCAGCGCTTTCAACTCTTTGATGCGGGAGGCCACATGGCCAATGTGTTCGTCAAGCAGGTCGTTTACCTGAGCACAGTTCTCGTGAGGCGAGTCCTTGAAGCGCAGTAGGACTCGGATTTCATCCAGCGTCATATCCAACCCTCGGCAGTGCCGAATGAAGGATAGCCGGTCAACGTGTTCGCTGCCGTATACCCGATAGTTTCCTTCAGTGCGAGCCGTTTCTGGCAGCAATCCTTCGCGTTCGTAATACCGGATAGTCTCAACCTGAGTGTGAGCAGCCTTGGCCAGTTCGCCGATTTTCATATCTTCACCTTGAGCAGTGGCAGGAAAGTTGCACAGTCTTATTTTGTAGGCGCTTGACATTGTAGTAGCTACAGGGTTTTTAATCCATCCTACAAGGAGAAGATCATGAACCCTAGTCACCAATCCCAACAAGTTGACACTGCCTTCGGTTGTGGGAGTGGATGCGCTGCATCGCCTGCTGTGGGTGGGCCAGTGGCGTCTGCTGCAACGGCTGTTGAGTCACGGCGATTCCGGATCGCAAATATGGACTGCGCGTCGGAAGAGTCAGAAATCCGTCGAGCGCTGGATGGCGTGGCAGGTATTCACGGCTTGCAGTTCGATTTGGGCAACCGCGAGTTGGGCATCGCTGCTGAGGATCATGCTCTCCGGTTGGCACTGGATGCGATTCGCAAGGCAGGCTTCAAACCAGAACCTATCAGGGTCAAAGACAAATCCGAGGGTGCTACTAAGGCACCGCCAACAGGTTTCTGGGCATCATGGGGCAAATTGATTGCTGCATTGGGACTGGCCGTGGCGGCTGAAGGCTTGGCCTTCGCTTTTCCAGATAGTTGGTCAGGAAAAGCCCTTGGAATGGGGCTGGCCGCAGTGGCCATCGCCCTGGCGGGCTTTTCTGTCTACGGTAAAGGGCTTTCCGCATTGCGGCAAGGTCGCTTGAACATCAACGCCCTGATGACGGTGGCTGTGACAGGCGCCTTTTTGATAGGCCAGTGGCCAGAAGCTGCCATGGTGATGGCTTTGTATGCCATAGCCGAGGCCATCGAGGCGCGAGCGGTGGATCGGGCGCGTAACGCCATCAAGAGCTTGTTGGCGCTGGCACCGGAGCAAGCCGAGGTGCGTCAAGGTGACGGCAGTTGGACGCGCGTCGGCGTCAAAGGGGTCGCCGTCGATGCGATAGTGCGCATCCGTCCAGGAGAGCGCGTTCCACTCGATGGCGTCGTGACGCTTGGACAGAGTGCCATCGACCAGTCTCCCGTGACTGGGGAAAGCCTGCCTGTAGACAAGGTTCCTGGCGACGAAGTGTACGCAGGCACCATCAACCAGTCTGCCGCCTTGGAATTCCGGGTTACCGCGCCCGCTTCGGACAGTACCCTGGCTCGCATCATCCACGCGGTCGAGCAAGCGCAGTCGTCACGCGCGCCAACTCAGCGCTTTGTAGATCGGTTTGCCGCGATCTAAACCCCGGCAGTGTTCATCCTGGCTGTCTCCGTCGCGCTGTTAGCACCTTGGATCACGGATTTGACCTGGATGCAGGCTGTTTACAAAGCCTTGGTGTTGTTGGTCATCGCTTGCCCCTGTGCCCTGGTTATTTCCACACCTGTCACGGTCGTCAGTGGCTTGGCGGCCGGGGCAAGACGGGGGATTTTGATCAAAGGCGGCGTTTACTTGGAGGATGCGCGAAAGATCAAAGCTGTGGCCCTGGACAAGACAGGCACGATCACGGAAGGTAAGCCCAAACTGGTGGCCTTCGAGCCCGTAGATACAGGTCTTGATCAACGGGTGCTGGAGGGTCTTGCAAAGAGTCTCGCGGGCCGGTCGGATCACCCAGTATCCAAAGCCATCGCAGAGGGGCTGTCAACCATCGCTCAAGAAGTAGGAGAGTTTCAAGCCGTTGCAGGGCGTGGAGTGCAAGGTGTCATCGGCAATCATTCCTATGCGCTGGCCAACCACCGTTGGATCGAGGAGCGTGGGCAATGTTCGACTGAACTCGAAACCCGCCTCGCAGTTCATGAGAAGGCAGGTCGCACGGTCACACTCCTTGCTAACAGCGAACGTGTGATGGCGATCTGTGCGGTGGCGGACACCATCAAGCCAACATCCGCGCAAGCCGTAGCCGACCTGAAGTTGCTTGGTGTGACACCGGTCATGCTGACAGGGGACAACATCGCGACTGCGCGCACCGTCGGCTCACAGGCGGGCATAGGCGAGGTGCGAGGCAACTTGCTACCCGAAGACAAGTTGCAGGCCATCGGCGAACTTCAACAACGCCTGGGCATCACGGCGATGACAGGTGATGGCATCAATGATGCGCCAGCACTTGCTAAGGCCGACATCGGCTTCGCAATGGGCGGCGCGGGCACCCACACGGCGATGGAGGCTGCCGACGTGGTGGTCATGAATGACGATCTGCGCCGCCTGCCGGAAACGATTCGACTCTCGAAGCGCACCCACGCTGTTCTGTGGCAGAACATCAGTCTCGCGCTAGGCATCAAGTTGGTGTTCTTACTTCTGGCCATCTTCGACAATGCCTCCATGTGGATGGCCGTCTTCGCCGACATGGGGGCCAGTCTGCTGGTGGTCTTCAACGGCCTGCGCCTGCTGCGCAGCGCCCAACGAAACTGAGGCGATCTTGGACACCGAACCGCGCCTGCTGCAGCCCACCCGACTTCTCGACTTCACGCACCCTGCCATCGACACCCTGGTCGAGAGGCAGGGCTGGCGACAACTGCCCGCGTTCGAGCGGATCGGTGCGGTCTACGACTTCGTGCGCAACGAGATCGCCTTCGGCTACAACGCCAGCGACGAACTGCCGGCCTCGGCCGTTCTCGCCGACGGAGTCGGCCAGTGCAACACGAAGAGCGCGCTGCTGATGGCCCTGATGCGCGCCGTCGGCATCCGCTGCCGATACCACGGCTTCACCATCGACAAGCCGCTGCAGAAGGGTGCGATCACCGGCATCGCCTACGCGCTGGCCCCCCAGCGGATCATCCACAGTTGGGTGGAAGTCGACTTCGACGGGCGCTGGGTCAATCTCGAAGGCTTCATCCTGGACGCGCCCTACTTGGCCAGCCTCCAGCGGCGGTTTCCGGACCGCCGGCGCTTCTGCGGCTACGGGGCCGCCACGCCCGACCTGTCCGCGCCTGCGGTCGAGTGGCGCGGCCAGGACACCTACATCCAGAGGGACGGCATTGCCGACGACTTCGGCGTCTTCGACAGTCCCGACGAGTTCTATGCCCGGCACGGCTCGAACCTCTCGGGGCTGAAGCGATGGCTGTACTCGCATGTGATCCGGCACCGCATGAACGCTCAGGTCCGGCGCATCCGTGCCGAAAAGTGGTGATGCCAGTCACGGCGATCAGCTCGTCACCCATGCCCGAACCCTGTAGCGGCTAGACTCTTCCACATGCGCAGCTCGCTTGCCATCCTCATGCTCGCTGTGTTGCCGCTTCAGTTCGACAACGCCTCCATGTGGATGGCGATGTTTGCGGACATGGGGGCAAGCTTACTGGTGGTCTTCAATGGGCTAAGGTTGCTTGGAAAGCAATCGAGCAAGTAGAAAAGATGGACGGGGAAGTCTACAGCTGCTACACTGTTCCCCGTATGCGTAAATGGTTGGCAATCCTTTTGTTGGTATTCATGCCGCTTCAGCTTAGCTGGGCGGCTGCAGCCAGCTATTGCCAACACGAAACCGGTGCCGCAGCCAAGCACTTTGGTCACCATGACCACCAGCACAAGACTGCGGATGGCAAAGACGGATCCTCCGATCCAGCCAAGACCACCGGTGGTCATCCTGATTGTGCGTCCTGTCACGCGGGATGTTTGTCAGCCTTGCCTGGGGCAGTCACGATTGCAACGCTGGCAGACTCGCCACTGGATGCAGCAGATCACGGGGCTCGTTTCATGTCGCCCCCTTTTAAACGACCCGAACGCCCTCAGTGGCTGCCCCTCGCCTGATCGGCGAGGCGGGTCTCTTCCTTCTCTGAAGCCCGTTCGAGCCTGAGTGCGCGCCGCGGCATGCGGCGCCTTTGGGCACGACGCGACCTCTTGGTCGCCGCTTGCCGATCTCCCGTGAGTTGTTTTCAACACTGGAGCATCGGATGACACCTAGAACTCGAACGACGGTCTGGCTGCTGCACGTCAGCGCGGCTGCCGCCATGGCCGCCTGCAGCCTGGCCGCGCAGGCACAGACAGCCACCGCGACCACTGCACCCCCTGTCACGGTCGGCGCAGCCGGCGCCACCAGCCCGCTGAGCCTGCGGCAAGCATTTGACGCCGCTTGGGCCCGCCAGCCCGAAGCAATGGCACTGCAGGCGCGCCGCGACGCCGCCCGTGCCCAACAAAGTGCCGCCAAGGCGTGGACGCCCGAGCCGGCGGCCCTGGAAGTCTCGAACAAGACCGACCGCCTGGGCCGCAACAACGGTGCGCGCGAAGTTGAGGTCGGCATCGCCGTGCCGCTGTGGTTGCCCGGTGAGCGTGGCAACAGCGCGGCGCTGGCCGACGCAGAAGGCGCCGCCATCGAGAGCCGGGCCACCGCGGCGCAACTGCGCGTGGCCGCCACCGTCCGCGACGCTTGGTGGCAGTGGCAGCGTGCGCGTATCGAGGTCGGAACTGCCCGCGATCAGTTGGACAACACCCGCCTCATCGCCGCCGACGTGGCCCGGCGTGTGAAGGCCGGCGATCTGGCCCGCGCCGACCAGCACCAGGCCGATGGCGCTGTGGCCAGCGCGGAAGCGACCGTGGCCCAGGCGGAGGCTGGCCTCGCGGCCGCTCGCCAGCATCTGCGTGCGCTGGCGGGCACCGCACCTGCTTTGTCCGAGGCAGGCGACACCCTGGCGGAGCCGGATCCCGGCGCCGCAGCAGCTGACCTCGAAGCCCACGCCGCGCTACAGGAACTCAAGGATCGTGCGGCCGTGGCCGAGCGAGCCGTCGCACTGACGGCGAGCCAGTCGCGCGCCAACCCCGAGCTGATGCTGGCGACGACGCGTGACCGCGGCGCCCGCGGTGAGGCCTCACAGCAGACCATCACGCTGGGCATCCGCATTCCTTTCGGCGCTGGCCCACGCTCTGATGCCCGACGCGCCAACGCGCGCGCAGAGGCCACCGAAATCCAGGCCCAGCTGGCCCTGGAACGCGAACGTCTCATTGCAGAACGGGAAGCGGCGCGCGTGCGGGTCGAGGTCTCACGCACTCAACTGGCCGCCGCAGACAGACGCACGCAGTTGGCCCGCGAGTCGCGCGGCTTCTTCGACAAGTCTTTCCGGCTGGGTGAAACCGATCTGCCGACACGTCTGCGCATCGAGGCCGAAGCCGCCGAGGCCGAGCGCCAGGCCGCACGCACCCGCATCGAGCTCGCAGCGGCGATTTCTGCATGGCGCCAGGCCTTGGGCCTCCTGCCGCAGTGACGCCATTCAACGAATCCTTCAGGACATCCCCCACATGAACTTCCCGAATCTCCCGGCTGCACTGTGTGCAGCGGCCATCCTTGCTTCATCCCCAGCCTGGGCGGGCCCAGGCCACGACCACGGTGACGCGGCGCCCGCGGCCGTCGGCCAGGCGCTGCCGCGCTTCTCGGCCATGTCCGAGACCTTCGAACTCGTCGGTGTGCTCAACGGCAAGCAGATCACGCTGTACCTCGACCGCGTTGCCGACAACAGCCCGGTACGCGGCGCGCAGATCGAGCTCGAGATCGGCGGCGCGAAGTTCAAGGCCGAGAAGCAGGGCGAAGACGAGTACGAGGTCGTGCTGCCTACCGAGCCCAAGCCCGGCGTTTTGCCTGTCGCCGCAACCGTCATCGCCGGCAAAGAAACCGACTTGCTGGCCGGTGAACTCGACATCCACGAGGAGGCGCACACCGAGGAGGCTGTCGCATCCCACGCCTGGACGAAGTACGCAGGCTGGGGCGCCGGTGGCGTGGCGGTCTTGGCCCTGCTCCTATGGGGTGGGCGTCGCGTCGTGGGTGCTCGCAACGTTCGCGTCGGAGGTGCAGCATGAGGCGCACGTTGATCACCACCAGCCTCGCGCTGTGGTTCGCCTTGGCAGTGCTGTCCCCCGTCCATGCCGGTGAGGGTCATGACCATGGCGGCGCGCCCGCAGCGCCCAGCGCCAACGGCCCGCAGCGCCAGCCGGACGGCAGCGTGTTCCTGCCCAAGCCCGCGCAGCGCCAGCTGGGCGTGCGTACCCTCGTCACCGAAGCCACCGAACTGCCACGCACCGTGGAACTGGGCGCCAAGGTGCTGATGGACCCGAACGCCGGTGGCAAGGTGCAGCCGCTGAACGCCGGCAGCATCGAGCCGGGGCCGCTTGGCCTGCCCAACCCCGGGCAGGCGGTGCGCAAGGGTGAAGTGCTGGCCTATGTCGTGCCGTCGGCTGCGCCGATCGAACGCTCCAACCAGGCCGCACAGCTCGCCGAGCTGCGCGCCGCCAAGGCGCTGGCCGACAAGCGCATCGCGCGTCTGCAGGAGCTGGCCGACACGGTGCCGCGCAAGGAGATCGAAGCGGCCGAGAGCGAAGCCGCCAGCCTGACGGCGCGCATCGCCGCCGTCGGAGGCGGCCTGTCCACCCGCGAGGCGCTGGTGGCACCGGTGTCCGGTGTGATCGCCTCCGCCAACGTGGTGGCCGGCCAAGTGGTCGATGCACGCGAACTAATCTTCGAGATCGTCGACCCCTCACGCCTGCGCATCGAGGCACTCGCCTTCGACGCGGCCATCGCGTCGAACATCGGAGCTGCGACGATGGCTGTCGGCGACAAGCGTGTGCCGCTGACCTTCATCGGCGCCTCGCGCAGCCTGCGCGAACAAGCGCTGCCGCTGGCATTCCGGGCCCAGGGCTCCGCGCTCGACCAGCTAGCCGTCGGCCAGCCGGTGCGCGTGTTCGTGCAAACGAAGGACAAGGTCAAGGGCGTCTCGGTGCCGGTGGCTTCGCTGATGAAGAACCCGGCGAATCAGACCGTCGTCTGGGTCAAGACGGCGCCGGAGCGCTTCGAGCCCCGAACCGTCACGACCGAGCCGCTGGACGGCGTCAATGCCGCGGTGACTTCGGGCCTGAAATCCGGCGACCGGGTCGCGACGCAAGGCGCCACCTTGATCAACCAGGTGCGCTGACATGTTCAAGTGGCTACTCGATAACAGCCTGACGAACCGGCTGCTGGTAATCATCGCCAGCGTGGTGCTGATGGCCTACGGCGCGTTCACGCTGTCCCGTACCCCGGTGGACGTGTTCCCCGACCTCAACAAGCCCACCGTCACCATCATGACCGAGGCCGGTGGCATGGCGGCGGAAGAGGTGGAGCAGCTCATCACCTTCCCGCTGGAGACGACCATGAATGGTCTGCCCGGCGTGGAGTCGGTGCGCTCGACCTCGTCGGCCGGCCTGTCTTTCCTCTACGTCACCTTCGACTGGAGCACCGACATCTTCCGCGCCCGGCAGCTGGTGTCGGAACGGCTGTCGTCGATGGAGGAGGGCATTGCCGAGGGCGTGGTTCCGCGCATGGGGCCGATCAGCTCGATCATGGGCGAGATCATGCAGATCGCGATTCCCGTCGATCCGAGCAAGATCAGCCCTATGGCCGTGCGCGAATATGCCGACTGGGTGCTGCGCCCGAGGCTGCTGTCGGTGCCTGGTGTCGCGCAGGTGATCCCCATCGGCGGCGAGGTGCGGCAGTTCCAGGTCCAGCCCAACACCGCCCGTATGGCGGAACTGGGCATCACCCACGAGCAGCTCGAAGGGGCGCTCAAGGGCTACTCGGCCAACACCTCCGGCGGATTCCTGGAGCTCAACGGTCGCGAGTACCTGATCCGCAACCTGGGCCGCACCTCGCGACTCGATGACCTGAAGAACCTGGCACTGACCTCCAAGGACGGCCAGCCCATCCTGATGCGCCAGATCGCCGAGGTGACCTTCGCCGCGGCGCTCAAGCGCGGCGATGCGGGCTTCGAGGGGAAGCCGGCCGTCATCCTGGGCATCCAGAAGCAGCCGACGGCCGACACCATCGCGCTGACCAAGTCCATCGAGGACGCGCTGGTCGGGTTGAAGGCTTCGCTGCCGGCCGGCATGGAGGCACCGCGCGTGACCTTCCGCCAGGCCAGCTTCATCGAGGCCTCGATCACCACGCTGCAGGGCAAGCTGATCGGCGCCTCGGTCTTCGTGGCGGTGATCCTGTTCTTCTTCCTGGGCACCCTGCGGCCGACCATCATCGCGCTGACGGCCATTCCCGTATCGATCTTCATCACCGCGCTGGTCTTCAAGTACTTCGGCCTGTCGATCAACACGATGACGCTGGGCGGCCTGGCGATTGCCATCGGTGGCCTGGTCGACGACGCGGTCGTGGGTGTCGAGAACGTGCTGCGGCGGCTGAAGGCCGACCGGGCCAACCATCCGCACAGCCGGCTGCACCCGATCGAGGTCGTCGCACACGCCACGATGGAGGTGCGCTCGGCCATCCTGTACGCCACGGTCATCATCGTGCTGGTCTTCATCCCGCTGTTCGCGCTGCCGGGGCTGGAAGGCAAGCTGTTCGTGCCGCTGGGCATCGCCTTCATCGTCTCGACGCTCGCTTCGCTGATCGTCTCGGTGACGGTGACACCCGTGCTCAGCTTCTACCTGCTGCCGCGGATGAAGAACCTGGACCACGGCGACACCAAGGTCCTGGCCTGGCTCAAGGCGGGCTACCGCAGCAGCCTGCAGGGCGTGCTGAACCGGCCCAAGGCCGCCATGGCGACCGCTGGCGCGGCGGTGCTGGTGGCCGCGGCCGCCGTGCCGTTCTTCCCGACGACCTTCCTGCCACCCTTCAACGAGGGCACGCTGCTGATCGGACTGCGCCTGAACCCCGGCGTCACCTTGACGGAGTCATCCGCGCTGGCGCGGCAGGCCGAGGTGCTGGTCAAGCAGGTGCCGGAAGTGACGCACGTGGGGCGGCGCAGCGGCCGGGCCGAGCTGGATGAGCATGCCGAAGGCGTGCACGTCAGCGAGCTCGACGTGGGTTTGAAGCCCACGGCCGAGCTGACGCGCAGCATGGACGAGATCAAGGCCGACATCCGCGCGCGCCTGGTCAACCTGCCCGCGGCGCTGGAGATCGGTCAGCCCATCTCGCACCGCATCGACCACATGCTGTCGGGGGTGCGTTCGCAGATCGCCATCAAGATCTTCGGGGAGGATCTCGATGCGCTGCGGGGCCAGGCCGATGCCCTGCGCGCGAAGCTGGCCGCCATCCCGGGCATCGCGGACCTGCAGATCGAGAAGCAGGTGCTGGCGCCGCAGATCAAGGTGCGCGTCGACTACGCGGCAGCCGCGCAGTACGGCGTGCCGGCACCGCAGGTGCTGTCTGCGCTGCAGGCTCTGGTCGAGGGCGAGAAGGTCACGCAGATCGTCGAGGGTGGCCGGCGCTTTGCGCTGGTCGTGCGCCTGCCCGACACGGCTCGGTCGGTCGAAGGCCTGGGCCAGATCCTGATCGAGACACCGAACGGCCGCATCCCGTTGTCGAGGATCGCGACGATCGAGGACGGCGACGGTCCCAACCAGATCAGCCGCGACGACGGCAAGCGGCGCATCGTGCTGTCGGCCAACGCGTCCGGGCGGGCACTCTCGGAGATCGTGGCCGACATCCGCAAGGTGGTCGCCGAGACGAAGCTGCCCGAGGGCTACTTCATCACCCTGGGCGGGCAGTTCCAGGCGCAGGAGGAGGCTTCGCGCCTGGTCGGCCTCCTGTCCATCGTGTCGCTGACGCTGATGTTCGTGGTGCTGTACAGCCGCTACAAGTCGGCTGCGCTGTCGGCGCTGATCATGGTGAACATCCCGCTGGCCCTGGTCGGCGCAGTGATCGGCCTGTGGCTGTCGGGTCAGCCGCTGAGCGTGGCGGCCCTGGTCGGCTTCATCACGCTGGCCGGCATCTCGGTGCGCAACGGCATCCTGAAGGTCAGCCACTACGTCAACCTGATGCGCTTCGAGGGCGAGTCCTTCGACCAGAAGATGATCCTGCGTGGCTCGCTGGAGCGTCTGAGCCCGGTGCTGATGACCGCCCTGGTCACCGCGTTTGCGCTGGCACCGCTGCTGTTCGAGGCCGAGCAGCCCGGCACCGAGGTGCTGCACCCGGTGGCCGTGGTGATCTTCTCGGGCCTCATCAGTTCGACCTTGCTCGACACCTTCCTCACGCCCGCGATGTTCTGGCTCTTCGGGCGCAAGCCGGCCGAAGCGCTGATGGACGACAAGGACGCCGAGGCGCTTTGATTTCCTCCCCTGTTCACACCCACCAACCCGAAAGGACTCTCATGAAGACGCACGCCTTCCTCGCCTCCATCACCCTGGCCCTGGCCGGTTCAGCCTTCGCGGCCGGCGATAAACACGACCACGCGCACGAGCACAAGCCGATGCACGGCGGCGTGGTCGTCGAAGTGAAGGACATCGACTACGAACTGGTCGCCAAGCCCACGATGATTCAGTTGCATCTGCGCGACCACGGCAAGCCCGCGAACGTGTCCAAGGCCAGCGCCAAGCTGACGCTGCTCACGGGCACTGAGAAGCAGGAAGTCGAACTGAAGCCGGCTGGCGACAAGCTCGAAGCCTCGGGCGCTTTCAAGGTCGGCCCTGGCACCAAGGTCGTGGCCCTGGTGACCATCGCTGGCAAGTCCGCCGGCACCGTGCGCTTTGCGCTGAAGTAAACCGGAGTTCATCATGAGCAAGCCCGACCTGCCCCGGCGCAGAACCCTGTTGGTTGGCTTGGCGGTGGTCGGCCTTGCGCCACTCGCCGGGTGCATGACCAAGCCACTGCGTTCCGTCAACACCGATGGCACCTACTGCCACCGCATCGGCAAGAGCTACCGCCCGAAGTTGACCTGCACACCGGCAGCCGTACCGACCGATGCCATCGAGGCCGAGGCCAAGCGCTTCGACGCCGACCCCGCTGCGTTGACCGTGTACGTACTGCGCAGCAGTTGGGGAGATGCCAGCGTGGTGGTGCCCGTGACGGTCGATGGCTCCGCCAGTGCGGCCACGATTCCGGTGTCGTTGGTGCGTCTGCGCCTAAAGCCCGGCGCACATCGCGTGACTGCGCAATGGGAGGGCCGGAGTGTCGACATCAATGTTGAAGGCCGTGCGGGTGACCTGCGTGTGGTCGAGCTGGTCGGATCCGGCTGGGCCTGGGGGACCAGCTTCCGTTGGGAGGCGGCGCAGGCCGATGCGGTCAAAGCACGAGCGCTGGCTTCGAAGCTTGTTGCCGATCTGGATCTCCGTGCCTGAGCCACCAAAGTCGAGGCTATGACACCGAGATTCGGAATCGGGAAATTGACTCGCGAAGCTCTGGCGCCATTCGTGGTTTTCTTATTGAGTTGAGTCTGCCCGTCACATTGCAGAGCGCTGTCAGCACGAGGAAGAGCGGCATAGAGCACTCGCTCTTGATAGTCTGCAGTTGAAAATCGGATTGAAGTTGTGATCTGTAGCCCGCCGGGTTCATGCACAGCAGATCAGCGGAAACGGTTAAATGACCCAAATCCGGGACTGGAGACTTGCGGACGGACTATCATTCAGATGACGGACGCGGGTTCAGTTCCGTGTTCCACCGCCAGAACAAGACCTTCGAACCTGCTGAGCGGGCTTCGAAGGCGCTCAGAGCCCCGCACCGTGCGGGGCTTTTTGCTATGGGCTCCTGACTGACCCCGTGGCCACCCACCCCGAAAACCGTCTCAAACCCCGTTTCGTCTCAGAACCTCCTGACTTTTTGGCCGTGGTACGGCACGGGGGGGGACGAGAATGCTTAACTTTCAACCCGTAATGATTGGCGAAAATGCATTGACCAGATTTCTCTCGTCTGGTCGACTAAGAAGGGAGCATCTGCCATGACAACAGTGACACGCACCAATTTGAAATGCGAATGTGGGCACCAGGGGCGCATCGTCATGCGAGAAAACGACGCCCCGTTTTCCAGGCAGTACGAGGACTACTCTTTGGATGGGCTGAAAGGGGACAGTTTCTCTGTCCTGGACCGGTTCGCGAAGTGGGATGAAGTCTTCCGGGAGATGAAACCGGTATGTCCTGAGTGTGGGAGCAAGCTCACAGAGGACAACATTGAGGCCTGATCTTGTTCAAAACCGAGGCCCAAAAAGCCGAACGCCACCCGAAGGTGGCGCCGACTCTTTGCACGTGGAGCCATCATCACGCGAGGTGAGAGCGGGGAATCCACAGACTTCCATCAGAGTTTAGCACAGAGATCTATGACAGGCAACCAGCAGAACCACCTCGTCCATTTCCTGGCTCCAGCCAGGATCGCAGGGTACCGGAGCTTCCTCAAGTTGACCTCCAACGAGGAGGTACGGCGTGCGTATGCCTGGAACTATGCAATCTCAGCCATGGTGTTCCCTTTGTTGGGTTGTGTCGAGATGCATCTGAGGGATGCGATCCATAGTGTCATGTCCCAGAGGTATGCCCCGGTGGGGTCAGCTGGACATCATGGGCATCCTTGGTATGACGATGTCCAGGCACAACACTATCCGTTTACAGGTGATGCCAAAAAGTCAATCGACGGGATCTTGCAGGACAAAAAGACAAAGGCCAGAAGGAACCCGCAGCCAACAACGGATGACGTGGTTGCTGCCTTGACGTTCGGGTTCTGGACCAATTTCTTCAGGACACTGTCGCCAGTTGATGCGCCACCGATCATCTCGCAAATTTTCCCTAATCATCCCATCTTGAACCCCAAGCAGTGGGGCAATTCGCAGAACCGTCATCAGCTTGGACAGGATCTTCAAATCGCCAACTTCTTCCGAAATCGTGTGGCACATCATGAGCCATTATTCAAATTTCGGTACCAAGGGGCATACCCAAAGAGGCTTGCCCAAGGGCTGACGAACCTACGTGGGTGCATGGACCTCTGCCTGGTGATCAGTGGGTGGATTGATGGTCCCGCCGAGCAAGCCTTGCGTCAGTCGGAGTGGTTTCAACATTTCCAAGTCTTGTCGACCGAGGCCTGTTTCAATGACTGGGTAAGGAATGAAAATCCGCCGGCATACACCTATGCTGTGTGAAGGCTCACAACTAGAAATATCTGACGCCGTATCTCAATCGGTCAGGAACAAGGTGGTTCAAATAGTCTTGGTCGACGTTGCCAGACATGATTCTTCAAACGCCTCGATATCTGTCAGTCGGTAACGAACCTGGCCAGACAGCTTCAGGAAAACCGGGCCAATTCCGATTGATCGCCAACGCTCCAGGGTGGCTTCACTGACGGCCCACCGGGTTGCCAATTGCTTCTGGTTGAGGTGAACGACATTCATGCGCACTCCAGCTAATTGTTGATACGACGCCATGAACCCTTCGGTTCGAACAGAAGTCAACCTGCGCTGTAAGAAACGGGTGCGTTGGGGGCGGCGGGACGGATGCGAGCCCGTGCGGAAAAACGAGGGTGTGCCTCAGGCTTATCCATACTTCCGCATCTTTCCTCAAGGGTCGCAGGCGTCAGGCAAGGCTTAGCAGGCTTACACTTGCACGGAATTGAACCCGGGTCCACGGCCACCACCATATGCAAAACCTCAACTCAGGCGAGTTGGGGTTTTTTCTTTGGGTGTGCTGCTTCGCTTTTTGCGGCTTTATTCGCTAAGCTGTTTACCTTGCGCATGTCCTCTTGACCATGCGCACCAAGCCCTGTTTCCTCAAGAAATTCAGTTGTTTTCTGCAACATCTGCGCGTTTGCGTTTAGCCAATATCACAGCCGAGTTGAGGCCACTGATGAGCATGATCGGCCACAAGAAAGTGCAGACCATGGCCCACAACAAGCGACTGCCCAGCGTGGGGGCGTCCTGAGGAGTGTCAGCCTTGTGGGGGCCCTCGCTGAAGAGGTGCTTGTGAGAGAACGTCGAGAAACCGAAAACTGTGCCAAACAAAAGGAACAGATAAATGTAGATGTTCACGGCAATCTCCTGAAGAAAGCCATCAGGACCGCCAAAATTGTCGGTTTGTCTGACCTCAAGTCGCTGTACAAATTCAGTGTAACTTACAAATTACATATAAGTTTGTAAATCCATGATTGCATTCAGGTTTTGCGCATTCGCAAACTCAAAAGCCCTCGGGCTTCATGTGGGCGTGTGTTGCCCATGGTCAGTGCATTGTCTTGGTTGAACTTGTAGGTGAGCATGGGCCCGTGCTTTGGCTCGCAAAATGAGTTGGCGGCGGTCTAAAGCGTGAGGCCTTTTGAGGTGCATGGCGGCGCTAAAAATCAGGTTTCTGTGCTCCTATTTTGCAGCATGGCATGCAGTACCCTTGAGCCATTCGTTGGAGGTTTTGTATGCAGCATGTGATGTGGCGCTGGGTACACCAAACGGTGTGCGCCAGTGGGTGGTGGCTGGCCCTTGGGTGTGTGGTGAGCCACGCATGGGCAGCGCCGTTGTTGCGTTGTCAATTCGAGGTCAATGCCAACACCTACCAACACGATTTCACACCCGTGGCTGACCCTTACAAAGCTGAAAGTGTCGACCTAGATGGTCGCTTTCGTTTCAAAGCGGTCATGTTGGCGGATGCGCAGCGGGTGAGTTTGATCAACCTGTATGTGTTTTACCAAACACGGCGGCAACCCATGATCATGCAGCACGCCAAGTATGTTGAACCGCTGGCGCAGCGTGATCCTGCACCGCATGCATTGACAGGGCAAGTGGCTGTGTACTCCCCTTTTTTAGGCAAAGAATTGAAATACGCCTGCGCCTTGCATGAGGTGACGCCATGAGACGCCTGTTGATTTTTTGCAGTGCCTGCTTGTGGTGTGTGCAGGTGCTATCGCAAAGTGTGTCGGTGGTGGTGGTGGGCGACATCATGCTTGAAGGTGGCCCCATGCGTGCCATGCAAATAGGGCAAGACCCATTCGCCAGTTTTGCGCCACTGTTCAAGTCGGCCGACGTGCGTGTGGGCAATCTCGAGTGTGTGGTGGCCACAGTGGGCTCGGTTGAGCCCGACAAGCCCAACACCTTTCGTGTGCCACCCAGCACATTGAAATATGTGCGCAAACATTTTGATGCCGTGGGTTTGGCCAACAACCATTCGGGTGACTTCGGTCCGAAGGCGTTCACACAAATGGTGGGTTTGCTCAAGCGCGAGGGCTTGGGGTACTACGGCGGTGGCCTCAATTTGTCAGAGGCACACACACCTTGGGTGGTGGAGCGCAAGGGTGTGCGCATTGCGTTTTTGGGTTACAACGAATTTCAACCGCGCAACTTCGAAGCCGACCACGACCGCGCTGGCATTGCGTGGAGCGAAGACGAGCAAGTGGTGCGCGACATCGCCACTGCACGCACCCAATGGCGTGCCGATGTGGTGA
>JACCEA010275777.1_pt1 | contig 28323 bp, 22 predicted proteins | sample 7449851 | NCBI WGS metagenome assembly JACCEA01 (sample SAMN15323453, study PRJNA562643) | freshwater metagenome | isolation source: river surface water | place: USA:Blue River Watershed | collected 2017-08-18
GGCAGGTCATTGACGGCGTGGGCGGCTGTCGCCAGCGCCATGCCCGTGAAGATGCCCACACGGGACAGCAGCGAAGCCAGTTTTCTGGAAATGTTCTTCATGGTTCTCACAAACTTCCAAGTCTCGGTTGATCCCACACCTGCGGCTCCGGGTCTGTTCAACCCGGGGCCAGGCTTCACGCTGCGCGCAAGGCCCGTCTGATTTCCCCCGCCAGTGCCTGACGGAGCTCGGGCCGCACAAAGCGACCCACTTCCATTTTTTGCCCCCTGCCGGACAGCTCGATCAGGCTGTGCTCGCCGGCCTTGGGCTCCACTCGAACCCACTGCCGCTCGAACTCAGCCCGCTCGCGGCGGCCTGCAGTTTCGCGTTCCACCACCAGGCTTGCGCCCTGCAGGGAGATCCATTCGCCGTCCGTGGCGTGGCGAGCGTAGGCCAGAAAGGCCCCTCCCACCACAACAAGCTCCAGACCAGTGAAGCCAATCACGAAAGGCGCCCCCTGAAACCAGAAGAACAACCCAATCGACAGCGACACGATGCAGAGCATCAGGTACACCACCAGCAGTTGCGCGGGCGTGACCGAGCAGTTGCGCCGCAGCCGCCAGCTCACGCTGGGACCCGACACCTGAGCAAACTGGTATGCCGGATGAGACACGGATCAACTTTCTGCAAACCCTGCGCCCAGCCCATGGCCAAGCAGATGAAATTCCGCAGGATTTTAGCCCAGTTGGAAAGGGGCTTTGATATTTCTCAAAGCTTACGGACGGGGCGCACGCCGACCGGCGAGCATTTGACGCATGTCATCGAGCCCGATCTGGCTTTCTGGCAGCATTTTGCTGCGCGTCACAGGCTTGAGCGCATGGCCGTAAATCACTTCAAAGCTCAATTTGAGCCTTCCGTCCTGGTCACGCTCACCTTTTTCGGCCACCGCCTGCAGCCATTGCCGCTGCCAGCCACGCCCGCGCAGGCTGGCAAAGCGGCCGGCGTGCAGGTTTCGGCCCAGTTCGCGCAATTCCTGCAGCAGGCGCTCAGGCGTTTCAAACGTCAGCGTGATGCGCTCCATGTCCATGACCGGCTCGGCAAATCCGGCCTGCACCAGCATGTCGCCCCAGTCGTGCATGTCGGTGAATTCGTGCGCGGGCGCCGGCCAGCCCATGGCCGCATGCACCGCCCGCAACTCACGCAGGGTGTCCGGCCCCAGACAGGAAAACATCAGAAAACCATCGACCGTCAGCGCGCGGTGCCACTGCCCGATCAAGCTCTGCGGATCGGCCACCTGGTGCAGCAGCATGTTGGCCCAGACCATCTGGACTTCGCCTGCAGGTGGCAGGCCGGCCTGCACCCTGGGCCCTGTCCAGCGCGAGGGTTGCCACCAGGCAGATGCCGTCTGCGCCTGCACGCGGCGCGCTTCGTCGGCCCGCCCCGCGACCAGCCATGCGGCCGCCTGCGGGTAGCGTGCGCGCAGGGCCTGGTGCGCCTGCAGGCCACCGCGCAGAGGCTCCCAGTCGGCCCAGGCCGTTGGTTGTAATTTGATGACATCCAGGCGCTCCTGCATGCGCCGGGCCACCTCCTCATGCAGCCAGGCCGAAACAGGCAAGGGGCGCGCCGCCCAGCGGCTGGCGGCCACCGAGTCCAGGGTTGGGGGTTTGTCGGGAGTGCTCATGGGAAGACCAAGCAGTATATTGACCCAATGGGGGGACTCGGACACTGGCTGTACAAAGCCTGGTCCAGCGCGAGGGGCATGGGCACAGGTATGCACATGCCCAGCCGCTGTGCCATCTGCCGGCAATGGCCGGCCGAACCCGTGTGCGAGGCCTGCATCACGCGCTTTGCCCACCCCGTCCCACGCTGCCTCACCTGCGCCCTGCCTGTGCCCGAAGGGGTGTTGCGCTGCGGGGCCTGCCTGCAGGACCCACCGCCGCTGACGCGTTGCCTGTGCGCGTTGGACTACGCCTGGCCCTGGCGCGATCTGGTGGCCCGCTTCAAATTCCGCCAGCAGCCAGGCTGGGGGCGGCCACTGGCCTGGCTGATGCGCAGCGCCACCGGGGCCGAAGATGCCCTGCACGAAACCGACCTGGTGCTGCCCATCCCGCTATCGCGCGAACGCCTGGCCGAACGGGGCTACAACCAGTCCTGGCTGCTGGCGCGTCAGCTGGCACCGGACAAGGCCGATCCGGCCCTGCTGCTGCGCATCCGCCACACACCCGCGCAGCGCACCCTGCCCCGGTCCGGACGGCTGGCCAATCTGCAAGGGGCTTTTGCTGGCGACCCGCTGCGCGCTGGCGAAGTGCGGGGTCGCCGTCTGCTGCTGGTGGACGACGTGATGACCAGTGGCGCCTCGCTGCACACCGCCGCGCGGGTCCTGCTGCAGGCCGGCGCAGCGCAGGTCAGCGCCATCGTGCTGGCACGCACCGGTCTGGGCGAAGACGACGCCACCCACGACCGCCTCACCTGAGCGGCTGCGACAATCGCCGCATGTTCCGCATCGTCCTCGTCGAACCCGAAATCCCGCCCAACACCGGCAACGTGATCCGGCTGGCCGCCAACACCGGCTGCGCCCTGCACCTAATCGAGCCACTGGGCTTTTCGATGGACGACAAGCTCATGCGCCGCGCCGGGCTCGATTACCACGAGTACGCCGACGTGAAACGCCATGCGAGCTGGCAAGCCTTCATCGACGGCGAGCAACCCGACCGCACGCGCATGTTTGCCCTGACCACGCGCGGCAGTCGGCACGCCCACGAACTGGCTTTCCAGCCCGGCGACTGGTTTGTGTTCGGGGCTGAAAGCCGCGGACTGGCATCGGAGCTGCGAGAGAGTTTTGCGCCCGTTCAGCGCATCCGCCTGCCCATGCGCGAGGGCCAGCGCAGCCTGAACCTGTCCAACGCCGTGGCGGTCACGGTGTTCGAGGCTTGGCGGCAAAACGGCTTTGGCGGGGCAATGCCACCGCCTGCCGCCTGAAATCAGACGTAAAGCCGGGCCAGCGATTCGGCCACACAGACCGGCTTGTCGCTGCCTTCGCGCTCCACGGTCACATTCCACTGGATCTGCAGGCCGCCGTCGATCGGCGTGGCCTCGGCCAGCGTCAGGTGCGCACGCACGCGGCTGCCCACCGGCACCGGCGCCGGAAAGCGCACCTTGTTGAGTCCGTAGTTCACCCCCATGCGGGCCTGCTGCACATGCACCGCATTGCCAAAGAATTGGGGCAACAGCGACAAGGTCAGAAAACCATGCGCGATCGGCGCACCAAACGGCCCCTTCTTGGCGCGCTCAACGTCCACATGGATCCACTGCTGATCGTGCGTCGCGTCGGCGAACTGGTTGACTTGGTCCTGCGTGACCGTCAGCCAATCGGTGGTGGCCACATGCTGGCCGACGCAGGCGGCCAGATCAGAGAGTTGGGCAAATACTTTCATGCATCCACTTTAGGCAAACACACGTTCAGCGGCTGTCCATGCGGCGACAGGTTTGACGCGGGTCATGCCGCTTGCCCCCCTTCCGGGCGATACTGGAGCCATGGCTGACACCCCGACTTCGCCAGAGCACATCGGCCTGAGCAGCGCCGAAGCCCAAGAGCGTCTGCGCCAGTTTGGCCCGAACGCGCTCGACACCGAGCCGCCGCGAACCATCTTGAGCCGGTTGCTGGGCATGGCGCGCGAACCCATGTTCATGCTGCTGGTGGCTGCATCGCTTTTGTACATCGTGCTGGGCGACATGGTGGAAGGCCTCACCCTGTCGCTGTTCGTGCTGGCCGTGCTGGGCATGACCTTCTGGCAGGAAGGACGTGCCGAATCGGCCCTGCAAGCCCTGCGCAGCCTGACCCAGCCGCAAGCCCGTGTCCTGCGTGACGCGAAGGTGCAGCACATCCCCGCACATGACGTCGTGCCCGGCGACCTGCTGCTGCTGGCCGAGGGCGACCGCATCGCCGCCGACGGCTGGCTGCTGCAGACCGAGCACCTGCAGGTGGACGAATCGCTGCTGACGGGCGAATCGGTCCCGGTGGGCAAGCGTGCGGCGCCAGATCAGACACCGCAGGCCACCGCACCCGGTGGCGACGACACCCCGGCCGTCTTTGCTGCCTGCCATGTGGTACGCGGCCAGGGCCTGGTCCAGGTCACGGCCACCGGCGCACGCAGCCAGGTCGGCCAGATCGGCGCTGCACTGGCCCAGACCCAGGAGCCACCCAGTCCCCTGCAGCAACAGACTGCGGTGTTGGTGCGCAAACTCGCTTACGGGGTGGCGGCTTTGTGTCTTGTGATGGTGCTGACACTGGGCCTGCGACATGGCGACTGGCTGGCCGCCCTGCTGTCGGCGATCGCACTGGCCATGGCCTTGCTGCCCGAGGAATACCCCGTGGTGCAGACCCTGTTTCCGGCCCTGGGCGCGCGCAGGCTCACACGCGAAGGCGTGCTGACCCGGCGCATCAATGCCATCGAAACGCTGGGCGCGGTGTCGGTGCTGTGCACCGACAAGACGGGAACGCTGACCCAAAACAGGATGACCGTGACGGCGCTAGCCATGGGCGCAGCACAAGCCCCCGACTTGCTGGACTGGGCAGGCGCTGCGGCGCCAACGCTGGCACCCCATTTTCGGCCGCTGCTGGAACACGCCATCCTGGCCAGCGCACCCGAACCTTTCGACCCGATGGAGCATGCCTTTCACCGCATGGGAGCAGAGCACCTGCAGGAGACCGGGCACCTGCACGAGGACTGGACGCTCGTACACAGCTACGCGCTGAGCCCCGCGTTGCCAGCCATGTCGCACATCTGGCGCACCGTTGAGCCGACGGACAGTGGCAATGGCCACAGCGTCTCGGCCAAGGGCGCCCCCGAAGCGGTGATGGACCTTTGCCATCTGGCCGAGACCGACCGCCAGCACTGGCTGGCCACCGCCAACCGGCTGGCCGGGCAGGGTCTGCGCGTGCTGGCCGTAGCGCGCGGGCAACTGGCAGGCAACGATTTCCCGGGCACCCCGCACGAGCTGAACTTCGAGTGGCTGGGCCTGATCGGCCTGGCCGACCCCCTGCGCCCGGACATTCAGGAGGCCGTGGCCCAATGCCGCAGCGCTGGCATCCGCGTGGTGATGATCACCGGCGACTACCCGGCCACTGCCCGTGTGATCGCTGCACAGGCCGGACTGCGCAGCGATAGCGCCGATGGCGATGTACTCACGGGCAAGGAACTCGACCAGCTGGATGACGCTGCGCTGCGCGAACGCCTGCGCCAGGTGCACATCTGCGCCCGCATCACGCCAGCCCAAAAACTGCGGCTGGTGCAAGCCCTGCAGGCCAGCGGCGAAGTGGTGGCCATGACCGGAGACGGCGTGAACGACGCACCGGCCCTGCACGCTGCGCATGTCGGCATCGCCATGGGCCAGCGCGGTACCGATGTGGCCCGCGAAGCCTCCGATCTGGTTCTGGTGGATGACCGCTTCAGCGCCATCGTGCGCGGCATCCGCACGGGCCGGCGCATCTTCGACAACCTCGGGTTGTCGATGCGCTACATCTTCGCCATCCACATTCCGATCGCCCTGCTGGCGCTGTGGCCGCTGCTGGACGGCCCGGCGCTGCTGCTGCCGCTGCACCTGGCCCTGCTTGAACTCGTGATCGACCCGGCATGCGCCATCGCCTTCGAACACGAAACCGAGGCCGCCGACGTGATGGAGCGACCGCCGCGCGACACCCACCGCCCGCTGTTTGGCGCGCACGACCTGATCCAGGCCGGTCTGCAAGGGCTGGGCCTGGGTGCGGCCATCGCGCTGGCCCTGCTGTGGGCCACACAGTCGGCGCTGTGGCATGTGGACTCGGGGGCCGTGCGCAGCCTGGCCATGCTCACCCTGGTCGTGGGCAACACCGCGCTGATCCTGATCGGCAGCGGCCGCAGCTGGCGGCGCAGCCACCCGGTGGCCTGGGGGCTGGGCATCGGCACCCTGGCGCTGCTGGCGGCATTGATGTACTGGCCGGTGCTGGCTGCGCCGCTCGATCTGGCGCCCTTGCCGCTGGCAGCCTGGGGCATTGCACTAGCCTGCAGCCTGGGCTGCGTGAGCGGCGTCACCGTACTGACACGCCGCATTTCTATAATCGGCGCGTGAACTTTCCGGCCCCTTCCCTGCTGCGTCGCTGGCTCACTCTGCTGCTGGCCGGGTTGCTCGCGCTGGGGCCGTTCCTGCATGGCCATTTCGGCGCCAGCCATGACACCGGCTTCCACCTCGATGGTGTGCATGCGGTGCACGCCAGTGCACCCTCCGTCACGGCCCTGCAAAGCCCGGACGATGAATCGCCTGCGCTGGGCGTGGCGGTATCGATGCCGCACTCCGAAGACGAAGGCCTGCCCGACTTCGCTCTCGCCTTGCTGGTGGCGATGCTGCCGCTGCTGCCCCTGCGGCGCATGGCACTGCCCCGCCCACGCCGCACGCGCCCCCTGACTGGTGCGCTTTACAGCGCCGGTCTGCCGCCACCCTGTCTGGCCCCTCCGGCCCGCTGACCCTCTGGCGGCAGGCGCACCGCGCCTATCCCCCTCTTCATCATCACACCGCCTGCGGGCGGTGGCGTGTTCACGGTTTTTCTCTGGAGCTGGTCATGATCCGACCTTTGACAGGCGCTTTGCTGCTTTGCGCCGCACAACTGAGCCCACTGGCTTTTGCGCAGGGCACCCCCACTTTGCCCGCCATCACCCTCGACGCCACACAACAGGCCGCCCTGGGCGTGCGCACCACCCCGGTCCTGCCTGCCGGCCAGCAGCAACTGCTGGCCTCGGCCACCGTGACGGTGCCGCCAGGTCAGGAAGTCACCGTGGCCGCACCCATGGCCGGCGTGATCGCGCGGCTGGACGCAGGCCTCGGTGACAGCGTGCGGGCCGGTGCACCATTGGCCCTGCTCGGCAGCCCGCAACTGGCCGAGGCGCGCCGCCAGCTGCGCGAGGCCGAACTCGAAGCCCGCAACACCCAGGCCGCGCTGCAACGCGACCAGGCCATGCACGACGAAGGCATCATCCCCGCCGCACGGCTGCAGGTCACACGCAACCGCCAGCAGGCCGCCGAGGCCGCATGGCAGGCGCAACTCTCCAGCCTCAGGGCCACGGGGCTGGGCGCCGGCAGCGACTACGCCAGCGGCCAGATCGTGGCGCCGCGCGCCGGCACCGTGGTGGACGTGCAGGCCAGCGTGGGCCAGCGCATCGAGGCCGGCACGGTGCTGTTTCGCATTGCCGACTTGCGCCAGTTGCAACTGGACATCACCCTCTCGGGCGACAAAGCCGCCCGCCTGCGTGCAGGCGACGCGGTCAGCATCCCCAGCCACGAGGCCAAGGGCGTCCTGCTGGGCGTCAGCCGCAGCCTGGACGCCTCGCAGCAGGCGCGCGCCCGCGCCCGCGTCACGGTGCCCGGCCGCCTGCAGGCCGGTGAGGCACTGCAGGTGCAACTGCAGCCCGCCACCGATGCCAAAGCGCCCGTCACCTGGCAGGTGCCCGCGCGCGCACTGCTGCAGATGCAGGGCCAGAGCTGGGTGCTGGTGGCCACAGCCGGGGGCTACGCGCCCACCCCCGTGCAGGTGCTCAGCACCAACGACGACAGCGCCACGGTGCAAGGCCCCCTGAACGCACAGCAGCGTGTGGCCAGCAGCGGCCTGGCCGCCCTGCGCCCGCTGCTGCAAAAAGTCGAATAAGCAGGCAGGCCGACCATGGACAAACTCATTCACGCAGCGCTGCGCTGGCGCACGCTCACCCTGTTGCTGGCCACCGTGCTGGCCCTGGCCGGGCTGCGCGCCTGGTTCCAGCTGCCGATTGACGCCTTCCCCGACATATCGCCCACGCAGGCCAAGATCATCCTCAAGATCCCGGGCATGACGCCCGAAGAGGTCGAGCTGCGCGTGGTGCGCCCGATCGAGCAGGAGCTGCTGAGCATTCCGAAAAAACGCATGGTGCGTTCCGTGTCGAAGTACGGCATTGCCGACATCACGCTCGACTTTGAGGAAGGCACCGACATTTACTGGGCCCGCCAGCAGGTCAGCGAGCGGCTGTCGGGCGTCATGGGTGATCTGCCCGGCAGCGTGAGCGGCGGTCTGGCGCCCATCACCACCCCGCTGTCCGAGCTGTACATGTTCACCCTTGAAGGCGATTTCAGCCTCGCGGAAAAACGACGTGTGCTGGACTGGACCGTTCGCCCCGAACTGCGCACCGTGCCGGGCGTGGCCGAAGTCAATTCGCTGGGCGGCGAGGTGCAGACCTTCGAGGTGGTCCCCCGCCCCGAACGCATGGCCGCGCTGGGCGTGTCCATGGCCGAGCTGCGGGCCGCACTTTCGGCGAACAACAGCAACGACGGCGCCGGCCGCATGCTGGCGGGCGAGACCTCGCTGGTGGTGCGCGTCGAAGGCGCGGTGCGCACACTCGATGACCTGCGCGCCATCCGCATCGAGGCGTCACGCAGCTCAGGCTCAGGACGCAAGGTGCTGCTCGACGACATCGCCACCGTGCGCACCGGTGCCCTCTCCCGTTACGGCGCCGTCACACAGGACGGGCATGGTGAGGCGGTGGAGGGTCTGGTGCTGGGCCTGCGCGGCGTGAACGCACGCGAACTGGTAACCGCCCTCGATGAACGCATCACCAGCCTGCAAAAACGCCTGCCACCGGGCATGACGATTCGCACCTTCTACAACCGCGGCGAACTGGTGGCCCGCGCCGCCGGCACCGTCACCAAGGCGCTGATGGAAGCGGCGGTGCTGGTGTGCATGGTGCTGTACCTGTTTCTGGGCGGTGTGCGCGCCGCGCTGGTGGTGGCGGTGTCGCTGCCGCTGTCGCTGCTGGCCACCTTTTTGCTGATGCACGCCGTGGGCATCACCGCCAACCTGATGAGTCTGGGCGGCCTGGCAATCGCGCTGGGCATGCTGGTCGACGCTTCGGTGGTGGTGGTGGAAAACATCGAAACCCAGCTCGGCGCCCATGCGCAGGCCCGTGAAGTGACCATGACCGAGCGTGTGCTGCACGCAGTGCGCCAGGTGGTGCAACCGGTGGTGGCCGGCGTGGTCATCATCGGTGTGGTGTTTTTGCCGCTGCTGACGCTGCAGGATCTGGAGGGCAAACTGTTCTCGCCCGTGGCCGTGACCATCGTGATGGCGCTGGCCGCCTCGCTGTTGATCGCCTTCACCGCGATTCCGGCACTGGCCTCGCTGGTGCTGCGGGTACAGGGCGCGCACGAACCGGCACTCATGCGCCACCTGCTGACCGGCTATGTGCGCCTGCGCGACCTGTGCTGGCGGCACCCACGCTGGCTGTTTGGCGTCGCCATGGCCTCCCTGGTGCTGGCGGCCGGCCTGTACACCCAGATCGGCAAGACCTTCATGCCCACGCTGGACGAAGGCGACATCCTGGTGCAGCTGCAGAAAGACCCGTCGGTCACGCTCGAAGCCTCGCTGGAGCTCGACACCCGGGTGCAACAGGCGATTCTGGCCAAAGTGCCCGAGGTGCAGTCGGTGGTGGCCCGCGTCGGCTCCGACGAACTCGGTCTGGACCCGATGGGCCTGTACGAGACCGACACCTTCCTCGTGCTCAAGCCGCGCGAGCAGTGGCGTGGCAGTAAGGAAGACATCATCGGTGCATTGCGCGAAGTGCTCGACGGTTTCCCGGGTCTGGTGTATGGCTTCACCCAGCCCATCGAGATGCGCATCTCTGAAATGCTGACCGGCACGCGCGGCGACGTGGCCATCAAGCTGTTCGGCCACGATCTGGGCCAGCTCGCGCACACTGCGCAGCGTGTGGCCGAGGCCGTGCGCGGCGTGAGCGGCGCGGCCGAAGTGATCGCCCCCAAGGCCGAAGGCATGCCCTATCTGACGGTGGCGCTGCAGCGCCACGCCATCGGTCAGGCCGGCCTGAGCGTCGAAGCCGTGCAGCAGGCGCTGCGCCAGCAGATCGAAGGCGAAACCGTGGGGCTGGTGCTCGAAGGCGGCATCCGCACGCCTTTGGTGCTGCGCGGCGCCGAAGGCGTGCGCCAGAGCCCCGAGCGTTTGCGCAACCTGCCCATCGCCACGCCCGACGGCCGTGCGTGGCCCGCCAGTGCACTGGCAGACATCCGGCAGACCGAAGGTCCGATCCGCATCGACCACGAACTCAGCCAGCGCCTGACGACCATCCAGGTCTCGGTGGAAGGCCGCGACCTCACGGGCTTTGTGCAGGATGCGCAAAAAGCGGTGGCCGCACTCGGTCTACCGTCCGAGGTGCGCGCGGTCTGGGGCGGCCAGTTCGAGAACCAGCAGCGCGCCGCCGCGCGGCTGGCCATCGTGATCCCGGCTGCCATGGGCCTGATCTTCCTGATCCTGAGCCTGACGTTTGGCTCGGCGCGCCAGGCCGCCATCGTCTTTGTGAACATCCCGTTCGCACTGGTGGGCGGTGTGGTGGCGCTGGCGGTATCGGGTCAATACCTGTCGGTGCCGGCCTCGGTGGGTTTCATTGCGCTGCTGGGCATTGCGGTGCTCAACGGCGTGGTCATGGTCACGCACTTCAACGAGCGCCTCGCCAACGGCGAGGACATCGCCACCGTGGTGCGCCTGGGCAGCGAGCGCCGGCTGCGGCCGGTGCTGATGACCGCCATCATCACCGCACTGGGCATGATCCCCCTGCTGTTTGCCACCGGGCCCGGTTCCGAAATCCAGAAACCCCTGGCCATCGTCGTCACCGGCGGTCTGGTCAGCGCCACGCTGCTGACCCTGCTGCTGCTGCCTTTGATCTTTGAACGCTGGAGCGAACGATGAGCGCGACACCTTTACGACACACCCTGATGGCCCTGGCACTGTTCGCATCGGGCACACAGGCCCAGACCCTGCAGGACTGGCTCCCGCCCACCGCCCAGGTGGCCCCGGTGCTGCAGACCAGCCCGTTGATCCAGTCCGCCCGAGCGCGGAAGGAGGCGCAGCTGCAGCGCGCGCGTGGCACCGAAGCCGGCAGCGGTGAATGGGCGTTGCGCCTGAACCAGCAACAACGCCGCGTGCGCGACCCGCAGGAACGCTTTGCCGAAACCACCGCCGCGCTGGAGCGGCCGGTGCGCCTGTGGGGCAAGGCCGGCATGGATGCCCGCCTGGCGCAGCAGGATCGCGAAGTAGCGCGCATTGGCCTGGCCGACGCGCTGCACGAAGCCAGTCGCCAGTTGCTTGTGCAATGGTTCGGCACACTGCGTGCCCGGCTGGACGCCGACAACGCAGACCGCGAGTTGCAACTGTCGCGGGAACTGGACCGCCAGGCACGGGTGCGCCTGCGCCAAGGCGACATCTCGCTGCTGGACGCCCGTCTGGCCGAGGCCGAGTTGCAGCGCAGCGAAGCCGCTGCCCGTCTGGCGCACGCCGAGCTGGCGGGCAGCACGGCGCAGCTGCAGCGCCTGTACCCGGATCTGCCTGAGCCGCGCTGGCCACAGGGCAATGACCAGGAACCGGATCTTCCGATGCAGACGCTGGACGCAGCACTGCAGGACTTTCTGACCCACCACCACGAACTGAACCTGCTGCGCGCCGAAGCCCGCCGCCAGCAGCAGTTGGCCGAGCGTCTGGAACGCGACCGCTGGCCCGACCCAAGCGTTGGACTCTTCACCGCGCGTGAACGCGCCGGCAGCGAACAGCTGGTGGGTGTTTCGGTGGCGATGCCGCTGTCGGGCACTTGGCGCGAGAGTCAGGCCCGTGCGGCCCTGGCTGAAGCGCAGGCCTTGTCGCATCAAGCGCAGCAGCGCGAACGCCAGCTGGCCGCAGACTTCGAGGCCCGCTGGCTCCAACTGGGGCAGCAACAGCGGGCACTCGTCGCCCTGCGCTCCGCTGCGTCCACCCAGCGGCTGGCAGCAGACAAGTCACTGACCGCCTACACCCTGGGTGAGCACAGCATGACCGAGTTGATCCAGAACCGGCGCCTGGCCAACGAACAGCAGCGCGCCAGCCAGCGTTTGCGGCTGGACTGGCTGCTCAACCGGGCGCAGATCGAACTGGACGCTCACAGGCTTTGGGACCTCGATGATCAGCCAGGCGATTGAATTCGAATGCGATCTGATCAATGGCTGTGGACTCTCGGCTCCATGGCGGCTGCGAACTGACGCTGAAGTCCCAGGTACACCATGACGCCAGTCGTCCAGCAAATGACGGCCGTCCACAGCGTGTGGCTGGGGTAATGCGCGCCGCGCAGGGTTTGCACCAGACCAAAGAGCAAGCCAGTTCCTGAAGTCAGGAGAAAAATCCACCGGCCCATTTTTCTCACATGGGCATGGCTGTGCACCAGAAACGGAAGGCTCGCCGGCATCAGGCCCAGTGCAGAAGAGGCGTGTCCACCGGGGAAACACCTTCCACCGCCCCCATCGTGCACACCCCACTGCCAGTGCGGGATGTAGCGCGCGACACCCCCAAAAACCTCAAGCTCCCAGGGACAACTGGTCAAACTGTAGCGTTTGATCAGGCTCACCGACAGCAGGCTGGCCAGCACTGCAATCAACGCGATCATGCGTTGGTCCTTCGACAACTGTTTCCAGGGACCCACCGGACGCCAGACCCACGTCACCATCACCAACAAAACCACCAACGCCAACTGCTTGCCACGGTCGTGGAGCCACAGCGCCAGCAAAGGGTGGTTCTTGAACACAAACCCTCTGGAGTCGCCCAGCAGGGACATGACGTGGAGGTCGAGGCCCGCCACATCCCAGCCCAAAGCAGCCAGCAGGAAAACCATGAAATAGCGGAAGAAAACGTTTTCCTGCGGCCCTGTGCGCTGCAGGCCTGAGCTGTCGTTCATGAATGTCATGGCTCCCAAAAAGCAGAGACCGCCAACATGGCGCCTGATTCCTGGAGTCCTGCCGATGGTCAAGCACGCAATCTAGACGGATCACATGAACCCAAGCTGAACGGCCCGCTGGCGTGCCAGCCATCGCGGTGCACAGGGCATGCAGCCGCTACACTGGTCCCCACCCAAAGTGCTGGCCATGAAGCTTTTATTGATTGAAGATGAATCTGCGCTGAGCGAGGCACTTATTGTGATGCTGCGCGCCGAGGGCTTCGCCGTCGACCCCGTTGCAAGCCTGGGCAGCGCCGACACCGCCATTCGGATCAGTCTGTACGACGCCGTCTTGCTCGACCTTTACCTGCCTGATGGTGATGGCATGGACTGGCTTGGCAAACTGCGCGCACGCGGCAACACCACCCCGGTGATCATCATGACGGCGCGAGACCAAGTCTCTGACAGAATTGCAGGCCTGCAACGCGGCGCAGACGACTATCTGGTCAAGCCTTTTGACGTGCAGGAGTTGCTCGCCCGACTGGGCGCGGTACTGCGCCGCGTGCAGGGAAGTGCCAGCACCTGGCTGAATGTGGGCTCACTGGCGCTGGACCTTCAGGGACGGCGGGCACGGGTGGACAGTGTGGACATGGATCTGACCGCCAAGGAGTGGGCTGTGCTTGAAAAACTGGCCAGCCGGCCTGGGCGAATCGTGACCAAAGAAACCCTGGATCAGACGCTCTACAGCTTTGCCGATGAGGTCGGCAGCAACACGCTGGAGGTCTACATCAGCCGCATCAGGAAAAAAATTGGCAAGCACCGTGTTGAAACCGTCAGGGGCCTTGGGTATCGCCTGGTCCATGAGGCCGAGTCATGAAATCCGGCAGCATTGTTCGCCAGTTGCTCGGTTCGACACTGCTGATCCTGGTGGTGCTCTGGACAGGCATGGTGATTTCGGTCGCGCTGGTGATCAAGCATGAAACCGACGAGATCTTCGATGCGAGCCTGCAGGAAACCGCGCAGCGCCTGCTGCCGTTGGCGATCATGCAACTGGACCCCGAAGACCATGCCATGGAGCACGCGCAGGCTGCCGACGAAGACGCGCTCGAGCCTGCTCAGCACAAGGAGTACCTGCTCTACCAGATGTTCCATGCATCCGGCCGCATGCTCCTGCGTTCACACGCGGCCCCCACCACGCCCCTTGCGCCGGAGCTCAAACCCGGCTTTCAGGACACCGAGGACCATCTGGTCTACATCGAAAGAAGCCGCAACGGCGAGTACCTGCTGGCGATTGCCGAAAAATCCGGCCACCGAACAGAAACCTTCCTGAACACTCTGACGTTTTTGCTCATGCCCTTGCTGGCTTTGCTGCCTTTGTCGGCACTGAGCCTGCTGGTCATTGTCAGAAAGGCCAGCCAGCCATTGCGAAAGCTCGATGCCGAACTCTCCCGCAGGGGAAGCGCGGATCTCAATCCTGTATCCACACAGGACCTGCCTCAAGAACTTCAACCGCTGGCCCATACGCTCAATCAGCTGATGCATCGCCTCAAATCCGCGCTGGAGGCAGAGCGCCACTTCACGGCCAACAGCGCCCACGAACTGCGCACCCCGCTGGCTGCGGCGGCTGCCCAGATGAGCCTGCTCGACAAGACTCCGCTCACCGAGGAGCAACGAAAGACACTGTCCACCGTTCGCCAACTTCTGCAACGCCTGCAGGCCCTGAGCGAGAAGCTGCTGCAACTGGCCCGAGCGGAGTCCGGCATTGCCTTCAAGAGCGGCGTCGTCGATCTGGGGCAATTGCTGCAGCTGCTGTGCAAGGACCACCGCTGGCGCACCGGGGCACAGGTTGACCTGGATCTTGCAGCGTCGCCCGTGACGGTTGAAGGCGATGTGGATGCTTTGGGGATCGTGCTCGGGAACCTGCTGGAAAACGCCATCAAATACGCCACGCCGGGCAGTGCAGTCCGCATTGAAGTGTGCACATCACCCACGCGCATCTGCATCACCAACGACTGCGAGCCCTTGCCAGCTGCCACGCTGGCGCGATTGCACGAGCGCTTTTACAGGGCACGCCCGGACAGCCATGGCGCAGGGCTTGGCCTGTCGATCGTCCGGACAATGCTGAGCCCGATGGGAATCGGCTTGCAACTGCGCTCCCCCGCAAGGGGCAGTGATCGGGGTTTCGAGGCCGAATTGATCTGGTCATCTGGCAAGGCGTAGCCACCGCCATCGAAACAAGCCACAGATCGAACTGGACGCGCACAGGCTCTGGGACCCGAACAACTGAAACGTCTCAGATGACCAGTTTATGCAGCGCCTCGGCGTCCAGCGTTTCCTTTTCCAGCAGGGCCCGCACACAGCGTTCAAGTACCGCGCGGCGCTGCGCGAGCAAGTCCGTGGCGCGTTGCAACGCGGCGGCGATGGTGTCGTGCACAGCACGGTCCATGGCCGCCTGGGTGGCTTCGGACACCGGTGGCCGCGCCCGCCAGTCGTCGGGCATGCCATCCAGAAGCATGGCCGGGTGCGGGCTGTCGTAGCTCACACAGCCCAGTGTTTCGTCCATGCCGTGGCGCATCACCATGTCGCGCGCCAGCTGCGTGGCCTTGACCAGATCGTCGGACGCGCCGGTGGACACCGTGCCCAGCATCAGCTGCTCGGCCGCACGCCCGCCCAGCAGCACACAGATGCGGTTTTCCAGTTCCTCGCGCGTCATCAGGTAGCGGTCTTCCAGAGGCCGCTGGATGGTGTAGCCCAGCGAGCCGATGCCGCGCGGGATGATCGAGACCTTGTGCACCACATCGCTGCCCGGCAGGGAGAGCGCCACCAGTGCGTGGCCGATTTCGTGGTGGGCCACGGTGCGGCGCTCGGCGGGGTTGAGCAGGCGGTTGCGTTTTTCGAGTCCGGCCACGATGCGCTCGATGGCCGCGGTGAAGTCGGCCAAGGTGACATGGCTGGCCTGGCGTCGGGTGGCAAAGATGGCGGCTTCGTTGACCAGATTGGCCAGATCGGCGCCCGAAAAGCCCGGTGTGAGCGCCGCCACCTCGTCGAGCGAGAGCTCGGGCGCGAGCGTGACACGGCGCACATGCACCGCCAGAATGTCCAGCCGCCCTTTCTTGTCGGGTTTGTCCACCAGCACCTGCCGGTCGAAGCGGCCGGCGCGCAGCAGGGCCGGGTCCAGAATTTCGGGGCGGTTGGTGGCGGCCAGGATGATGACGCCGGCTTTCGTGTCAAAGCCGTCCATCTCGGCCAGCAGCTGGTTGAGGGTCTGCTCTTTTTCGTCGTGCCCGCCCCATCCGCCATACACACCGCGCGCACGGCCCAGTGCGTCCAGTTCGTCGATGAACACGATGGCCGGCGCCAGCTTGCGTGCCTGCTCGAACAGGTCGCGCACACGCGAAGCGCCTACACCGACAAACATCTCGACGAATTCACTGCCCGACATCGAGAAAAAAGGCACGCCGGCCTCGCCGGCCACCGCCTTGGCCAGCAGGGTCTTACCAGTGCCGGGCGGCCCCACCAGCAGCACGCCTTTGGGGATGTGCGCGCCCAGCCGGCCATAGTCTTCTGGATGCTTGAGAAAGTCCACCACTTCCTTGAGTTCCTGCTTGGCTTCGTCCACGCCAGCCACGTCGGCGAAAGTCACGCCAGTGTCCTGCGTCACATGGACCTTGGCACGGCTCTGGCCGATCTGCATCAGGCCACCCATGCCCTGCTTTTGCACCAGCTTGCGGATCAGCAGCCACCACAGGCCAAAGAACACCAGCGAAGGCAGGATCCACGACAGCACATCGCGCAAAAAATTGCTTTGCAGCACCGCCCGGTAGGGCACCTTGTAAGCGTCCAGCCACGCCGCCAGTTCGGGCTCCACCCGCACCGCCACCAGCTCGCTCTTGCCTTGTTCGGGCGCTTTGAGGCGCCCGCTCAGGTGGGTGTCGGTCACCACCACCTCCTGCAGCCGGCCGTCCTGCAGGGCCTGCTCGAACTCGCTGTAAGGGACCAGCTGCGTCTGACCACCTGCCAGCCAGTTCTGCAGACTCAGCAACAGCAGCAGGGCAGCGATCCAGTACAGCAGGTGCCAGAGGGTCTTGCGATCCATGCCACGCTCTCTTTCTCAGTGGTCGTTCAGAGAACGGCGCTTGTGACTGGGCTGTTCATGGTGCGAGCCGGCAGCGTCCACGGCATGCCTGTAGCGGCGCAGCCGCGCCTGTGCCCGCCCCAGCAGACTGCCTGGCGGGTAACCGTTGGGACCGAGCTCGCCCCAGGGCAGCCCGGACAGCAAGGTCATGCCCTCGGCCACGGTGCAGATCGCATGGACATGGAAGCGTCCCTGCGCCACCGCCTCGACCACCCGCTCGTCGAGCATCAGGTGGCGACGGTTGCGCTCAGGGATCAGCACGCCTTGTGTGCCATCGAGCCCCACCCGCTCACAGCTTCTGAAGAAACCTTCGATCTTTTCGTTGATGCCCCCAACGGGCAGCACATCGCCGTTGGCATTGAGCGAGCCCGTCACGGCAAGGCCCTGGGCCAGCGGCACCGCCGCCAGCGAAGACAACAGGGCATACAGCTCGGCGCATGAAGCCGAATCGCCTTCCACACCGCTGTATTCCTGCTCGAACACGAGACTGGCCTCCAATGCCAACGGGGCCTGCTGCGCAAACAGCGACAGCAGGCAGCTGTGCAGCACCAGCACGCCCTTGTCATGGATCGGTCCGGAAAGTTCCACCTCCCGGTCGATGCTGAGCAGTCCCTTGTCCCCCGCATACGTTCGCGCCGTCACCCGCACCGGAAAACCAAAGGTGTAGTCGCCCAGCATCACCACACTCAGGCCGTTGACGCTCGCTTGCATGCGCCCCGACAAAGGGAGCACGCGCTCGCCCTGCGCCAATGCATCCAGCAAGCGCTCCTCGGGTTCGTTGTGGCGGTATTCGCGGGCCTGACGTGCCGCCTGCACATCCGCAGGCTGTACCTCAACGGCCTTGCGGGCGCTGGCCATCGAGGCACTTTCCATGACCAGCGCCTCGGTCACCGCAAACACCGCGCTTTGCCGAAACTGATCCTGCGCCTGCCGGTGGCTGTCCTCGATCAGCAGCGCGGTGGCGGCAGCTGAAAAATGCGGCAGGCCCCAGCGCGCGCAGGTACGCGCCACAAACACCGCCGTGTCGTGCCAGACCTGCGGGCCGGCGGCAAAGCTGTCGGCAAAGTCCACCTTGCAGCGAAAACGTCGGGCCAGTTCGGGGTCGAGCGCCTGCACCGCTTCAAATTCATCAGGCGAGGCTACCAGCACCAGCTTCACATCGGCCTGCACCGGTTCAGGGGAGAGCGATACGGCAGCCACCGGCGCATACAGCACACCTGGCTCTTCGATCTGTACGCAACCGCTGCGCACGAATCGGCGCAGCTTTTCCCAAACCGGTGGTTCAGCAAGCACTTCGCGCAGGTGCAGGAGCAAAAATCCCCCGTGTGCGCGCAGCAGGCTGCCTGCCCGGATACGGGTGAAGTCGGTTATCAGCATGTCGCCATCGGGTTCGTACTCAATCCCGCCCAACAGCTGCCGAAACGAGGGGTTGTCCTCCTGCACCACGGGTGCGCCCTGCAGGCCGTGGTTGTCCACGGCCACATTCACGCGCAGCCCTTCCAGCAGACCCTGCAAGGCGTCGAGTCTCAGGCTCTCGTCTTCATCATCGGGCTGAAACAACTCCACATGCTCCAGCACCTCGCCTTGCAAGGCCTGCAGCCAGGCTTCCAGCCTTGGCTGTTCAGTGGTCGCCGGATGCAGGCTCTGGCGCAGGTCCTGCCACTCACGCTCGAGCAGCGGCCGCACAATCTGACGCCGCAATGCGGCCAAGCCCTCGTTGCGCACATGTTCCAGGGAGCGCGCCTTTTCCAGAAAGCGGGCCATTTCCTCGCGCAGGCTGGTTTCGTCACGGTCGATCTGGCTGCGCTGCTGAGGGCTCAGGCCCATGGCCTTGCCGGCAGTCATCGGCTCGCCTTTTTCGTCCTTGCAGGTGAACACCAGATGGCCCTGTTCGCGCATCAGGCTGAAATGCCGTGACTCGGCGAAGGTGTTGAGCTCGGCGTAGGCATGCGATTCCTCACTCTTGAACGCCTGCTCGATACGGTCGCTCTCGGCTTTCACATCGGGCTCGGCCAGGCGGCGAGGTATGTCGCTTTGAAGGCGTTTGGCCAACTGAAGCATGTGCTGACGCAACTGTCGACCCTCTCCTGCCGGCAAACGCAGCGCCAGTGGCCGTTCGGGTTGCGTCACGTGGTGCAGGTACAGCAAGTCAGGCGGCACAGGGCGGGTGGCTGCCATGTCGTGCATGAGTTGACCCATCAGCGTGGTGCGGCCTGTGCCCACCTCGCCCACCACCAGAAGGTTGTAACCCGGCAAGGCCATGCCCAGACCAAAACGGGCGGCCGCTTCGGCGCGCTGCTGTCCCACCCAGGGCAAAGGTTTGTCTACCAGTTCACGCGTGGTGGCAAAGCCCAGACTGCGTGGGTCTACCCGGCGCAGAAGGTCCTTGGGTTCAAGATGCTGTGAAGGCATGCCTCATTCTAGGCACGCTCCCTGTATTTGCCGATACCTGATTGCAGACAGTCCGGTCGGCGCAGCAGCGCCGCTCAGCCTGCAGAGACCTCTGTGCGCTCAAGCACTTTCTGCACCAGCGGATGGTGCCGCGAACGGTGGCTGTAGATCGCATGGATGTCTTCTCGCACAGGCGTTTTTCCCAGCAGCGCCAGTCCGGGCATGAGGGAAAGATCCTGAGCACCCAGCGCGCTGACCGGAAACACGCCCAGCCCCCTCGCCGCAAACACCGACATCAAGGCGCTGTCTTCGAATTCGCCAACCACTTGCGGCCGCAGGCCATGCCCGTCCATCCAGCGGTCCAGCGCGGCACGCACCGGGGCATGCCGGGTTGGCAAAAGCACCGGCAAGTCGTTGAGAATTTGCGGAAAGGCTGCACAGGTCTGGGCGCTGACCCATTGATTCGCGCCGTACCAGCACATGGGAGAGGACACCAGCAACTGGCTGGATACCCGCAGGTTCGGGTTGGCCGGCGCCCCCTGACCGGCCAGCACCAGATCGAGTTGGTGCAAGGCCAGCTCGGCCATCAGGTTTTCAAAACCGCCCTCATGGCACAACAGGCGCAAGCCTCGCACCTGAAGCACGGGGTCCAGCAGGGTGTGGGCCGCCAACTTGGACAATCCGTCAGACAGGCCAATCGACAGCCGCACGGCAGGGCCTGCCGCCGCGTCTGCTATTTCACCGGAGAGACGCTGGCCAATTTCAAAAATTTCTTCCGCACGCGCATAAGCTACCTGCCCAGCCTCGGTCAGCACCAGGCCACGCCCCTCGGGCTTGAGCAGCTGGTGCCCGAAAGATTTTTCGAGTTCGCGCACCTGGGTGCTGATGGTCTGAATGGCGATGTCCAGCCGCTGTGCAGCCCGCGCCATACCGCCTTCCTTGGCAACCACCCAGAAATAATAGAGATGACGGTAATTGAGCGCGCTCATGGGACGTTCAGGCCAAGCGACATCGGATTGTCAGAACCCAGGACCGACAAGGGTTGCGTCTCAAGCCAGTGGCTCCCGATCGCGGATGCGGTGAACTTCGCCAATGTCGATGACCCAGACCAGGCCATCCCCGATTTTTCCCGTCTGGCAAGCGGTGATGATGGCGTCCCGGATGGTCGGCACCATCTCTTCTTCGCACAGGACGCACACCATGAGTTTGGCGGTGAAGTCGGTCAGCTCGTCACGCACGCTGCGCTTGTCCACCGATGCCGGTGCGGTGAAACCGTCGGCCCGGAACACGGTCACTCCGGGAAAATTGGGAATGGCCCGCAAGGCCTCACGCAAGCGGTCGAGTCGGTGCGGACGGACGATGGCACGGATTTCTTTCATTCGGGACTCCTGAGGCTCATGCTTCAAGCGGTTTTTCATCGAACCAGCGGTACAGCGTCGGCAGCACCACCAGCGTCAGCAAGGTGGAGGAAATCAGGCCTCCAATGACCACGATCGCCAGAGGCCGCTGGACCTCCGAACCCGGGCCTGTGGCAAACAGGAAGGGCACCAGACCGAGCAGGGCCACGGTGGCTGTCATCATGACCGGGCGGAAACGCTGAACACAGCCTTCGCGCACGGCTTCCATGACGTCCATGCCATCTTCACGCAAACGGCGAATGGAAGTCACCAGAACCACGCCGTTGAGCACCGCGATGCCCCACAGCGCAATGAAGCCCACCGAAGCCGGAACGCTCAGGTACTCGCCCGTCACGAATAGCCCGATCACGCCACCCACGGAAGCAAAAGGCAGCACCAGGATGATGAGGGCGGCCAGCTTGATCGAGTTGAACAACAGGAACAACAGGAAAAAGATGGCGGCGATCGTAAGGGGCACAATGAACGACAGCGTTGCCATGGCGCGCTCCATGTTTTCGAACTGCCCACCATAGACGAAGTAATACCCTTCGGGCAACTTCACCTCGCGCTCGATGCGCTGCTGCACTTCCTGCACAAAGCCGGCCAGATCCCGGCCTTCCACGTTGGCCCCGACCACCACACGGCGTTTGCCGCCTTCCCGGCTGATCTGCGCAGGCCCGTCCACCAGTGCAATGCTGGCCACACTGGACAGGGGCACCTGTGCCCCATCGGCGGTGCGCAGCAAGGTGTTGCCGATCGTTTCGGCCGAATTGCGGTAAGCCGCCGGGAACCGCACCACCACGCTGTAACGGCGTTCACCTTCGTAGAGCGTGGTGACATCCTTGCCACCGATCGCCGTCTCGATCACGGTCTGCACATCGGCCACGTTCAGGCCGTGGCGGGCGATCGCCTTGCGGTCGATGTCCACCGTCAGCGCCTGCTGGCCCGACAGGCGTTCGATGCGGATGTCGCGGCTGCCCGAAATCCCCTTGAGGATGCGGGCCACCTGCTCTGAAATCTGGCGCAGCTCGCCAAGCTCATCGCCAAACACCTTGATGGCCAGCTGCGAGCGCACGCCTGTGACCATTTCGTCCACCCGCTCGGAAATGGGCTGTGACAACACGATCTGCACCCCGGGGATGGTGGACAGGCGCTTGCGGATGTCCTCGTCGATCTCGTCCTGCGTACGTTCCGAATCGGGGTCAAGCAGGACGATTGGGTCAGATTCGTTGGGCCCTGCCGGATCGGCCGGTGACTCACCGCGGCCGAGTTTGGAAACCACCATGCGCACGCCGGGCACCTGTGCCACCGCTTTCATGGCGTCCATTTCCATGCGGATGGACTCGTCCAGTGAAATGCTAGGCACACGGTTGATCTGCGGCGTGAGGGCACCCTCTTTCATGACCGGCATGAAGGATTTGCCCAGCAGCGGAAACAGGGCCAGGGAGCCCAGCAGCAGACCCACCGACACGGCCAGGGTGCCGCGCTGGCGCAGCGTGGCCAGATCGAGCAAGGCCAGGTAATGCCGCTTGAGCCAGGCAATCAGCCGCGTGTCGTGATCAGCGCCCCCCTTGAGGAAGTAAGAACACAACACCGGCGACAGGAACAGCGAGACCACCAGCGAGACCGCCAGCGCGATCGCGATGGTCAGCGCCAGCGGCGCGAACATCTTGCCCTCGATGCCCTGCAGCGTCATCAGCGGAAGGAAAACCAGAATGATGATGGCGATGCCGAAGATCGTGGGCGTGGCCACCTCGGTGGTGGCCGCCAGCACCGTGCGCACCCGCTCGCCCATGCTGCTGCCGGCCTGACCCAGCTTGTGAAAGACGTTCTCCACCACCACGACGGTGGCGTCCACCATGAGGCCAATCGCGATCGCCAGACCGCCCAGACTCATCAGGTTGGCCGAGATGCCGTAGCGGTTCATCAGGATGAAGGTGGACAGCGGCGCAATGATCAGCGTGGCCACCACGATCAGACTGGAGCGCACATCCCCCAGGAAGATGAACAGGATGACCACCACCAGAAAGATGCCCTCGATCAGCACCTTGCCGACGGTCCACAAGGCCGAATCCACCAGTTCGGTCCTGTCGTAGTAGGGGACGATCTGCAGCCCATCGGGCAGCATGCCCTTGCTGTTGATTTCCTGCACACGCTGCTTGACGCGGGAGACCACCTCCTTGGCGTTGCCCCCACGCATCATCAGCACGATGCCGGACACACCCTCGGTGTAGCCGCCCTTGATGATGGCGCCCTGGCGCACCTCGCTGCCCAATTGGACGGTGGCCACATCGCGCACGAAAACCGGCACACCGTTCTGCTCCTTGACCACGATGCTGCCAATGTCGTCGAGTGTGCGAATCAGGCCCACGCCTCGGATCAGGTACTGCTCGGTCACCCGCGGCAGGATGCCGCCGCTGGCGTTGGAGTTGTTGGCCGCAATGGCCTGCACCACCTGGGACAGCGACAGGTTGTAGTGACGCAGGCGTCCCGGATCAACCAGCGCCTGGTACTGCTTGACGTAGCCGCCTTGCGAGTTGATCTCGGCCACACCGGGAATGGATCGCAGCAAGGGCCTCACCACCCAATCCTGCACCGTGCGGCGATTTGCCAACTCCTCCGGCGTCAGGGCACGCTGGCCATCGTCGGTTTTTTCCAGGGTGTACTGGTAGACCTCGCCCAAGCCGGTGGACACCGGTCCCAGCACGGGCACGATCCCTTCGGGCATGCGCGGCGTGACCTCGAGCAAGCGCTCCATGACCAGCTGGCGCGCGAAATACACATCGGTCTTGTCGGTGAAGACAAGGGTGATGATGGACAGACCGCTTTTGTTGAGCGAGCGCATTTCGGTCAGGCCGGGCAGCCCCGTCATGGCGATTTCCAGCGGAACCGTCACAAAGCGCTCAATCTCTTCGGGAGAACGGCCTGGCGCCTCGGTAGCCACCTGAACCTGGACATTGGTCACATCGGGAAATGCATCGACCGACAGGCGCATGGCGGCACGCAGACCGAAGCCGCACACCACCAGGGCCAGCACGATCACCACCAGCCGCTGCCCGAGCGCGGCACGGATCATCGAGGCAATCATGGCCTTACTCCAGTTCGGCGCGCTTGCGCTCGTTGTTCATGTGAAAGGCGCCAACAACCACAACCTCGGCGCCTTCGTCCAGGCCACGCAGCAGGGGACGCAGTCCGGCCACGGCGCCGCCGAGCTCCACCGGCGTGAGGCGAAATACGTTGTCGGCTTGCTTGACGAACACATGGTCCTTGTCGTTTTCACGGACCACCGAATCGACTGGAACCACCAGGGTGCGCACCGCTTCGCCCCGGATACGCATGGTCGCCAGCATCTGCGGCTTGAGGTCCCGCCCCGGGTTGTCCACCTGGGTGCGGATGGGCACCGTGCGGGTCTCGGGTGAAACGGTATCCCCCACATGCACGATCTTGCCCGAGAGCTGACGCCCCCCCAGGGCAGGCACCTCGATATCGACCCGTTGCCCCACCTGCACCATGCGGGCCGTTTGTTCCGGGAGATCCCCGACCACCCAGACCTTGCTCAGGTCAGCCACGGTGAACAGGGGGTCGCCAGGCTGCGCCACCTGACCATTGCTCACTTTGCGCTCGATGACCACCCCCGACAAAGTGGAAACCACCGTTGCATAAGGGTGCAGGGTGCCCTGGTCACGCAGTCGCTCCAGCGCATCGGACGGAATGCCCAGCAGGCGCAACTGATCCTGTGTGGCCCGTTTTTCAGCGCGGGCCACCGCCTGTTCGGATTCCCGGCGCTGCAACTCGGCCGAACCGATCACATCGGCCTGGTAAAGCTGTCGCGCACGCTCGACCGCACGGTCTGCCAAAGCCGAGCCGGAGTGGGCACGCAGATAAGCCATCTGGGCCTGCGACAGTTCCGGACTGGCGACCCTGGCCAGGGCCTGCCCGGGCTGCACCCGATCGCCCACCTCCACCAACACTTCGGTGACACGGCCCGTGACCGATGCGCCGATGCGGGTCACCAGCCGGTCGTTGGCCTCAATGCGTCCCGCCACTTCCTTGGTGGACTCCAGGTCTTTGTACTGAACCTGGGCCACCTGAAAGCGGCTGGCCATTTCGGGTGCAATCTGCACCTGCATGGCATCGACCACTGGCTTGGCTGCTGCGGCCGCCGGCTCGGATTTCGGTTGGCAGGCCACCAGGAGACCGGCCATGACCAACATCCACACCATGCGGCGTGGCATCAGGTCAACAAGGGGAGCTGTGTTCATGGCAAGCACATTCTTCATGGTTGTGAATCGTGGGCAAATTGCCCGGAAAGCTGGTCAAGCGCGATGCGCGCGGACTGCTGCTGGTAACGCGCCTGCAGCAGGTCGGCACGCACGCCGCGCAGCACCCGCTGGGCATCGAGCACATCGAGAATGCCGCGCTCGCCGAAACGGTAGGCGGCCTCGGCCACCCGCAAGGCGGCTTGCGCTTCGCGCAGCACCCCCTGGCTCAGCGCCTCGACCCGCAGGCGCGCCATGTCCAGCGCTTTCCAGGCCAGGATGATTTGCTGCCGAAGCTCGTTTTGCCGGCCCTCCAGACGGGTTCGTGCACGCTCAAGCTCCGCTTGGGCCTCGGCCACAGGCCCGCTGCGCTGGTCCAGCAGCGGCAGTTGCATGCCCACGCCCCATTGGCTTTGTCTGACTTGCGGGTCGCGATTTTCGATGTAGCGCAACTCCAGACCCGGCCAGCGGCTGGCGCGCGCCGCGCGCAGCTGCGCCTGTGCGCGCTCGAACTCATGCCGCAGCCCGACCAGTTCGGGATTGAGGCGATCCGCCTGGGACTGCAATTGCGACAAATCGGGCAGATCCAGTCCGTCGTTGAAACTGGCCGACAGCTTCCAGCGCTGCGGCAACTGTCCCGCGGCCAGACGGTTGAGTTCCAGGAGGGCATGCTCGGCCTGCAGGGCAGCGGTCTTCTGGCGCTCGCGCGCGTGGATGACTTCAGCGTCCGCCTTGATGATCTCGTAGCGTGCAGCCTCGCCGCTCTCGACGCGCACACGCACCCGCTCACGCACCTGCTCAAGCAAAACCAAGGCCGCAGTAGCCGACTCCGCCTCCGACTGGTGAAGAAGAGCCTCGTACGCACGCAGGCGGACCTGGGCCACCAGGTCGTTGCGCGTCGAAGCCAACTGCTGGCCGCTGAGGCGGCTGGTCGATTGCGCCGCATCGATGCGGGCGCTGCGCATCCAGGGGTTCTCGATCAGCTGAGCCACCGACCAGCCATGAGCCCGTTGCCCGGCTTCAGCCACCGGCTGCCAGGGGCCCTGCTGCCACTCGATTCGAGGGTTGCTCAAGGCCGCTGCGGTCACGATCCCCGCCTGCGCGCCCTGCAGGCTGCTGCGGGCTGCCTGCAGGTTCGGGTTGTGGTTCAGAACCACCCGGGTGATTTGCTCCACCGTCAATTCGGCGGATTCGACCACCACGGCGCCCGGCGCCGGCTGTGCGAAGATGGGCGTGCAGAAAACGCACCACGCCATCCACACAGGCAACCCGCGCTTGCTCAACTTCCTGGAACCCATACTGCTTTCCTTGTTCGGTATGACTTGCACATGGCTCCTGGATACCTCCAGAAAAGGCCAGAGTGTAGTTCCGGCCCGATAACATAAAAATCATAGTGAAAATGATCGAGACTTCGGTTTTACAGAAGCATTCAAACCCCATTGGGGCCCTGCTCTTCGATCTGGACGGCACCCTTGTCGACAGTGAGCGGCCCGGCATCGGTGTGCTGCACCGCATGGCAACGGATTTGGGTCTGGATTGGGATCCGGAAGAAACGCTCGTGCGGTTTCGGGGTGTCCCCATGGCCCGCTGCATTGCCACGATCGGTCAGAGCCTGCCAGACGGAGCGCCCGCTTTGGACGAGACCGATTTCCTTCGGCGTTTGCGCGCCGCCATGGCCGAGCGTTTCAGACAAGATCTGCAGGAAATCCCCGGTGCCAGCGCTCTGCTGGCCAGCTTGCGCATCCCGTTTGCGGTGGCCACCAATGGCCCCCGCGAGAAAGCATCCCTCACACTGAGCCTGACGGGACTGGACCGCTGGCTGCAGGACCGTGTGTTTTGCGCGCCCGAGGTGGGCAGCTACAAGCCCGAACCGGGTCTGTTCCTGCACGCGGCCACGGCCCTGGGCTGCGATCCCACCAGTTGTGCGGTGGTGGAAGACAGCCTGCCCGGCATGCTGGGGGGTCTGGCGGCAGGCATGCGGGTGTTCAGCCTGCACCCGCGAGAAGGCCTGCCCGAAGAGGTGGCGCAGCAGCTCATCTTCATCGACGGCCTGCCGGATTTGCAGCGCTGGCTCTAACGCGCCGGGGAAAGGCACGCCAGCGCAACAAGGACTTGTCTCGCGCTCAGGCGCTGGCGATGTCGATCACCACGTTGCCGATCGCCTGCCCACCCTCCACGGCCAAATGGGCCTGCACGGTCTGCTCCAGGGCGAAGCGCGGGCCAATGCTGTGCTGCAGCGCGCCGCGCTCCAGCAGGCCGTTCAGCCGCGCAATCGCGCCCACGCGGTCGGCTGGACTCAGGTCGTAAACCAGGAAGAACTTCAGGCCCAAGGAGGCAAACAGCCAGGGCCGATACTGAAAAGTCTGCTCCATCGCGTTGGAGCCGTAGCACACCACCGTGCCATGCGGCTTGAGCGCCTCGGGCGCCCAGCTGGCCGTGGTGGAAAAGTCCATGTCGATGACCACGTCCACGCCCTGGCCTTTCGTCAGCTCGCGCACCCGCTGTGCCACCGGCTCGTGCTTGTAGAAGATCGGCATCTGCAACCCGGCTGCCTGCGCATGCGCCGCGCGCTCGGGCGAGCCCACCGTGCCCAGCACCTCGGCACCGGCCTGGCGCACCATCTGTGTGATGTAGTGGCCGACCGACGAAGCCGCACCCACCACCAGCACCCGCTGCCCGCGCAGGTCACCGGCCAGGCGCTCGGCCCAGACCATGGCCTGCACCGCGGTCAGCGCCGGGATGCCCAGGCAGGCGCCAGCCGCAAAGTCGGTGCCGTCGGGCAGGCGCACCGCCTGGGCCTGAGGCAGCACCACGTACTCGGCGGCGGTGCCCATCGGGCGCTGCCACTGGGCGTTCCAGGTCCAGACCCGCTCGCCCAGGCGGCTGGCATCCACACCTGAGCCCACTTGGTCGATCACACCGGCGCCATCGCTGTGCGGCACGATCTGAGGATCGTTGACGGGCCTGGCACGCCGCGATTTCACGTCCGACGGGTTGACACCCGAGGTGAACAAGCGCACCCGCACCTCACCCGGCCCGGCCTCGGGTGTGGGCAATTCGCCGCAGGTCAACACCTGCTCGGCAGCACCGGGTTGTCGGTACCAGACTGCTTTCATGACGGCCTCCTCGCGCAACTGCGCATCTGAGCCCGCATCTTAGGCGGGCTCAGGTCCGTGCATGCGACACCCGCGGGACAAAGCGGCATCCCATGCCCGGTGGTTGTCAGACGCGTTCGAGGATCAGCGCAATGCCCTGGCCCACACCAATGCACATGGTGCACAGTGCGTAACGGCCGCCCGTGGTGTGCAGGCGGTTGATGGCGGTGGTGGCCAGACGCGCGCCCGAGGCCCCCAGCGGGTGGCCCAGCGCAATCGCGCCACCCCAGGCATTCACACGCGCGTCGTCGTCTTTCAGACCCAGCA
>JACCEA010426817.1_pt1 | contig 28317 bp, 24 predicted proteins | sample 7449851 | NCBI WGS metagenome assembly JACCEA01 (sample SAMN15323453, study PRJNA562643) | freshwater metagenome | isolation source: river surface water | place: USA:Blue River Watershed | collected 2017-08-18
CTATTATGTCTTTGGGATCAGAAAGGAGAGTTGGTATTACTTTTTGCTGGATAGGAGTAGGTGTCTCGAAGCCAAGGTCAGAAATAGCCTGCGTCAGTTCATCCCGAAGGGAGAACGAAGAAAATAAAATCATTAAAAGAACTTTTGTGAAAAAATGGCAATGCCATTTTGGTATTGCCTGCCTCCCATTTTTCGGAAGCGGATGCAAAGGTACGTCAAATAAAGCGATTTCCGGCCTTTCCCGAGTTTATCAGGCCTCGCCGAGGGGCAATTCCCGCTACAAAACAGGTCAATTAATGTGCAATTTTTCAGAAAAATAAAATGGCGACAAATAGTTGATAATGAATTAGTTGTAAAGATGGGTGGTGTTCAAAAGTATCCTTCACTTTCTGTGTCGCCATTTTACAAAAAAATATTATAAAAAAGGTCTGTTAATTGAGTTATTCAGACTTCTCTCGGCTAAACCCTGAAAGATGAAAAGGAGTTTTTCGGTGGTGGCTTTTGCGGTGAGAAAGAAAAATACGGGTCATTGGTGATCGATTATTAGGGACAAAGTGGCAATGCATGCGCCTCTATTCGAGGAACTCTTTGCCATCCTCGCTGATCTCGCCCACGGCTTCTGCTTTTCTAAATGCGGTAGTTCCGTTGAGAAATATGCCCAGCATATCATATTCAATTTTCGTAACGGGTTTGTTGAGCAAAGAAACAATTCCCCACTTTTCCCCTCGTTTTACAACAGCGATCTTTTCGTGGTGTACTTGTCGGATGCTATCGTAAACGCAAGGTATAAGGGTTCTGCCAATACTGTCTATCACTCCAAACTTGCCCGTTCCCGAGTCGACAACAATAAAAAGAGGGCGACAGACTTCATCTGATTCCGGACGTAACATTGCAAGAATGCCTGTTCGGTGTTCAGGTTCGGGTAAACGCTGCCCCGGAAATATTTCCTGATAGGCGCAATTAGTCAGCATCTTTCCTGAAGGGTTTAGCAAGCACGCAGCTCCATTATATGACCCGATGAAATATCCTCCATACATCCGTATGTCATCTGAGACATAATGGAGAATGGCGGGAGTCATCACTTTGCCGGATGAATCAATTATCGCCCTCATACCATTTTTTGTAATGGCCTGGTACAGGTGCCGTTGCGCCCCGGTTATCGCAAAAGCTTTGTCAAATGTATCCGGGACGATGATCTTGCCCACATTATTAACGACAGGTGTTCCATACCAGCCGCGCATATACCACTGTTCGAACGTGGACACTCGTTGCGGAAAGTAGTCACCTTTCAACGAAAAAAGCTTCCTGCCTTCGGCATTAAAGATCGATACTTTTGACTGTTTAGCACTTGTGGCAATAAAATGATCATCCTGCTCATCTATTTCCGAATATACTAATGGGATCAGCCATTTCTTTTTCACCACATCATAAACGCCATAACCGTTACTGCCGGTTACTATAGCCGTTCCGTCCATAAACCACCTGGCTACAGTGATGCCGGCAGGTAGTGTTTCATCGGGTATTGCCGCCAGACTATCACTCAATGAAGGGAATAATTTGTATTTCTTACCGTTCCTATATGCAGGTATGCCGCCGATCGAACTGTACATTAGAGCGGGTACGAAGGACCAGCCTTCTGAAATAACCCTACCCTTATCATCTACAAACACAGCCATTGTGCCATTGTGGCCAATAAAGAAACGATTGCGGAGGCTTCCGGTATAATAGATTGTGTCGTAAGCAGGCGGAGTGATTTTCTTAGCAGGTCCCTCGTACAGCCCTACTTTCTTTTCATTGAACAAGTAGAAATTATAGTCGGAAGCGACAGCTATTGAGTCGTAGGCGGGCGGCAGCAAAGCCGTGCCATTGCGGCCCAATAGCGACCACTTTCTGTTCGACCTCAATATTGTGTAGTCACGATGAGTTTCGATCTTGTCAGTGCCGGGCACCAGGATGCAAGCTCCACTGTTGAGAACTATGCCCCGCCCTGTATTCGGCATCGTGAACTGAATGCCATATTCTGTAGTGGTCTGATAGTAGTTGTTTCCTCCGTTTACTCTGTATAAAAGAAGTTTCTTTTCATTGCTGTCTACAAATACGGTGTCTGATTCAAGCACGCCGCCATTCATACGATACAGGATATCGGCGTGCCCCGTGTCGTATATTGCAAGGGCGCAACTTTCATATGATCTTAGATCCTTTGGCTTGGGCAACCATTGGGTAATTAGATTGCCGTTAGAATCAATGAGCGCGAACTTGGTACCCGACGAATCAAGAATGGCGGCACTAAGGGTATTGATCGACCAATTTCTATTCCGGTCGATATAGGGTTTTTCAGACAGCAGTTGTAGCCGGTGGTTGTAGATGCCGGTTTTAAGACCATAGCTGGTGTTATCGAATCGTATGAGGCCGGGCTTGTCCGATTTGACCAGATGTCGTCTGACCAGTTCGCTGTTGATATCCAGAATGGTAAGAACTCCGGATTTCAAACTGAATGCCTCTTTGTTTGTTGTAATCGCCAGGCTATCAGATGTAAGGATCCATGGAACCACCGGCAATAAAGCGGGTACAGCAAGGTTGCCTTCCGCATCCAGTATACTGTACTTTCCCCCCTTCCCGACAAAAAACTGGTGGTAAAAATAAATGCCCGCAGTATCATATACAAATGGCAGTATCGTGTCACCCGTAATACTCTGCACACCCCACGAGCTGTTCTCTTTACGCAAACATGTTAAGCCGTAATTTATTGCCATTGAATCGGGGTGGGGGCGTTCACTGATCACATGTATGTTGTCGCTGCTGTATGGAGGAGAAATTGTGTTGAAGGACGCCGGAAGTTTTGTGGAAGTGTAGGTCATCTTAGGTACATATTTTCGCAGTTTCATGTCATATATGCGTGTCAATGTAGCATCAGACTCCATATCACTGGTTGTGTTGGTGACATATCGGTCATTTACGAACGAAAGGTCAAAAGCGTCGGCTGTGAGTACCGTACGAAACATCGGGTCGGTAAGTACTTCCTTTTTCAGCAAGCCTTTACGAAGAATAAACCATCCGTTCAGATTCATGGAGATATTATCATAGATCATTGGCAATACCTCTTTTCCATTGCCATCGATCAATCCTTTGGGTTGACCTTGGTTGATCTCGGCATACTGAGGTATCAGGGGTGGTTGCTGAGTATGACCTTGCCGATCCCGAGGCATGATAGAATAGGGGTAACGAAAGTCTTTGATCTCTGAATAAATGAAATCGGACAGCAATTTGCCCTGCTTACTTACCAATGCAGACATGCCATATTTCTTTGCCACAATAAAGTCGTTTTGCAGCACAACGCATTCGTGAATCGCAGCTATTCTGAACAGCAATCCCTTTGTTCGGCTGAACACAAATCCGGTATCGTTTCTGGTGGCTGCGTAAAGGTCTCTGCCCACTGATACTCTATTATAGATCAACGGTAGTACCGTATCTCCTTCTATTGTGACGACACCATATACAAGTCCTGTACCAGTGTACCGCATAGTAGGTATAAAGGTTCGGGCGGGTGCACTTCTGCTGTAACCTTGATAGGTGAGTTGGCGACCACTGTCATTGGCAAGGAGCTCGTTATTATCGCCAATGTCCAAAGCAAATATCCGCCCCACCTTATTGACCAAACGCAAATTATGGTTGCTGCCCTGATTCACGGGGATACCATCGGCATTGATAAGCACACTACCCCTATGATGTTCGTCGCTGCATAAGCGCGCCCGGTCGGGTAATAGAGTGTCAATGCAGCGGTAGCGAAATGGTAAAACCAGTTTCCCTTTACGATCCGCAAAACCATAATAGCCATTAGCAGATACAATATATCCGTTACCCCATACTGTAGCTATTCCATAGCGTTTCGTCAATAGTTGCTGTATGCTGTCTCTTTCCCTGCCACGTACGTGATGATGGCAAAAAAGTGATATGGTTAACAGGAATAGAAGTTTACGCATACAAGACTGTAAATATTGAAATTACGAAAAATGCAGCAGAATGTAAGTCGGCGATAACTCAGCCGCTTCTAGTTCCTTTAGGTTTCCTCCGTCATACCATACCTCGTTTTCTGTGGTATCATAAATATTTCTTTTGCCCTTTCTCTGCCTTGTATGTATCTTTAATAGATAACACAGGCAAAGTGTATTGTTGCGCAGGCAGGTGCTGGAAAACCGGATAAACACATTACTCTCGGCTGTGGGAGATAACGGGAGAATGTGGAAGTTTTTCGGGAGATTTCTTTGACGCAACTGCCTGATTGTCAATGAAAGGGTGGGAGATTTTTTTTTCCTGGCGCAATGAGACTTTTTTGCCGCGGTTGGATCAATTACAACATCCGCTGATGTTACAAAAAAACCAAACATACTATGCCAAACATAGCGATCATATCAGCCAGTGTGCGCTCCGGTCGCAATAGCCACCGGGTGGCCCTGTTCCTGAAACAATATCTGGAGCAGCAGCAACTGGGCGCCGAGATGCTGGACCTGAACGAATACCGCTTTCCGTTGTTTGAAGAGCGGCTCAAGTATCAGGCCACGCCATCCGCAAAGGTGATGCAGTTTGCCGGCAAGGTGTCGGCGGCCGATGGGGTCATCATTGTGACGCCCGAATACAATGGCGGCTATCCCGCCGCGTTAAAAAATGTGGTGGATCTGTTGTATGACGAATGGCACCGCAAGCCGGTGGCCATAGCCACAGTGTCCGATGGAGTGTTTGGCGGCACACAGGTCATTACCTCACTTCAGTTCACGCTGTGGAAGATGCGCGCCTGGACAGTACCGGCCATGTTCCCGGTGCCAAAGGTCAGCGAGGCATTTGACGAGAACGGCATCCCGGCCGACAAGGCTACCATCGAGCGGCGCGCGGCCAACTTTGTCAATGAATTGCTTTGGTGCATCACCGCCCGCAACAAAATGACCGAGCGATAGCAGGAGGGGATCAGCGATATAGCTCCAGACAGATGTCATCGAGCAGCAGTTCCTGCCACCCTATGTTCCATACATCCAGGCGGATCTGGTCATCATCGTCAAGACCATCGGGTATAGGTACATAGAACCATACTTTACCCCATTTGTTCAGATCGCAGTGGTATATGTGGAACTCGCTTGCAGATGCGTCCGCATCGGTAAGGCCTATCTTGTTGTCTATGTGGCAACCCCACCATCGATTGCGTTTGTCGCGGGTGGTTATGTCCAGCGTCAGCAGGTGTTTGTAGTAGGTGTAGTGCTGTGTGCAGGCAAAGCGACCGCTGCACTTTATATAGTGCGCATTTGTGAAGGTTTTCTTGTTATAGAGCACCTTTATCTGCTCGCGGTAGTATTCTTCACCGCCCGGCATGTGGAAAACGAAGCGGCTTTGGCCGGTAGGGTCTGGGATGTGGTGATCGTTACTGTCTTCGTGGTGCACGCACGCAAGTGTGGCAACCTTTTGCAGTTTGCTTTCGTCGGGCTGCACTTCCTGCACGTCCATCATCACCAGGTCGGCATAGGTGGCGCGGGTGCGGAACAGCATATTCAGGTTGTAGGTGGCGTTAGATTCCTCGCTGAACAAAATGCCCTTTGCCTGTTGTATGCTGTAAGAAATGTTGACGGCAGTGAACAGCAGCACAATGCCCGCCAATGTTGCCTTTGCAACCGTTCCACGGGATAGTGCCCATTGCACCAGTGCTGTAAGCGGAATGGCCAGCAGCGGGTACAGATGGATCATGGGCCGTGATCCGAGCCCGTTGATGTAGTTGTAGCAATGCCAGCTGTACACTACATACACATACACCGGTAGAATGAGCCATGTGAGTAGCGCGGTAGACTTCATTCGCTTGTAGCATACAAGGCCGGCAAGTGCCACCAGCATTAGCGGTGTATAAACAAACCAGCCGTTGCGAAAGGAGAATAGCCCGTCCATAATGTGCGGGTCGTTCCAGTGGAAGGTCTCTTTGCTGTAGCTGTAGTAGAGGAAGCTGCCGGCAAATTTCTTCCAGTAGATCATTTGTGGCAATAGCGGCAGCACAAAGGCTACAACGAACAACAGCAGGCCGATAAGTTGGCCACGCATAAACTGCAACTTGGCACGCAGCGTGCGGCCACTATATACGTTGTAAAGTAGCGGAATAAGCAGACAGATGACGTCTGTTGGGCGAATGATGGTAATAGCCCCGGCTGCAAGACCCGCAACTATGAACAGCCACTTTTTGGGCCGCTCGTGCAGCAGCATTGTGGTGTAGAGCAGCAGGCTGTAAAGGAAGAACAAAGGCACATGCGCCATGCCCGCCTGCCCCACCGTGAACCAGAAAAGGTTGGTGCCGGTGAAAATAAGAACCGTGCCGGCAACTGCCAGACTCCTGCTGTAGAGGCGTGCCAGTATGTGGTAGAGTAGCAGTAGTCCCAGCAGGGCATAGAAGAAGGTGGAGACCCAAATGGCATTCACATAAGAAGCTGAGTACCCGTCAGGGTTACCCCCAATCAACTTCTCGTAGGCATGTGCAGCAAGAAAGAAGGGTAGCTCCAGCGCGGCGACACCGTAGGTGTATTTGTCTATAAGGTAGCCGGCAGGAGTGTACAACCCCTCACGTCGCAGCTCCGACACGTAAAAGCGGACGCGGTAGTCGAACTTATGGTCTTCGGGCAGCCAGTCGAGCGCCTTCAGGTTGTGATAAATGAAGGTGGAGGGCAGATACATATAGTAGCCCATAGCGTCGCCATTGAAAGGATAGGATTCCTTGCCATAGAACGCGAAGAACCACGCGCCGATCAACAGCGTAATGCCAACCACAAACCGACGGAGCATACCGTACATAGGTTGGCTAAATTACACTTATAAACCGAAACGGCTATCAGGCCCGGTTGCCCGAAGGAATGGCGTGGTCATGGTCGGCAGACTGTTCCTTTGTGTGGGCCCCGTAGCGCACAAACATGTAGAGGTACAGCACCCGCGATATGCGCATTATGTAGGGCTGCATAAGCACTACAATGCTGATGGACGTGATGAGATAGTAAAAAATGCTGTTGTCTTTGTAGGAGATACCGAAGAAGGTCCAGTACCACACCAGATTGAAAGCAAAAAGTGCCACCGACAGAGCATAGCTAACATAGCCGGTGCCAAAATAGAAACCTGTTTGGGGTTCCATTTTCTGGCCGCATACAGGGCACTCTTCAGGCATATCAAGCATGGTCTTCAGGGGAAACATACTTTTTTGCTTGTACATATGCCCCTTGCGGCAACTGGGGCACTGCATGTTGAAGATTGCTTTGACAACTGAGGGTTTCTGTTCGGTATTCTTGTTCGTACTCATCTGATGGGGACACTTTGATTATCTGAAGCAAAGTTATCTCAACAAATGTTATAGAAATGGAACAATTGTTACGTTGTATGCTTTCCGCTACTAAAACAAGTGGTTTCCGGAATATGCAACCGTGGTAATTTAGATATATGAATAGTTATTATCGTGTGGTGGGTATCCTCTTTGCCGCTCTCGGGTTTCTGATGCTTTGGTACACTAATGCCAATAACCAAACCGACGAAAAGTCGGTGCATATGTTGGGTGTTGTTTTGGTGCTGTTATCTTCAATTGGCCTTTTTGTCGTCAACGTGTTGAAGCGTGGCAGGCACAACGAAGATATTTTGTGATATTCGTCTGACATTGAGAAGGATCGCCTCAGCATAAATTTGCACGTTAAAGGAAGGAAATGAACCATAGGTCGGAATTACTGAAAATGGAAATAGCTGAGTTTCGTGCCGCGCTTACGGAACATCAGGTATACGCAAGTATCACAACACTCGAGGGGCTTCGGAGGTTTATGGAGGCGCATGTGTTCGCCGTGTGGGATTTCATGTCGCTGCTCAAGTATCTGCAACGCGAGCTTACTTGTGTAGACCTTCCCTGGCAGCCCAAGGGCAGCCCGGCCACACGTTACCTCATCAACGAGATAGTGACCGGTGAAGAAAGTGATGTGGATGAAGATGGAGTTCGGTCTAGTCATTTCGAGTTGTATTTGAAAGCAATGAAGCAAGCGGGTGCAGATACGGAAACAATAAGCCACACATTGCAGCAAATAAGCAACCCTGGTAGTGTGGGAGCCGCGCTGCAGAATAACAATATTCCAGAGGCTGTCCGGACATTTGTTACTACCACATTTGATGTGATAGCTACCGGCAAACCATATGTTGCAGCGGCGGTATTCACTTATGGAAGGGAAGACCTGATACCTGGCATGTTCATCTCGTTTGTCAAAGAACTTAATGAACGCATGAGTGGGGCTGCTACTACTTTTCAATATTATCTGGAGCGTCACATAGAAGTGGATGGAGATCATCATTCGCACCTTGCCTATGCTATGACAGAGGAACTCTGCGGGGACGACGATGTTAAGTGGGCTGAGGCTACCGCATGGGTAAAGACATCGCTGCAGGCAAGGGTGGCTTTGTGGGATCACATCCGTGATGTGGTGGCTGCTAGCTAGCCCGTTTTATAGCTCACATACGTCAGCAGCCATTGAAAGTGTGGTTGTTTTTTTGTACCTATGCGACAGGACATCCAACCCACCATTTCCCATGAAACAAGTTATCAGGTACATCCGTTTCCCGTTCACATTTTCGTCTCAGCTATTGCAGCAGGAATTTTCCCGACTTTCACACCAATGGATCAGGCACTACAACGTTGCTCATTATGAGGGCGACTGGAGCGCATTGCCCCTTCGGTCGCTCGGCGGTAGCCTTACAGATCTGTTGCCTGAAGCACGAGAAGAAAAGACTTTTGAGGATACAGTCTTGATGGATGCATGCCCATATATGAGAGAGGTGATCGATAGTTTTGGCTGTGAAGTGATGGGTGTGCGCTTGCTGAAGCTGGCACCGGGTGCATTGATCAGAGAGCACAGAGATGCCGAACTATCTTTCGAGCATGGAGAAGCACGCATACACGTGCCCATCCTCACTAATGAACTGGTAGAATTCTACATTGACGGCGAGCGCGTAGTAATGGAGGAAGGAAGCTGCTGGTACATGAACTTCAATCTGCCGCACCGCATCAACAACGGCGGAGATACGGACAGGGTGCATCTGGTAATGGACCTGAAAGTGAATAACACGCTGCAAAAGAGGTTTGACGCTGTGGCCGATGAACAAAAAAAGATGACCAATGTGCCCGATACTTTTTCAAGGGTAGAGAAGGAAAACATGATCGCTTCGTTAAGGATGTTGGATACAACAACCGCCGTGGAGATGGCAAACCGCATGGAGGCAGAACTTACAAAGGATCAGTGAGGGAGGAACCCGCTCACACCATGCAGCGGCGCTCCCCAGATGCCGGGTAGCAGATATACCGCGAATATGAACGCCCCCATGGCAATGAACATGCGCGAGAGTGACGTGTATTCCTGCCCGTAGATGTTACGTTCGGTCTCGGTATCGTGCGAAAGCTTCATATAGCCAAGCATATAAATGCCCATAAGCGCCCAAAGACCCAGCCATATTTCAATGAACAGTTCGCGGCTGATAAGTCCTAATTCCAGCGCCACATCTGCCTTCGACATAAACTTCAGGGCTATCATCAGGCAGAAGAATCCTAAAATGACCTTGATATTATTGAGAACGCTTTTCGACTTGAACAGCTTCATGATGCCGGGAACTACAAACGGTAGGCCCAACCCTATGGAGAATGCGAACAAGCCAATGGTGGGTCCTATAACCGGCACCGAACCCGCCTGAAGCAGTACCAGCCCTATTATCGGAAACGTAGAAGAGAAGGATGCTGCTGGCAGCGTGAGTGCCATAATGAATATGCCCTTGAGGTCGTTTTGTTTTGCTTTTTCAGCAATGGCGTTGATCCACGATGCCGGAAGTTTGAACGCGAATGCGCCAAGGAACGAGATGCCCAGCATCAGAAAAATGCGGAAGAAAAACACGTTGAAAACCCAGTGTTCTGTGAATTTGTTCACCCCGGTCACCTTAATGATCCCGGATACAAAAAGGCCAAGAGCAGTAAATATCACGGCCAATGCCGCTGCATATTGCAGTGTTTTCGAAAGTCGGCCCCTTGCTGTCTTCACGTTTCGGGTAAGGTATCCGGTCGTGAAGGGGTGAATGGTATACATGTATGGGGTGAACATAGCCAACAACCCGGCAACAAATGCTTCGATTATCAGGATAATGACAGTCTTGGTAGACGGTGCCGACGACGGGGGCACTGCGGCAGCAGCCTGAAGCACTATCTGTTTTTGCTCGTGTGATGCCGGTTTAACTTCAGAAGTGGTTTGTGCGAGATGGGCTGCAACTTTCTCTGTGATTACCTCATTTTTTTGCGGCAGTACAGAAGCCCGGTTGCTCAAGGGGGTGAGCATCAGCAGTGAAGCCAAAACGAAGTAGAATAGTGTGCGTGCCAAGTGGTAAAATATTAACATCCGAGATACGGATATTGATCAAATATACATATCAATCGCTAAAGTATATTTCATTTAGCTGAATGACATAGAATTTGAAAAGCAGGAATAGCATTTTGAAAATTGGTAAATGATTTATTTCTTCATATCTTGGCTAAATCTATCCGTTGGTGTCAGCGCAGATGAGCGGTGTTTTTTCAGGTGCGACGGGATTGTTCATATAAAAACAAGTTGAGTATGAGTAATGGAGTCAAAAAGATCTTCGTTGTAGACGACGACGAAATGCTGTCTATGGCGTTGGAAGATTATCTGGCGAGGAAGACCAATTGCGAGGTGCAGATATTTAACACCGGAGAAGAATGTCTGGATCATCTTAATGAGGAGCCTGACATTATCATTCTCGACTACAATCTAAATTCTGTAAAGAAGGATGCGGCCGATGGATTGCAAATTCTTGAAGAGATCAAAAAGCAGCACGACCATGTCAAGATCGTGATGTTGTCGAGTCAGGATGCCACTTGGATCATTCTGCAGACCAAGAAAATGGGCGCATCGGAGTATGTTGTGAAGAACGAGAGTGCGTTTGAAAAGATACTGTCGTTTTGCGAGTCGGCATAAAAAGAATAAACCTTGTCAGAGAAAATGCCGGTGACCGAAAATGTTGCCGGAAAGTTCATTCTTAAAACTATGAAATGAGAAGAGTACTAATATTGATAGCGCTTCTGGTGCCCGCCTATCTGTGGGCTCAGGTCGATTATTCCGAGCTTTCAATGCCGGAGTTGTCAAAGAAGATAGAGGCAGAAGTCAGGGCAATAAAGGCTTCTGAAGGAAAGGGCGATAAACAGTCAATGTCGCACAGTCTGGGCAATGCTGCCGATCTATATTTGTCGGTAGCAAGGAAATTGTCGGAGAGTGAAGAGACAGACCAGATCGTAAAGGCGAAGCAAACCAGCCTGACCCGGTCTATCGATTATGCGAGAAAGGCGATATCGACGGCTGAGGAAGTGGGTGAACTGGAGCAGATGAAGACGTCCTACCGAACCCTGATCGCTGCACAAAAGCTGTCCGGTGACATCAAGGGGTCGCTTCAATCGTCAAGAGAAATGCTGGCACTGAAGAAGACCGTATTCAGCAATAAAAAGGTTGCTGAGTTGGAGAAGCGACAGATCGAATACCAACACACCAAGCGCGAGGATTCTATACGCCAACAAAAACAAGCAGCAGAGGAACATTTGAAAGAGCAGGCAAGGATTCTTGCGCTCAAGCAAAAACAGCTCGACTCCACGAGCAGAACCCTTTCTGCCACCGAACAAGAGAAGACGAGTGTCAGTATGGCTTTAAAGAAAACCCAGAGCGACCTGACGATGGAGAAGCTGAATGCGCTTGAGAAAGAAAGGAAACTCACCCTGGCAGAAGAGGAGCAGGCGTTGCAGGCTACCAACATGCAGTTGCAGAACAGCAAGTTGGAGCTGCAGCAGAGCGAGTTGGCGTTGCAACGAAGCAAAATGGAGTTGCAACAGAACGAATTGCAGATAAAAGACCGGAAACTCAGCAATCAACGGCTTTACATTTACATAGGGGTTATCGGTATCCTTGTGTTGGCTTCTTTTCTGTTTTTTATAGGAAGGGAGCGGAAGAAGGCTATACAGCAAAAGCTGCGCGCTGAACGCTCAGAACGATTCAAGCAAGAGTTTATTGCAAATATCAGTCACGAGATCCGCACACCTATGAATGCCATCATTGGTATGACCGGTCTTTTGATACAGAAGAATCCTTCGCCGGAGCAGGAGAGCTACCTGAAGGCCATCAGTAAATCTGCAGACATATTGTTGCATGTGATAAATGATGTACTGGATCTGTCGAAAATAGAGGCTGGCAAACTGGAACTGGAAAAAATTGATTTTTCACTTACGGACACACTTAAGCAGGTCAAGGATACGTTGTCTTATCGTGCCGAGGATAAGGGGCTGCAACTGATCACTACTGTTGACGATAAGTTGAGCGATGTAATTGTCGGGGACCCATACCGACTGAATCAGGTGCTGATCAACCTGGGAGGAAACGCACTTAAGTTCACTGAGAAAGGTGGAGTGCATATAGACGTGACAAAGGAAAAGGAAGAAGGCGAGTATGTGTGGGTTAAATACGCCATAGTAGACACGGGAATAGGCATACCGGCCGACAAGGTTTCTAAGTTGTTCGAAAGCTTTAGTCAGGTAAAGAGTTCTGATACTCGTAAATACGGCGGCACCGGTTTGGGTCTGTCTATTTCCAAGCATCTGGTGGATTTGCAGGGCGGAACCATATCCGTAGAGAGTGTCGTTGGGAAGGGAACTACGTTCTCATTTGTCATCAGGTATCCTGTGGGCTCAGTCGAGCGCCTGCAACAAAGACTGGCATCAGAGCAGAACGCGGATGGCACCATTCTCAATGGCCTGCGTATCCTTATCGCAGACGATAATGAGTATAACCGACTGGTGGTGAATGAGACCTTGCACCTGATGGCCGATGTGGAGACAGACGAAGTAGTGAACGGGCAAGAGGCGGTAGATCTTCTGAAGGCAAACAATTACGACCTGATATTGATGGATGTGCAGATGCCTGTGATGAACGGCATTGACGCCACTAAATATATACGAGGTGAGATGAAGGCTCCTAAGAAGGATATTCCGATCATCGCACTCACGGCTAGTGTGCTGCGGGCCGATCTGGATTTGTGTTTTGAATCGGGCATGACGGCATATGTGCCGAAGCCGTTTAAGCCATGGCAACTGGTAAATACTATTGCTGAAGTGACCGGTCGCGAGCGGCAGCCGGGTGTGCCATCTACGCCAAAGCAGGCGCAGAAGAAACAGGCAGAAAAGGCGAAGCCGCAACCTGCAAAGGCTGAACCTGTGAAAGAAGAGCCTGCAAAACAAGACGCTGCGGGCGCAGGTCCAGAATCAACTGCTGCGGCGGCTACCTTCGATTGGGAGAAGGTCACCAGTATGGATTACCTCACCACGTTCTGCGAGGGAGACCAAAAGCGTATGCAGAAGTACATAAAGGTTTATCTAAATGCCTTGCCTGCGTTTCATAAGAATATAGCGGCGGCTATTGAGAACAAGGATTTTGTGGAGTTGGCACTTCATGTGCACTCATTCAAGCCTAAGTGGATGATGATGGGCATGAAGAAAACAAATGACCTGGGAGTGCAGGTCGATCACATGGCCAAAGCTCAGAACGAGAAGGCATTCGAAGACGTTAAGATCATATTGGAAGACATAGACAAATCACAAAAAGAATTGGAGGCGATGGTGTAAATTCGTTCAGTCGAACAAACTCCGTTTACCTCGTACAAACTTGCACGTTATGAATAAGAAAATGGTAAAGAAGATTTTTATCGTAGATGATGACGACATGATGGCAATGGCGCTGGAAGATCATCTTACAAGAAACACGCTGCATGAGATCCACGTATTTACTACGGGTGAAGAATGTATTAAGAACCTGAGAATGCAGCCGGATGTGATCATCCTGGACTATAACCTGAACTCAGTGCACAAGGAAGCCGCCAACGGTATGGCTATACTGGATGCCATCAAAAAGCTTAATCGGGACATACCAGTTGTGTTGTTCTCGAGCCAGGACGCGTATAGTGTGGCGCTGCAGTCAATAAACAAGGGTGCTACACAATATGTGATCAAGGATGAGAAGGCATTTGATAATATTGTAGCCATATGCAATTCGTAGGGTATAGAAAAATGCTATTTTTGCGGCATTCTATATCTGACCAATGAGTTTAATAGCTGAATTAAGGGAGCGTAACCTACTGCAGGACATAATGCCGGGTACCGAAGAATTGCTGGACAAGGAAATGGTGTCGGCTTATGTGGGCTTTGACCCTACTGCAGATAGTCTGCACGTGGGTAGCCTGTTGCCCATCACATTGCTGATGCGATTGCAGCGTGCTGGACACAAACCATATGCCCTTGTCGGCGGCGCTACCGGTCTTGTGGGCGACCCGAGTGGTAAATCTGCCGAGCGTAACTTGCTTGACATAGAAGCAGTCCAGCACAACTGTGCGGGCATAAGAAAGCAGCTGGAGCGATTCCTTGATTTTAACAGCGGTGCGGCCAATAGTGCCGTCATGGTCAATAACTACGACTGGTTCAAAGATTTTTCATTCCTCGATTTCATCAGAGATGTGGGCAAACACATCACTGTGAATTATATGATCGCTAAGGATTCTGTGCAAAAGCGCATGGAGACCGGTATATCATTCACAGAATTCACTTATCAGCTCATACAGGGTTACGATTTTTATTACCTGTTCAACCACCACAATGTGCGCTTGCAAATGGGTGGCGCCGATCAGTGGGGTAATGTGGTGACAGGCTCTGAGCTGATCCGCCGGAAATCGGGTGGAGAAGCATTCGCGTTCACGTGCAAGCTCATTACTAAGAGCGACGGCAGCAAGTTTGGTAAGTCGGAGGGAGGCAATGTATGGCTCGACAGAGAGCGTACCTCGCCATATCTCTTCTACCAGTTCTGGCTGAACCTGCCCGATGCCGATGCTGCTAAGATGAGCCTGATATTCTCCTTCAGACCGGTTACAGAGATAAAGGAAATGATAGCGGCACATGAAGCGGCGCCACATCTCCGTCATTTGCAAAAAGCCCTTGCCGATGAAATGACCATTATGGTGCATAGCGAGGAGGATCTGGCATTTGCAAAGAAGGCTTCAGATATCCTATTCGGGCAGTCGTCGGTAGAGGTGCTGCGCGAATTGTCTGAGCGCCAATTGCTGGAAGTGATGGATGGTGTGAAGCAGGTTACCGGAAGCGCTGATCAACTTCAGGAAGGTATTGATCTGGTGACGTTTCTTGCTGAGTCCGGCGTATTCGCTTCCAAAGGCGAAGCGCGCAAGATGGTGCAAGGCGGCGGCATCAGCATTAACAAAGAAAAAGTCACTGCTCCTGATCAAAAGTTGACTGTCGATCATCTGCTGAACGACAAGTACGTACTACTCCAGAAAGGTAAGAAAGACTACACCCTGGCTATTTTCGGTTAGGCGGTTATCGGAACAATTCTTCTTTCGATTGCGGACGCTCGTTGTACAGCCATTTGAAACGGCTGAGTCGTGCGTTGGGCAGGTCAGCTTGTTCCATTGGGGTCATAACGTTCTGCACGTTTTTTATGTACTTGATCTTGCTGATCTTTTCTTCACCGAAATAGATACGCATTACGTCTGCGTTGGCCTGACTGAGGCCCATGTAAGCACCATTGTCGTCCTTGGTGAAGTATATTGATTGTGCATCCGGCTGCACAATCATCTTGCGGATGTTGTTGTACTTGAAGAATGCCGTAAGTGTTTTGCCCTGTACCTGATCAAAAAGGTCTGCTTGCTCAGGACCCGATCGGGATACTATGAAGGAGTTATCGGGTACATACATGCTGCGCACACTGCTCCTGTCCAGTTGCATGTAAATGGTATCTCCGGTTATCTGGCTACCGCGCGACCATGCAACTGGCTCGTTGATCATGCGCACAACGGAATCGCAACGCGTGAAGGTAACGCTGTCGCAACGCGCCTGCAAAGAATCGGAGAAAATGAGCACATGATGATAGCCCGTAAAGAATACAGGAGCAGTGGTGTCGCCGTCGGTGGTGTCCACTACCGGCGTTATGCGTTGTTTCTTTTTCTTTTTGGGCTGGCTTGCCGCTGTTATTACCTTCTTGCCGGTATCCCTGTAGAAATCTGAAAGACGGTATTTTAGTTCCGGCACAATCCACATGCTGTCGGGAACGGCGGGCTTGGCCACAATTTCGATTGTTGCTGAGTCGGCCACAACTTTCTTGTTTCTGCCACGTTTGCCCTTGCTGCCTTCAGCAGGTTTTGCAGTGGATGTCTTAGGGGCGATTGTGCTATCCGCTACCCGCGCAGAGTCTTTTGCGGAAACCTCAGGCAGATCCACAGGCATTTTGAAGGCGCGACCCGGTACTTTTACCATGGGTGCAGAATAGAACGTATCTGCCCTCATGTAGAAGGTGTCCTTGCCGGTTGCTATCTCTACCACAGGCTTAATGATAGCCCACAGCACGCGTTTGCGTCTGAAGAAATCGGCACGGCCACAGTAGATGGTTGCGTGTTGTTCTGTGTCAATACTTACAACCTGTCCTATTGCGTAGCCGTAACCACTCAGCTTATCGTACTGCATCGAGTCGGCTTCAATATACTGCCCCTCGTTCCAGATAGAGGATCGGCCTGTGAAGTGCGCGACCACATTTTTACTGTCATAGGTGCCACGAGATGTGGTAAGCACCGAACGCCCACTATCGCTGGTCACTACCGAATGTGCGAAGAATGTTTCCACCTTTGTTTCGGTATTATAGCCAAGGTCTTTCGAGGTGATCTTGTAGCGCGGGTCGGAGACAGTTACATTACCAATAAAGCGTGCCTCGTGCGATCGTACATCGTAGGTGCCTCTCTCGCTCGATACAATAGTGCTGTCGCTTTGCAGGGTGCCATTGCGATTGTAGGTGCCCACCTTCGTACTGAGGTTGTAGTCCAGCTCCTCGCACCATAGATTGTTCTTGCCATCCGTCAGCCCCACGTTCCCTGTCATGTAGGCCAGTTTAAGTTCGGACTGATAACGCAAATAGTCGCACGTCGCTTCGGTGCCGCCTTGCTGCGCGATGCGTACGTTGCCGAATGCTTCCAGTTTCTTTTTTTCGGTAAAGTTGTACAGACTGTCGCAATAAAGCGTGTCAGTTCCCTGATAGATGATCACATCGGTCACGTACTTGATGTAACTGCCGGTATCGGTCTTGAAGAATTCCATCTTACCCGCCTGCGCAAGTGTCACCTTTATTTTGTCCGCCGTATCGGCCTTGGGTGCTTGCGCACGAAGAGTGGATGGCAGGTACAACAAGACCACGGCCAGCAATAGTGGCCTTAGCAGATGTGAAAAAGAAAGAAAAGCGGTTGTCTGAGGCATTACTCTTTTTTCTTGCCGCCGAATACACTTACGTTGATGTAGCGGCTTGGACGAGCCTTAAGGTCGTTTGTAAGGTCTGTCATCGACTTCAACGACTTGTTCATATTGTTGTAAAGTTCTTTGTCGTTCACAAGCATACCCAGAGAACCCTGATTGTTGTTCACCTTATCCATGATGCCCTGAAGTTGTGCGGTAGTCTTCTGCAGGTCGGTTATGGTTTTCTGGATCGGTGCGTTTGCCAACTGCCCTGTTATCTTGCTGGTGTTGGCTATGATCCGTTGAATCGAGTCGTTGCTTTTGGCAAGGTTTCCCGTAATGCTGTTAGTATTGCGGATGATACCTGTTATTTGGCCGCTCTCTTTGCTCAGAGCTTCCGACAGACGGGCAACATTCTCTGAGGTAGCCTTCAGCGACTGTATAGCAGAAGTTATTGCAGCTTGATTGTCAGGGCCCACAATAGAATTGATGTTATTGAGCGCATTATTGAACGCGATGATAGTGATCTTCAGTTCTTCAAGACGTGGTGTCAGCTCTCCCGATATCTTATCGATAGCGCCGCCATCTTTACGTGCCTGCAGAACAGCACCCTTTTGTTCTGTACCCGGACCTTCGCCCAGGTCCAGACGAATAACTTTGGAGCCCAGCAGGTCCGACTGCGCAAGAGTAGCAATAGTACCGGTTGGTATTTGGGTTTTGTTAGCAACTGATAGGGTCACCTTTACGCCCTTGTCACCGGCAAGCTCCATGTCTGTCACCTGACCTACATTCAGTCCTTTGATCTGGATGAACGTTGATTTCTGGAGGCCATCAACAGATTGGAAATAACAATAATATTCCTTGTCGTTTGAAAATACGTCTGAGCCCTTGAGGAAGTAGAAACCGGCGAAGAAGACGACGATAGCCGAGGCAACCAGCGAACCCGTTTTTACTTCTTTTGAAATTTTCATAAGCGACTGAAATATGTGCAAAATAACAAAAAGAGAACGACAGAGCGGTCAGTTTGGCAATATTATAACAACCGGATGCGGCGTAGTGGCTTATTTCCCCTTTTTATCGTCGAGCGCAAATACCACCGGAAGTACCATGGATACCTTGACGGTTTTGTTGTCAAGCGTAGCAGGTTTCCAGTTAGGCATGCCTCTCACTACTCTCACCGCTTCACTGTCCAGCGACGGATGTATGGGATTCATAACTGTGATCGCGCCAACGCTTCCGTTCTCATTTACATCAAAGCGCACCTGTACACGGCCTTCAGCCTTGTCGTTTTTCGCTTTTTCGGGATAGCGCATCGAGATACGGAGGTAATCCTGTAAACCTTGCAGGCCGCCCGGAAATTCAGCGGCATGGTCGAACGCTTTTTTGGTGTCAGATTGTGCCGCTACAGAAAGCGAGAGCAATAGAGCAGAAACAAGTAGCGGGAACCGGATCATTAGCTTATTATTTGAACCACTAAGGTAACTACTCTTCCAAACACGTCAAAAATCATCAGATTGATGTCATGTAAAAATAAATTTGTTAGGTAAGCCTAATAATTTACTTTTGCCCCGTAGAATTTTAGATATGAAAAAATACATTTTCATTTTCGTGGGTCTTTGTGTGTCGGTGGTATTTTCCTGCACCAAGCTGCAGCCTGCCGCTCCTGCTGACAACGAAGTGTTGGACGGAATGGTAGATGGATTGAGCGCTGACCAGAAAATGGCTTTTTTACGCGGCGACAGAGCATTCAACAATGAGATTTTTACCCGGGAAACCGGTCTGGGGCCATTGTTTGTGGCGGCATCTTGTGGCGCCTGTCATGCAGGTGATGGGAAGGGGCATCCTTTTACCACACTTACCCGTTTCGGCCAAACCGATAGTACAGGGAACAAGTTTCTGACACAGGGTGCGCCTCAATTGCAGGATCGGGCGTTACCCGGTCACCAGCCCGAGCAAGTGCCCGCCGGTGCTACATTCTCAAAATTCCTTCCTCCCGCCAATACCGGTATGGGTTTTCTGGAGGCGGTGCCGGACGCGACCCTTCTGGCAATGGCAGACCCCGATGATGCGGACGGAGACGGTATAAGCGGCGTGGTAAACTGGGTAGAAGTAAAGGAATATGTAAAGCCTGTAGAGGGCAGCATATTGAGAGGCGGTAAGTGTACCGGCCGGTTTGGAAAGAAGGCCGGCGCCCACGACCTGCTGCAACAGACAGCCGGTGCTTACAACCAGGATATGGGAATCACTTCGGTTTATGAACCGAAAGATGTGTATACAGGACAAAACATTGCCCCCGAAGTGAGTGAACAGACGATCTTAGATGTTGTATTTTATCTCAGAACGTTAAAAGCTCCTGTGCAGCGAAATGCTTCTGACGTGAAAGTGATGAAGGGCAGGGAGTTGTTCCTGAATGCCGGTTGCGGTAAGTGCCACACACCCGAGCTTACTACCGGCAATTCGCCTATCGCCCCATTGTCGAATGTGAAGTTCTACCCCTACACGGATATGTTGCTGCACGATATGGGGCCCGGGTTGGATGATGGGTACACCGAAGGAACCGCAACGACTGCCGAATGGCGTACGCCTGCATTGTGGGGACTTGGATTGTCGAAAAATTCGCAGGGTGGAAAGTACTTTCTGCTGCACGATGGGAGGGCCCACAGTATAACTGAGGCGATAATGTTGCACGGCGGTGAAGCAACAAATAGCAAGAATAAATTTGAAGCGTTAACGGAAACTGACAAAGCACTGATGCTCGGGTTTCTGGAAAGTCTGTGATCATGGATAGAAAAGAATTTTTACGCACCGGCTGTATTGCCTGTATAGGAATGGCGTTTGGTGCGGCAATGTTACAGAGCTGTGCCGCCACATCTTACGTAAAGGGCGCACGAATGCCCGATGGTATGCAGGTGCCTCTGTCAGCATTTGACGGCAAAGAGGGTAAACGACCTTATGTGGTGATGAAGCACGATGACCTGCTGTTTCCGGTGTGTATCTACCACATAGAGAACGACAGGTATAGCGCGGTGCTGATGAGTTGCACGCATCAGGGAGCGGAGTTGCAGGTATCTGGTGACAGACTCACTTGCCCTGCACATGGTAGTTCGTTCGACAAGTGGGGAAACGCCACTGAAGCACCGGCCACACTACCGTTGCGCAGTTTCCCGGTGACGGTCCAGGGCGACCATTTGTTCATTGATATGAGAAAACAATCGTAATGCGAAAGATATTGACACTGACAATGTGCACGCTGGCAATGAATGCCAACGCACAGATCGATCCCACACTGCTGAAAAGAAAACAACAGGACACCACAGGGATGGTAATGAACATGGACGCGGTATACAACAGGCCGTTCCTGTCAGTGGCGAAGATGCCGGTGTCGTTGGGGGGATACCTGGAGGCGAACTGGCAGCACTTGGGTACCGATGGCATCACAGAAGGGCATCAGTTCCAGATGAGGAGGACAACACTGTTTGTAGCTTCAGGGTTGGAACACCGGTTGAAGTTCCTGTCCGAGATCGAATTTGAAGATGGCACCAAGGAGATCAATATAGAGTTCGCAGCATTAGATATGGAGATACATCCGTTGCTGAACCTCAGGGGTGGCATAGTGATGAATCCTATCGGCGCGTTCAATCAGAACCACGATGGACCCAGGTGGGAGTTCATTGACCGACCTACCTCAGCCACACAAATGCTTCCTGCTACATGGAGCAATGTGGGTTTTGGCATGTACGGAAAACAGTACAAAAAAGACTGGGCCTTTGCCTGGGAAGCCTACCTGACAAACGGGTTCGACGACCGAATCATCAATAATGCCGACGGAAAAACGCTACTGCCTGCAACCAAGTTGAACCCGAACCGGTTTGAAGAAAGTTTTAATGGTGTGCCCATGGTCACCGCAAAGACCGCAGTGCGGAACAGGAGGGTGGGAGAAGTTGGCGTTTCTTATATGGCCGGCGTTTACAACAAGTTTCAAGATGAAGGCTTCACGATAGATCGGAAGCGATATGTACATGTCTATGCCATAGATGCCAACACCACCATATCGCGCACACAGACCACGCTCACTGCAGAATGGGCATTTGTGCGGGTAGATGTGCCGGCAACCTATTCACAGCAATATGGATCGGCGCAGCAGGGCGGTTTTATAGATATTGTACAGCCGGTGTACAAGCGTCCTCTGTTCGGCTTCGAAAAGTCTGTAGTGAATATTGCCTGCAGGCTGGAATATGTGGACTGGAACAAGGGTACGTTTGCACAAACGGGAGGTAACATTGCCGATGAATTCATGAGCATTGTGCCGGCGATAAGCTGGCGCCCCGGGTCGCAGACAGTTTTCCGGCTCAACTACCGATACAACCTGCAAACGGATCTCTTGGGCAATCCCGCTATGCGCACTGCAGGGTTTCAGGCAGGGTTTTCGAGTTATTTCTAACACTGCGTTACGCAAAAGAGGTTCCCGATCGGGAACCTCTTTTGTTTGAAGGATGGATAACTACTACCAGTATTGGATCTGAATGTCAGACACAAATAAAGGAGTAGGCGAATATGGATTGCCGGGAACTGTAGTGGTTGAGTCGTTGACCGTATATTTTACAGTACTGGTACAATAATGCGATTTGGAGGTTTCGTTAAGACTCTTAATGTCTCTGATGAAATATACCTTGTTAGACGGACGCAAAGTAACCTTCCAGTCGTAGTCGTAACTCTCGGAGCCGTCCTTCGGCAGGTCAAGGAATTTATTATACGCATCTTTTCTGAGACGGATAGATGGTATAACTTCTGAAATGTTACCGAATTTGCTTCCCTTCTGGTATTTAACAAGTTCAGCCGTAGTGTCGGGTACAAGCAACGAAGATACCGAGCTGTAGAAATAAACCTTTTTGATAACGGGCCTATCGCAGTTGATGGTCTTCTTGCAGGAAACGAGTCCGACAACCAATAACGGTATCAATGCTGCCTTGTTTACGATCTTCATAAAACTCTCACAATTTAAATAGAGGTACAATATAGGGCGAAAATATTTATAAGCAAACACATCGCACCCTGACCATGCAAGATAAGACGTTTTTCGGTGATTTAATGGTTGGGGCGAAGGTCGCAGTTGGGATTTGAGGGCATTGGTGGTATCTTTGCGCACTCAATTAAATATTAAATCTATACATACAATGGATCGCAAAATACAATCGGCGCTGATTTCGGTTTTCTACAAAGATGGTTTGGAGCCGGTGGTAAAAAAGCTGCATGAGCAGGGAGTAACCATTTATTCAACGGGTGGTACGCAGGCCTTCATTGAGGGCCTCGGCATTCCTTGCACAGCGGTAGAGTCGGTGACAGGTTATCCTTCCATTCTGGGAGGCAGGGTGAAGACTTTGCATCCTAAAGTATTTGGCGGCATCCTCGCCCGTAGAGAGCTGGCCGAAGATCTGGCGCAGACCCGCGAATATGAGATACCCTTGCTGGACCTGGTTATAGTGGATCTTTATCCTTTTGAGGAGACAGTAAAGAACACAACCGATGAAAAAGCGATCATCGAGAAGATAGACATAGGCGGCGTATCATTGATACGAGCTGCCGGCAAAAACCATAAGGATGTAGTTATTGTTGCTTCGCGCAATAAGTATGCCGATTTGCTGGCACTGCTTGAGAGCGGCAATGGCAACACAACTCTCGAAGACAGGCGCAAATTTGCTGCGGCTGCTTTTGAGGAGTGCGCGCACTACGACGTGGCTATCGCAGCTTATTTCCATCGCGCTGCAGAGGGCGATTACTTCCAGCTGTCTTACGGTAACAAGCAGTCGCTGAGGTATGGTGAGAATCCGCACCAGGCCGCCGGTTTCTACGGAGATCTGGACGAACTGTTCGAAAAGTTGAACGGCAAGGAACTTTCCTATAATAACCTTGTTGATACAGATGCAGCCTGCCAGGTGATATCCGAATTCACCGAGCCTGCATTTGCAATTATCAAGCACACCAACGTATGCGGTATTGCAGTGCGTGGTAATGTGAGCGACGCATGGGATGCGGCACTGGCCGGCGACCCTGAGAGTGCATTTGGTGGTGTGCTCGTCACCAACCAGACCATCAATGCCACTGTAGCTGCGAAGATCAATGAGTTGTTCTTTGAGTTGCTGATTGCGCCGGCATTTGATGAAGACGCTTTAGCGGTATTGAAAAGCAAGAAGAACCGCATATTGCTGCGCCAGAAGAAGTCATTTGTACCTGTTAAGGAATACAAGCGCATATTGAACGGTGTATTGGTGCAGGCGGCAGACACACAGAATTTCTCTGAGTGGGCTGAAGAAGGTGCTCGTCCATGTACTGACGCTGAGAAGGCTGACCTTCTGTTTGCCAACATCGTCTGCAAGCACCTTAAGTCAAACGCGATAGCTATTGTGAAAGACCGCCAACTCATAGGCAAGGGTTGCGGGCAGACCAGCCGTATAGACGCCTTGAGACATTCACTGGATAAAGCCAAACAATCAGGTTTTGCAACTGCTGGAGCTGTGCTTGCATCTGATGCGTTCTTCCCGTTTGATGATTGCGTGCGTATGGCGCACGAAGCGGGCATCATGGCAGTTATACAGCCGGGTGGTTCGGTGCGCGATGCAGACAGCGTGAATTACTGCAAGGCAAACGGCATGGCCATGGTCATGACCCGTCTGAGGCACTTCAGGCATTAATAATTACAGTAAAAAGGTACCCGATTCTTTCAGCACAGCTTCCAGCTCGCTGATGATCATGGCGGTGGCGCCCCAAATAATGGTGCCATCGTCAAGACGGTACGCCTTTACATTTCTAATGAGACCCGGCATAGCAGGCGACGACACGTCTGTAGTGGTCTTGCGGGTGTCGTGAAGCAGATCGCCCAGTGGCGTTTCTATGATGTATGAAACCTCATCGGGATTGGGTGTAAAGGCAGGTCGTTGCGGCAGATAACCCACATAGGGGAAGACCTGAAAGTTACTTACCGGAATGTACAATGGCGTAAGCGGGCCAATGAGGTCAACCGCCATCGGGTCCACGCCCACTTCTTCGTTAGCTTCTCTCAATGCAGTTGTGGCAAGGTCAAGGTCAGATTGTTCAAAGCGTCCGCCGGGAAAACTCACCTGCGCACTATGGGCGCCCTTATCCTCGCGGCGTTTCATCAGCAGAATGTGCAGTTCGTCGAGATGGGGATAGAGTAGACAAAGTACTGCGCTGGGACGTGCGTTGTCCGGAACTTTAGGCGGCATGTTCACCACGCGTCCCATCATACGTTCCTGCGCACTAAGGCCGGGCAGCGGCTCTTGCAGCCGTTGGCGCATCCATTCTATATGTTGTTGCAGGTCTGCCACGGGTGCGACAGTTTGTTAGCGACCCAGTTGTCCGTTCTTTCCTTCAGACTGTGTGGCGGTCTTTTGCGGCACGATGTCTTTACGGTAGAACTCATGAGCCTTGCGGAAGAGATTGTGAAACGTCAACTGTTGTATCATCACCGTGTCTTTATAGTCGTTGATGATGGCATACATACGGTCTGAATCGTACTGCTGGCTGGTGCTGTCAATGTCCGATTTCTTCTGGTTCTTACTACGCCTGTTCACCGCCATCCAATATACGTCCACATGTTTCTTTTCTCCCTTTACCGTCACTACGTCGATAGAGGAATGTTTGGGCGCAGTCTTAATCGTAGTGTCATTGTCAGATAGTCCGTTCAGATAACCCTCGCAGTTGATGTTGCCGAAGAAGTGCATATACGATTCTGCACGGTGTTTGTTCAGCCCCTCGGGTAGTTGCATGATCTTCGGAGTCGATGTCACAGAGAATTCACCTGCGTCACTGCGGCTTACCACAAAAGACTCATCAGGTTTGCCCGGGTATTGCACGCTTATCGACTTTATTTCCTCGGCCTGCAGGCGGAACACCGATCTGTCGCGCCAGTCGCGAAGGCGGGTGGCATAGCGCGGGGTCAGGTAACCAACAAAACCTTCCGACTCCACCACATAAGGTGTTTTAGCGCCCTCCATCAGCATGTTGGTGCCGGTGTTATTCACCGCGGCACCACCCACATAGAACACCTTCATTTTTTTGCCGGCGCGGTCATATACCTCCACCTTAATGCCGTGTGTCGACATGGTTTCGATAACATTGGCATAGGCATTTTTTGTCACCGGGTACAATGCCTTCTGCTTCACGAAGGTGGTCATCAGCATGTTCAACGTACTCTGCAAAACTTTGTACTGGTGGTTCACTATCCAGCCTGTATCGGTGCGCTCCACCAATACACTTTCACCATCGCTGGCCGCCAGAAATATCTTGCCAACAGACGCTGTGTCCTTAATAGTAAACCCTGCTTCTTTGGGGTCGAAGGGGGTTTCGGTTCCGTTGCGGCCCGGCAGCATGTAGTAGATGCCTGCGCCCAGTATGGCAAGAATGGCAATGTAGATGAGCGTCTTTCGCATATTAAGATAAGGTTTTACTGTCTTTCTTCACTTCATACCTGCGTTTCCTGAAGAACAGGTAGAACGACGCAAATATCAGCACCGCAGCAATCGGGATCACTACGTTCACGACCTGCCACTGTGTACGCTCAGGCTTCACGCGACCCTTGTCCAATAGGCGTAGTTTCACGTCTTTTGATCGTGCCTCCAGTACGCCCGAGTTGTCGGTAAGATATTCGAGGCAGTTGAGCAGAAATGTCTTGTTAGCAAAATACTCGCCTGTGAACTGGTAGTACCCAATGGGTAGCACACCGTCTTTGTTGGAATAGCCATTGCTGAACAGTTCACCTACCGACGTAACAATCATTTTATTCGTAGAGTCACACTTCGGTTTGAACGGATGTTTCAGAGAGTCCAGCAGGCGCAGGTATTCAGGTGCCAGCCTGTTTTCGTAAAGCGAATGGAACTGTCCTTCCAGCAAAACAGCCACAGGCATGTACTGCTTGGTGAACATCTCGTGCTTCAGCGGGTAGCTCATCATGCTCAGGCTCACCCTCACCGGCGATCTTGCCGATCTGCTGTACTTCGATGAATGCAGCAGAATGGTCTTGTTGATGCCGGCCGATTTGATAGTATCTATGGTGTTGGTGAAGCCGCCCATCACCAGATCCATGTTTTTTACAATAGGGTGGTCCACCGTAGGGTTCAGGCGGGGGAAGTAAACCCAGTCGTGCAATGTCGGGCGACCGTTATTCAATACCCGTGGCAACGGATTACACTGCATATCCTCCAGCAGATCGAAATTCACACGTACACCATATTTGAACAGGATGTCGTCAAGCTCCGTCTGGTGTTCCAGTGCTATGAACTGAGGGCTGTTCACCAGGCTGTCCAGCGACGCATTGAGTGCGTTTACTACCCACAGTACATGCCCGCCGTGCATGATGTACTGATCGATCTTCAGCTTGTCGGGGCCGCTGAACGGCATAGTGGGCTGGTTGATGATAACCGCATCATAGGCAACAGATATATCTATGGTCTGAGTCAGGTCCAGTGAGTCCAGATCATATATGCCCGGCAGGGTAGCAAGCATGTCATAGGTCTTCACTCCCAGTGGCTCGCCATGCCCGGTAAGGTAGGCAATGGAAGGGCGGGCCGGCTTGCTCATTCGGTTGATGGCGTTGGCAAACTGGTATTCCAGCATCGCCTCGGCATAGTTCAGCTGCTCCTGAGAACCGCCACCACGTGGTGCATCCAGCAGGTAGATGGGCATTTCATGGCCGTTGTACTGCACCAGTGCATAAGGGAAGAACGGCTTCATGGAGTATTCCTCGTCATCGCGGTTCTCCAGTTCCATCACCTTTATGCCCTTTACCTCCAGATCATGGGCAATCGCTTTTTTCTCTTTTTCTGTCTTGCCTTCAAACGGGTCTATGAAACGGAAGATGATACGGTTGCCGGCAACTTCCTTGAAAGAGCGCAGCCTTTCGCGCACCGCCTCCTGCAGGCGTTGCAGGCCGGCAGGGAACTGCCCCTTCAGGTACACATCTATCACGGCTACCTCTTCCATACTGCGCAGCAGCTTTTTGGTAGGCTCCGTTAGGGTGAACCTCTTTTCATGCGTGAGGTCGATGCCTTTATGGAAGTAGGACGCCAAAACGTTGACACAGACCACTATGGCCGCCATGATCACTATGCGGACGGTGGCCTGTTGCTGTTGACGGTTCTTACGTTCTTTTGTTGCCATAATAATATGCCCTTATCTGCCCGCACCGCGTGTGCGCGATGTGAGTGAGAAACGGGTAAGAGAAATAAAAAATGCAATTACAGAAATAAAGTAGATCACATCGCGCGAGTCTATGAGACCCCGGCTGATGGAGTTGTAATGGAATTCCATACCCACCATGCTCAGGTAGTAGTCTATTCCTTCGGCAAACTTCGGCAGCTTGCTCAGTTGCTCGAAACCGGTGTAGAGTACATAACACGCCAGCAGAGATACCAAAAACCCTACTACCTGGTTGGCCGTGAGCGATGAGCAGAACACCCCAACTGCAGCAAATGTTGCCGCCAGAAAGAAGAGCCCCACATATGAGCCAATGATAGCACCCCAGTCAATACTGATATCGGGGTACGAGAGGTTATTGATGGTATATACGTAAATGAGCGTGGGCAGCAGGGCAAAGAATATCAGTGCCAGCGTGGCCAGGTATTTACCAAGTATGATCTCCAGGTCAGATACTGGCTTGGTGCTCAGCCATTCAATGGTGCCTGTGCGGAATTCGTCGGCAAATGATCGCATGGTCACGGCCGGAACCAGTAGCAACAGCAGCCAGGGAGCAATGTCGAAAAAGCGCTCCATGGAGGCATAGCCATATTCAAGAATGCTGTAGTTAGGAATGATCCACAAAAAAAGACTGCAGGCCACCAGAAACACCAAAAGTGCCACATAGCCCACTATGGAACTGAAAAAAGAATTTATTTCCTTGATGAAAATACTTCGCATCGTTACCGGTTCCCGTTAGGGTGGGCAAATATAGTAAA
>JACCEA012006958.1_pt1 | contig 28307 bp, 18 predicted proteins | sample 7449851 | NCBI WGS metagenome assembly JACCEA01 (sample SAMN15323453, study PRJNA562643) | freshwater metagenome | isolation source: river surface water | place: USA:Blue River Watershed | collected 2017-08-18
CCAAAACTGCGTTGCTGAAATTGGACGACGGCCAGCAAGCCTTGTGGGTGCACACTGAGCCAGAGCTATTTCAGTTAGTGCGCGTCAGTATCGCGCCGTTAGATGCAGAGCATGTCTGGGTGTCGACTGGCTTAAACGCAGGCAGTCGCGTGGTCACTCAAGGCGCAGCTTTGCTAGCTCAGGTGAGGTAAGCGATGTTTAACTGGCTAATCAGTAACAGTTTACGCCAAAGGCTCCTGGTCCTTGGCGTTGCGCTAGCACTCACAATTGCAGGGTATGTCGCGGTGCAACAAAGCGCCGTGGATGTATTTCCAGATTTAAATAAACCCACAGTGACCTTGTTAACCGAAGCGGGCGGGATGGCTGCAGAGGAAGTAGAACAGCTGGTGAGTTTACCGCTTGAACAAGCCATGAGTGGCATGCCGGGCGTGACAAGGGTCCGAGCCGTGGCGAGCGCGGGCTTGTCAGTGTTGTATCTTGAGTTTGAATGGGGCAGTGACATCTATCGGAATCGCCAGTTGGTTGTTGAGCGTTTGTCACAAGTGCAAGAGCAATTACCGGCAGGTGTTTCGCCACAACTAGCCCCAGTATCTTCGATTATGGGCGAAATTCTATTGATTGCGGTGCCCGCTGATCCGGCCAAAGTGAACCCGATGGCAGTGCGTGAATTTGCTGATTGGGTGATGCGGCCCCGTTTACTGGCAATCCCAGGCGTTGCGCAAGTGGTGCCAATTGGTGGTGAAGTTCGGCAATATCATGTTGAATTGCTGCAAGATCGCATGCAAGCGTTAGGCGTCAATCAACAAGCGGTTTATCATGCCCTCGCAAATTTTGGCGCCAATACCAGTGGCGGTTTTTTACAGCTGTCAGGCCAGGAATATCTGATCCGCCAGTTAGGCCGCAGTACCGACTTGGCAGATTTGCAGAGCTTAGTCGTGAAAACTCACACCGGCGAGACGGTACAGCTGCAACAGGTGGCTGAGGTCGCCATTCGTGCTGCGGTCAAACGCGGTGATGCGGGGTATCAAGGCAAACCTGCGGTGATTTTGTCGGTGCAAAAACAACCGAACGCTGACACCATTGATTTGACGCAACAAGTTGAAAGCGCGATTGCTGAACTTAGCCAACAATTGCCGTCTGGGGTCGAACAACCGGCGTTTTTATTTCGCCAAGCAGATTTTATTGGCCACTCGATCGACAATGTCGAATTAGCGCTGCGCGATGGTGCAGTGATGGTGGTGATTATTTTGGCGCTGTTTTTAATGAACGCGCGCACGACCTTCATTTCTTTAGTTGCGATCCCATTGTCGCTGGTGATCACCATTTTAATTTTTAAATATTTGGGCTTAACGATTAACACCATGACACTGGGCGGTTTAGCGATTGCGCTCGGTGAATTGGTCGATGATGCCGTGGTGGATGTTGAAAACGTCCTGCGACGCTTGAAAGAAAACCGACAAAAAGCACAGCCCGAGCCCGTGCTGAATGTCATTTTCAATGCTTCAACCGAAGTGCGCAGCGGCGTGGTTTATGCCACCATGATCGTGGTGTTGGTGTTTCTGCCGTTATTTGCCCTCTCTGGCATTGAAGGCCGTTTGTTTACGCCCCTTGGCATTGCTTACGTGGTGTCGATTTTGGCCAGTATGTTGGTCGCGATGACGGTCACCCCAGTGCTTTGCTATTACTTACTGCCGAAAATGCCCGCTTTAAACACGGGTGACAGCCGATTAGTGCGACAGTTAAAAGCTTGGGATCAACGGTTATTAATTTGGAGTATGCCAAAAGCGCGAGGCTTGTTAGTCAGTGCGATGGTTGCTGTGATGGCGGCAATTGCGATGATCCCAACGTTTGAGCGCACCTTCTTGCCGCCATTTAATGAAGGGACTTTAACAATCAATGTGCTGGCGCAGCCTGGCACTTCATTGGCGAGTTCAGTACAAATTGCGCAATTAGCCGAGCAGCGGCTGTTAACTATTCCAGAAGTGACGCAAGTCGGGCGTCGTACTGGCCGTGCTGAACTCGACGAGCATGCGGAAGGCGTGCATTACAGCGAAATTGATGTTGATTTAGCCCCCTCGGAACGTTCGCGCGCTGAAGTGCTGGCCGATATTCGCCAGCAATTAGCGGTGATCCCGGCCAGTGTCAGTGTCGGCCAGCCGATTTCCCATCGTTTGGACCACTTATTGTCTGGCGTGCGCGCAGAAATTGCCATCAAAGTGTTTGGCGATGACTTGACCATCTTGCGTCAGCTGACGCAAACACTGCAGCAGCAACTGCAAGGAGTGCCAGGCTTGACCGACTTGCAAATTGAGAAGCAGGTGTTAATTCCGCAACTGAAAATCCAAGTCGATTACCCCCGCGCTTCTGCACTAGGCATTACACCCGGCGAGTTATTGTTGCAGTTACAACAACTGTTGGATGGCGTGAAAATTACCGAAATCATTCAACAAAATCGCCGATTTGATTTGTTAGTTAAATTGCCCGAGGCCGACCGAACTGCAGCGCAACTGCAAGATTTGCCGATAGCAACGAGCACTGGCATGGTGCCCTTATCGCAGGTCGCGCGTTTAATCGATGGTGACGGCCCCAACCAAATTAGTCGCGAAAACTCGCGGCGGCGCATGGTGTTGTCCGCGAATACCCAAGGCGACCGCTCGCATACCTTAGCCGATATTCGCAAGGTGATTGCCGCCATGAATTTACCCGAAGGGTATTACATTCAACTGGAAGGCCAATTCCAAGCGCAAGAACAAGCCACTCGCACCATGGCGATGCTGGCGGTGTTGTCGGCATTATTGATTTTTATGCTGTTATACAGCCGCTATCAGTCGCTGCCGTTCACATTGATGATTATGGCAAATATACCGCTCGCCTTAATCGGCAGTGTGTTGGCTTTATGGCTGTTCCAACAACCCTTGTCGATTGCGGCCATGGTCGGTTTCATCACGGTGTCAGGGATTGCGACTCGTAATGGCATCCTCAAAATTAGTCACTATCTGAATCTGATGAAATACGAAGGCTGCGCTTTTGATCAACAGTTAATTATTCGGGGGGCTTTGGAGCGTTTAACCCCCGTATTAATGACGAGCTTAGTGGCCGCATTTGCGCTGTTACCGCTGTTAGTGGCGGCTGAGGCGCCGGGCAAAGAGATTTTATATCCGGTGGCTATCGTGATTTTTGGCGGTTTAATCAGCGCCACGATTTTGGACACTCTGTTAACGCCGCTGATGTTCTGGCGCTATGGCGAGCGCAGTGTCCGCAAATTTATGCATACTTCAACCAGCGATTTGGTGGAAGTGAAGACCAATTACATCTAAACACAGTGAGGATTTTATGAAGCGTTCAATGTCTGTATTGGCTTTCAGTTTGGCGTTAAGTTTAGGTTTCACCACGTTGCCAGCCCTTGGTCACAGTGATGAATATTTAGATACAGTGCCGGGCGCGCATGGCGGGCAACTGCGCATGGGCGGTGCATTTCATTTTGAGTTAGTGCTGGCTGCTGATGCCAAAGCTGAACAAGCGACGCCTATCAAAGTGTACCTGACGGACCATAATAACAATGTAGCCAGCAATGAAGGCATGAAAGCGACCTTACTGATCAAAGGCGCAGGTAAACCCACCTTAGTCAAATTAGCCCTGGACGGCAAAAATGCCTTAACAGGCAGTGGCGCTTTTACGGCAAGACCTGATTTACAGGCCACTTTGGTGGTGACTTTTGCTGATAATACTTCTGCTCAAATGAATTTCCAGCCGTTTAAAGCCAAAGCTGCGGCGAAGGAACACTCGCATGATGAGCATCAGCATGGTGATCAACACGATGGGCACAAACACGACGAACACAAGCACGACGAACACAAGCACGACGAACACAAGCACCACGAAGACTGATCGGGAGCTGCCGCTGCAGACAAGGTAAATCTTGTGTAAGGATGATTGTCAAAGCCAGCACAATTCGCCAGCATGGCAATACCAAGGAGGTGTTGCCATGTTGAACGTATCCAACCTGATGCCACAGTGGATTATTCCACGGAACAAACCAGCTGTTGCTTTAAAAAATCATTGCGGGCGATGGCTTTGCGCGGCGTTGCTGGCCTGCACTGCGTTGCTGGCATGTTCGCCTAGCACGGTCTTCGCGAAAACGCCGACGCCAATTGCTCCCATCAACCACACCGGTGAATATCCCGTGGAGTTAGCCAACGAGCGCCAGTATTTAATCTATGTGCCCGCAGGGCTCTCTTTAACTAAACCTGCACCCTTGGTGTTATTTTTTCATGGCGGCGGTGGCAATCAGCAGCATGCCGCGGATAGTTATGGTTGGCGTGAAATGGCACAGCAGCAAGGCTTTATCGTGGTTTTTCCTAATGGGTACAGCCGTTTTCGCCGCGGCAAATTTGCGACATGGAATGCCGGGAGCTGCTGTGGCGATGCCAGAGATCAACAGGTCGATGATATCGGCTTTGTTAAAGCCTTACTGGCGGATGTTGCCAAGCGAGTCCCCGTGGATAATTCACGCATTTATGCCACCGGCATGTCAAACGGCGGCATGTTAGTGCATCGATTGGCGTGTGAAATGGCCGAAACTTTTGCAGCCGTCGCGGCAGTGGCTGGCACTGACAATACGGTGCAGTGTCAACCCAGCCGAGCCATTGCCATTTTACACATCCACGCCAAAGATGATACGCACGTGCTTTATCAAGGTGGTGCTGGCGAAGATGCCTTCCGCGACTTGAATAAAGTTACTCACTTCACTTCAGTCCCCACGACGATCATGCGCTGGCGCCAGCGTTACGACTTCACTCAGCTAACGCCAGTAGTCGAGCGCAAACCCGGTGCTTTGATTGAAACCTATTCCGCAAACCCCAGTTCAGCCTCAGCACCCGCCGACCGATTGGGCACAATCCAGCTCGTCACCACGGAAAATGGCGGCCATTCTTGGCCGGGTTCAAAGCCTGTCCGTAGAAAAACGCCATCAACAGCCATCCATGCCAATACTTATATTTGGCAATTTTTTCAGCAATACGGTGTTGGCAAACCTGCAACTCAAATCGTCCGATAACGCGTGAGCCGCATGATTCATCATGCTGATTTGGCAAAGTTAGCGAGTCTCGTTAGTTTGCAAGATGGGGAGCCGGTAGCATGATGGTCGCTAGCAGCGTATCCAATTGTGGGGTATGAATGCCTTGCGTCGCTAATTCGTGCAGGGCTGACAGCGTGAGCTGAACCTGAGTGTTGATTGTATTTTGCTCGGGCAGTGACAGTTTCGGGACCCATGGCCGCAAACGAATGATGGCCTGACAATAATGGTGGGCAGCTTGCTCGGGTTTGGCTTGTTGTATAGCGAGTTTTGCCAGCTGATGTTGGCTGATATGAAAGGCCAGTAACTCGTCAGCAGCGGCGGCGGCTGTTAAAAATTGCTGGGATAATAGTGCAGCTTCTTGCCATGCCAATCTCGCTAAACTGAATTGGCCGCAGCGCCAGGCTTTCTCGCCATTTTTTGATAATGCTTGCCAGCGACTGAGTAAACTCGGTACATAACACGAAGTGGGCAAACATCCCGCCACAACCATCACTCCTTTAAACGAGAACACACCAACACGATTCGAAAAAAATGCGAATAAATCTCGCAATTTACCCAAATTTTCTAGAAGTAATTTAGTGACTCTATTGCCGCACTGCAAGCCATTCGAGACCAATGTCGAGTATTCACCCTGCGGATGACTTGAAATTTATCCGAATAGTCTGCATGGTAACTCTCTAATGTGTTCGATGACGCTATCTGCAAATAGGAGCTCGCTTGAGCCGAACTCTTCATCTGCAACCAAATTTTTGATGAGCCAAGCATGGAGTTTGTTATGAGTGAGTCCCGTTACATACCCCCAGAAATTTGGACGCCACCTGCTAGTAATGGTGGCGCTTTTGCCAGCATCAATCGGCCAACTGCCGGGGCCACGCATCAACAGGCGCTGCCACGCGGGCAACATGCGTTGCAATTGTATTCGTTAGCAACACCGAATGGCATCAAAGTCACTATTCTGCTGGAAGAGTTACTAGAGGCAGGGGTTGCAGCTGCCGAATACGATGCGTGGCTGATTAATATTCGCGAAGGCGCACAATTTGGCAGCGAGTTTGTCGAACTGAATCCGAATAGCAAAATTCCAGCGTTGTATGATTACAGCGTGACGCCTCGACTGGCCCTGTTTGAATCCGGCTCTATTTTGTTATATCTCGCTGAAAAATTTGGTGCTTTTATCCCGAAAGAGCCAGCCAAGCGAGCTGAAGTCTTGAATTGGTTATTTTGGCAGGTCGGCAGTGCGCCCTTTGTTGGCGGGGGTTTTGGCCATTTTTATCACTACGCGCCGGAAAAATTTGAGTATCCAATCGATCGCTATGCGATGGAAACGAAACGTCAGCTTTCGCTGCTAGATCAACATTTGGCGGAGCGCACTTTTATGGCAGGTGATGAATACAGCATTGCCGACATGGCAATCTGGCCTTGGTATGGCGGCTTGGTGTTGGGGCGTTTATATGAAGCCGCCACCTTTTTACAAGTGGACAGTTATAAAAATCTGAAGCGCTGGGCTTTACAGATTGATGCGCGGCCAGCAGTGCGCCGAGGGTTTAAGGTCAATCGGAACTGGGGCGAATTGGCCGACCAAGTGCCTGAGCGCCACAGCGCAGCTGACTTTAAATAAAAGCGCAGCGGATTTTAAATAAGGTTGTAGATTTTAGGTATCGCAGCGAATTTTAAGTCAGCAAACAGAATCAACAATTCAGAACGTGAAGCAAGCCGATTTTGGCAAGGAGTGATGATGCAATTAACGGCAAATTTAGCAAAACCAGCGGGCAGTACTGTCAAAGCGAGGGTATCGATTGGCGCTGCTCTGTTTTGTTTCATGATCTGTAGTTTCACCCTGAATGTGGCCGTGGCAGAGGAGCCTGTTGCCGTTGAAGAAAGTGCTGCCGTTGAGTTTTTACAGCAAGTCGCGACCGCTGAGTTTACTCAACGGCTGCTGGTGAAGTTGGTTGAACGCTGCCCACAAGCAAAACCACTGGCCGAAGTGGAAATGGATGAACTGCGGATGGTGGTGAAAGATAAAACAGGTTTGAGTTATTTAGAAATCTTGCGGGTTTACATCGATAACCATTCGGTCCGCGAGAAAATCAGTGAGAGTCTGCAAGCTTTAGAGACAAGCCAAGTGGCCTGTGATTCTTTAGATTTTAAAATGTATCACCATGCGCGGGTGCTCGAATTCAAACAAGCCAAGCAATGGATGATTGCTGCTGAAAAGCTTGCGTTAGCGGGAGATCGCTAATCATAATTGGGTATTCATATACTTTCCCCTAAGTGATAGAACGAAATGCTTCATCAAAAACGTAGATGATGTGATCTATAATTTAGCGCGAGCAGTGGATTCAGTCTGTTGGGTTTGATTGAACTCATCCGCTTTGCGCCTACTTGCATGCAAGCTTGGGCAAGACTTGACGCAGCTCCAAAACCGCAACAGCTCCGATCAGCAACGCTAATTTGCCCAACTAGAGATCTAGCGACCAACAACCAGCGTAAGCACTTACATGTCAAACCAACCACTGAACTGTTATGCCCGCTCTGCACACTTTAGGTTACTTAGGTCTCATTCCATTTATTGCGCTGACATTACTGAGCTTATTTCCATTGAATTTGGGAGTTGATGCCCTTGGGATGTTTCAGCGTTACAGTGCAATAATTTTAGGTTTTATGGCGGGTGTGCTGTGGCCTGTGTGGTCGCAGAGGTTATCGGTGTGGCCGTTGGCATTATTTTCGGTCAGTTTGCCGATAGTCAGTTTTCTAGCGGGCTTTTTGCCAAGCGCTTACACCTTAATGATAGAAATGTTGTTATTTATCGTGTTGCGTCTTGGCGAACGTTGGTTCGAAATTGACGAACATTATCATCCTGCCTATTTACAATTACGCCAGCAACTCACGTTCGTTGTTGTATTGTGCCATGCCACTTTACTGGTGCAGCTCTGGTGGTAAACCCCCAGAGCTTTCTTTCTGCAAAACTTGTTAATTCCCCCCAAACCGATGCCTGCTTTTTCATAAAATCATGCCAGATGTTTTCGTGACAAATGCATCATTGTAACTATTTGGTGTATTTAATGTTTAATTCAAGTATCTTTAGCCAGCTAATTTAAGCTTTACATGACTCGCAAGCGATCAGCTGACAACTGGTCAGTCATTTCACCCATGTTGTTATCAAGAGGGATCGTATGAATAAGGGACTTGGTATGTTGATGTTGCTGGGCTTTAGTATGCCTAGCCAAGCGATAGATTTGAGTGTTGGTGTGGGTCACCAATATGCGGGCGTGCTTGGCGCGCAGCTGTCGTCGCAACAAGGGGCGATTCGAACCTATGGGGCAATAGGCCTGATTGGCTATGCGATTGGTGTTGAAACCACTTTAGGTCTAAGCAGCCAACATACTTATGGTGCAGTTCTTGGCCGTGAAGAGGTTGGCAGTGAAGATGGGTTTATCTTCGCAACCTACAATTATTATGTCAGCGGTGTTGAAAATGCAGGGTGGGTTTTTGGCGCCGGTCTTGGTGTGACTCGTCAAGATGAAGGCGGTGCATTTGGTGATCAAGGGGTTGTCGAATCGAAAACTAGCCTCAGTTTAAATATTGGTTATAAATTTTAAGGCCATAGCAAAACTGAAAATAGGCGAGTATCAAAAAAATTTATTAGCAGTTTTGCAAATTCCAAGTTAATTTAATGCTGTTGTTTGCGGAACCCCCACGCTGACAAAACAAAATGAATGTTGGGGAGTTACATGGAATAAGTTATGGAATGGTATTTGAGTGTTTTAAAAAATTACGCCCAATTTAGTGGTCGTGCGCGCAGAAAAGAATATTGGATGTTTGTTTTATTTAACCTAATCATCACCTGTGTGATTGCTGTGGTTGAAGCCATGGTGGGTAGCCCAGGTTGGTTAGGTGCTATCTATTTCTTGGTGTTGTTTATTCCAAGTCTTGCAGTATCTATTCGTCGTTTACACGACACCGACCGTAGCGGCTGGTGGTTATTGATTGCATTGATTCCATTATTGGGTTCATTGGTGCTGCTGGTGTTTTTTGTGCTGGAAGGCACTGCCGGAGACAATGGCCACGGTGCAGATCCAAAACAACTTGCCTGATATAGCCAAATATTGGAAAAAGCCTTTGCTTTGCAAAGGCTTTTTTTATCGGATTAGTTTTGAAATGAAGCTGTGGGAGCAACAGTTTTCACGATGGATGTTGCTGGCATTGGTTGCCGTTCGAGGGATAAAAACAATGAAGTTACATGGATATGTGTTGAGCTTTTTAGTGCTGCTGAGTGGGTGTGATTTTCAGAAAGAGGCTGATCAAAAGTTTGGTGATCAACATTTTAAAACAGCGATTGCGTTGATTGAACTGCATAAAACTCGGTTTGGCGAGTATCCCCAACATTTGCAAGACATCAAATATATCGGGGCATGGGATCCAATGGCTTTGCAGTCAGTGAACTATCAAAAACACCCTGATGGCTATACGTTAGAAGTCGCACGGGGCTGGGTGGCAAAGCCTGGCGAATTTGACTATCCGCCAGAGTTTTGGCAAGGCTTAGGCATTAAAAATCGACCAAAGCCAGCACCTCAGTCTTAGCAGATCAGTTGGGCATTCATGATGCCGATCAAATAACGGTTAATAGCATATGCCGGGTAGGTTTGCCTGAATTTTGTCCGATTTTCATTGCTGAATCTTGCAACTTAAACGTTTAAGGTGTAGCTTGAATCCTTGATAACGATTGCTCACATTTCGTGAGTGTTCCAAGATACGGTGGCGCAAATAACTGATACAGCCATACTGTTGCAGCCTTTAATGTGTTGGCAAAACTGACACAGGGAGGCATAGTTACCCACAGTTAAAGTTGAACAGTCAATCCAGACGCGCCAAAGCCGTGCGAAAACCATGACAGGGTCGCTGTATGCAACAGAATAATGCTTTAACCTCGCGTGATTATAGCCAAGTCAAATGGATGACTTGTTTGATGTTTTTTGTTTTTGCCATGACGACCGATGCGGTCGGTGTGATCATTCCCAAAGTCGTTGAGCAATTTCAATTAACTTTGACGCAAGCAGCCGCTTTTCATTATGTGCCGATGGTGTTTATCGGTTTTTCAGGGCTATTTCTAGGGCGTCTCGCGGACAAAATAGGTCGCAAGAAAGTAATCCTCACGGGTCTGGCACTTTACACCCTCGCATGCGTGGCATTTGCGTTAGAGCAAAATTTCCCATTTTATTTGGCGTTGTTGGGGCTTTGTGGCCTCAGTATTGGCTTGTTTAAAACGGGCGCTTTGGCCTTGATTGGCGATGTCAGTCCAAATGCTGAAGGCCACACCAAGTTGATGAATCGTGTCGAAGGCTTTTTCGGTTTGGGCGCGATTTTTGGCCCAGGTTTGGTCAGTTTATTAATTGCCTATGATTTGGCTTGGACCCAGCTGTATTTATTGGCGGGGTTCATCTGTGCCATTTTATTGGTATTGGCCTATCGCTTGGAATATCCGAGTTATCAAGCGCAAGCACAAAGCTCAATTTTCCAAAGCTTAAAGTTGGTGAAAGACCCTTACGCTTTTGGATTCTCCATGGCGATTGCGTTTTATGTCGCCGCTGAAGTGGCTATTTTTGTCTGGCTACCCACTTTACTGCAACAATACCAAGGCGAGTGGACCTTGCTGGCTGCGAACGCCATCATGGTGTTCTTTATTTTGCGCACTTTAGGCCGGTTTTTGGCCGAGTGGTTACTGAGTTTGTTTGATTGGACTTTATTGCTCGCTTGGTTTGGTACGGCCATCTTTGTCTGTTTTGCGCTCAGCATGCTCAACGGTGTGGATTGGGCATTATGGCTAATGCCATTGTCTGGCCTCTTTATGGCGATGATGTATCCCACGTTAAACTCTAAGGGCATCAGCTGTTTTGAACGCAGCCAACATGGCGCTGCGGCAGGGCTCATTTTAGCTTTTACCGCGTTGGCCGCTGCCGTTGGCCCGCTGTTGATGGGTATTGTTGGCGATTGGTTTGACGATGTGAGTTACGGGTTTTATTTGGCCACTGGCTTTGCATTCGTGCTTTGTGGGGGGCTTTGGTGGAATTATTTTGCCCAACCTGCCGCCGCCCGTTTAGCGCAATTGGCCGAATAAAAGTCCAGCGACCAGTGCATCAGTCGCTCGCATCAGGTGCAATAGGCCATCCTCTATTGCACCTGGCAGACGATTCTTTTCTTTTATTCTGTGTTCTGCCTTTAGGCCATCTGTTCGAGCCAATAAGGTCCAATACGAATCTGCCTTGTTGCTACTTATCGCCCTCTGATTTATTGATGAAGATCAAGCCGAGACCAATGCCATTGTTGGCTATAAATTAATCTATTGATCTGATTGTTGTTTCATGCCACAAATGCACAATACTTCTTCTCAGACTGATTTTTTAATCACCCGCGTTCAAAAACAAGTGATGTGAGGTTTTGCATACAGGGTGCAGTGCGACACAGGTGAACCATGACGCGAATCATTAAAATTCTTCTAATCTTCGGATTACTGTGGGCACCGTTGCCTTATGCACAACAGCCTGCCTCTGGCATGTTGGATGGCATGGTCGATCGCAAAGTCGATGCCCTGACTTTTTTATCGACCGAGGAACAGCAGTGGCTGCGTGAGCATCCGATGATTCGTGTTGGCAATGAAAAAGCTTGGCCACCCTTTAATTTCTACCAAGACGGCAAAGCCCAAGGTTTTTCTATTGATTATTTAAAGCTATTGGCCGAGCGGCTGCATTTAAAGATTGAATTTACCGAGGCTGCGACCTTTGGTCAGTTATTGCAAGGAGTCGAGCAGCGACAACTTGATGTTTTGTTAAATGCAGTTCAAACCCCTGAGCGCGAGCATTTTTTAACCTTTACGCCGGCGTATTATGCCAATAATGATGCGATTGTCAGTCAAGCCAATTCGCCTCATCGTGATATGTCGGCATTAAGTGGGAAGCGGGTCGCCGTTGGCAAAGGAACTTTTTATGCCGAACAGCTACGCCACAACCAACTAGGCATTCGTTTGGTGCTGGCCGCTGATACTGAAGCGGCATTGCAACTGCTACTCAATGATGAAGTCGATGCTGTGATTGCAAATGATGGCGTGGTGCGTTATTTGCTTGCGCAGCAAGGGTTGACCGCTTTAGCGATCAGTGGCCAATATCAAGCGGAGAGCCTCAGCGATCTTTCGATGCGCATTGGCGTGCGCGCTGATTGGCCAATGCTGGCGCAAATTCTGACCAAAACCATGCAACAAGTCAGTGCTGCCGAGTTAACCGCATTACACCAGCGTTGGTTTGATAAAAATCATCAACGAACCGATCAAGAGTTGTGGCAACACCTCCAAAATCAGCCGTCTTTATCTTGGACATTTATGCTGAGTGTTGGATTGAGTTTATTATTGTTGCCAGTTCTCATCGCCTTGATGGTGAGGCGTTTTCGCCAACCCATTATTCAAGCTGCGATAGCAAAGAAATCCTCCATGCGCTGGTTGGGGATCGCACTCATCCTAGCCTATCTGATTGTGATTAGTTTGTTTGCTGCCTTTAGTTTGAAGCAGGTTGAAAAAGGTATTCGTTTAGAAGCGGCAAATAATCTGACGGCTGTCACCGATTCAACCGAAAATGCCCTGCGGCTATGGGGGCGAGGGGTGTTGCGGGAAGTCCATCACATGACCCTTGAAGCCGAATTTTTACAGGTGCTGGCACTGGCAAAACAACAACAGCCTGCGGCGAGCACCATGTTTGCGCAACATTATCAGCGCCGGCTCAATGAACTGGGTGGCCTCAATTTGTTTGTTATCGACGGTGAGGGACACAGTTTGCTAGCGCTCAATCCGCGGGGTGTCGGCGAGTGGCATAATAATTGGCAATTGGATGTGCTGAAACAAGCGCATTTTCGCAAGTCAGTGTATGTCCCACCATTTTTGATTGGCGGCGACGGCCAGGCCGCGCAGACGTTTCACTTTATCAGTGCCATTGTGCAAGCGGGCGAAGCCCCCCTGTATTTAGTACTCAGCTTTGATACCCAAAGTACTTTATTGCCTTTTATCGAAATTGCTCGCAAGAGTAATAGCGGTGAAACTTACATGATTGATATCAATGGCAGAATGCTCTCAGGCAGTCGGTTTACTGAGCAATTGAATGCTTTAGCTCAGCAATATCCCCAATTTGCTCATCCTTTAGGGTGGGTGGTGCGCGATCCTGGCCAAAATCTGTTACTCCAGCATGACACAATCGATTTCACAGCAAGACCGTTAACCTTCATGGCTGAGCGCGCGACTCGTCAGCAAAACGGTATGTCGACTGCAGGTTATCTGGATTATCGTGGGGTCGAAGTGATCGGGGCTTGGCGTTGGTCACAGGAGTTACAACTGGCAATCGCCACTGAAATCGATGTGGAAGAAGCACTAACCCCATTTTATAAGTTACGTCATGTGATCTTTGGCGCCTTGCTCAGTATCGCGATCATTACTTTCTTACTGGTCGGGATCATTATTTGGCTTGGCGAGCGTGTGAGCAATAACTTGCGGCAGCTGGTTGATCAAAGTAATGAAAAACTGCGCACGGCATTGCAACAGCTGGAAGCTTCAGAATTTACGCGCTCGCTGGCGTTAGAGTCGGCACAGATAGGTTTATGGCATGCTGATTTTCAAGTGAAACGCTGGTGGTGGGATGCGCGCAGTGCCTCAATGTTAGGAGTCAGTGGCGGCGAGGCTGATGTTTCTGAACTTGAAAGGGTGGTGCACCCTGATGATTTGGCGAGGTTGCAGCAACAACTGCAGCAAGCTGTACTCGCTCGATCAGTCTTTGATGTTGAGTTTCGTGTGGTCACTAATGATGGTGAGATTCGCTTTATTCGCGCCAGGGCCTCGGCCAATGAAACCGATCAATTAGGCCTGAGGATTGATGGTATTTTATTAGATGTCAGTCAAATCAAGCGAGCGGAAGAAAATGCGAGGGAAGTGCGTGAACGCAATCAGCTTATTTTAAATAGCGCCGGTGAGGGCATTGTTGGTCTTGATGCCGATGGCTTGATTAGTTTCTGTAATAGTGCCGCTCAGCAAATTTTAGGGTACTCAGAACCAGAGTTACTTGGGCACAGCATGCACCAATTGGTCCATTATGCGCATCTAGATAACTCGCCCTATGCCATCAGTGATTGCCCGATGCACCGTGCTATTCACGGTGGGGAAAGTCAATCGGAAGAACATGATGTGCTTTGGCATAAATCTGGCCGGGCTATCCCGGTCGATTACACGGCAGTGCCATTAAAGCAACAAGATCGCGTGGTTGGTTGCGTGGTGGTGTTTCGCGATATCACTGAACGCCGACAAAATGAAGCGAAGTTATTGGCGCGTGAGCGGCAAATCACCACCATTTTGGATGCATCGCCTGATCCACTCATTATCACCAACAGCCAAGCGCGTATCATCAGTATTAATAAACGGACTGAGCAGGTATTTGGTTATTCCCGTGAGCAGTTAATTGGCCAGCACATTGAAATATTGTTACCTGAGCGCTATCGGCTAGGGCACGTCGCCCTGCGCAATGGTTTTATTGCTGCCCCAAGCGCAAGGCTGTTTGGCCAAACAGCCGCGGGTCGCAGTTTTGTTGCGATTACGGCGAGTGGGCATGAATTCCCAATCGAACTCAGTTTAAACCCAATTGAAACCGAGGAAGGCTTGTTAATTGTCAGTGCCATTCACGATATTACCGAACGCAAACGGGCAGAACAGCTGCTGCGAAATAGTGAGCAGCGTTTAGCCTTGAGTACTGCAGGCAGTGGCGATGGTTTGTGGGATTTCCAACTCGATAGTGCTGATTATTGGTATTCCGAACGATTTAAAACCTTATTGGGTTTTGCTGAAGCGCAGTTTGGTCAAGATTTAGCGGCTTGGTTTAGTCGGATTCATCCGGATGATTTGACGGCAGTTGAGCAAAGTTATCAGGCACATTTGCAAACAGATGCGCCTTTTGATGTTAAACATCGGCTCTGCTGTGCTGATGGCAGTTGGCGCTGGTTCCGTGTTCGTGGTCAAGCGTTACGCAATGCCGAAGGTCAAGCTACTCGGTTTGCCGGCTCTTTAACCGACATTCACGAAGTTCAGTTAATGCAGCAGTTGGTGGTTGCTGAACGCGAGCAGTTGCAGACCATTTTGGACGTGAGCCCTATTGGCGTTGGGTTCAGTGTTGATGGCGTGTTGCGGTTTGCTAATCCGCAATTTTTGCAAATGTCGCGGGCCAAATTGGGTGGAACCATGGCAGATGTCTATGTCGACCCGAACGACCGGCCCAAAATTTTAGCGAAGGTGGCGCAAGATAATCTTGCTCCCAATATTGAAACTCAAATGTACAATAGCGCCGGCGATATCCGCGATATGTTGGTCAGTTATCTGCCAGTGCAATTCCAAGGCCAATCCGGTATTTTTGGCTGGCTGTTGGATATCACGGATCGCAAGCGGAACGAAGCGAATATTGCGGCGAGCGAAGCTCGGTTACAAGCTGCCGCACTCGCGGCAAATCTTGGTTTGTGGGATTTCAAACCACAAACCGGTGAGCTGATGACCAATGGTATTTGGATGGACCTATTTGGTTATTTGTCCGAAGATGGCACCACCGATAAGGCCGAATTTGATGGCAAATGGTATCGCTTAAGAGGGGGATTATCGAGTTGGAAATCTTTATTCCATCCTGAGGATATTCGCGGGCAACATGCTATTTTTGCCGAAGATTTTGTGCAGCATACCGATATTTTCCGCGGGGAATATCGGATCAAAACTCCTCATGATGGCTGGCGTTGGGTGATGGTTGCTGGGCAAGTCATTGAAAGAGACTCTGCAGGTAAGCCGCTGCGAATGGTGGGGATTTTATCCGACATTGATGCTGAAAAACGCTTACAGCATGAGCTGATTGCTGCCAGAGACGAAGCGCAGGAAGCGACTCGAACCAAGTCAGATTTTCTTGCGAATATGTCACATGAAATTCGCACGCCGATGAATGCCATCATTGGCATGAGTCACTTAGCACTGCAAACCGAGCTCGATAAAAAACAACGCAATTATATTGAGAAAGTGCGGCAATCGGCGGAATCGCTGTTAGGGATCATCAATGACATTCTCGATTTCTCGAAAATTGAAGCAGGTAAACTAACGATTGAGCATGTTGAGTTCCGTTTAGAAGAAGTGCTCGACAATTTAGCTACTTTGATTGGCTTTAAAGCCGAGCAAAAAGGCTTGGAACTGTTGTTCGATATTCCAAATGATATTCCTGTGGCATTAATCGGCGATCCGTTGCGCGTCGGGCAGATCCTGACCAATTTAGCGAATAATGCCGTGAAGTTTACCCAAGCAGGGGAAGTGGTCGTCGCCGTCAGGATTGAACAGCGCACGGCGCAGCAGTGTCAGTTAAGTTTCAGCGTGCGGGATACTGGAATTGGCTTAACGCCAGAGCAGCAAACGCGCTTATTCCGCTCGTTCTCGCAGGCGGATAGTTCGACAACTCGACGATTTGGCGGGACCGGCTTGGGCTTGGCCATTTCGAAGAATCTCGTTGAATTGATGGACGGTCGCATTTGGGTGGAGAGTCAACTGGGCGTCGGCAGTACTTTTGGCTTTAGTCTAAATTTTGACATCCAACAATTGCCGCAACCCTTGCCACGCGCATTAACCTCAGATTTAGCAGGTATGCGGGTGCTGGTGGTCGACGACAATTACACGGCTGGCGAAATCTTAACTCTGATGCTTAAATCGATGAATTTCCGCGCTGACCGCGTGAGTTCAGGTGCTGAGGCGTTGGCGCAATTGAGAAATGCAGTGGCCGATGATCCTTATCAATTACTGTTACTCGATTGGAAAATGCCGGAAATGAGTGGTATCGAACTGGCGCAAGCGATTGAAGCCGAACCACATTTTATGCATATGCCGAGTATTGTGTTGGTTACCGCTTACAGTCGTGATGATGCGATGGATGCAGCCAAAAGTGTGCATATCCACTCCTTTTTAAATAAGCCGGTCACGCCTTCTAGTCTACTGGATGCCATCATGCTGGCGGTCGGACGTGAGGTCATTAGTGATTCACGGCAGATGATCAAGCATAGCGATATTCAACAGGCATTGGCGCAGTTACGCGGTGCCCATATTTTGTTGGTGGAAGACAATGAAGTAAACCAAGAACTGGCCACTGAATTGTTGCTTGAAAATGGCATGTCTGTCGCGGTTGCTCCGCATGGGCAAGCTGCGTTGTCGATGTTAGCCACCCAAGAATTTGATGGCGTATTAATGGACTGCCAAATGCCGGTGATGGATGGTTACACCGCAACGCGACTCATTCGTCAGCAAGAAAAATTCGCGAATTTACCGATTATCGCCATGACAGCCAATGCGATGGCTGGGGATCGGGAGTATGTGCTGTCAGTCGGCATGAATGACCATATTCCCAAACCGATTAATGTCTATGAAATGTTTGAAACGATGGCGCGTTGGATTAAACCGCGTTCCGCAGTTTTAGCATCGACGGTGGCAGCAGGCGCAAATTCTCCTGCGGCAATAGATCCTCCAGCAATTCCACATTCATTATTGTTAGAAGCAGGGATTGATAGCGAACAAGGCTTGCAAAGGGTGCAACAGCGTGCTGAACTCTATCGCAGATTACTTGGTAAAGTTCACAGCAACCAAGGGGATTTTCCAAGGCTGTATGCGAAGGCCAAAGCTGCTGAATCATTAATAGATCAGCGACAATTGGTGCATGCCTTGAAAGGCGTAATGGCCAATATCGGAGCTATGGCCTTAGCAAGTGTTTGTCAGCAAGTTGAGGACGAATTGCGTCTGGGGGAGGCAACGCCAAAAGACGAAGCTTTGATGCTGACTTTGTATGAACAGGTGTTCCATGGTCTAAGCCAAGTTGTGACGCCAAACAAGGCTGAGGATGACACAGCCCCAGTCGTTCCAGCAGATGCCTTGCAACGTCTGCAGCATTTGGTGACTTTAGCGGATAATTTTGATACCGATTTGGTGGCCGCACTTGAACAGCAGGAAGCTTTGATTGTGAATTTGGCTGGGCGTGAGATGGCCAATCAATTGTTGCATGCAGTCAATCGCTATGATTTCACCCAAGCCTTGAGCGTGCTCGAGCAACTCAAACAACAAGTGGCGGAGAGTTCTGATGAGTCCAAATAAAAAGACGGTGTTGGTCGTTGATGATACTGCTGAAAATATCGATTTGTTAGTTGCTGCGCTAAGGGATGAATATCTTGTCAAAGCTGCGATTAATGGCGAAATGGCACTGAAAATCGTCGAAAAATCACCGCCAGATATTATTTTACTGGATATTATGATGCCAGGGATTGATGGTTTTGAGGTCTGCCGACGCTTAAAAGCCAATTACATCACACGCCAGATCCCTGTGATTTTTGTCACTGCAATGATCGATAGCGCCGACGAAATTTTGGGTTTGGAACTTGGCGCTGCCGATTATATTACCAAGCCGATTAGTCCCCCGATCGTCAAAGCGAGAATTAAAACTCAACTTGCACTGGTAGATCAGAACCGTGAGTTGGAACATAAGGTTCAACAACGCACTCAGCAACTCGATGAAACCCGCTTACAGATTATTCAGCGACTCGGTCGTGCCGCAGAGTATAAGGACAACGAAACCGGGCTGCATGTTATTCGCATGAGTTGGTACACCTACAAATTAGCGCTGGCGGCGGGAATGTCTGAGGCCGACGCAAATTTACTGATGCATGCTGCGCCCATGCATGACATCGGTAAAATTGGGATTCCAGATGAAATTCTAAAGAAAAAAGGCCGGTTGGATGAAGCAGAATTGGCCATTATGCGAACTCATAGCCAAATTGGTGCTGAAATTATTGGGGATGACCCTTCCGAATTATTGCAATTGGCTAAAACAGTGGCATTAACCCATCACGAAAAATGGGATGGCACCGGTTATCCGAATGGTTTGGCGGGGGAGGATATTCCAAGTGTTGGGCGGATTGTTGCGATTGCCGATGTATTTGATGCCTTGACGTCAGAGCGCCCCTATAAAAAAGCGTGGACAGTGAGCGAAGCGATTGAGTTTATGAACTCGCAAGCAGGTCACCAATTTGACCCGCATTTAATGCAATTATTTAATCAAATACTGCCAGAGATTTTAGTCATCCAGCAGCAATATGCCGAGGCACAGAACTAGTCTCTGCGTGGGTTTTTTAGGGCGATTTCGCCAAAAAAGACACGACCTCTTGAACAGGCATTGGCTTGGCTAATAAATATCCCTGAACTTTATCGCAACCAATTTGCTGTAATAACTTCAGTTGAGTTAGCGTTTCAACGCCCTCTGCGACTAATTGCAAATCTAAGGCTTTGCCTAGGGTACACACGGCTTTAATAATTTCTAAACTTTTTTCATCGCTGCCCATAGCCGCAACAAAAGCACGATCAATCTTCAAACAATCCAAGGGTAAATCTTTTAAGCGACTTAACGAGCTATAGCCTGTGCCGAAATCGTCCAACGCCACAGTGGCGCCCTGTTGCTTGATCAAAGCAAGGGAAGGTTCCAATTTATGGGCATGCAAAAATGCCGTTTCCGTCACTTCAAACTGCAATAATGGCCATAAATTAAGCGGTGAGAAATATTGCTGTAATCTTTGCATGAAAAGGCTGTCTTCAAACTGCTTGGCAGACAGATTTACCGCGATATAAAACTCAGTGGCGAGAGTCTTCGAAAGCGTTGGAAAATCGGCCACTAATCGTCGACTGATTAATTCCCCTAGTTCAATAATTTGATTGGATTGCTCTGCAACTTGAATCAGTCTATCAGGAGGAACCATCCCTAACGAGGGATGCTGCCAGCGTAATAAGGCTTCAAAGCCACACAATTTCAAATGTTGCGTTTGATAAATGGGCTGGTAATGCAGTTGAATTTCCTGAGCATCCTGCTGCAGTGCGACGCGTAAATCACGTTCCAATCTGACTCGTAAATGGGCTTTATCAGACAATGTTTGGTTAAAAAATGCGTAGCGATTGCGCCCCTCATCCTTGGCATTGAACATGGCTAAATCGGCACACTTCAATAAATCGTCGGCAGTTTGGGCATCGCTTGGGTACAGTGCAATGCCAATACTGGCCGAAATGCTCACTTGATTGTCACCTAATTCGATATCTTGGCTAATCAGTTTGAGTAATTTTTCCGTGACTACAAAGCAATCACTGGGCGTTTGTACATCGGATAGAATCACCACAAATTCATCGCCGCCCACTCGAGCTGCAGTATCCCCCAAGCGAATGCTGTGACTGATCCGATCGGCGACTGTCTGTAATAATTTATCACCCACTTGATGACCTAAGGTATCGTTGACCAGTTTGAAGCCATCCAAATCTAGATAGAGGACACCAAAACAAGAATGATGGCGCTTTGCCCGAATAATTTCTGTATTCAGGACTTTTTCTAATTTGCGACGATTGCCAAGCCCAGTTAAGTGATCATGGTGCACCAAGGAGAGCAAATGCTCTTCGGCACGACGCAATGCACTGATATCCGAAAACATCAACACATAATGGTCGATGGTTTTTTTTTGTTGCGGCGAGCGGACTTTGCAAATGTGCAACCAAGCCGGAAAAGCCAAGCCATTTTGTTTTAAACAACTGACCTCACCACTCCAATGACTGGCAGAGAGTTCACGCAGCCGTGGCGGAGTTAACGTGGCGCTAAAATCATAGAGAAAATCTTCGGGCGACTCGTTGATAATTTGCTGCAGGCTGTAGCCCGTGACTTTGGCAAAGGCCGGATTTGCTGAATAGATTTCGCCCTGATCATTGAGAATTAAAATTGCTTCAGACGTGGTATCAAAAACGGTTTTGGCTTGGCGTAACTTGCGTTCAGTGTGTTGGCGTTCAGTGACATCAGCCACCATGCCAATCCAAGATTGTTTGCCACAAAGTACCATCTTTTCGGCTTGAATTTCGATAAAGCCGCCGGCTAACTGTGGACCCGCTTCCCATACCGAATTCATCGTATTGCTGTGGATCAGTTGATTATAAAATTCTTGACGTTGGCTAGGAGCGACTAGTGCTAATAATGCTTCGAAGCCCTCATCTGGCGTGCCACTCTGCCAATGTTGATGATGGCCTAAAAATTGAAAATAGTTATGGCTGCAATCCAATTCAAAATAACTCAAGCGTGCCGCTTTGGTGGCCATTTGCAACCGCCGTTCGGATAAGCGCGACGCTATCTCTGCTTGATATTTTACCGAGGCCATGCGAATAGTGGCAGCCAATTCTCGCCGCTCGAACGGTTTGATTAAATAACCATAAGGGAAGGCTTTCTCCGCTTCAGCGAGGACGGAATCATCACTATAGGCCGATAGAAATATGACAGGAACATCCATGGTTTGGCGCAATTGTTGCGCGGCTTCCGTGCCGGTGGTTTTACCCGCCAACCGAATATCCATCAACACCATATCCGGTTGATGTAAATGGGCGGTTGGCACGACATCCTCACCTCTTGCCACGGTCGCAACGACTTCATGACCTAAATCTTCCAACATGTTTTTTAAATCAAGCGAGACGACGAATTCATCTTCAACAACCATAATCCGATTAAGCATGATCGCCTCCTTGCGCTAGTGGGATTTGCAGTTCGTAACGCGTCCCCGTGTCATAATCGAGTTGAAATTCCGCTTGCAGTTGGGCAATAAATGCAGGGATCAGTTGCATGCCAAGCGACTTGTCTTGACCAAATTTAGGCGCGCATTGCATGCCAATACCATCATCGGCGATGACTAAGCTGAAATGGGTTGGACTGCAGCGCGCTAAGGCTAGATAAATGACGCCCACCCGTTTATCGGGAAAAGCATGTTTCAAACTGTTGGTAATAATTTCATTGACTAGTAAACCGCAGTTAATTGTTTTATCGACATCGACTTCAATACTGTCGTCCATCTCGTCAAAGACAAAACGAATATGCGGGCTGGCAAATAAACTGCTTGCTAGCAAATGTGCAAGTTGTTTCAGGTAATGCGCTAAAGTCACCCCGCTAAATGATTTATTCTCGTACAACATTTGATGGGTAAGCGCCATCGCTCGCACCCGTAACTGACTCTCCGTCAGTGCAGTTTGCAGTTGATTGGATGCTGCGCGTGCTTGAAGATTCAGCAAGCTGGAAATGATTTGTAAGTTGTTTTTAACGCGATGATGCACTTCATTCAGCAACGTTGTCCGTTCTTGCAAGAGTGCTGACTTTTCAGACAGTGATTGCTGCAAATTGGCCTGAATTTCTTTGGCTGAAGTGACATCAGTAATTGTTGCTAATACCGACACCAAAGGGTCGTTTTGTAAGTAAGTCAATCCCACTTCAACGGGAAACAACTGGCCATTTTTACGTTTAGCAAATAATTCCTGTCGAATTGCCATAGCCCGACTGCTTGGGTGTTGAAGGTATTCTGTGGTTAGTTTTTGATGTGAATGTTGGTCTTTGAGCTGAACCAAACATTCAATCCCTTGCCCGATTAACTCATTGGCCTCATAACCAAACATGTCTAAAGCACGAGCATTCAATAGTTTAATTTGCCCAGCCTTATCGACTGCAATCAGTCCATCCCCAGCGCAATCAAAGACTTGCTTGAATCGGCTTTCGCTCTCTTGTAGATGCAGTTCTGCTTCTTTCCGTGCAGTAATTTCGATAGCAGAAGGGATCAGATATTGTAATCTGCCATTGTTAAACATCGGCGCAATCATAAAATCGAGGTCGATGATGCGATCGCCCATAAACGCGGTGGTATCAAACCGACTAATCTGGCCACTGCGGGCATCAATTACCGCTTGCTCAATTCGAGCGGCAACCTTGGCATCATGGGACCACCATGAGCATTGCCAAAACAGTTTAAATTGCACATCGGCGAGTGTCATGCCGGCTTGTTGCAGAGGTGGATTATTGGCATCAAGCAAGGTGCCGTCGATATCCAAAACCCCAGCGAAGGCAAACATATGATTCAGCACCTGGCGCATGCGGTCTAAATCACGTTGTTGTTCTCGGTCGCGCCTTTGCACTTCGGTTTCGTTGACTGCAAGCACCAGAATGCCATCAGTTCCGCCTTCTTCATTATTCAAAGCGATGTAAGAACCTAACCAATGATCATGTTCACTCGCGTCTTGCGTCGTATCGGTAATATTAAAATGGAGCAGTGATTGGCCCGTTGATAACACGGAATTCAGCATAGGTCCGATCATGGGATAGAGGGTTGGCAACACATCACGCACATGATGCCCAATATGTTCCGCAACAGATTTGCCATTAAATTGGGCAAGCGTCGGGTTGATGCTTTGATATTTTAAATCGGCACCTAAAATGGCAATTCCCACAGGGAGTTGCGCCAGCAGTTGATCATAAGCCCGAGCTTTAAGTTTAGTTTCCATTTACACCTTTCCATGGTTGATCTTCAAAAGCGTAGTCGCTTGTCCCTAAAAAAACCAGTCGTACAGAATTTAATCAGATGGATGCATTTTTTTGTTAATTCAGTTCTAAAACTTGATGTTTTTATGCAACACTCGGGTAAATTTATTGCAAGGTGATGACTTCTAAGGAGAGTTCAGGTGAAAAAATTATTGTTGTATGTGGCAAACCGCATTCAAGTGATTTTAGTTTTGTATGTGGTGAGTATTGGCGCAGCGGCTCTGTTGTTTGCTCATTTCGAGGGCAAATCGATTGCCGATGGTTTTTGGTGGGCATGCGTCACCTCACTGACGATTGGTTACGGTGATTTATCACCTGCAACCATGGAAGGGCGGGTGATGGCAGTGCTATTCGCCCACTTCTGGATTTTTTGCATCATCCCAATGATTGTCGCCAGTATTATTACCCATATTCTGGTCGATAAAGGCGCCTTCACTCATGAAGAGCAAGAATGGCAAGAACGCAGTTTGCAAAAAATTGCCGAAAAACTCGGGGTTACCTTAGACCCACCGCCAAGGGATTATTAACTAGTCCTGCTGTTACTTTGTTTGGTGCCCAAAGATTAGTATTCCTGTCGTTACTTTCTTTGATGCCAAAGAAAGTATCCAAAGTTCGCTCGTGGAAGCCGATACTTTCTTTGTTGCCCGAAGAAAGTATCCAAAGACAAAACTGCGCAGCGGTTTTGGACAGCTTTAGCTGGCCCCGAAGGGGTAAAACCGCAGGTTTTACAAAAGCACCCCGGATCGCTCGACAGCGCTTGCGCTGAACCGCTTTAGCGGGTCCGAAGGATAGGGCGCAGCCCGTATAAATCCCGCTGAAAAAAGCTGTGCTGAGGCGAAAACGAAACTCGCTTGCTGCTAGCGTCAGCAAGCGAGTTTCGCCAGCGCCTTAAAGTATTGAATTTGCATCGGGCTTTCGAGCGAACCGGGGTTGCCTTCTTCGGTTCCTTTTTGGCAAAGCAAAAAGGAACACGACGATAGTCGGAACTCCCGTGCCAGACTGGCACAAACAAAACAGCAAATTGTGGCTGTCCACAACCGAAGGCCTTCGGTTCCTTTTTGGCAAAGCAAAAAGGAACACGACGATAGTCGGAACTCCCGTGCCATGCTGTCACTTGAACATCTTGGCTTTTTTGCTAAAGCTTGCGCTGGATTAATATTTGCTAATTTAAAGTCATTACACTAAATCCATATGTTCCATCAATAAGATAGCCAGCGAATGGATAATGCCTTTAGTTTGATTGCATCTGCGCCAGCCAGACATTTATTTGCCAGTCACCCAGATCATGCCGAACGTGTTACGGGACACTCTTTTCCGACACAGTCTGCCGCGCAACGTCTTTTGCAGCTCTTGCCTGAAATCAATACGGCTCAACTGGTCATGCATATCGGGGCTGGTTCTGGGTATTTCAGCGCTATTTTAGCTAAGTTGGCTGGGCGAGTTTTTGCAATTGAACGGAATAGTCTGTTGGCTCGTACGAGTTTTCAACGATTAAACTCATTAGATATCAATAATGTAGAGGTGATTGAGTCCGATGTGAATTTGAGCACTCCTGCTTGTGGTCAGTGTGACTTAATCGTCGCTACATGCATTTTAACTAATCTCGATTACTTGCTGCCGGTGTTGTCAGAGCAGGGCTTTTTGGCAACTTTAGAAGATGACAAAGACCATGTCTCGAATTTAGTGTTGTATCAAAAAATTGAAGGACGATTGCAGCGTTTAAGTAATTTAGGGTGGATTGATTTCAGCCGACGTTTGGCCGATATGGTTATAGATTTGGGGTACGTAGATGAGTCGATGTTGCAGAACGCAAAACGAGAAGTTCTGCGTCACTCCGAACCTCTCATTAGCGCCATTAATCGGTTACAACAACTAAAAAATAGGCCGTTGTATGAAGCGATAGCGAAAGAGCGGCAGATGGTTTTGTTAGATTATGACAGTCTGATTCAACAAGTAGATCCAGCTTTATTTCGGCAGTTTTCACGAATTTTTCTCGATCGGAGCCATGCCTTACCGGTCAATATTTCCGAGAATCAATTGTTGGTTGTCACGGATGACCCTGATGCCGATTTTACTGAGCTTGCAGTGATGAACGGTAATGGCCAAATCCGTCTCGCATTGCTAACTCCAGAGGATTTTAATCGGCTTTGGACTCAGTTAGATGTCAGCACTAAAGCACAATCTCGTGCTCAATCTGAGCAAAATAAACGGAATGAGGAAGGTTATTCTGATACCAAACCTAACCCGATCAATCCTTATTTAGTGACACTTTACGATGCATTATTGATGGAAGCCATCAGCGAACATGCCAGTGATATCCATATCGAGTGCTATCAACAAAGAACACGCATTCGACTAAGGATCGATGGGGATTTGCAAGACATGACCCACTTCCAAGTGTCAATGGCTGATTTGGCGGGCTTGATTAATGTGATCAAAATCCGCGCTGAGCTAGACATCGGCGAGAGACGCTTGCCACAGGGCGGTCGTAGCGCAGTCAGGCAAGGCCAATTTCAGTATGACTTGCGGATCCAAACCCAACCTTCTTTACATGCTGAACATATCGTCATTCGTTTATTAAAACAAACCGGACGTGCGCCGAGTATGGCGGAATTAGGGATGTCTGCTCGAGTCACGAGCATGTATCAACGGTTGTTGCACAATCCAGCAGGCTTGGTGTTGGTGGTCGGCCCAACAGGTTCTGGAAAATCTACGACTTTATATGCAGGTTTACAGCTGCTAGCGGAGGACGGTAAACGCAAAGTCATCACCGTAGAGGATCCGATAGAATATTCGATAGACAATATTCAGCAAACGCGCGTCAGAACTGAAATTGGTTTTGATTTCCCTGATGCGTTACGTGCTTTTGTGCGTGAAGATCCTGATGTGATTTTAGTCGGTGAAATCCGCGATCATGCAACAGCGCTAGAAGCGGCAAGAGCTTCACAAACCGGGCATCTGGTGCTGTCAACTTTGCATTGTAATGATGCAGTTGATGCGATCCAGCGTTTACGCGATTTAGAGATCCACCCCAATTCCATCGCGAGTGAATTGTTGGCTGTCATGGCACAGCGACTAGCGAAACGTATTTGTACCCACTGTAAACAACAAGTCGAACCGGATGCCGCGATATTGGCCGAATTATTTCCCGACGAGGTGCCAGCCAATTTTCGTTGTTTTGCTGGCAAAGGTTGCTCTCGTTGCAATGGCAGAGGCACCCATGGGCAAGTAGCGGTGTTTGAATTTATGTTGGTGAATACCGATATTAGAAACGCGATCTCTCAGCAAAAAACTGCAACTGAGTTACGCTGGCACGCTTTGGATGCAGGCATGATCACCATGCGCGATAGCGCGCTAAACCTCGTTGTTGAGGGCGTGATTCAACTGAGTGAGTTACCGAAAGTTCTGCTGCAGGAACGAATGGCGCCAGAGAGTCGAGGTGGAGCAAGGTGATTGAGATGAAAAAAATGGCGCAGAAGTTATCGGCGGAACAGACTTTTGCCGATGAACTAGCACAACTGCAAAAGTTCGATGACGCGCCGGTTCCGCCTGGCTGGGCGATGTCTGCGCTTGCAGTAGAGCGTTTTATCTGTGGCGATAGTGCTTTAGGCATTCATCGCAAGTTTGTCGCCGAGCAGGGGGTCGTCACTCGGATTATTTTATCCTTGTGTACTCAGCGTGGGGTTTTATTAACTGGAGCACCTGGAACTGCGAAATCATGGTTGTCAGAACTGCTGGCTGCCGCGATAAGCCGTGATTCGACGGAAGTTATTCAGGGCGGTGCGGTCAGTAGCGTCAGTCAATTACTTTACAGTTGGAATCCACAATTATTGCAACTGCAAGGTCCTTCTGCGGCTGCCTTGGTGAGTACACCACTGTTTCGCGCGATGCGTGATGGAAAAATCTTACGTTTCGAAGAAATTACGCGTTGTCCGCAACCCTTGCAGGACGCTGTATTATCCATATTATCAGAGCGTATGCTGGTGATCCCTGAATTGCCCGCAGCAGAAAGTACGCATTTGGCTATGGCTGGATTTAATATTATCGCGACAGCAAATAGTGTGGATGAGGGGATCCAACGCATGAGCTCTGCGCTCAAGCGACGACTAAGTTTTGAACACATTAAGCCGATTTTGCATCTTGAAGACGAAGCAGAGGTGATATTTCAGCAATGCGACAAACTTTGCCGAGCCAACCAAATTTCGGTCATACAAGACCCAGAGCTTATTGAGGTGTTAGCTACTATTTTTCACGAATTAAGAAATGGTCAGACTCTCGATGGCCGCAGTACCGATCGGCTTGCTGGTGCAACGATGTCGACTGCTGAGGCTGTCAGTGTCGCTCACGCTATTTATACTCATGCCTATTATTATCAGCAAAGTCGGCCAGATGCGAAATTACTGCTCCATGTGCTCTTAGGCTCTGCATTAAAAGACCAGCCGGAAGACCGACGGCGACTGAAACATTATATCGAAACCGAATGTGCAGACCGAAAAGGCGATTATTGGCAAACTCTTTACCAACAGAAAAATCTGATTTAGGGAGCAAGCAGCCCAGGAAATCAATGGGGTCAGAGTCATTGAAAACCGCCCCATTAAGCTCGCCGCAATTCATCGAGTTTTTCAGGTTTTAAGCGGGCGACTGTTCGAGCGGGGCGACGGTAGCGCCCAGCGAGTTTCGCCCGTGCCTGAAAAACTTGCATGAATTGCGGGAGAAAGAGCGCACTGGGGTTGCCTTTTTCGGTTCCTTTTTGGCAAAGCAAAAAGGAACACGACGTTAGTCGGAACTCC
>JACCEA010709283.1_pt1 | contig 28293 bp, 33 predicted proteins | sample 7449851 | NCBI WGS metagenome assembly JACCEA01 (sample SAMN15323453, study PRJNA562643) | freshwater metagenome | isolation source: river surface water | place: USA:Blue River Watershed | collected 2017-08-18
CATCTTTAAATGCTTTACCTGCAGTAAATTTAACTGTCTTAGCTGCAGCAATCTTGATTGCTTCGCCAGTTTTTGGATTACGGCCCATACGAGCAGCACGCTTACCAGAACCAAAAGTACCGAAACCGATTAACTGAACGCTGTCACCTTTAGTAACGGCCTTCTTGATGTTGTCCATTACTGAATTCAATGCAAATTCAGCTTTAGCTTTTGATAACTCAGATTCTTCTGCAATTGCGGAAATAAGTTCTGCTTTATTCAAGTGATGCTCCTTATCAATCATGGTTGGATAGTTGCACGTAGAACCCTACGTGCAACAAATTGTAACCATAATTTTGGAAAGAATATTAAATTTGAGTTAAATGTTTAAAGTAACAAAATAGTGAACAATTTGTTATATTCTCAGCCATGCCTTCGTCTGTTTTTCTAAGCCCTGTTCTGATCTGTATTGCTGCCATTCTTTATGCGGCGAGCTTTTTAATCAATTCATATGTCATGGGCTCGTTTTCATTTTCCCTTGGAGTATCTTGGGTTTTTTTACCTGCAGGATTAAGACTTTTACTGACTTTGCTGTTAGACAAAAACGGGGCCCTGGGAATTGCCATCGCCTCAATCGCCATTAGCCTGGGCTTTTATTTTGAAGACCCCATCCTAGGCATCGGCGCAGGCATCATCAGCGGTCTGGCACCCTACATTGCGAAACAGCTTGTTTTCAGAGACTCTGACTTAAAACAGGACCTCTCACAACTTGATGCAAAGCAATTGCTCAACTGTGTTTTTATTTTTTCAATTGTCAGCCCGCTGATGCATCAGGCATGGTATTCACTACATAATAAAGACCATCTCTTCTTTGAAGATTTAGGCGTGATGATCATTGGGGATCTGATTGGCACATTCATTGTTATTTACTTTGCTAAAGCTGTCATTTTTCTTTACAAGAAAAGAACCCTCCAATCAAAACGCTTGAAGTGATTCAAACTTAATCCCTATTTTGAGTATTGATTTGATGCTTTAGAATGATTTCTTCTTTCAAAAGAAGAGTGTCTTATGACTAAAGAAAATAATCACTTCTCCACAAGAGACGTAGAAAAAACAGATATTAAATTAATTGATAGCAAAGAATTGATGGGCAAGTCCAATTACTTGGACATTGCACATGAGGGTGAAGTCTATCGACTGAGAATCACCAAATACAGAAAACTAATTCTGACCAAGTAGTTAATCAACAATCAGTATGTCTTTGACGAAATGACCTGTATCACCAAAACAGGTCACTGGAATGCCCACGTGCTCTTCATATACCAATGAAACACGCTTACCCATACTTTCATTGATTTTCTTAACGACCGCTTCATCATGAACCGTGAAGTTAAATTTTTCAGTCAAGGTTCCAGGCATATTGATCATGGCCAATTCACCTTCCCAGGTTTTACATACCCAACCTTTTTTGGAAAACTTTTGCACATAGCCAGCGCGCTCACCAGCTGAATAGCTCCAAGTCAAAACCAACCAGGTGTAAAGGCAGAAAAGCAAAACCAATAAAAATAAGAATCCTAAAAATTTTTTCATGCTCACTCCGGGGTTGGGTCCTGCCAAGTTGGATATTTTTGCATCACACTTAAAAACAAGGGTGACTCAATATGTTCATTTAACCACTGTTTTAAATAATTCAAACCTGATTGATCAATCCATTCTGGATTAACCATTGAAAACTGACGCACAAATGGAAATATCGCTATATCAGCCAAACTGATCTTTGGCCCTAATAAATAAGCATTTTTCTTTAGCTGTTCATTGATTGGGCCCAGAAATGATGTTGTTGCTTGGCTCAAAGTCTCTTCAAGAGAAATATCTGGGTACCTATCGGGATACTTGTATTGATCCAATAACTTTTTAAAAGAACCATCATTCTTCTCGACCCATTCATCAATGACGGATTCTGTCTCTGCAGAAAGCCACTGGTCTGGATCAGACTGCTTTAAGGCCCACTTCATGATGTCGTAACTTTGTTCAATCACAAGCCCACCACTCTGCAATACCGGGACAGTTCCCTTAGGTGAAATGGCCAACATAGATGCCGGCTTTTCTCTTAAAGAAATTTCTCTTATTTCAACAGCAATGCCCGAATAAGCCAAAGCCATTCTGGCTCTCATGGCATAAGGACACCTTCTGTATGAGTAAAGGATGTTTGAGGCCATCAATTATTTAGATAAGCCATCTCTAGCATTTTCACCAAGGCATAAACGCTTTGATTGGCCGGTGTTGGAATCTGATGAACCAAGCCACGCCTAACAATGTAGCCATTTAAAAAATCAATTTCAGTTTTTTTAAACTTCATCAAATCTTGCGCAGTTGAAGACTTTTGTTTTGTCATGGTCTTAGCAATTTGCTCATTTGCCAAGATTGCTTGCTCAAGGCTGATGGCGACACCTTCTTTTCCTGCAACCGCCAAAAATTCTCTGGTGATCTGCTCAATAAGGGTATTGATGTGCGATGACTGAACCATTTGCCCATATTCAATTTGGCCAATTCCAGAGATTGCGTTGTAGCTGCAATTCACTAAAAACTTTAACCACATATCATGTTTAATATTTTTAGAAATGCTGCAAGGAACATTGCCTTTGTTTAAATACTCTTGAATCATCATCAGCTGATCAAGGCAAGCATCTTTACCATCTAGATCACCGATCACCAACTCGCCTCGGCCAAAATGCTTCACGTGACCAGGGCCGGCCATCCCCGTTGCAACATAAACAACGGCTGGGTACACAGGATTTAAAAGCACAGACTTTATGCGTTCACCGTTATCAACCCCATTTTGTAGGCTCAATATGATTGAGTCTTCGGACAAATAGGGTTTGATTTCTTTAGCAACAGATTCTGTATCAGGAGACTTCACGCAAAACAAAATAAGGTCTGCGTTCTTGATGGCTTGATATTCGGTGCTGGCTTTGACTGAAACACGCTCTTGGAAAGATTGGCACTCCATAAACAAACCATTCTCTTGAATGGCTTTCACATGGTCTTGGCGCGCAATCAAGATAACGTCATACCCCGCTCTTGCCAGTAATCCGCCAAAGTAACTTCCAACAGCCCCGGCGCCTATAACTGCTACCGTTGATATTTTATTTTTCATCTTTTGATTTTACGCCTTTGAATCCTGCATAGCATCAGCAAATTTATCAAAAATCCTTTAGAGTGGATAAGATATAAACACTCGAGAGACAATCCCATGAAAGCATTTCTAATCAATCCCCAGATCAAAGAAGTCACCGAAGTTGAAATTGAACCAACCATTGAAGCAATTCAAGATTTAATTGGTTTCAAAACAGTCGACTCTGATGAAATTGACTTCAATTTTGATCAACTATTCTTTGATGAAGAATGTTTTATTCGCCAACAAGATCATGCAGGCCGCTTCAAAGTTGATAACTTGGCACCCATCGCAGGCAAAGGGGTGGTTGCAAACAGTGCAGATAATGGCAAAACAATCGCCAGCCCTCAAGTGACCTTAGAAGCTCTGACCAAACGTGTCACATTTTTGTGATCTAAATGACCATTGATAAAAATAGCTATCAGATAGATATCTCTGATGGCATTGTGCTGATCAAGAATCAAAACACGACGATTGCTTATTGTAGATTTTTAGACTCTGGTGACATTGAGTACATCTATGTCAACTTGGCCTATCGTCGCCAAGGCTATGGCAGGATCTTGATCGATGAAGTAAAAAAGATCACGGGCAAGATTGGCAAGATTCATGACCCAATCTCACCCCTGGGCTCTCAGTTTTTCAAAGGCATTGGAGTTCTTTAAATTCTTTAAACACTTTAATTATTTAAAGTAATTAAATGCTACCGAAAGCCCCTCGGTTGAAATCATTGATCGCCTCTTCGATCTCTTCTCGGGTGTTCATCACAAAAGGTCCGTGACCAACAATGGGTTCATCAATGGGCTCGCCACTTAAGAGCAATGCCACGGTATCTTCAAAAGCTTTGACCTTGATACCTTCGCCGCCTTGACTGAACATCAGCATCTTTGCATCCTTTGCAATAACGCCTGGATTAATAGCAGCTTCAAGCGCCCCACGCAAAACGACCACAGAAGTATTCCAACCATCGGGAGCTGGCAAAACAAGCTCTTCATCTTTTTTCAAGCGAATATCAAACACATTCATGGAGGTAAATGTTTTTGCAGGCCCGACTCGTCCTTCATACTCTCCCGCAATCACTCTGATTGATCCGCTTGAGTTTGATAATTGAATCTCAGGAATACTCTCACTCAAGATAGGCTGATAGCCAGGTTCAGTCATTTTGTGTTTTGCTGGCAAATTGACCCATAGCTGAACCATTTGCATAACACCACCTTGCTTTGCAAAAGCATCTGAATGAAATTCTTGATGAAGAATGCCTGCACCAGCAGTCATCCACTGAACATCTCCGGGGCCAATTGTTCCGCCTTGACCTGTTGAGTCTTTATGTGAGACCTCGCCGTCATAAACAATCGTCACAGTCTCAAAACCACGATGAGGATGAGTGCCGACGCCCTTGCGCTCTGTTGTTGGTGGGAACTCCGCAGGACCGGCCAAATCAAGCATCAAAAATGGGCTCATCTCTTTGCCCAATTGTTGATAGAAGAATAAAGTGCGCACGGGGAAACCATCACCCACCCAATGGCCCTGATCATTTCCCTGAATACCAACAAGACGCTTCATATTGATTTACCCTGGCTCTCTGATTAACTTAGTCTTAGTTCTTAATATTAATCACTATCTGAATTATTTTCAGGCGCACTGCATAATAAGGATATCTCTACATTCTTATAAGTATTAAATAAACCATTAATTGATGTTCACCACACCAACCCTCAGCTTTTTTCAAGAAATCATTGAGTTGATTGGCATCTTCTCGTTTGCCGCCTCAGGACTCATTGCAGGCCTCAAGAAAAAATTAGACTTGGTCGGCGTGAGCATTGTGTCTGGTCTGACCGCTTTTGGTGGCGGTACATTAAGAGACATTCTTTTGGATCGCAGACCCTTCTTTTGGGTTGAGCACTCTTACTGGCTATGGGTCATCATTGCGCTGACCATTGCGAGTATTTGGTTCATCAAAAACAAACATTTGGTTTACACAGAGAAAATGATTCAGTTACCCGATGCCATGGGTCTTGCCTTGGCAACCATACTGGGAACACAGATCGCACTTCAATTTGACATGCCTTTGGTGGTAGCTATTTTGCTGGGTGTTATTTCTGCTACTTTTGGCGGCGCTCTGCGAGACATTGTCTGCGGAGAAATTCCTCAGCTGTTTTATGACAATCGCCCCTATGCGGTGATTGCCTTTGCTGGAAGTGCTTTGTATATTGTTCTAAGCACCTATGTGCTAGATGAATCAATGGCTGCCGTGATTTCATTCATGTTCATTTTCATCATTCGCGCGATTGCCTTGTATAAAAACTGGCACCTACCCACATTCAAGGCTTAAGCATGAACATGAGCATGAACATCAATGCTGACTTCAGTCAAAAAGCGGTTGTTAACACTCACGAAGCACCGTGGCTGCCATCACCCATGGCCGGCGTTAATCGAAAACCTCTGGATCGCATTGGTGATGAGGTTGCGATTGCAACCACCATCGTGAGCTATGCCCCAAACTCTTCTTTTCCAAAACACGATCATGCTGCTGGAGAAGAAATCTTAGTACTTGAAGGTACCTTCTCGGATGAAACTGGTGATTACTCGGCAGGCATGTACCTGCGCAATCCACCGAACAGCTCTCACACACCTTACTCAAAAGAAGGCTGTACGATTTTTGTCAAATTAAGACAATTTCATCCAGATGATTCAGCCACCATCCGAATCGATACCAACAACACTGCTTGGTATCCAGGTCTTGTTCCTGGACTATCGGTGATGCCCTTGCATGAATTTGATGGGGTAGGCACTGCACTCGTCAGATGGGCACCCAACACTGTCTTCAATCCACACGTTCATCCAGGCGGAGAAGAGATCCTTGTTTTAGAAGGTGTCTTTCATGATGAGCACGGCTCATACCCGAGTGGCACTTGGATCAGAAGCCCCAGATACAGCAAGCACACCCCCTTCACCAAAGAAGAAGGTGCGCTCATCTATGTCAAAACAGGGCATCTGAATTACAAGCTAGATCAGTAGATCAATTTACTCATTCAAGGCGGAGCCAATCAAGAATCTTCAAGCCCCTTAATTATGGGCGGCACCGTTAAATAAATTATTTAGAAATACCAAAAAACCCTTTTTATTTCTTGAATTTATGTGAAAATTGCGCCAGATTAATCTTTTGATCAAATTCAAATGCCAACCAAAAATAATGCCGCGACAGGACTAGACCCACTAAATATATTGGTTCTAAGAAAGTTTCGGGTCATTATTCAAGCGGCTCACATTCATTCCGACGTCATCAGAAAAAAATGTGGCATTGGCGGCACTCAACTATGGCTGCTTCAAGAAATCAATGACTCTCCAGATATTCGGGTTGGCGTTCTTGCCAAGAAGGTTTCTTTAAAGTCGACCACGGTCAGCAATCTCATTGATGATCTTGAAGATAAAGAATTAATCAGTAAAAAGCGTGTGAAAAGTGATCAGCGCGCGGTTCATTTAGAAATCACGCCCAAAGGAACAGACCTTCTTCGAATCGCTCCAAAACCCACCAAAGGTTTACTGCCTCATTCTTTAGAAAATATGAAAAAAAGCGAGCTAGTAAAACTTTCTAACTCGCTTGATAAATTAATCGATGAGATTTCTGGCTGTGATGAGCGTTTAGGTACGCAACCGCTGCCTTTTAATGTCTGACCGAATCTCGCCACAAGGCACAAGACTGCTCAACCACAGAAGAAAGATTATCTGATCTTTCAAACTCTGATCTGATCCAATCGGCATCACAGTTTTCTTTGAGCGAGATCTCCTCTAATTCATTTAGCTGTGATCGAAGGCCTAATTTTTCTGCATCATCACTCAAAGTTTGAAGAGTGTTCAAAATATCATCTTTGATTTTTACCTGCTCATAGCTCTGATTAGATTTAATAATCAAACCATTAAAACCATAGCGAGATGCTTGAAACTTATTGTAGTTATAGGTGAGCGCTAATTTTTTAACCGGCAACTCCTGAAGGCTTCTTGTAAAAAAATGAGAAGCCAGCATTTGTGCATAAGCCGTAATCAAACAGGCGCGATGAATTGTCAACGGCGTGTCGCACACCCGAATCTCCACAGTTCCAAACTCAGGCTTCGGTCGAATGTCCCAATAAAAATCTTTCATTGATTGAACAACACCCAATTGCTGCATCTCAGAGAAATAGCTGTTGAATTCATCCCAATTCTTAATATTCGTCATCACACCACTCATTGGAAAGGCGCTGATGCTATTGAGTCTGGACGACTTAAAACTTGTATCAATGCCCTGATAAAAAGGGGATGATGCTGACAATGCGATGAAGTGTGGAATATATTGCGTCAAATAATTAGCCAAGCCAATGGCCAAATCACCCGTCACACATCCAATGTGAATGTGCTGCCCATACACGGTAAATTGTTTGATCAAATAGCCATAAATTTCAGACACCAAAGCATACCGCTCGGCTGGATAGATCTTCCTTTCGGCCCAATGCTGAAATGGGTGAGTGCCCCCACCACAAAGGCCCAGATTGAGCTTTTCTGAAACCTCTATTAATAAAGCCTTGATCTGATTCAGCTCTGCTTCGAGGGTGTCTATATTTTGATGAATGCCCGTGGCAATTTCAATCATGCTTTCGGTAACCTCAGGCTTGATATCAAAGCCATGCTTCTCACGAGCAAGCAGACTAAGAATGTCTTGAGACCCCTTGGTGAGATCAAAGTTCCTGGTATTAACAATTTGTAGCTCTAACTCAACCCCCAATGTGAGCGCTTTTGAATCTTTAAATTCAAGCATTGCCTCGGCCCTCTCCTGATTTTATGATCGCCCATTTTGTTAAAAATGGTCCGGAAAACTCCATGATCAAAACAACCATGACCAATAAATTATTCAACTGCATACTCAAGTCAGGATAGAACTCATTCACATCATGCAACATTAAAATTGCAATACCAGATAGCGGCGTAAGACTCACGCTTAATAGCGTGGCCTTCTTAAAACTGATATTAAGTTGTCTGTAAAACAAAAACCCCCACAAAAATGGGATGAGAAGGCGCAGCAAGATCACGCCCAGAGCAATCAAAATCAATTCCGGCTTTAATGAAAATAAATCAATATTGATGCCGGCAAAAATGAAGATCAACACATATGCCAAGGTTGAAAATATACCCAAATCATCTTTATGAAGATTGGGCTTGTATGACTCAACTTTGATTGACAAGCCAAATACCAACAAGCATGTCAAAACTGATATTTTCAATATTCCTGATACAACTATGACGATCATCAGAGCAGTTATAACAATCAGGTGCTGATGATCAATATCTGGCTTAACCACATTACTTACTTTGCTCACCAAAGCAGCCAATAGCCACCCCATCACAATAGAGATTGAAATTTTCTGAAGGGGCTCTAATAAAACTGCGGTGGTGATTGTTTCTTGATCAAAGTGAATCAATGACAAAACGATTGAATAAATAACATAGGCAACAACGTTACCCAGCGCCACAATCGTGATTAAGTTTTCTGTTAACTGCCCCTCACCTTGATTTTCTTTGATTGTTTGCAGAACTACCGCGGGAGAGGTACTCATCACAATCGCAGCCACCAGCCCAGCAATCATCGGGGAGAATCCTGCGCTGATTAAATAGACCAGCTGTGCCAGAAAAAGGGCTCCCATTAATATGAGGCAACTGATCAGCGTTCTTTTTTGTCTCCACAGCCAGCGAATATTGACCCGTCGACCCAGCTCATAAAAAACTATGCCAATCAGAACATCAATGATTGGAGCAATCGTCGCCGTTAAGCCCTTGCCCAATAAACCAAATCCGGAGGGCCCAATCAGTATTCCAGCGAATAAATAGCCAATGATTTTGGGTAATTGAAATTCGCGCTTCAGCAGCTGAGTGAGAAAGAGCGTGCCGATAACGATCAGCAGGGCAATCAGTAGCTCAATCAATGAGTTGGAGAAGTTTTCTATCATTTTTTGCGTCGCAATATATTGTCTTAAATATTATTTTGACAAAATAGTTTTGATAAAACATAATAACACCTGGATTTAGTGGTTTTCAGTTATTCAATAACTGTTCATAGCATGTCTTCGGACATGCTTTTTTTAATAGACCTATGAAAATTAGCGAAACAAGCGTTCAAGTTTTTATTATTTTTATGGGAATACTCCTTGTGGGGTTTTCTTTCTATTACATCTTCGCAATCGCACCCTCAAGCAAATTGATTCAATCCAGAGAAGAATGCATTGCCGAAGAAAATTTAACGGTCAAGAATCGAGTCGATCATTTATGTTCAAAAAGATTTCAAGAAAAACTGCTTTGCTATCTACAGGATTCGTTTAAAAATTGTGCAGCAAAGTATCCCAATACTTCCAGCGGTGGAAGCTGCACACTCCCAGAGGAAGTGATGAATGCCGAACGTCAACGTCACTCAAAGCAATTAAGTGTCTGCAATGAAATCTTTGGTCTATAGATTATTTCTTCTGATTTTTATTCAATGCTTGGCTTCAGGCCATGCATTAGCAGACCGCATATCCAACATAAAATTCAAATCCAATATTGCTTACATTATTGATGCAGACACCAATGAAGTTCTGTACGATAAAAACAGCTCACAACAAACCCCCATCGCATCTATCACCAAACTCATGGCCGCCATGGTCATTCTGGATGCGGAGCAAGACCTGGAAGAAATTTTGACCATTGGTCGCTCAGATGTTGCATGGCAGTCTCGAGCCAGGTACAAACTATCTCTGAACTCTAAGGTTAAGCGTGAGGAAGCTTTGCTCTTAGGGCTCATGTCTTCTGAAAATCGATCCATGAATGCTTTGGCAAGAACCTATCCAGGCGGGAAAGCTGCGCTGGCAGCAGCCATGAATGAAAAAGCCAGGTCGCTTGGAATGGTGGACACTTTTTATGTAGACCCAACGGGGCTATCTTCAGAAAATATCTCATCAGCGAGAGATTTGGTCATTTTAATGAACGAATCTTTAAAGTACCCACTGATCAAAGAGTACTCAACAACTCCCTCCTATCAGGTGGCTCAAACCAAAAAAAGATATCAAAACTTTGTTAATACCAATCCCATAGTGAGATCAAACACAATGGATGTCTTGATGCAAAAGACTGGCTATATAACAGCGGCGGGTAGATGTTTGGTGATTCAAGCAAAAATCCAGGGAAGAAATATCGCCATGGTTTTCTTGAACTCCAGAGGAAAGAACACCCGCTTTATGGATGCCACCTTGGCCAAGAAAGGCGTTGAAAAACTCCTTCAGCAGTAATCAAAAGGCTTTGAGTATTTCTTGTCCTAACTCATGAATGCCCGGGGCCAAGGATGTCTGCCTCTATTTAATTATTCCCTTTAACCAATCAAGCGCACTATCAAACGATGCTAGTGGCACATCACGATGAGATGCCGAGCTTATTTCATATTTACTTTTTTGATGCTTAGGTAACTTGTCGAAAAAATATCCGGTACCCTTTTTGGTGACGTAATCCCCATTACCCATAAATACAATTGTTGGGATTGGCTTTTTAACTTTTTTGGCAGACTCAGACATATTAGCAAGGCTCGCCTCAGCAAAAAAAGAGTAAAAAACATCAGAGCGAGCCTCTACTATTTTTTGGCGAGACCCATCGTTGTAATCAGTGAACTGAATTAATTGATCGGGCCTTCCCTCTTTAATGTTTTTTAGAGCATCTGCAACAATACCTGGCTGGTAATTTCTATCTATGTCAGGATTATGGCCGGGCGCAAACAGCATTAACCCATCAACATCACCATAAACCGAGGCATACGCAAGCGCACCGTTTGCACCAAAACTTTGGCCGCCAATAATAATTTTTTTTAAACCACTGGCTCTTAATTTAATAACTAATTTATTAATTTCTTCTAATGCCTGCTCATATGTTTTATCGTAATTACTGAGGCCAGACCAAGGCATCAATGGTGAAACAACATGGAATTTTTGAACGGCAAAATTTGCATCCAATGGCGCCGGTATAGATCCCCATTTACCATGCATCAATATGATTGCAGTCTCGTGAGGCTTGGTGGCATATGGTTGATATTCAGAACGATACCGAGCCTCACTCTCAATTGCCAAGTTTTTTTCCTCAGCTATTGCATCTTCAATACTTTGGGATCCAGGCGGCTCCTCAAGAGCATTGGCATTGACTGCAATAAGCATTAAAGGGGCTAGCAATAACTTTGGGAGTAGATTCATAATTAAGTAGCCTGATGAAAAACTATATGGCTCCAGCATATCCTTTTAAGACAACAAATGAAAAATGTTTTAACGATGGCACTAAATAAAAATCCAATTTGTGCATTAACAATTTCAATTAATGCGATGCCAAATTTTTCGGCAACTTATATACCGCTATGACATTTTCATAAGCCAGCTTTTTAGCAACCGGTTCTGGCAAAGTACCTAAGAGCTCTCTTGTTCGTACAACGCGTTTTTCAAACGTATTGCCATTTTCCATTGTCCACCGACTTTGATGTGCTACGTCCATTCCAATAAAAAAACGATCAGAAAAATCTAAGATCAATCTTTTATATTGTTCGTGAAAAACTCCCTTTACTTCAAATTGATGAGTAAAGCTTTCTGATTTGGGCCATCCGCTGCCATAGCCACCCGTATTTGTCATATTTGACAAGTCACAATACAGATTAGGATGGCTTGTTAGAAGTTTTCTAATTACATCAGATCCAGATCGTCCACAACCATGAGCCCAAACCAGCTTTAGCTTAGGCAACTCCCCCATTACAACGCTTAGATCATTAACTAACTCAGGGTAACCCTCCATGTGTATGACAATGGGCACTTCATGCTTAATGGCCACAGCAGCAATTTGTCTTATAAAGAGTGTGTCAAATCGCTTATCAATTTCAGCATGTCGACCAAGCTTACCCTCGTTGGGATATGCCCAATGCCTCACCAGAACCTCACCAATGCCATAAACCTTCTTGTCTTCTAATTTTTTATCGATTTCTTTTAATATCTTTTGAGAGTTTTCATCTGGAGCGTTCCAATTCATGTATGTAAAGTCTGGCCTTTGCATACCAGCCAATACAAATAATTTATTGGGATGCCTTTTTCCAATTTCCAATACCCGCTCATCCGTTGTTGGCCAATCACCCCTAAGACCCAAATAACGTGGCATAACTACTTGTGCGATAACACCGCTTTTAGAATAACGATCCATTACCACTTCTTCATTAAAACTATCCCCCCAATGAGCGTGACCGTCAATTAACGGCCCATCATAAGCAACAGACGGCAAAGTAAATAGCAAACAAAAGCTGGCTGAGATAATTTTACAAATTTTCATAAATCTAATATTGCACTAAAAGTTAGTATTAATCCAACCCCATACTTTTTAAATTACGCAACAACCACCCAAGTTAAGGGTCTTAGAAGACCCTACCCTGAAAACACAAATGAAAAAACCACCCGAAGGTGGTTTATAGAATCTTGCTGGCCCAGGAAAGAATCGTGGCTTTTTGATAAAGATTACTAAGCGCCAGAAGGCAAATTATCCTTAATTTTTACCACGAGGTTTAGCAGCTCATAAAATTAATCTTGGATTACCACTTTTTAACTAAACTAACACTAGCTTGATAAACAGTAGAATCAGATCCAAATTGAGTCTGTAGCGCCCCTGAGAGATTTAAGTTTTTAGAGACTTCCCATCCATTCAAACTAATCTTAATAAGTGCTGCATCTAAAGATGATTGATTAACGGCAAGAACAGAACCGACGTTGCCATCAGATACTGAGCCATAACGCAATTTTTCGGTATTCGATAAATTACTAACGACACCCAGAGTGGCAACAACAGGCGCTACTGTTTGACCTGATGTTTTTGGCAACAAGTCGTAGCTAATGCCCAGCATTACAGGAATGGATGTGAAACGTAAACTCTGTGCGCTAAGGGCGCCAACCGCTGCAACACTGCTACCACCAGATGTTGCCGTACCAGTTTCACTCATTGCGTCTGCTTTATAAGACAACACCCCTAACTCAGCAACTGTGGCGACTCCTGTTGCGAGAGGATAAGTCAATTTAGTTTTAACGCCATACCAAGAAACATCGCCCTGAGTTACCAAATTTTCATGATTAATTGAATCAACCGAGCTAACAATCACATTTCTTTGATTGTCTGAAGTTGTTTTACCAACCACAGCCATCGCTTGGTAGGCTATCCCACTAATGTTACCGGTTTGGAATACGCCTAACTGATAACTATCGCCGGTATTTTTAACGTCAGCATTCTTTAAACGGTGATCTGCATAAGCCACCTGGATACCATAGTGTTGTTCTACAGATTTAATTAAGTCTGCTTGAACGGCCACACTTGTGATGTTTGTCTTAAATTCACCAGATCCGAGGCCTTCTTGCTTCACGGTATTTTGTTGATAAGATGTGGCAATTTTCAAAGCACGTTCTTGAGGTAGGTTTAACAAATCCATGCTGATTTGACTCAAGGCATCACTGGCTTGCAATGCTGCAGTTAATGGAGCAGCAATGCCGCCCGCTGGAATTTGTTGCTTAAGTCCAACAATTGGGGCATAAAAACCGGTACTTACCGCAGTTGCTTCACTTGAGCCCTCCACCGGCACATAGTAACCAACAGGTGATGGTTCGGGTGCAAGCATCCCCTCAAATGGCGCGTAAGTTCCTGCAGGAGCTTGAATAGCAGCTGTTGAACCGGCACTAGGAACATAGTAGCCCACGGGAGCCAGCAATGCCTCTGACATACCTTGATCAGGGGCATATCTCCCCGGGGGGGCTAATGTAGCTTCAGATTGACCGGTTTCAGAAACAAATGTGCCACGCTCTGCTTGGATAGCTGCTGTTGCACCAGCAGAAGGGACAAAACTGCCAATAGGAGCAGGGATACAATTACTGCCATTTAAGGGGTCGTAGTAACCAACCGAGCAAGTTGAAGCCAAAGCCAATGAACTGGTGGACATTGTTACCAGAAACAAAGACATTTTTTGTTTTTTGTTGTTCATCTGGCACATTCCTTATATATTCAAAATATTGAATTAAATATAAACTAAAGATGCGCCACTGAATAGGGTAATTTTGCCTAATACGATTGACCAAGCACTAAAACTTCATCAATTGGGACAGGTTGATGAAGCACTTCTTGCCTATAGAGAACTTTTAAAAAGCCACCCCGATGATCCTGTGGTGCTTTATGGTTATGCAAGCATTCTTTTATCAAGAGGCCAGATTGCTGGCCTTACAGAAGCCCGGAAAGCAATTTTTAATCCTAAAGATAGCACTTTAGATCGGGGCTTGGCGGCCGATTCATTAATACAACTGTTGTTACAGCAACAATATAAAGATCATGCCCGTGATTTTTTAAATGACTGCTTATCCACCGGTTTAAATATTCCTAAAGCTTCGCACTATCTTAAAGCCGTAACAATTCCGGAATATCTCGACAAGATAGCTTTTGATCATCAATTAGGTCATGAGTTAGAAAGATACCATCCCATTGAAAGCTCTCATTATGTCTATGCAATTGATGTTGTGGGGGGCTGCAACTTAAGATGCCCAACTTGTCCGGTGGCAAACATGGCACCAATGCCTAAGGGATTAATGTCCCTTAAGCTCTATCAAAAAATATTAGAAAAAATCAAATCTGAGTCAATAGACTCATCTCCAGACATTTGGTTATTTAACTGGACCGAGCCACTTTTACATCCTGAAATTGATCAATTTGTCCATGCCACTAATGCCATGGGCATGACATCATTCATTTCATCTAATCTAAATATGGGTGAGAGGATAGAAAATCTTATTCGCGCTCAACCAACACGCTTAAAAATATCACTCTCTAGTTTGAGACAGTCTGTATATAGTCAGACTCATGTGCGAGGAAATATTAAACAAGTAATTAAGAATCTTCATCAATTAGCCAAGTGGCGCGATCACTATCGCAGTAAAACTCAAATATGGGTTGGCCATCACTTATATAAAAATACTCTTGAGGATCAGCAAAAGATTCAAGATCTTACAAATCAATTAGGTTTTGGGTATGCTCCATCGCCAGCCATTTTGGCACCAATTGAAGCGGTGATGAAACTCATAAAATCACCTGACTCTGATGATCTAAATGGCTTAAGGGGCCAATTTTTATTTGATCCCTTGGCCATCAGAGAGAGTTCTTCTAAGAGGCGCTCGGGGAAAAAAGACTGCGAATTACGTTTTAATATGACGACCATTCAGTTTGATGGAAATGTCAATTTATGTTGTGCAACTACAAAACCTTTAGATCAAATACCAATCGGTTTTTTGGATCATAGCCACCAAGAAATTGAAAGCATAAAATACAACAGCGCCTTTTGTAAGCAATGTATGAACAACAGCCTTCATCTAACCATATCTGACCGTTGATATGACTCAGTCTTTGCTACAGCAGGCCCGTCAATTGATTCGTGAAAATCAATATGAGAAAGCTATCTATTGTTTACAGGAGTTGTTAGTTCATGATCCAGATGTTGCATCTCATTATTTGGAGATTTCATCTTGCCTGATCGCTCTTGGAAAATTAGATGAAGCAATCGTGGTTGTTAAACAAGGAATGGCCCATGCCAATCAAAACTTCATGGGCGTCTGCCAACAACAGTTAGGAAATATTTTGCTGAGACAGCAGCGTTATGAGTTGGCAGCACCTTTATTTGAACAGCTAATTGCAAAAAACACTTTGGGCTTAGATGCCTATTTAGGCTTATCAAACATTTATCTACAAACGCATCAGCCTAATAAAGCAATAAAAGTATTAAAAACCGCCCCTCATGATATAAAAAGTCATAATGCCTACATCTTAAATCTGACACTGGCGATGTTCCAAATAAGAGAGGTTGATTCCGCAATAGAAACTATCTTAGATTATTGGAAAACTCAAGCAGTTGATAAAGACTTGCTATCAAATGCGATGATGTTTGCAAGCTACACAAGTAAACATGATGATTTTCTAAATCAAATCACCCCTCACTTAAATACCTTTTACGAAATCACATCAACAAAACAATTAAGAAAATATGCTCATGATCGATTGCGAGTAGGTTTTGTTTCTGGTGATTTTAGAATGCATCCTGTAGGATATTTTCTGCATTCTTTTTTGTCAGAGCTGAATAAATTTCTAGATATCTATATTTATAGTAATAACTCTTATGCAGATCACTTAACATCTCAAATTCGAAAATGCTGTGCAAAATTCTCCTTGATTGACCAATTGAGCACAGAAACCGCTGCTCAAAGAATTGTTAACGATGAGATTGATGTCTTGATTGACTTATCGGGCCATACAGCTAAGAATCGTCTAGATATTTTTCACAAGCGAGCAGCTCCTTATCAATTAAGTTATCTAGGCTTTCCGGAGTCTACCGGGTTAGCTCAAATTGACGGTCAAATAACTGATGTTGCACATATTCATGAGGCTGAAGTTTCTCTTTATCCTGAAAAAATTTGGTACTTACCCGGCTCCCGGTTTAGTTTTTTGCCCGCCATTAACTTGCCAGAAATAGCAGATTTTCCGATGCTCTCAAATCATTACATTACTTTTGGTAACGTTGGCAATCCATGTAAGATTAGCCCTTCTTGCGCAAATATTTGGGGGCAAGTATTGCTAGCCTTTCCAAATGCTCGACTCAAACTTAAACACCAATTATGGGATGACTTATTGCTCAAGAAGTCTGTATTAAAGATTTGGACGGATATGGGCGTTGAGCCCGGACGCATAGAGTTTTATACGAGTAGTCAATACGACGTTTACATTGAGTTTTTTACTGAAATAGATTTCATATTGGACTCCTATCCATTTAGTGGTGGAACCACTACTTGTGAAGCTCTTTGGATGGGGGTTCCAGTTCTGACAATTCCGGGCTTTTTCCCTGCATCTCGTCAGGGGGTTAGCATTCTTCAAACACTTGATGAAGATCAATGGGTCTTTAAAGATGTTAATCAACTGATCCAGTTTGTAAAAAATATCAATGACAACCCTTATTCTATGTCCGATTTTAAGAGAAATATCAGATCAAAAATTAAGCGCTCAACCGTTGGAAATGGAAGCGAGTTTGCTCAAAACTTCAATAAAATCTTGAGCCTGATTAAATGCCAATTAAATTAAATTAAAATATCAATATAAATCAGCATCCCAAAAACGAAAAAACCACCCGAAGGTGGTTTATAGAATCTTGGTGGCCCGGGGCGGAATCGAACCACCGACACAAGGATTTTCAACTCTGATAGACCGCCTAAGAGATACTTAAAATCAAAGAGATAAAGCATAGGGGGAAAGTTTTTTGTAAGCGTTGTGCTTTTGTCCCACGCAGCGTAAAAATAATTTACGCTTGCTTTCTGTATGGCTAACATTTGAATGCCTCTGTAATATCAAACCAATACTCTTTAGTTTCACCTGTAGTTTTAATATCAATCGTTAATTTAGCAATATGCTTTTCGTCTTTTGTAGTAAGGTGTTCGCTTAGTTTCAATTGCCACTCTAAATTCTTCATTTTCATTTCAAAATTAATTAAGTGATGCTCAATTGCCGCCATAGCTGAGGGGCTATCTACGCCACTTATAACGATCGGGTCCTCCTCATCACCCCATCCATTTACTTTCACCTGATATTGAGCAAATTGAAATTCCAAATTCATAGTGTCTCCATTTACATTGAATAAAACTCCTTCTACACAATTGGCAATATCAAAGTCAATAGTTTTATGAATTATTTTTGCTATACCTCTTGTCCGACAAAACAATGATTTTGTAATGGCACTACTAACCAACAGAAAACCCGTCGTTTGATTCAAATTAGGTATTTTCTGTTTAGCGTTGCTGTAGCTGCTTACGCAATCTCTCAGCATCACGCTGTCGTCGCTGTCTTTCACGCTCTGCTTGTAATTGGCGACGGCTGTTTTCAACACCTTGTTTAAGAGCGTTAATTCTAGCCTGCGCGGGCGTAAGAGGTGGCTTTGGTTTGATTGACTTAGTGGCAAATTCATAAAAGCGCATTGTGTATTTACGCAACTCAATTCACACCTCTTTAAAACTCAATACATTACCTACGCCATACTGCGCTTCGCCTAATGACTTTGCTGCTAAACCATTTTGAGCGAATATAAGAGTGAATACGGTTTGCGAACCATTTATGCGGACCCACAACTTATATTTTTTCATTTAACAAATCCACTGCGCAATTTGTTAGCCGCAAAGTCAATAGCTGCGTCTAGTTCGCCCGCTTCAACTGCGGACTTAATTACTTGTAGTGTTGAAACTAATTCAGTGGAAGCTCCAACCTCTACTGCGAATTTTCCTTTCGCTAACTCCAATACTTTTGAACCATAACGAATTGCTAGTGCTAGCTTACCGTTATCGCCTACAAACCACCACGCTTTAATACGCTTTTGTGTTTCTACTTGTTTGCGCAAACCTGTTTCTTTGTCTGTATAGCTACGAAAACGACTGACGGCGAATTGACCACCTGTTTGTTCTGCTTTAGCCAATTCAATTTGCTCCCAAATACGCTTAGCTAATTTATTTCTACGCTGTAGCACCTGCGGAATTTGATTGGGCTTTTTAGTTGATGTTAGTTTGAGTGCTGCTAGTGTGCTCATAGTGCTTCCTTTTCTGTTTGTGTAATAAAACAATAAATTCGGAAAAGCATTGAGAACAACCGAAATTCAACTCAAATCACCGTCTTACCAAATAAAACGCCACTTTCATTATGAATTTCTTTTCACTCATATAAATAACTTTGACAGCAGAGCAATCTGTATGCCATTTACTACTACTGATAATGAGCAGCGACACTCAGTTGTTATGTCGCCCTAAAGCTGGCCATTGGTGTGCGCAGCGATGGAAATTCTGTGCGGTAGCAGAGACTTATATTCACTATCCTTAACAGGACGCCGTTAGCTTTGCTAGCTAATTGAATTGAGAATTAATCAGCATAAAGTTGATAGCCTATAGTGCTATAACAACACGAGAGAGCTCTGCTCACACAGCAACTTTCAAACAGGACAACGGTAGCCACTTATGCTGTTGTCATTGTTGCGCTTCATTTCAGCCGCATATAAAAGGAGACAGCGAAGCCGCCCTTACCTAAATGGTTATGCCCTAAGTGATGTAGTAAAGAACTCAGCGAAAGTCCTTTTCTATTACTGAGCCTGTTGCTTAAGGCTCAGTGTAGGTTGAATCTAGCGAAAGTATTCAAACATTAATTCTAAAAAATCAAAAGAGAAAAAATGTGTGAGTGAGTGCGAAGCACTTACGAAACACTAGCGAACGCAGTTCGCTATACAAGGTGGCAATAGGTCAAAAATCACCACTTGAACTTAAATTACAGACCAGTAAAAATATGCGCGGGTATTTTTTTTATACTTGATTTCATTTCTTGAGAAACCCAAAGATTCCATTTGGAAATGATCTTATCTGAAGTCTCTCTAGTATCTAAATAGCTATAGCCTTGACTAATCTTAGTCAGACAATGACTTAATATTTCATTTTCATTGGGATAGTTTCGTTCCAATAGAAACCCAAGCCGCTTATAAAAAGCACCACTACGAAATTTTTCAGCGTAATTAAATAATAGTTCAAAGTTTTTATATTTTGAATTCGCATAATTTACTAATGCTTTTTCAACCAAATATATATTTTCAACTAGTTTAGGTTTATCCAATAAATCCACAATTGTTCTTGTTGGATCTGAAATCAATGATTGCTTACTTGTTATTTTATTTTCAATTATTCCAAATGATTTATTTCCCAACGCTAAAAGTTTTAAATCTTTTGTTGAAGTTGTTGAAAAGTCATTAGCTTGTAAAAGATGCCAATGAATAGCTGCGCTGTAAGCGCCTATGTAGAATTTATTTTTTACTAAATCTTTATTCATCTTAGCTTTGATATTTTTTTGATTTTAATTCTTTATTTGTCTTCTGTGCTTTAAATCATATCTACAAAGCTAAATCTTCACTAACTTAATGCTCTTGCTACAGAATACTTAAATAATTGCTTGTAGGGCTTATTTTGCTGTGGCTTATTGACTATAGCGACATAAGAAAATTGCGAAATTCTTATCTCAGCCCACACTGAATTTGTAAGTCATTGATTTATGGAAACTCTTTTAATGCTGAATTTCGGTAGGAATTTTGCGCATAAGAAAACATACTAATAACAATAAATTCTTTTATGGGGAGACGAAATGGCACAAGCTAAAACACTAAACCAAAGCGAAATTGATATGGTTTTGCGCTATATCAGCACTAAACAGAAATACAGCATTAGAAATAGGGCGATGTTGCTTACTAGCTATTGGAGTGGAATGCGGGTAGGGGAAATTGCTGCGCTAAGAATTTGTGATGTGCGAAATGAGGATGGTTCGATTAAGGGTGAGATTCGTTTAGCCGCCAACCAAACTAAGGGTAATAAGGCACGAGTTGTATTTGTCAATGAGAAACTACGAACTGAATTAGGCACCTACTTAAAACACTATCCTGTCAAAGATATGTCTTTGCCATTGTTTTATACAGAAAAGTCAAAAGGATTTACAGCTAATACACTTACGCAATGGTTCTTTTGGTTGTATCGCAAAGCAGGCGTAAGTGGAGCATCAAGTCATAGCGGAAGGCGGACTTACGCAACAGGCATAGCGAGTAATGGCACTAGTCTGCGTGTGCTAATGCGTCTAATGGGGCATAAATCTGTATCTACTACAGCAATCTATGTAGATGCCAATGACGATATGCTGCGTAAAGCTGTAGAGTTGATATAAAAAAAGCCCGCTTTATAAGCGGGCTTTAAAGTTAAGCGTCAAATAAATCTACGCTTGTATATTCACATATCCTCTATTCACCGAAGCAAAACGATCAAGTAGTTGATTGATTCTATCTTCAGCTTCGTTTATGTGTTCTGCTAAGTCAATCCAACCATTTTTAAAGTGATATCGAATATTTGTAATACGGACATCATACGAAATTAATTCAATTTCCCCATACATAAAAAATTCATCTTTCTTAAAAAATTCTAATAATGCTTTTTTATGCCTAATATGTATTGAATGAATATCGCAACTAACTTGTATGTCTATATCAGCCTGCTTAACAAATGCTATAGGAGTTCCTTCTAACAAACATTCCATCTCATTCTCCTTTGCCTAAAATTGTATTGTCTTTCCACGCTTCAATAATTTCGTCTAACGCACGATAGTAGGCACGATTGTCGTAATCGTTTTCATAGACCGTGTCTAACACATCACGCAACACGCTGTCGTCCAAATCAACGCCCTCACTGCGCAAGATATGCTGTGCTCGATTAAAAAAACGGTCAGGCGGAGCTGGAAGCACCTCTACTACTTCTGCTCTACTCAGCAAACCTCTATCAATCTTTTCTACTTCATTAGTAGTGAAGATAAACAACTCGCGCTCTGCCATTCCATCTAAGCACACACGAAGCGCCCCCTTTGCTTTGGGGTCGAAATTAACCTCCTCTACAACCGTGTAATTATTCTTTTGCCCATCTGTGCTGAATAAGCGGTCGTATTGAGTTGAGCGAAAGAACTTATCTCGCACTTCCTTTGCGCTATTCAATTCTTCCGCATTGACATAGTTAATTGATACTGCGTCGCCATCTATTGCTTTAGGTATTAGCTCTGCTAGCAAACTTTTACCTGTCCCATACTCGCCGTGTAAAACTAACGGCAGCATCGATTTACCATCCGCATATCGTTTGATTTGAGTTTCTAATTTTGGAGTTGCGAAAACAAACTCGTCAATTGTTTTAGGTCGATACTTGTAATTCGTGTTCATATATACTATCCTTATGTTGTGGGTTGAGTGCGCCAACACCCAACCCAAGTTTTAAAAACATTTTGTTAATTAAGCAGCCAACAATTCGCCTACCGTTTCGGTGGGCGTTTTGTTTTTTACTGCGGACTTTGCTGCTGTTAGTGCTGCGTCTTTCTGCTTAGCATTTCCGTCTTTCTTTGCCTGTGCTTGCTGCTGACTTAAAAACAGCGCCATTTGTTGCTTAGCCCACTTAGTCATACCTGCCGAATAAGCAGGCACAGCACCCAGCGCCTTAATGTTGCCCTGCTTGTCGGCTTTACCAATCACAAATACAAAGTCTTTGTCATAGGTCTGCGCTACAAACTTGTTAGGCACTTTAAATGTTGCTAACGGCTTTGCTATTGCGTCAGCTAGCGTTTCTTCTACCAAAGTCATTGTGTTAGCAATCATTGTTTCTTTTACTACCACTTTTGATGACTTAGTAAAGCGCTTTTTACATTGCTCTACACCACCACAATCTTCAATAAACTGCGCTAGCTGACCCGCACTAATGCCCTGCTGTAAAGCTGCTTGTAATGTTCTGCTGTAATTCATACTGCGCTGCCTATCAGTGCGAAACACATAACGCACAAATAGTGTTAGTGCTAGCGTATTAGTTTGAACACGCACCTTACAAACCTCTAAATTAAGCTTCATTTGCTTAATCGTTTCAGTTAAAAGCGTTTTACTAGTTATTGCTTGTTCATACATTGCTAAAACTTCAGCCAAAATTTCATACAAACGCTTGTTGCTGCGTGCGTATTCATTTTGCTCAAAGTGTTCGCGCTGCTTTACTAAACCGTCTGCTTTATTAACGATTGCTTGTGCCGACATAATTGATTTACTACTTACTGACTTAGCCATAATGTTTCCTTTCGATATAAATGGCGTTAATAAATGTGTGTTTGCGAAATTGCCCACACACTTCCTGCTACAAGCGTAAAAAATATTGACGCTTGCTTTACTGCTACTACATAACTTTGCTAATTTTTAAAGAGGGATACGCTGTGCTTGCCGTATCGATAGTTCTATGATACGCTGTATTAACGCGAATTATTATTACGACTTATTCTTCTTATTCTTGTTAATATTAAATGGCTAATTTAGGACGCAAACCACTTCCCCGCCTCATTAGATTGGGCTCAGATTTTGATAAAAGCGGTATTTCTGTTAAGCCCGATTTACGCTATGACTTAGTCTGCGACTACCTAAAAGCTAGTCCAAGTTATGACGCTGTAATGCGTAAGCTAGCGAATCAAAAATCGCCCTACCCATTGCCTAAAGACTACAAAGCCGTTGCTAAAGTAGTTAAAGACTTTGGTGCGATTTACAAAATGAAAGAAGCGGATTGGTGGGATAGGATAGGCAAGCAGTTATACGGCATTAGTGCGCCTTTGCCTGTAGTAAATATAGTAGGCACATTAAAAAGCACAAATAAACAGCAAATTAGCAATTGGACGGGCGTAGATTCAGTAGTTGCTGAGCTACCACTTAATCTAACTTTGCCACAGGCACTAAATCAGTTGCGTAAGCAGCTATCCAACTATCAGTTTTCTACCGTATTACCTAAACAGACTGCGCCCACATACCAACTATCGAATAGTAAGCTGCGGATTGAAACCCTTCAAAACGGACTGAGGGCATTAAAACTTTACAAACGAGGACTTCCGCTATGGAAGATAGGCAATGATCTGAGATTAATACCCGCTCAGTCATTTATTGAAAAGAATATTGATGTAAATGATCCTAATTTGGCTGATAGAAAAGAATTGCTCAGCATAGCAGCTAGTAGATTGATTAAGACTGCGGCATTGGTAGCAGAGAACGCGGCACGCGGAATGTTTCCAACAAACAAACAACATAAAAACGCAATTACAACTCCATATAAACGCAAGGCTGGCCGTCCATATAAAGTAAAAAATTAGAAATCAGCACAAATCTTTTTTATCTTTTTTTTCAATTTAGTTATTCAATTTCATTTGTTATGGTAAAACAATATTTTAAATTTGATAAGCCTAACAAAAATGCTAAAACCGCACGGAATTCTTACTTGGGATCTAAATCAAATCTCTGATTCATTAAAGCTGACACCAAAAGATACAAAAGACTATTTCACAGATGGAAGAAGAGTTTCTTTTGTTTTAGAAAGGCGCTTAGCATTTGAGGTTTTAGGCGGAATACTTGCTCCTAGCGAGGGTGCTGGATTTGATTTGATAGATAAAGACGGAAAGAAATGGGAAGTTCGCTCAATTACTCGCGGCGGAATTTATTTTTGCCCGAGTTATATGGTAGGTAGCGGGAGGAGTTTTGAAGAGCAAGGCTTTTTAAATAAATTAAATGATATTGAGGGCTACATTGTTTCTGACATAGAGTGTTTTCCTAAAATACCTTTTTGGAAAATTTCTAAAACAACCGTTCAACATTGGTATTCCACTAACCAATTAGGCAGCGGCACAAAAATTTCGCGCGTTAAAGCCCTCTCATTACTGGAAAATGTATGAAATACTGGATAGGTGTAATAGGCTCACAACTAACTGCTGAAAGGTTCTCAGGCGGTTCTGATACCTGGTTTTGTATGCCAAAGTCTTGCGAGGTTAATGATTTTGTTCTTATGTATGCTTCACAAAAAGCTGCGGGCGTTAGGAGTGGAATTTTCTCTGTTTATCAAATTAGCAATAAAGATGAGTCAAAGGATGCCGAATGTCGGCGGTATGGTATTTTTTCGGGCACAGGAGAGCGACCCGTTTATGTCGATTTAAAATTATTCAATAAATTTCCAAAGCCTTTGGCATTTCAAAAAATTAAAGCAGACAGATTTCTTAGCTCCTTTTCGTATGTGCGTAGAAACTTCCAAGCCACTTACTTTCAGATTTCTGAAAAAGAATATAAGGCATTTGTAGCCTTAGGGTCAAAAGTTGAGTAATAACGATAACTTTGATTGGAATGAGTTTGAGGGCGCTATTCAATTTCTCAAAACTGGAATTAGCTCACTCTACTTTAGAGATGTTATAAAAGCTGCCACAGGTTATCAAATTGAACCTTTTAATGAAGATTCATTAAAGGTTATAACCATAATTGATAATTGGTTAAAAAATAATCTAAATCATTTATCTAATTTTGCTCAAACAACTTACATTGGGAGAGCAAATGAATTAGGTAATACGATTGAAGACGAGCTTAGAAAGAGTCTTTCAGCTATTCCAAACCTAAAATGCGCAAAACCATACCTAGCTAATGGAAACCTTCAAGCTACCGGATATCCAGATTGCCTGATTGAGATGGGAGAAGTTAAGATTTATGCGGATGTTAAAACTTTTCAAACAAAAACAATTGAATCAACTTTAAGAAGTTTTTTTTATCAGCCAACCAATAAAAGTAAGATTCACTTCAATGCTCCTCATATCATCATTGGTTTTGAAACGGAATCACTGGGGGGCGATAACAAATCTCCATTTAAGCTTGTAGGCTATAAACTAATTGATCTCTATGAGCTTAAAGTCAAATTTAAGGCAGAATTTAATGCTGGCAATATTGAAATTTATTCTCTAAAAAAACTGCCTTAGTTTTTTATTTTTTAAATACGACAATTCTGTTGCTGTTAGTTCCAACTTCATTATTACTTACACCCCAAATATTTGAGGTTTTAGTAAAAACCTGACTATTAATCATTACATATTCACAACTCAAACCGACCTCAATACCTAATGGCAAAATTACTTCATCTAATTTAATTTTTCCATTTCTAATCTCGCCAACCTCAAAGGCAATAATTCCGTCTTTTTTCAAAACCCTGTGAAGCTCAGACAAAACACTTTTCATTTGAGAAGCCCAAACATCAACGGTTCTTGCCATTGTTATACCTTTTCCAACTTCCTCACTATCTATTCCATTAAACCAACAGCGAAGCCAATTGTCGTCTTTATATTGAACAATATCTAAAAATGGTGGCGATGTAACTACTAACGATACCGTGTTATCTTTAATTTCATTTGTGCTATTGGCTGGCTTATTCAGATATAAAGCGCTCTGAAAAGCGTTGTGTAAATTATTAGTCTCTTCTTTAGTCAATCCACTAAGTAATTGTTTAGATTTTTTTATGATAATTTTTTTTGTATCTCTGTATGTCGGCGTCTGTTTTCTTTTTTCATTAATTCTAATTTGACTTACAGCACTCACCGCCTGATTTGGCGGCATTGTATAAACAGAAAAGAATCCGCTTGAATGTCCTGTGAGTCTATTTGTTGCGACCATTCTTATCCAAGCATCAACGGTATCAAATGTTCCACTCTCTTCTTTATTTGAAAAATATTTTCTTAAACTAAGAATTTCATTAAATGTTTGTTCTTCATAAAACATTGAAAGATCAATATCACTTTTTAGATTTTTTTCAATCTTAATTTCAGCTAGCCTATCCTCTACTTGTCGTAAATTTGGAACAGCAAGTCTTCCAGCGGAGAAGATTGTTGAAATTGGATTAATGTCATTTTGAATTATTTTACGACCCATCAATGCTGCTTCAACAGCTGTTGTTCCCCGCCCACCAAATGGGTCATAAACAACATCGCCTTTACTGGTATATCTATTAATAAAATAATTTGGTAATTGTGGCTTAAAGCAAGCTCTATATGATATCTCCTGTATGGATGATGCCTGCCTTTGCTTGCTAGTCCAAAATTCACCAATAACTTTTTTTACCTCCAAATCACCGACGCTCATTTTCTCTTCAATGAATGAGTTATTTCTCTCAACCTCTTCATTTGGAAACATTTTTAATTGTTCAATTTTTTTCATTTAATTACTTTATTAATTAGGCTAGTTTTTCTGCCATCATTGTAGCTGTTAGCTTGCTATAGTGCCGCTCAATCATTGCGGCACTATTTCCCATTTGTTTTGCTAGCGTATGTATATCTGTTCTATTTTCAACAAGCTCTATCGTTGCGTAAGTATGACGCAGGCTATAAAGAGTTCTAGTTTGTCCTTCATTATTTTTCTCTAATCCAGTATCACGCATCAATCTTCTGAATGTTCCATTTAAACTTGGTGGTTGATATCCATCGCTGAAACGAAATAATTTATGCGGCAATCTAGTCTTCAATAATATTTCAAACTCAATATCTTTAATGTCTGCTTGTCGTTGATGTAGTCTTCGCAGCACATCTACTGCCCTATGTTTAGCAATTAACCAGCGCCCACCTGTTTTACCGCTTACCCACAAGCGTAAATATTTTTTACCCTCGTGTGTGTGCCACTCGATATTTCGCCACTCTAAGCCCATAGCCTCAGTGCCGTGTCGCATACCCGTTAGTAGCAGCAGTTCAACATAGTCTCGTAGTAAGGGGCGCATTTCTCGTTCTACTGCCAATCTGCCCGTCTGCGACCACTTGACTATATATTCAAGCAGGCAATCAATTTCTTCCCTACTAAATGCGGGACGAGGTTTGCTTTTTAAGCCACCACCACTTAGTTTGGGCACAGGCGCGCTCCCGCTTATCCAGCCTTTATTTACGGCAGTTGCTATAAGCCGATTCCACGCACTCGAAAAATTATTCAATGTGCTAGCTTTTGGCAACTTTCCCATTTGCCTATTACGCCATAATTCAAATTCAGTTATATCGTTGTGCGTGAGTTTTTCTAAATACTTGTCTGAAAAGTAAGGTATGAAATATTTTTCAATACAACTGACATAGGAATGAAAGGCTGTCTTTCCTTTTCCCAAATCAATTTGCTGTCTCAATTCTTTTAGCGTTGCTTCAGCAATATGTGCGAAATTTTGTGTTGTGTGTGCTAAGCCTAATCGTTGCCTGTATCTTGCTTCGTCATATAAATCACAAGCAACGGCTACAGCGCCCTCTAAGCTGGCTTTGTGTGTGCTGACTCTTACCCAACCCTTATCAGCTAACTTAAAGCGGCACTGATATATTGGTGTGGAAGATCGCTTGTATAAAACAACTTCGCCATCGCGCAAATAAATTAAATTTGGCGTTGCTGAAATTAACTGCTGTAGATTTTTTTCGTGTGGCTGCGGTTGCTGTGTGGATTGTGCCGTGTCCAGTTCTTTATACATATAACAACAAAGGAACTAGCATTTGATAAAGTGAGCTGAGCGTAAATTATTTTTACGCCTACGCTGAAAACAAAACACCCCAGTCTTGCGACTAGGGTGTATATATGGTGGCCCGGGGCGGAATCGAACCACCGACACAAGGATTTTCAATCCTCTGCTCTACCGACTGAGCTACCAGGCCAAGAATCGAGAATTGTACTATAAAAGGCTTTTTACCCCAAA
>JACCEA010015123.1_pt1 | contig 28285 bp, 28 predicted proteins | sample 7449851 | NCBI WGS metagenome assembly JACCEA01 (sample SAMN15323453, study PRJNA562643) | freshwater metagenome | isolation source: river surface water | place: USA:Blue River Watershed | collected 2017-08-18
CACCGAAGGCCTGCAGGCCCAGGGCATGCAGGTGCTGCTGGTTGTGGCCGATGGCGGCCACCAGGCCGAGCTGATGGAGCAGTTGCTCAACTACCGCGTCGACGGCATCGTGCTGGCCGCGACCACGCTCAACGCCGAGCTGGCGCGGGCTTGCACCGCCGCCGGTATTCCGGTGGTGTTGTTCAACCGCGTGGCCGCGCACGACCGCGACCGGGCCTTCCATTCGGTGCAGACCGATCAGGAGGCCGGTGTGACCGAGCTGACCGATCTGCTGATCACGCGTGGGCACCAGCGCATTGCCTACCTGGCCGGCAACCTTGAGTCCTCGACCAACCAGGCGCGTGAGCGCGGTTGCCGCAGCGCGCTGGCCGCAGCTGGCCAAACCCTGTTTGCCTACGGGGTGGGCGACTACGACGAGGCGCGTGCCGCCGAGCAGGTGCGCCAATGGTTCACCCGGAGCCGCCGCTTGCGCCCGCTGGCCGAGTGCCCCGACGCGATCGTGGCCGCCGACGACCGCATGGCCATGGCCGTCATCGATACCCTGCGCCACGAACTGGGCCTGGCCGTGCCCGCGCAGGTCTCGGTGGTGGGCTTTGACGATGTGCCGCAAGCCGCCTGGCCGTCCTACGACCTGACCACCTACGCCCAGCCCCTGCCCGAGATGATCGAGGCGGTGTTGCAACTGCTGAGCGTGCAGCTGCAGGCGCGCGACCAGCACGACGCCGACCCGCCGCAAGGCCAGGCGCTGGTGCTGCGTGGTGAGCTGCGCCTGCGTGGCTCGGTGCGCGCCGCACCGTCTTGACCCGTGTTCCCTCTCGCACCTTCGGGTGCATTGACCCGCCGCTTGTCCGCAAGCCAACCTTTGACTCAACAGGAGACAACCATGATGAACAGACGAGAATGGATGCAGTGGTCCGCTGCCGCCGCCGCGATGGGCCTGCCGGCCATGGGCGCGCATGCGCAAAGCGCGGCGCTCAAGCCCGGCAAGCCCTATGCCGGACAAACAGTCAATGTGCTGAGTGTGGTGGCGCCGCAGTTTTCGGCCCACGAAGCGCGCCTGGCCGAGTTCGAGGCACAGACGGGCATCATCGTCAAATACCAGTACGTGCCCTTTGGCAACACGCGCGAAAAACTCACCGCCGAGCTGGTGGCCAAGACCGATCAGTACGACGTGCTGAGCGCGATGGACATCTGGGGGCCGAGTCTCTACAACCTGTTTGAGCCGCTCAACGCCCGCCTGGCCGAGAAGAAAATCGACATGGTGGCGCGTTACCCCAACGCCCACCTGCGCGCAGCCCGCGACGGTCTGGGCAATGGCCCCAACTACCTGGGTTTCCCCATCCGTGGCCACGTGCAGCTGCTGTTCTACCGCAAGGATGTGTTTGCCAAGCTGGGCATCAAGCCGCCAGAGACCTGGGACCAGATGGTCGAGGCGGGCAAGACCATCCAGTCCAAGACCGATCTGTCGGGCGTGGCCATGTATTACGGCAAGACCGGCGGCCAGAACCTGATGATCTGGATGAACTACCTCTGGGGCATGGGCGGCGATCTGGTCGACGCGCAAGGCAACCCGGCCTTCAACTCGCCCCAGGGCGTGGCCGCCACCCAGGCCTACATGGACGTGCTGCTCAAGCACAAGGTCGCGCCTGCGGCCAGCGCCTCGTTCAACGAGACCGACGCCGTCAACTCGGTGGCCCAGGGCAAGAGCGCCATGGTGCCGGTGTGGTGGTGGCGCTATGCCGGCCTGACCGATCCCAAGACCTCCACGCTCAAGCCCGAGCAAGTGGGTTTTGTGCCGCTGCCGTCCATGCCGGGCAAGGACAACACGACCTACACCAACACCTGGTTCTACGGCATCAACCGCAACAGCAAGCGCAAGGACGCCGCCATGGAGTTCCTCACCTGGCTGACCCAGCCCGCGATCGAGCGCGATCTGCTGCTGGACAAGACCAAGAACGAGGTGGTGGCGGTGCAAAACGGCAACCTGCTGGACGCCGCCGTCAACCAGCGCTTTGAAGGCATGCACCGCGCAGGCGCGCAAGCCCTCAAGGGTGCCCGTGGGGTGCCGCTGTTCCCGCAGTGGCCGCAGTTCTCGGACCTGCTGGAGGCGACCATCAACGAACTGGCCAGCGGCCAGGGCGATGTGAAGTCGGCGCTGGACAACGCGGCGGGTCGTGCCCGTCGCATCATGCGCAGCTGAGAGGGCGGACGATGATCAAGCGCATTCCAGCCTGGGTTTGGCTGCTCACGCCCGCACTGCTGTTCGTGCTGGCCATGGCGGTGTTCCCCCTGGGCTACTCCTTTGTCCTGAGTCTGCGCGAGTGGAAGCTCGCGCGCATGGACGAACCCGGGGCGTGGGTGGGTCTGCAGAACTATGTGCTGCTGCTCGCCGACGACCCTGAGTTCATGGACTCGCTCAAGGTCACGGCCATTTTTCTGGGCTGGGATGTGCTGGTCACGCTGCTGCTGGCGCTGGGCGCTGCCTTGCTGCTCAAGCGCCAGGGCCGCGTCTATTCGCTCACCCGTGTGCTGCTGATCCTGCCCTTTGTGATGAGCCCGGCGGTGATCGGCATCTCGTTCCGCTTTTTTCTCAATGCCGAGTACGGCATTGCCCAATACCTGATTGGCCTGATCGTGCCCAGCCTGCACGGCAAGGTCTGGCTCTCGGACGCCAAGCTGGCCATGGCCGCCGTGGTGGCCTCGGACGTCTGGCACTGGGCGCCCTACATGACGCTCATGATCCTGGGCGGCCTCGCTTCGGTGCCCAAGGAAACCGAAGAGGCTGCGCGCGTGGACGGCGCGGGCCCCATCCGGGTCTTTCTGGACGTGACGCTGCCACAGATCTGGCCGGTGCTGGGGGTGGTCGCCATCCTCAAGTCGGTGTTCGCCCTCAAGGCCTTTGACACCATCTTCACCCTGAGCAACGGTGGACCTGGCACCTCCACGCAGACCCTGGCCTATTACGTCTACAACACCGCGTTTGGTTATTACGACATGGGCTACGCCGCCGCAGCGGCCTACATCCTCACGGCGATGCTGCTGACCATCGCCATGTTCTACCTCCGATTGGTCATCCGCAAATGAACCGCCCCCCCATGCGCATGCCCTCGCCGGGCACGGTGCTCGCGCGCCGCTGGAGTTTCGAGATCTTTCATGGCGCTGGCGTGTTGCTGATCGCCGGCACCATCGTGTTGCCCATCATCTGGATCTTGCTGACGGCCTTCAAAATGCCGCGCGACGTCTATTCGCTGGCCTCGGCGATCTCGTTCACGCCCACCCTGGAAAACCTGGCAACGGTCTTTGCCCACCCCTGGAACCTGGGCAACAAGATCATGAACAGCCTGATCGTGGCCACCGGCACCGTGATCGTGGCGGTGCCCATGGCCACCATGGCCGCCTACGCCTTCTCGCGCTTTGCGTTTCCGTTCAAGCGCACCCTGTTTTTGCTGGTGATCGCTTCGCAGTTCATCCCGGCCGCGGTGGTGGTCCTGCCCTTTTTCCTGATGTTCAAGGCCTGGGGCCTGCTGGACACGCGCTTTGCGCTGGTGCTGGTCAACCTGTCGATCGTGCTGCCCTATGCGGTCTGGATGATCAAGGGTTTTCTGGATGCGGTGCCCCTGGAGATCGAGGAGTCGGCCATGGTTGACGGCGCGTCCCGTTCGCGCGTGATCTGGGAAATCGTGGTGCCGGCCGCCTGGCCCGGCATCATCACCGCGGCGGTGTTCAGCTTCACCCTGACCTGGAACGAGTTCCTGTTCGCCCTGATCCTGGGCAAGCAGCATGCCCTGACCTTGCCGATTGGCCTGATCGGCTTCAGGACCGAACGGGGCGACCTGTGGGAGCTGATGGCCGCTGGCGGCCTGCTCATCACCGTGCCCATGTTTTTGCTGTCGCTGATGGTGCAAAAGCACTTTGTCGGCAGCCTGACAGCGGGCTCGGTCCGCTGATTTCAACCCCTTTTTTGATCTGAAGACCCATGGCCCTCATCGAGCTGCGCAACCTGGACAAACGCTTTGGCACCACGCATGTGGTCAAGTCGCTGAACCTGGACATTGCCGACCGCGAATTCCTGGTCTTGCTGGGCCCCTCGGGCTGCGGCAAGACCACCACCATGCGCATGATCGCCGGGCTCGAAGAGCCCAGCGGCGGCGACATCCTGTTTGACGGCGTGCGCGTCAACGACGTGCCCACGCAAATGCGCGACGTGGCGATGGTGTTTCAGAACTACGGTCTGTACCCGCACATGAACGTGTTCGACAACATCGCCTACCCGCTCAAGCTGCAAAAGCTCCCCCTGAGCGAGCGCCAGGTGCTGGTCGACCGCGCGGCCGCCCGCGTGGGCCTGCAGCCCTTTCTGGCACGCATGCCGCGCGAGCTCTCGGGCGGCCAGCGCCAGCGTGTGGCCCTGGCGCGCGCCATCGTGCGCAACCCGCAGGTCTTTCTGATGGACGAGCCCCTGTCCAACCTGGACGCCAAGCTGCGGGTGACCGCGCGCGCCGAAATCAAGAACCTCTCGGAAGAGCTGGGCGTGACCACCATTTACGTGACGCACGACCAGATCGAGGCCATGACGCTGGCGCACCGGGTGGCGGTCATGAACGATGGCGTGATCCAGCAATTGGGGCGCCCCGAGGACATTTACAACGACCCGGCCAATGCCTTCGTGGCCGGCTTTATCGGCTCGCCCGCCATGAACCTGCTGCCGGTGGTGGCCGATGGCGCAGGTTTGCGTTGCGAGCAGGGCCCCGACATGCGCTTGCGCGCCCCACGCAGCGGCCGCCTGACCCTGGGCGTGCGCGCCGAGGACATGCAGCTGACCGCGGCCGGCGACGGCCACCTGAGCGCCGAGGTCTACACCTTTGAGTTGCTCGGCGACAGCACCATGGTCAACCTGAAGCTGGCCGATCGGGTGTTCTCGATCAAGGCACCCAAGGACCTGCGTCTCTCGCGTGGCGAGACGGTGCATGTGCGCTTGCCGCAAGAGCGCCTGTACTGGTTTGACGCCGACAGCGGGGAGCGGCTGCGTGGCTGACACCCCGGTCTGCCTGCTGCTGCCGGGCACCTTGTGCGACGCGCGCCTGTTTGCCCCCCTGCAGGCGGCCTGGGCCGCCTTGGGCCATGCCCCGGCGCTGCGCGTGGCCGATCTGCACCAACTGCCCATGGGCCTGGAGGCCTGGTGGGACGCGCAGCTCTCGGGCCTGACGGCGCCGGTGGATGTGCTGGGGTTTTCCTTGGGCGGGGTGTTGGCGCTGCAACTGCTGGCGCGCGCGCCGCAGCGGGTGCGCCGCCTGGTGCTGGTGGCCAGCAACCCCATGCCCGGCACCCCCATGCACCGCGAGCGGGTGCAGGCCCAGCAGGCCCAATGGCATGCCCAAGGCCCACAGGCGGTGGCCGACGCCATGCTCGATCAGGCCAGCCCAGGGGCCACGCCCGAGGTGCGCGCCCTGGTGCGCGCCATGGCCGCCGACACCCCGGTGGCAGCTTTTGATGCGCAAGGTGAGCTCAACGCCACCCGCCCCGACGGGGCCCCGGCCCTGGCGCGCTGGCGCGGTCCGCTGCTGCTGGTGAGCGGCCAGCGTGACCCCTGGTGTGGTGACGACAAGCAAGCCCTGCTGCGCCAGGCCCGCCCCGATGCCCTTTGGCAGGCCTTGCCCGATGCGGGACACTACCTCCCGCTTGAGCGAGCGCAAGCCCTGGCCCAGGTCAGCGCCGAATTCTTCCGGTCCTCCGATCTTTCATGAACTCTCTTCCCAAGGCACGCCCATGAACCAGCAGGAACTGCAACAGCGCTTCATTCCCTTCTCGAGCCTGCGCTACACCACCGAGGCCTTCATCGATTACGCCATCGACGAGTGCTCGCCCAAGTACAACTACGCGCTGATCGGGCCCGGAGTTTCGCAAAACCCCAACCAGCCGGTGAGCCTGCGCGAGCCGCACGGTTTTCAGCTGGGCGGCGTCTCGATGCCGCACGGCAAGACCAACCCCTCGCACATGCACTTCACCTGCGAGGTGTTCATGTGCTATCGCGGCGATTGGCGCCTGATGTGGGGCTTCAATCCCGACGAGAAGCACACCATCCTCTCGGAGGGCGATGTGGTGTCGGTGCCCACCTGGATCTACCGCGCCTTCCGCAACGTCGGGGTGGACGATGGATTTCTGTTCTCGGGCCTGGGCCGCGACGACACCGGCGGCATTTTGTGGGGGCCCTGGACGGTGCAGAAGGCGCGCGAAGCGGGCGTCTACCTGACCGAGGACTACCGCATGATCGACACCCGGCGCGGCGAGGTGCTGCCCGAGGGCACGCGACTGCTCGATCCGATGACGCCCGAGCAGATCGCCGCGCTGGAGGACTGGACCCCCGAGCGCATGCTCGGCCGCGTGGTGCGCCATGCCGACCTGCGCTGGACACCCGAAGCCCTGCTCGACAGCGTGCTGCCTGGGCATGGCGCGCAGATGGCGCCGGTGGTGGGCCTGGGCATGCACCAGGGCCGTGCCGTCATCCCGCCGGTGGCCAACGCCCACGGCATGTCGATCGAATGGCTGCGTGTGCCGCCTGGCGGCCAGGTGGGGCGGCACCGCCTCACGCGCAAGCAGGTGCTGGTGCTCAAGAAAGGCCAGCTGCGCCTGGACATCGAGGCCGACGATGGCCTGTACCAGCAGACCATGAGCGGCACCGCCACCGCCTGGGACAGCTTTGCCTTGCCCGCCGATCACTGGCGCAGCCTGCACAATGTGGGCACCGAGGACGCGCTGATGCTGGTGCTGACCTCGGGCGATGAGAAGAAAACCATCGAATGGTCGCCCGATGTGCTGGCGCAGGCCGCCGCCGCCGGTTGGGCCATGGATGCCAACGGCTGCACCGCCCCGAAATACTTTGTTGACCGCGCCCAGCGCTGAGGAACCCTGCATGAGCACCCGCCCGACCTTGCCCCCGCCGCCCGCACCGGGCATGCCGCTGGACACCCGCCTGCGCCCCGCGCTGCAGGCGGGCGTGCCCTTGCACGGCATGTTCTGCGGCCTGCCGCTGCCCGCCCTGGTCGAGATGGCCGCGTTTGCCAGCTTTGATTTTGTGGTGATCGACAACGAGCACGGCATGGCCAGCTTCGAGACCACCGAGCACCTGCTGCGCGCCGCCCGCGCCAGCGGCATCATGCCCATCGTGCGCTGCTTCGAGGCCGATATTGCGCGCGTCTTGGACGCGGGCGCCAGCGGCATCAAGGTGCCCATGGTGCAAAGCCCCGAGCAGGCCGAGCGCATCGCCCAGCGCATGCGCTATCCGCGCCCGCCGGGCCAGAGCGGCCTGGCCGGCCAGCGCGGCAGCGCCTTCAGCACCCGCGCCGCCGGCTATGGGGTGTTTGGTGGCCCGGGGCACACCGATCGCAGCAACCAGAACCTGGCCTTCATCCCCATGCTCGAGACCCCGCAGGCCATCGACGCCGCGGCCGAGATTGCCAGCGTGGAGGGGGTCGACGCGGTCTTTATCGGGCCCAACGACCTGGCGCATGCCATGGGCCATGAGAACCGCATCCAGGACGCCCCGGTGCAGCGCGCCATCGAGCGCGCCGTGCGCGCCATCGTGGGCGCGGGCAAGTGTGCCGGTGTGCTGGCGCTGGACGCTGCCAGCCATCAAAGGTATGATGATTGGGGTGCCCGCTATGTGGCCACCGTGGCCAGCAGCGTCATCATGAAGGCCTTTGAGCAGGCCGCAGGGGCGCGCACCGAGATTCGATACTGACAGGACCCATCATGATTCTGGGCGTGATCGCCGACGATTTCACTGGCGCGACCGATGTGGCCAGCATGCTGGTGCGCAGCGGCATGCGCACCGTGCAGACCATTGGCGTGCCAGCCGGCCCGGTCCCCGAGGCCGACGCGGTGGTGGTGGCGCTCAAGTCGCGCACCTGCCCGGCCGCCGAGGCGGTGGCCGACAGCCTGGCGGCGCTGCGCTGGCTGCAGCAAGCGGGGGCGCGCCAGTTCTACTTCAAGTACTGCTCGACCTTTGACTCCACCCCGGCCGGCAACATCGGGCCGGTGGCCGAGGCCCTGATGCAGGCCCTGGGCGCCGAGGTGGCCATCGCCTGCCCGGCCTTTCCAGAAAACGGCCGCACGGTCTACAACGGCCATTTGTTTGTGGGCGATGGGCTGCTGAGCGACTCGGGCATGCGCGATCACCCGCTCACCCCCATGACCGACGCCAACCTGGTGCGGGTGCTGCAGGCCCAGGTGTCCACGCGCGTGGGCCTGGCGGCCATGCGCACCGTGCGCCAGGGACCGCAGGCCCTGCAAGCCCATTTGCACGCGCTGCGCGAGCAGGGGCAGCGCCTGGTCGTGGTCGACGCCATCGACAACGCCGATCTGCACACCCTGGCCGCGGCCTGCGAGGGCTTGCCCCTGATCACCGCCGGCTCGGGCTTGGCGCTGGGCTTGCCCGCTGTGTACGCCCGCGCCGGCTGGCTGCAACCCGACGCCCAGGCCTCGAGCCTTGATGCGGTGGGCGGGCAGCAGGCGGTGCTGGCCGGTTCGTGCTCGCAGGCCACGCGCGGCCAGGTCGCGCACTGGCTGGCGCAGGGCCGCCCAGCCTTGCGGCTCGACCCCATGGCGCTCTCGCGTGGCGAGCCCCAGGCCGAGCAGGCCCTGGCGCTCTGGCGCCAGCATCCCGACGCGCCCCTGCTGGTCTACGCCACCGCCGAGCCCGACGCGGTGCGCGCGGCGCAGCAGGCCCTGGGCGTGCAGCAGGCCGGCCAGATCGTCGAGGACGCCCTGGCGCAAATCGCCCGCTGCATGGTGCAAGAGGGCGTGCGCCGGCTGGTGGTGGCCGGCGGCGAAACCTCGGGCGCGGTGGTGCAGGCGCTGGGCGTCACCCAGTTGCGCATCGGCCCCACGATTGCCCCGGGCGTGCCCTGGACGCAGGTCGAAGGGCGCCCGCTGCTGCTGGCGCTCAAGTCCGGCAATTTTGGCGGCCCCGACTTTTTCAGCCAGGCCCTGGCCATGACCGCATGAGCAGCCTCTCGGTGGCCAGCCGCGACTGGCACGCCCTGCAGCGCCAGGAGATGGTGCGCGTGGGCCGATCCCTGTTCGAGCGCGGCTATGTGCACGCCAGTGCGGGCAACCTGAGCGTGCGCGTGCCGCGCGCGCACGGTGGCGGGGTGCTCATCACCCCCACCGACGCCTGCCTGGGTTTTTTGCAGGCCGACGACGCGGTCTGGCTGGCCGACGACGACCGGCCCCTGAGCCCGGGCCGCGCCAGCAAGACGGTGCGCCTGCACCGCCGCATCTACGCCGCCGACCCCGAGGCCGGCGCCGTGATCCACACCCACAGCACCCATTTGGTGGGCCTGACCTTGCAGCCCGCGGCCGACCCCCAGGCCGACCTGCTGCCGCCCATCACGCCGTATTTTGTGATGAAGGTCGGCCATGTGCCGCGCGTGCCCTATCACCGGCCGGGCGACCCCGCCGCGGCCGAAGCGGTGGGGCAGCGCATCGAGGCGGCGCGTGCGCGCGGCCAGCGCCTGCATGCCGTCATGCTCGATCGCCTGGGGCCCAATGTCTGGCACAGCAGTTTGGCGCAGGCCATGGCGGTGCTTGAAGAACTCGAAGAGACGGCGCGCCTGTGGTGCCTGTTTGGCCCCCGACCGACGGCGCCGGTGCAGCCCTTGGGCGAGGCCCAGATCGACGAATTGCGCCAGCACTTTGGCGCCTCCTGGTAAGCGCTTTTTTCCGGACCCACGCCATGCCCCGTTTTGCCGCCAACCTGAGCATGCTCTACCCCGAGCTGCCCTTTCTGCAACGCTTTGAGGCCGCCGCGCGCGACGGGTTCGAGGCGGTGGAATACCTCTTCCCCTACGAGCACCCGGCGCACGAGATCGCCGCGCGCCTGCGGGGCAACGGCTTGCAGCAGGTGCTCTTCAACACGCCCCCCGGGGGGCTGGTGGCCGCATCCTGCCAGCAGGCCTGGGCGGCCGGGGACCGCGGCACCGCCTGCGTGCCCGGTCGCGAGGCCGAGTTCCGGGCCGGTTTGCAGGCGGCCCTGGCTTATGCCGAGGTGCTGGACTGCCCGCGCGTGCATTGCATGGTGGGCCTGCGCGCCAGCAGCACGCCAGCCGACCTGGCCGAGCAGACCCTGGTGCAGAACCTGGTCTGGGCCAGCACCCAGGCCGAGGCGGCCGGACGCGACATCCTGATCGAGCCCATCAACCCGCGCAGCGTGCCGGGCTTTTTCCTCAACCGCCAGGACCATGCGCACGCCGTGGTGCAGCGGGTGCGCGAGCAAACGGGTCTGCAGCGCCTGAAGGTGCAAATGGACCTGTTCCATTGCCAGATCGTCGAGGGCGACCTGAGCCACAAGCTGCAGACCTGGCTGCCCAGCGGGCAGGTGGGCCATCTGCAAATTGCCGAGGTGCCCGCGCGCCACGAGCCGGGCACCGGCGAGCTGAACTGGCCGCATCTGTTTGCGCTGATTGACCGCCTCTCGCAAGGCCCCCAGGCCTGGAGCGGCTGGGTGGGCTGCGAATACAACCCGGCCGATCCCAGTCCGGGCGGCACGCAGCGCGGCCTGCAGTGGCTGCGCGACTGGCGCGCGCAGACAGCGGCCTGACGCTTAGCCGGTGTTGCGCAGCGCAGCGGCGATGCCGTTGATGCTGATGTGGATGCCGCGCTGGGCGCGCTCGTCGCTCTTGCCCTCGCGGTGGCGGCGAATCAGCTCGACCTGCAGGTGGTGCAAAGGATCGATGTAGGGGAAGCGGTGGCGGATCGAGCGCGCCAGCGCCGGGTTGCCCTGCAGCCGGGTCTTCTCGCCCGTGATCTGCGCCAGCGCGTCCACCGTGCGGTGCCACTCCTGCTCGATGCAGCCGAAGATGCGCTTGCGCAGGCGTGCGTCGCTCACCAGCTCGGCATAGCGCGTGGCCAGGGTCAGGTCGCTCTTGGCCAGCACCATGTCCAGGTTCGACAGCAGGGTCCTGAAAAAAGGCCACTGGCGGTGCATGCGCTGCAGCAGTGCCAGCTGCGTCTTGCGCCCAGCCGAACCCTTGGCCTGCAAAAAGCCCTCGACCGCCGAGCCAAAGCCGTACCAGCCCGGCAGCGTCAGGCGGCTTTGGCCCCAGCTGAAGCTCCAGGGGATGGCGCGCAAGTCCTCGATGCGCTGCAGCGCCTTGCGCGAGGCCGGGCGTGAGCCGATGTTCAGCGCCGCCAGCTCCTTGATGGGGGTGGCCTCGAAGAAGAATTCAGTAAAGCCTGGCGTCTCGTAGACCAGCGCGCGGTAGGCCGCCATGCTCGCTTGCGAGAGTTCGCTGGCCGCCTGGTGGAAGGCGCGGGTGGCGGCCTTGGTGGGCTGCAGCAGCGTGGCCTCCAGCGTGGCCGCGACCAGGGTCTCCAGATTGCGCCGGCCAATGTCGGGGTTGGCGTATTTGGAGCCGATCACCTCGCCTTGCTCGGTCAAGCGGATCTGCCCGCGCACCGTGCCGGGCGGCTGGGCCAGGATGGCCTGGTAGCTCGGGCCGCCGCCGCGGCCCACGGTGCCGCCGCGGCCATGAAAGAGGCGCAGGCGAATGCCGTGGCTCGCATGCAGGCGGTCAAACAGCGCCACCAACGCGATCTCGGCGCGGTAGAGCTCCCAGTTGCTGGTGAAGATGCCGCCGTCTTTGTTGCTGTCGCTGTAGCCGAGCATGATGTCCTGCTCGCCCCCCGAGGCCTGGCGCAACTGGGCCAGGCCCGGCAGTTCGTAAAAGGCCTGCATGATGCCCGGCGCCTGGCGCAGGTCCTCGATGGTTTCAAACAGCGGCACCACGATCAGATCGGCCCGCGCGTCGCCGCCCAGTGCGCCGCGCAGCAAGCCCGTTTCCTTGTGCAGCACCAGGGTCTCGAGCAGATCACTCACGCTTTCGGTGTGGCTGATGATGTCGTGCCGGATCGCGTCGGCGCCGTAGCGCGCGCGCAGCTCGCGCGCGGTCTCGTAAATGGCCAGCTCGCTTTGCGCCAGTGCGCTGTAGGCCAGCCCTGGCACGCGCAGCGGCCGAACGTCTTGCAGCACGCGCATCAGGCAGGCCACCCGCGCCTCCTCGGACAGGGCCGAATAATCCGCCTCGATGCGCGCCTGCGCCAGCAGCTCGGCCACCACCGCCTCGTGCTGGTCCGAGCTTTGCCGCATGTCCACCGTGGCCAGGTGAAAGCCAAACACCTCGACGGTGCGAACCAGGGCCTTCAGGCGCTGGTCCACCAGCGCCTGCGCATGGTGGGTCTGCAGCGAATGCTCGATCACCCGCAGATCGGCCAACAGGTCTTGCGCGCTGGCGTAGGGGTTTTGCGGCGCCACCGCATGGCGCGCGGCCTCACCGCCGCACAACTCGCGCAGGGTGGCGGCCAGGCGGGCGTACATGCCGGTCAGCGCTCGCCGGTAGGGCTCGTCCAGGCGGTGCTCGTTGGTGTCGGGCGAACGCTCGGCCAGCGCCTGCATCTGCGGCGTCACACCCACCAGCATGGCCGACAGCGACAGCTCGCGGCCCAGGTGATGCAGCTCGGTCAGCACATGGCGCAGCGCCACCTCGCTTTGCCGGCGCAGCGCCAGGCGCAGGGTTTGCGCGTTGACATTGGGGTTGCCGTCGCGGTCGCCGCCAATCCACTGGCCCATGCGCAAAAAGCTGGCCACCGGCTGGCCGTCCAGCGCCTGCTCGATGTCGGCGTACAGGCGCGGGATCTCGCGCAAAAACGTGGCCTCGTAGTAGTTGAGGGCGTTCTCGATTTCGTCGGCCACCGTCAGCTTGGTAAAGCGCAGCAGCCGGGTCTGCCACAGCTGGGTCACGCGGGCGCGGATCTGCTGCTCGTTGGCCGCCAGCATGCGCGGCGTGAGCGCGTCACGGCGCACATTCACCAATTGCGCGCGCAGCGCGATGTCCTCGCGCTCGGCCAGCAGTTGCGCGATCTCGCGCTCGGCGTCCAGAATGCTCTGGCGCTGCACCTCGGTCGGGTGCGCCGTCAGCACCGGCGACAGGTGCGCCTGGGCCAGAGAGGCGGCAATGTCGCTGGGCGTCAGGCCCGCCCAGCGCAGGCGTTGCAAGGCCACCTCCAGGCTGCCCTCTTGCGCATCGCCCGCGCGCTCGTGCACCTCGCGGCGGCGGATGTGGTGGCGATCTTCGGCGATATTGGCCAGGTGGCTGAAATAGGTGAAGGCGCGGATCACGCTGGTGGCCTGCGCCCCGCTCAGGCCCTTGAGCAGCTTCTTGAGCTGGCGGTCGGCCTCTTGGTCGGCATCGCGCCGGAAGGCCACCGAGAGCTTGCGGATCTGCTCGACCAGCTCGTAGGCTTCGGCGCCCTCTTGCGCACGGATCACATCGCCCAGAATGCGCCCCAGCAGGCGAATGTCCTCGACCAGCGGTCGTTCGGTGTCTTTGCGGGATGGCTTGGCGGCGGGGGCGTTCTTCATGGCAGGCGCGGGTAGGGCAGGGGAGGGGCAAGCGGCTGCGCCACGCGTCAGTGGGGCGCAGAGCGCTCATGCTAGCATCCAAGTGACAGCTTTCTGGCCCCATGGGGCTGGCAAGCGGTTTCCAACCGGTTTCAATCTGCACAAGGACCCCCTGCCTGTGACCGATACGTCCTCTTCCCCCATGTCGACCGCGCTGGTCATTGCCACCCGTGAAAGCCGCCTGGCCCTTTGGCAGGCCGAGCATGTGCAAGCCCTGCTGCGCGCGCGCGGTCGCGAGGTGCGCTTGTTGGGCATGACCACCCAGGGCGACCAGATCCTGGACCGCAGCCTGAGCAAGGTGGGCGGCAAGGGCTTGTTCGTCAAGGAACTTGAGGTGGCCCTTGAGGCGGGTCACGCCGATCTGGCGGTGCACTCGCTCAAGGACGTGCCCATGGACATGCCGCCCGGCTTTGAGCTGGCCTGTGTCATGGAGCGCGAGGACCCGCGCGACGCCTGGGTCTCGTCGCAATACGCGCGCCTTGAAGACCTGCCGCCAGGCGCGGTGGTGGGCACCTCCAGCCTGCGCCGCACGGTGCTGCTGCAGGCCTTGCGGCCAGACCTGCGCATCGAGCCGCTGCGCGGCAACCTGGACACCCGCCTGCGCAAGCTTGACGAGGGCCAGTACGCGGGCATTGTGCTGGCCGCGGCCGGCTTGAAGCGCCTGGGCTTGCAAGCGCGCATCCGCCATATTTTTGACACCACCCAAATGCTGCCGGCCGCTGGTCAGGGCGCCTTGGGCATCGAGATCCGTGAGGACCGCGCCGATGTGCGCGACCTGCTGGCCCACCTGGCCCACGATGCCAGCTGGCGCTGCGTCGAGGCCGAGCGCGCGGTCAGCCGCGCCATGGGGGGCAGCTGCTCCATGCCGCTGGCCGCGCATGCGGTGCTGGCGGGCGATCTGCTGCACCTGCGCGCCGCCTGGGGCGACCCCACCCAGCCAGGCCGCTTGCTGCGCGCCGAGGCCCAGGCCCCGGTGCAAGACCTGGCGCAAGCCCGCGCACTGGGCCTGGCGGTGGCCGCCGAGCTGCAGGCGCAGGGCGCGCGCTGAAGCGGTTCGCACCATGGCACAGCCCCGGCGGGTGATCGTGACCCGGCCCCAGGACGAGGCCATGGCCTGGGTGCAGGGCTTGCGCGCCGAGGGGGTGGTGGCAGACGCCCTGCCCTTGTTGGCCATTTCTCCCCTGGCCGACCTGGCCCCCGCGCACCAGCAGTGGCAGGCCTGCGCAGAAGGCGCGGCCCTGCAGGCCCTGATGTTCGTGAGCGCCAACGCGGTGCGCCACTTTCCCTTTCATGCGGCAGCCCTGGCCCAGGCCGGTTTGCGGGCCTGGGGCACCGGGCCCGGCACCAGCGCCGCCTTGCGCGCCGCAGGCTGGCCCGAAGCCCGCATCGACCAACCCGCCCCCGACAGCCCGCACTGGGACTCCGAAGCCTTGTGGCAACAGGTTGCCACCGCCGCCAGCGCGCGCGCAGGGCAGGGGGTGCTGATCGTGCGCGGCACCGATGAGCGCGGCCAGCTGGCCGGCCGCGACTGGCTGGCCGAACAGGTGCTGGCCGCAGGCTTGCCGCTGTGGCAGATGGCGGTTTACCAACGCGGCCCGGCCCCTCTGGACGAAGCGGCCCGCGCGCTGGCCGAGGCGGCCCTGGCCGCCGGCGACGCCTGGTTGTTCAGCAGCTCCGAGGCCGCCCGCCACCTGCATGCCGCATGGCCCGCACTGGATCTGGGCCGCTCGCTGGCCCTGGCCACCCATCCCCGCATTGCCCAGCGCCTGCGCGCCCTGGGCTGGCCCCGCGTGCACGAGGTGCCCGCCACGCTGCAGGCCCAGGCCCAATCGTTAAAATTGCTTGCATGACCGACCCGATCGCTCCCGCCAACCCGGCCCCCACTGCTGCCCCCAAGCCGTCCCGGCCCTGGGCCCTGATCGTGGTTGCCAGCGTGGCCGTGCTGGCCTTGCTGGCCAGTGTCAGCCTGTGGCAGCGGATTGGCCGCATGCAGGAGCAGCTGGCACGCCAGAGCGCCGACAGCGGCCAGCAGGCCCTCGAGGCCAAGGCCTGGGCCCGTCAGGCACAAGACACGGTCAAGGACAATGCCGCACGCCTGAGCCTGCTCGAGGGCCGCATTGGCGAGGTCGCGCTTCAGAGGGCCCAACTCGAAGAACTGATCCAGAGCCTCTCGCGCTCACGCGACGACAACCTGCTGGTCGACATCGACGCGGCCTTGCGCATGGCGCAGCAGCAGGCCCAGCTGACGGGCAGCCAGGAGCCCCTGTTGGCCGCCCTGCGCACCGCGCTGCAGCGCGTGCAGCGCGCCGCTCAGCCGCGCCTGGCCCCGCTGCAGCGCGCCCTTGAAAAAGACCTGGAGCGCCTGCGCAGCCTGCAAAGCCTGGACCTGCCAGCCCTGCTGATCCGTGTGGACGAGGCGGTGGCCTCGGTCGACAGCCTGCCCTTGGCCAACCAGGCCCCGGTGCGCAGCCCCGAGGCCCCGGCCAAGCCCAATCCGGCCGCCAGTGCACCGGCCGCGCCCGCCCCGGTCTGGCTGCTCACCTTGCGCCAGCTGGGCGAGCAGCTGCAGTCGCTGGTGCGCGTGAGCCGCATCGACAACCCCGAGGCCATGCTGCTCTCGCCGGAACAATCGTTTTTTGTGCGCGAGAACATCAAGCTCAAGCTGCTGAACGCCCGTTTGGGCCTGCTCTCGCGCCAGTTCGACCCCGCGCGCGGCGACATGGCCAGCGCGGCGCTGGCGGTTCGCCGTTATGCCGATCCGGCCTCGCGCCGCACCCAGCAAATGCTGCAGATGCTGGACGCCGCGCAGCAGCAGGTCAAGGGCGTCGAGGTGCCGCGGCTGGACGCGTCGCTCAACGCCTTGTCGACCCTGATGGGCGGGAGATAAGGCATGCGCGCCATTCTTTGGCTGGTGGGCCTGTTTGCGCTGGCGTCGGCCGGGGCCTGGATGCTGGTCAGCAACGATGGCCTGGTCTCGATTTTCCTGGCCCCCTACCGCATCGACCTGTCGCTGAACCTGGCCGTGCTGGTCTTGCTGGGCCTGGTGCTGGGCCTGTTGCTGGTGCAGCGCGCGCTCGTGGCCCTGCTGTCCTTGCCGCGCCAGGCGCGCCGCTGGCGCCTGTTGCAGCGCGAGCGCGCGGCGCATGCGGCCCTGTTTGATGCCATGGCCGATTTTCAGGCCGGCCGCTTTGTGCGGGCCCGCAAGGCCGCCCAGCAAGCCCTGGAGCGCGAGGCCAGCTTGCAGGACGACGATCACCCCCTGCCGCACGCGCCCAGCTTGCGCGCCTTGGCGCACCTGCTCTCGGCCGAGGCGGCCCATGCCTTGCAAGACCCGGCCCTGCGCGAGTCCCATTGGCAACAAGCGCTTGGCGCGGCGGCGCAAGCCAGCGGCCATGTGCAGGCCTCGCTGACCGAGGGTCTGCATTTGCGCCAGGCGCGCTGGCAGCTTGATCAGCGCGACGCATCGGCCAGCCTGGCGGTGCTGGCGCAATTGGCGCCGGCGGTGTTGCGCCGCACCGCCACCATGCGCCTGCAACTCAAGGCCGCGCAACTGGCCGGTCAGACCGGGCAGGCCCTGGAGACGGCGCAGCTGCTGGCCAAGCACCGGGCCTTCAGCCCCATGGCCGCCCAGTCGCTGTTGCGCCGCCTGGCCTTGCAATGGCTGCAGGCCCAACGCGACCCTGGTGCCCTGACCAGCGCCTGGTCGCGCCTGCCTGAGGCCCTGCGGCACAGCCCGGAGGTCGCCACGGCCGCGGTGCAGCGCCTGCTGGCCCTGGACGGTGACCGGGCACAGGCCCGCCAATGGCTGTTGCCGGTGTGGGAGGCCGCGCTGAGCAGCGGCCAACGCAGCGACTGGCTGGCCCTGGTGCTGGCCCTGCGCGCCACCTTGCGCGGGGACGATCCGGCCTCGGCCGACACCCGCGCCTGGTTGGCCCGCATCGAGACGGCGCAGCAACGTCAGCCGGGCGAGCCCTTGCTGCAGTTTCTGGCGGGCATGGCCTGCCACCAACAGCAGCTCTGGGGCACGGCCCAGCACCAGATGCAGCAGGCCCTCAAGGGCGCCTTGCCGGTGGCCTTGCAGCGCCAGGCCTGGCAGGTGTTGGCCGAACTGGCCGAGCAGCGCCAGGACAGCGCCGCGGCCCTCCATGCCTGGCGCCAGGCGGCGCTGCTCGAACTCAATACCTGAGTGTATTTTTCCGTTAAATAAGAAATCCAAGGGCTACAATTCAATGGGTCTGCGCTGATCATGGGCCCGACAAGGCGCCGTCAGTGCGCCCAGGGAGCCCGCATGAAAAAACCCACCGACGCCTCCAGCCGCGTCGATCCAAATGGTCTGGCGCAAGCCGCCCAGGCCGGTTCCGCCCAACTGCAAAGCGCCGACGCGCGCAGTGTGCGGGCCGCAGGCCTCACGCGCGACGTGATGGCCTTCAGCCTCTTTGGCAACGACCCAGGTTACGGCGAAGGCGCGGTGCTCAATGCCCAGCGCATGGCCCAGGTCTACCCGGGCTGGGCCATGTGGCTCTACCACGACGACAGCGTGCCAGCGTCGGTGCTGACGCGCCTGCACGCCCTGGGGGTGCGCCTGCTGCACGCGCCGGCCCTGGGGATTGGCCACTGGCCTGGCACCTTCTGGCGCTTTGACGCCGTGACCCAGCCGGGGGTGCGCCGGGTGCAGTTCCGCGATGCCGACTCCCTGATCGGCCCGCGCGAGCAGGCCTTGGTGCAGGCCTGGCTGGCCAGTGGCCAGCCCTTTCACATCATGCGCGACTGGTACTCGCACACCGACCTGATCCTGGCGGGTCTTTGGGGCGCGTGGGCGCCCTATCTGGCGCATCTGCGCGAATGGGTCAACGACTACCTGGCGCAGCACCGCGTGCACCCCACGCATGGCGACCAGGCCTTTCTGGCCGACGTGATCTGGCCGCGCATTCGCGCGCATGCGCTGGTGCACGACAGCCTGCACCAGGGCCCCGGCATCACCGCGTTTGAGCCCCCCGATCACGCCCTGGACGGCCAGAACGCGCTGGGGGGCTACCGGGTCAAGCGCCTGGACATCTCGATCGAGCAGCCGCTGGACCTGCCCTATCGCCTGCGCGTGCTCGATGCGCAAGGCCGTGAGGTCTGCGACTATGCCCGCCAGCTGCGCCGCGGGCAAGACCACTTTCACCTGCCCTACGAGATCCATGACGAGATCGAAGCCAAGCGCTGGCAATTGCGGATCGAGCCAGGGTCCCCCGCGTCAAGCGACCACAAGGAGAACCCTTCATGACGCCAGAACTCGCAGTGCTCTTGGCCCGCTATAACCTGCGCATGAATGCGCAGTTGGGCAATGCCGCATCGACCTTGTCCAACGATGCCCTGATGCAGGATCGCCAAGCCTTTTTCGGGTCCATTTTCCTGACCCTACAACACCTGCTGGTGACCGACCTGATTTGGCTAAACCGCTTGAGTGCCCACCCCGGTGCCCAAGTGCTGCGCGAGGGCCTGGCCAGCCAGCCCCGGCCGACCTCGCTGCGCCAGGTGTTGACGACGGACGTCCCTGACTTGCAGGACCGACGTTCGGTGCTGGATGCCCTGATCCTTCGTTGGGTTCAAGGGCTGATCCAACAGGATCTGGACGATGTCCTTGCCTATCACAACATGGCGGGCGAACCGCATTGCAAACGATTGGGCGATTTGCTGGCCCATCTGTTTAACCATCAAACCCACCACCGGGGCCAGGCCAGCACCTTGCTGGTTCAGGCCGGCGTGGCGGTGGGGGTTACCGATCTGCTGTTGGAATTGCCTGAGCGCTGATGCCAGCCCTCAGCCGCGCCCCACATAGGGCATTTGCGTGGCCATGACGGTGGTGAACAGGATGTTGGCATTGAGCGGCAGGCGCACCATGCCCATGAAGGTGTCGACCACCGCCTGCATGTCCATGCGGGCCTCGGCCTTGATGCTGCCGTCGGCCTGGCGCGCGCCCTGGCCAATCGCCTGCGTCATGTCCGAGGCCACATTGCCAATGTCGATCTGCCCCACCGCGATGTTGAGCCCACGGCCGTCCAGATTGGCCTGGCGCGTCAAGCCGGTGATGGCGTGCTTGGTGGCGGTGTAGCCAATGGCGCCTGGGCGCGGCACATAGGCCGAGATCGAGCCGTTGTTGATGATGCGCCCGCCTTGCGGTGTCTGCGTCTGCATTAGCTTGAAGGCCTGCGACAGGCAGTAGAAGGCGCCGTGCAAGTTCACGTCGACAATGCGCCGCCAGTCCGCGCCGCTCACATCGCCAGGCAGGGCATAGGGCAGGAACATGCCGGCGTTGTTGAACAGCAGGTCCAGGCGACCAAACTCGGCCTGCACGCGGGCAAACAGGGCCTGGACCTGCGCCTCGTCGCCCACGTCGGTGGGCATGGGCACCGCGCGCCCGGGCAGGCCTTGCGCGGCCGCCACGGTTTGCGCCAGCGCGTCGGCGCGCCGGCCCACGAGGGCCACCGTCCAGCCCTCGCGAATGAGCGCCAGGCTGCAGGCCTGTCCAATGCCCGAGCTGGCGCCGGTCACCACCGCAAAAGAAGTCATGCTTGTCTCCAGAAAAAAACTCAGGCCAGCGCCGGGTCAAAGGCAATCTGTACCTTGATGGATTGTTGCTTGTCGGCCGCCAGCGCAAAGGCCGCCAGGGCCTCGGGCAGGGGGCGGATGGCGGTGATCACCGGGCGGCCGTCGATCAGGCCGTCGTTCAGAAAGCGCACCGCGGTGGCAAATTCGGCGTGGAAGCGGAAGGTGCCGCGCAGCTCGATCTCTTTGGCCACCAGGGTCGACAGCGGCAGCGACACATCGCCGCCATTGCCCACCGCCACCAGCACCCCGCCGGGGCGCAGCACGGGCAGGGCGGCCAGCAAGGCCGGGGCCGCCCCCGAGGCCTCGAAGACCACATCAAAGCGTCCCTTGTCGGCAGCAAAGGGCGCCAGCGCCTCGGGCTCGTCGCGCAGGTTGATGGTCTGGTCGGCCCCCATGTCGCGCGCGCACTGCAGCGCGCGGGGCGAGAGGTCGGCGGCCACAATGTGGCGCGCGCCAGCCCGCCGCAGGGCCCCGATCAGCAGCGAGCCGATCGGCCCGCAACCGGTCACCAGCACCTGCCGGCCCAGCACCGAGCCCGCGCGCGTGATGGCGTGCAGGCCGACCGACAGCGGCTCGGCCAGCGCGGCCAGCGACAGGCTCAGGTCGGCCCGCACCGGGTGGGCCTGGTAGGCCTCGATCACCAATTGCTCGCTGAAGGCGCCCTGGATGTGCGGCCAGGGCATGGCGCTGCCGTAAAAGCGCATGTTCAGACAGTGGTTTTGCTGGCCCGAGTGGCAGTACTCGCAATGCCCGCAAGGGCGCGAGGGCGAGATGGCCACGCGCTGACCGGGCACCAGGCCCTGCACCTGCGCGCCAACCGCTGCCACCGTGCCCGACACCTCGTGGCCCAGGGTGATGGGCGCGCGGATGCGCACCGACCCAAAGCCGCCGTGCTGGGCGTAGTGCAGGTCGGAGCCGCAGATGCCGCCATAGGCAACGCGGACCAGCACCTGGCTGGGGCCCAGAACGGGCTCGGCTTGATCTTCAAGGCGCAGATCCTGCGCACCGTGGCAGACAATGGCTTTCATGTCGGGGTCTCCTGTGCGCAATCATAGGATGTTTGCGCGCCTTCTGCCCACCAGCCTGTGCCGCGGTGCACGCACACCCCAGCGCCCGGCTCATGCCGGCCCCAGCAAGCCGCCCAGGGCCGCGGCACATTGCCCCTCGGTCGGCAGGGCCAGGTCCACCGCCAGCACATCCGGCTCGTCGGCGCCTGGTGGCTCGAGCGTGGCCAGCTGGCTGTCGAGAAGCGATGCCGGCATGTAGTGCCCCTGGCGGGCCTGCAGGCGCGCGCGCAGCAGCGCCTCGTCGCCGTGCAAAAACACAAACCGCACCCCACTGGCTTCAGTGCGAATGCGATCGCGGTAGGCCCGCTTGAGCGCCGAGCAGGCCAGCACCATCCCAGGGGCCGGGGCCTGGGCCAGGGTCTGGCCGATGCGCGCCAACCAGGGCCAGCGGTCCTCGTCGCGCAGGGGCGTGCCCTGGCGCATCTTGAGCACATTGGCCGAGGGGTGGAGATCGTCGCCGTCGACCATGTGCAGGCCCAGCGCGTCGGCCAGGGCCTGGGCCAGCGTGCTCTTGCCACAACCCGAGACCCCCATGACCACCCAGCGGTGCGGGGCGACAGGCGAGGGGCTTTCAGGCATGATGGACGGGGTTGACATGGGCCCGATTGTGCCCAAAGCCAACGCCTTGTTTGTTCCCCAGACGCCGACCATGAGTTCCGAACTGACCCACGCCATCTTGTTCACCGATACCGCCGGCCGCGCCCGTTTTCGCGATGAGGCCATCGCCCTGAGCGAGGGCAGCCCCCAGGCCCAGCTCTCGCCGCTGGCGGCCAGCGCCGGCTACCAGTGGCGCATGAGCCCGGTGGGCTTTCGCAGCGACTTTCATTGCACCACCACCCCGCAGTGGCTGGTGGTGCTCAGCGGCTGCATGGAGATCGGTCTGCAAGACGGCAGCACGCGCCGCTTTGGGCCGGGCCAGGCCTTCTACAGCAACGACACCCTGCCTGCCGGCCAGACCTTTGACCCGCAGGTGCATGGGCACTGGAGCCGTCAGGTGGGCGACGAACCATTGGTGACGCTGTTCGTGCGCACCTGAGGCCCGTGCGCATCGCCTGGGCGATGCGACAATCGGGGGATGCACCCCAAAGCCCTGCTGGATGCCTGCGCCGAACTGGTCGGCCTGTGCCTGCGCCTAGAACACCCCGCCGATGCGGTGGTCTCGCGATATTTTCGCGAGCACCGCCAGCTCGGACCGCGCGAACGCGCCACCCTGGCCGAGACCGCGTTTGCGGTGCTGCGCCGCAAACTTCGCTATGAGTGGTTGGCCCGCTCGGGCAGCGGCCCGCGCGAGCGGCGCCTGGCCATTCTGGGCTTTCATGGCCCGCGCGACTTTCTCAAAAGTGCCCTGAGCGAGCAGGAAAAGCGCTGGCTTGACGACACCGACGCGGTCGACCTGTCGCAGCTGCAGCCGCAGCACCGGCACAACCTGCCCGAATGGCTGATCGCGCCGCTGCAGGCTCAGCTGGGCGAGGAGCTGGCGGCCCTGTCCGACGCCTGGCAAGAGAGCGCGCCGCTGGACCTGCGGGTGAACCCGCTCAAGCAGCGCCGCGAGGCCTTGCTGCAGGCCCTGCAAGCCCAGGGCTTGTCGGCCCAGGCCACCCCCTATTCCCCCTGGGGCATCCGCTTGCAGGACAAGCCCCAGCTGCAGCGCCTGCCGGCATTTCTGGCGGGCGAGTTCGAGGTGCAGGACGAGGGCTCGCAGCTGCTGGCCCTGCTGCTGGACGCGCACCGCGGCGAGATGGTGGTGGATTTTTGCGCGGGCGCCGGCGGCAAGACCCTGGCCCTGGGCGCGGCCATGCGCAACACCGGTCGCCTGTATGCGTTTGATGTGTCGGCCCACCGGCTCGATGCCCTCAAGCCGCGCCTGGCGCGCAGCGGTCTGTCGAATGTGCACCCGGCCGCCATTGCGCACGAGCGCGACGATCGGGTGCGCCGCCTGGCCGGCAAGATCGATCGGGTGCTGGTCGATGCCCCGTGCTCGGGCCTGGGCACCCTGCGCCGCAACCCCGACCTGAAGTGGCGCCAGAAGCCCGCCGATGTGGCCGAGCTGGCGCTCAAGCAGTCGGCCATTCTGGCCAGCGCCGCACGCCTGCTCAAAAGCGGGGGGCGCCTGGTGTATGCCACCTGCAGCGTGCTGCCCGAGGAAAACGAGGCCATTGCCGAGGCCTTCTCGGCGGCCCACCCCGACCTGGTACCGCTGCCCGTGGCCACCGAGCTGACGCGGCTGAAGGTGGCGCATGCCGACGCCTTGTGCACCGCCGACGGCCGCTTTCTGCGCCTGTGGCCGCATCGGCACGCCACCGACGGCTTTTTTGCCGCCGCCTGGGAACGCCGCTGACAGGCCCCCGGCCGGCGCCGCTGTGGCCGCAGCTCGGGCAGGGCTTGGCGCTTTGGGGGTCAGGACTTAAAATCAAAGGGTTTGGCGCCGCCTGTGCGCCTTGAAAGTCGACATGTCCCTGATTGATTTCCCTGGTCTTGATGCCTTTTTGCAATGGGTGGGCCACGGCCTGCTGAACCTGGCCTGGTGGCAGGTGTTGCTGGTTACCCTGGCCCTGACCCATGTGACCATTGCCAGCGTCACCATTTACCTGCACCGACATTCGGCGCACCGCGCGCTCGACCTGCATCCGGTGGTGTCGCATTTCTTCCGCTTCTGGCTGTGGATGACCACGGGCATGGTCACGCGCGAATGGACGGCCATCCACCGCAAGCACCACGCCAAGTGCGAGCGCGAGGGCGACCCGCACAGCCCCGTGATCTTTGGCATCCGCAAGGTGTTCTGGCAAGGCGCCGAGCTGTATCGCCAGGAAGCCCGCAACCAGGAGACCCGGGAGCGCTACGGCCACAACACGCCCAACGATTGGACCGAGCGCCACCTGTACACCCGCCACTCGGCGCTTGGCGTGAGCATCATGCTGATCCTGGATGTGCTGCTGTTTGGCGCGCTGGGCCTGGCCGTGTGGGCGGTGCAGATGGTCTGGATTCCGCTGACGGCGGCCGGCATCATCAACGGCATTGGCCACTACTGGGGCTATCGCAACTTCGAGGCGGCTGACGCCAGCACCAACATCTCGCCCTGGGGCATCCTGATCGGTGGCGAAGAGCTGCACAACAACCACCACACCTATCCCACGGCGGCCAAGCTGTCGGTCAAGCCCTACGAGTTTGACATCGGCTGGGCTTACATCCGCACGCTGCAGGCGCTGGGTCTGGCCCATGTCAAGAAAACGCCGCCGCGCCTGGCCTACGGCCTGGCCCGTCCGGTGGCCGACGAGAAAACCCTGGAGGCCCTGATCGCCAATCGCTACGAGGTCATGGCCCATTACGCCCGTCAAATGCGCACGACGGTGGGCCAGGAGGCCGCCCGCCTCAAAGGCCAGGCTGGCGTGCTCAAGGCGGCCACACGCTGGTTGCATCGGGACGCTGACAAGGTGCCTGCCGAGGTCTTGCCCCAGTTGGCACAGGCCCGAGCGGCCAGTCCAGTCCTCGACAAAATGGTGCACATGCGCGAAGAGCTGCGCCAGATCTGGCTCAACACCTCGCACTCGCGAGAGCAGTTGGCGGCCGACCTGCAGGCTTGGTGCAAGCGTGCAGAAGACAGCGGCATTGCCGCTTTGCGTGATTTTTCATTGAAGCTGCGCTCGGTGAGCCCTCGGGCAGCCTGACCCGGCCCCAGGTCTGTTCAGCCGCTGGGGCCAGTCTTGACGAGGTCGAACTGGCGTCCCAACCACTCAATGTAGGACTGGCCCTGGTCCGAGATGAGCAGCAATTTGGTTCGCCTGTCGCGCTCGATGCCCTGGGTCGAGATCAGTTGTTTTTCGATGAGACGCTGCAATCGCTTGTGCAAGGTGGCTGGCGACCCCAGGTGATCGAGGTGGATGGCCTCGCGAACGGACATGGGATCGCCCTGGGACCAGCGCAGGGCAAGGGCTTCAAACAACGCCTTTTCATTGGCGTCCAGGTGTTGACCTCCGCTTTCGCCACTGGCGGCCGATACCAGCCGCAAGAAGCGCAGGTAGGCATTGTCGAACGGGGAGGTCGATTTCATTTTTCGGAATTATATGCACTCCATCTGTTGCATCAAGTCTGATCGTCGCCAATGCGTTGTGGCAACAGGTTTTTGATATGGCGCAATGACCACCTGAACAGCAGCAGCACACTCGCGGTGCCCGCCAAATCCCCCACCAGCATGGGCCAGATGTCGATGTACCAGTGATGGGCTTCTTTTCCGAAAAACCACCCGATCAAATGTTGCCCCAAGCAGCTGACCACGGCATACAGCAGGGCGAACTCCAGCAACTGACCAAGTTGCAAACCCTTGAGGTTGCGGTCAATCCTTCCCAGAACGTGCATGGCATGGAGGGCTGCCCAGGCACCGAATCCGGAAAGCAGCGCCGTGACCCACAGCATCCCGTCCGCGAAATGGCCTTGTTGTTGCAGGTCGATCAACAGGGTTGAAAAACAAATGCCCAATGCGCCCCAGACGCCTGCCACCAAGACAAGCAACACACGCAAGCCGGCCGGCAAGTAAATCCAGTTGACACCCGGCGCGTATTCTGTTTTTTGCAGAAAATAGTTTTGAAATTGATTGCCAAGAAAATAAATCGTGGCAGAAAGCAACAACAAAACCGCAGCCTCTCCCATGAAGCGAGCGCGCATTGAGCATCCTTTTTATAACTTTATATATTTTACATATCATAAGCGCTGTTCCGAAAAATGGAAATCATCGCAAATCCCAAATGCCTTGGGCGACGAGGCATGCTACATTCATGTATGTTCTTGCCCTGTAACCGTACACCTCTGTTCGGTCGGGCATAAAAAAACCGCTGCAAGGCAGCGGTTTTTTATTTGAGAAAACAGCCCGATTACTTGAGCTTGATTTCCTTGTACTCGACATGCTTGCGAGCCTTGGGGTCGAACTTCATGATCGACATCTTCTCGGGCATGGTTTTCTTGTTCTTGCTGGTCGTGTAGAAGTGACCGGTACCGGCCGTGGACTCCAGCTTGATTTTCTCGCGTCCGCCTTTGCTTGCCATGGTGTGTGCTCCTTAAACGGGGATCAGGCCTGGCCGCGCGCGCGCAGGTCGGCGAGCACGGAATCAATGCCATTCTTGTCGATCAGGCGCAGGGCAGCGCTGGAGACCCGCAGGCGCACCCAACGGTTTTCGCTCTCGACCCAGAAACGGCGGTATTGCAGGTTCGGCAGGAACCGGCGCTTGGTTTTGTTGTTGGCGTGGGAGACGTTGTTCCCAACCATCGGGCCTTTGCCCGTGACGTCACACTTGCGTGCCATGAGGACACCTCTGTTTTCAACGGCGGTCACTGTCGTGAGCGCCTCACCTCGCCAGAAAGGGTGGCGGTAACCCGGCAGGGCGGGCCGATCTGGCCTGCCCCCTTTTGATTGCCCGTGCCCAGCAGCATGCGCTGGATCGCCGCCCAGACTGGACAGCATTTCGGCAAAACCGGCATTCTAACACGACTGCCGGCCCCCGGTCCAGATCAGTGTTCTTCGAGAAAGCGCTGGGCGTCGAGCGCAGCCATGCAGCCCGTGCCCGCGCTGGTGATGGCCTGGCGGTACACATGGTCCTGCACGTCGCCGGCGGCAAACACGCCGGGCACGCTGGTCTGGGTGGCAAAGCCACGGTGGCCGCCGCGCGTGACCAGGTAGCCGTTTTCCATATCAAGCTGGCCTTCGAAGATGCCGGTGTTGGGCGAGTGGCCGATGGCCACAAAGCAGCCCTTGAGGCTGAGCTCTTCGGTCTCGTCGCCGTCGGCGCTGCGCAGGCGAATGCCGGTCACGCCGCTGGCGTCGCCCAGCACCTCATCGAGCACGCGGTGGGTTTTGAGCACGATGCGGCCCTCGGCCACCTTGGCCATCAGCTTGTCGACCATGATGGGCTCGGCACGGAAGCGGTCGCGCCGGTGCACCAGGTACACGCGCGAGGCGATATTGGACAGGTACAGGGCTTCCTCGACCGCGGTGTTGCCGCCGCCGATCACGCAGCACTCCTGGTCGCGGTAGAAAAAGCCGTCGCAGGTGGCGCAGGCGCTCACGCCGCGGCCCATGAAGGCCTGTTCCGAGGGCAGGCCCAGGTAGCGCGCCGAGGCGCCGGTGGCAATGATCAGGCTGTCGCAGGTGTAGGTGCCGCTGTCGCCCATCAGGGTGAAGGGGCGCTGCTGCAATTGCACGGTGTGGATGTGGTCAAACACGATCTCGGTGTTGAAGCGCTCGGCGTGTTCCTGGAAGCGCTGCATCAGGTCGGGGCCCTGAACGCCGTGCACATCGGCGGGCCAGTTGTCGACCTCGGTGGTCGTCATCAGCTGGCCGCCCTGGGCCATGCCGGTGATCAACAAAGGTTTCAGATTGGCGCGGGCGGCATAGACCGCGGCGGTGTAACCGGCAGGGCCGGAGCCAAGGATCAGGACCTTGGCGTGACGGGTGGAGGCACTCATGGATGGACTTCTGCTCAACAGATCGGCCCGGCGGGCCAAACCCCCATTGTAAGAAGCTGGCCGATGCACCGCTTGCGCACGCCGACGGAGGGCCCGATCGGGTAAGCTAATGCTTGCACCATGACCTACTCCCTGCACACCCTTTACCGCGATGCGCCCAGCCCCGACGAAGAGGCGGCGCCGGTCAGCGTCTGGCTGCGTTTTGCGCAGGAACTGGCCCTGCTTGTCGGCATTGTTCTGCTGACCCTGGGGGCCCTGGCCCTCTGGAGTTACCGGGCCAGCGATCCGGCCTGGTCCACCTCGGGCAGCACCCCCACCGTGCGCAACTGGCTGGGGGTGCCGGGGGCGTGGGTGGCCGACATTGCGTTTTTTACCCTGGGTTTTTCGGCCTGGTGGATCTGGCTGGCCAGCTTTTCGCGCTGGTGGCGGGCCTACCGCCGCTGGCTGGCAGGGCCTGACGCCGAGTTGCCGCCAGCGCCGTCCACCTGGCGATTCTGGGGTGGCCTGCTGCTGCTTTGCATGGCCAGCGCCAGCCTGGAGTGGACGCGCTTGCACCGCTTCGACGCCCTCCTGCCCGGCCAGTCTGGCGGCGTGATCGGCCAGTTGCTGGGCCTGCTGTCGGTGCGCCACATCGGGTACAACGGGGCCGCCCTTCTGAGCCTGGCGCTGCTGCTGCTGGGCCTGTCTGCCGCGTTTGGCTTTGGCTGGACGCAGGTGG
>JACCEA012552691.1_pt1 | contig 28263 bp, 35 predicted proteins | sample 7449851 | NCBI WGS metagenome assembly JACCEA01 (sample SAMN15323453, study PRJNA562643) | freshwater metagenome | isolation source: river surface water | place: USA:Blue River Watershed | collected 2017-08-18
AACATGGCACCCATCACCATGTGCGTGGTTGACTTTTTGATCATTCATGACCTCCTTGTTCACCTAACAATTGAATATCGACACCATCGCAAATGCAATGGATGGTCAACAAATGCACTTCTTGAATGCGTGCGGTGCGCTCATGCGGCACACAAATGTGCACATCGGTTTCACGCAAAGCTTGGTTCATCTTGCCGCCACCGCGTCCTGTCAGTGCCACCACCGTCATGTCGCGTTCGTGCGCAGCTTCAATGGCCAACAACACATTGGCAGAGTTTCCACTGGTGGTGATGGCCAACAACACATCGCCCGATTGCCCCAGCGCGCGCACCTGTTTGGCAAACACTTGGTCATAGCTGTAATCGTTGGCTATGGCCGTCAAAATAGAGCTGTCTGTGGTGAGCGCTATGGCGCCCAACTCGGGCCGCTCACGCTCAAAGCGGCCCACAAACTCGGCCGCGAAATGTTGCGCATCCGCCGCTGAGCCACCGTTGCCACAAGCTAGTACCTTGCCGCCACTGGTGACGCTGGCCAACACAGCTGATATAGCCGCGGCAATGGGTTTGGACAATACTTGCGCGGCTTGGTATTTCAAGTCGGCGCTGTCAATGAAATGTTGTTCGATGCGTTGTTCAAGCATAGTCCACATGATACCTTTGCAATACGTCGCTTGGCATCATGAAACCCCATCAAAAGCCCCCCTATACCAAGTCAGCTGTTCACCATCCAACGACACCACATCAAACCGGCAAGCCGGCATGCGCGGCAGCCTCAACAGAAAATGCCGCGCGGCAAACACAATGCGCTGCTGTTTGGCCCAAGTCACACTAGACGCTGCCCCACCGTGATCACCGCGTGTGCGATGACGCACCTCCACAAATACCACCGTGCCATGGACGTCGTGCATGATCAAATCAATCTCACCGCCTCCTCGGCCTGGGGTTCGATAATTGCGTTGTAATACTTTCAAGCCTTGATCTTGCAAGTGCAGCAATGCACGGTCCTCTGCGGCGTCCCCAGTTTGCTTGGTGGTTGGCTTGCGAGGTGCAAGGTCTTCGTTTTTGTTTATCGCATTTTTTGGCATCTGCCCTCCTTCATGAGCACTCTTTTTGAATCCGCCCTGAGCACCGCCCAAGCCGCTGCTGGCGCACAGCACTACCCCGCGGGTGCCCTGTATGTGGTTGCAACACCCATCGGTAATTTGGCCGACATCAGTCTGCGCGCGTTGCAGGTGTTGAATTTGTGCGATACCGTGGCCTGTGAAGACACCCGCCACTCACAAAGTTTGCTGCGCGCATACAAGATCGACAAACAACAACACCAATGGCTGGCCGTACATCAACACAACGAAGCCGAAGCGTCGCAAGAAGTGATTCGCCGTTTGCAAGCAGGCCAGCGTGTGGCCTATGTGAGCGATGCCGGCACGCCCGCAGTGAGCGACCCCGGTGCACGCTTGGTCTGGCAAGTGCAACAAGCGGGTTTGCGCGTGGTGCCCCTGCCCGGCGCGAGCAGCATCACCGCCTTGCTGAGCGCCTGCGGCACGCCTGCCCCCGACACACCAGGCTTTGTGTTTGTGGGCTTTTTACCAAGTAAAGCAGGTGAACGCACGCAAGCCGTTCAGCTGCTGGCCAACGAAGCGCGCACACAAGTTTTGCTGGAAGCACCGCACCGCATTGAGGCCTTGGCCAACGCATTGGCGGCATTGGGCGATCGCCCCATCACCCTTGGCAGAGAGCTCACCAAACAGTTTGAAGATGTGGTCACTCTGCCTGCCAATGCATTCACCGAATGGTTACAAGCCGATGCGCAACGCAAGCGCGGCGAGTTTGTTTTGGTGATTCACGCACGCGCAGAAACATCGAGCGCAACAGGTGACACGCCACGCATTTTGCAATTGCTGTTGGCAGAACTGCCGTTGAAAACAGCAGTCAAACTCGCCGCCGACATCACCGGCGAAGCACGTAACGATGTGTATGCAATGGCGTTGACTTTGAAAAAACAAAGCGACGCGCCAACACCAGATTAATCAGGCGTTTCTGATTTACCCCGACCAAATGGGTTGGGCAGCCACGACTCCACTTTGTCGGTCACCATTTGCAAGGTGGAAGGCGACAACATAGGCACCTTGAAGCCCTGCGCCACTTGTTGAATGCGTTTTTGTTCTGCCAATACCTTGCGCACATAGCCGCCGTCAGCGTCGGGTACGCTGGCACCCACATAGCAGCGCAAGCCCTGCTCGCTAGAACCATTGGACTTGATGCAATCTTTCAACACCTGCATGCCCACATGCAAATTGGTGATGGGATCGAACGCCGCCAACTCACCGCCGTGGTCTTTGTATTTGGCCACATGCACCTTGGTCATCACTTGCATCAAGCCCTGTGCACCAACAGAACTTTGGGCGAATGGATTGAAGTTAGATTCAATCGCCATCACGGCCAACACAAGCGTAGGGTCTAACTGATACTGCGACCCGGTGGCGTAAGTCTCTGCCACCAGAGCGCTGATGGGCTCTGGCGCCACTTTGTATTTGGTGCTCAGCCAAGTCGCCACCTTGGCTTGCTCACGGCTCAAATCATGCGGGTTGATGGCGGTGGCACGGTCTGCGGCGTCCACATCGGTCAACATCACATCGCTCTCGAGTTGGCGCTCTTCCAACCAGTCGCGCAAGCGCACCTCGGCCACCGCACGCAAATCTGCCCGCAAATTCAAGGTGATGATCACGCACAAAAGCGACAAACCCAACAGCGCGAAGCCGTTGCGAATGATGAGCGTGAAACCCTGCACCACATCCTGCGCAAACGCACGCAAGATTTGGTGGAGGAGGTGGAGGTGGTTCATGAGTTTTGTAATGCTACAATAGCGCTCTTGGCCCGGTAGCTCAGTTGGTAGAGCAGCGGATTGAAAAAACTGCTACTTTCGGTTTAATACAGCGTACATGGCAGTTGCAGCACGAAGCAAAAAAGGTGTGTTTTACTTTGTGCGATTTTTTCAGCCAAATCTCAAATTTTCCACTCAAACTAGACTTTATCTATCAAGTTGCTAGATTTGATAGCGTTTAACTGGGCGTTCAAAAGGGCGCTTCTAGGGTGCTGGAAAACAGACGTTTTTATAAGCCCTACAAGCGGCTTTTTGACTGACTAGCTACCCAGACCTCCCACCCACTTTTCACGCTGCATACAGGGCTGATTTGACCCGTTTGCACGTTAGCAACTTGCTAGATTGATGAGGGTTTGTGTGAAGTGCAACTTTGCTTCCTAACTCGGTATCATTAAAGACCGCCAAAGCACAATCAAACTAATCGGGTGCTATGAGTCAAATAGTCATTCATCGTGAAGTTCTAAATTGGGCTGCAGAAAAAGCAGGGGGATCCGTACGGACGTTTGCTGAAGCAGTTGCAAAAAGAGAGCGAGATCGTGAAAGCATCGTTGATGGAAAACTGACTATCCCTCAGATAGAAAAACTTGCAAAAAAAGCAAAGATCCCGTTTGGGTTTCTATTTTTGGATGAGCCTCCTAATATTAAGCGTCCAAGCATTCCAGACTTACGACGAGTTCAAAATGCAGACCCTCTCAGCGAAGACTTCTTTGAAACGTTTGAAGATGTAGTTGCAAAGCAAGAGTGGTTTATTGAGCATCTCCATGAAATAGGTTTACAAGAGCTCCCATTTGTAGGGAAGTTCAAGAACGTAGACAAGCGCAGTTGGATAAAGGTCGCGGAAGATATCAAAGCAGTATTAGGGATTGGCGACGAAGATCGGCGTAAATCTACAGACCCTGAGACATATTTTTCTAGGCTAAGTGCCAAGGCTGAGAGTGCTGGTGTTTTGGTTTTTAAAAATAGCATTGTCAAAAACCAAACAAGAAGATCGTTGTCTGAAAGAGAGTTTCGTGGATTTGCAATTTCGCATCCCTATGCACCTGTGATATTTGTCAATGGGCGTGATGCAGAGGTGGCCGCCGTCTTCACATTAATGCACGAGTTAGCGCATATCTGGATTGGAGCAGATGGCGTGTCTGATATTGCGCTACATCCAAACAATCCAACTGAAGTGTTTTGTAATAAGGTTGCTGCAGAGGTATTGGTTCCGAATCAAATATTCACAACGCAATGGAGAGGCCCTGACGATATTGATCGACTGGCTAAGTATTTCCGCGTGAGTAGATTAGTGATTGCTCGCAGAGCCTTAGACAATGACTTGATAGATCAATCTATTTACGATGATTATGCAAATCGTCCTAAAAGAGTAAGGGCTACAGGCAAACCATCTGCCTTAACAGTCATACCTATTCGTAACAGCAAACGATTTACAGAAGTTGTTGTCACAAGTGCTTTGAGTGGTAGCACGATGCTCCGTGATGCCGCAAGACTACTGAATGTCAAACCAGATACAGTAATGACGCTAGGGAAACGGTTGGTTAGCAATGACTAAAAAATACATCATTGACACCAACGTTTTCATACAGGGAAAGAACTTTCACTACAACTTTGACTTTTGCAAAGGATTTTGGGATTGGGTTGAACACTCACATGCTCAAGGTGTCGTGTTTAGCATCCAGAAAGTCAAAGATGAGTTGATGGTTGGCAACAAGGGAGACTTGGCAAGAATCTGGGCTCAGAATATGTCTGCCAGTTTTTTCCTTGAAGATGTCAAAGACGATAAGGTTATGGCGGCATATCGAGAAGTGATGACGTGGGCAGCAAAAGATCAACACTATCAAGCCGCCGCAATAGCGAAATTTTCAGACTCATCAAAAGCTGATGCATTTTTGCTTGCCTACGCCAAAGCATATGGTGTGGTAATCGTGACTCAAGAGTTTTCTGAGCCCAACAAGAAAAAAGAAATACCAATCCCTGATGCTGCAATAAAAATTGGTGGAATAAAGACCATCCCAATTTATGACTTGCTGAGAAAACACGCAAGTTCGACTTTTGTATTTAAGCCATAAGAAAAGCGTAGGCGTGTAAAGCTGGTTATTAAATTTCAACCCGCTTGATGACCCCCAACTTCTGTTCAAGGGTGTAGCCAACAGTTCCGTAACTGTCAAACTCAGACCCGCCCCTTGAATGCCCAGTAATGCTTTCCGCTACTCGCGTGGGAATGTCGTTACATGCCTTCATGCGATCAATGAAGGCGTGACGGAACATGTGACTGCGGAAATTCAAATCCCTGAGTGTTTTGTTAATGATGGCTGAACAGCTTGAATTGCCATTTTCGTGGGCGTAGTTGGGTACAAGCCATTCGCTGTTACGAGCTTGAGCGTAGGCATATAGCTTCTTCGCAGCAACTAGCGAAACTCCAACGAGGGGAACTGCACGAATGCTGGTTTTTGTTTTGCGGTCAGTGATTGAGTTCTTACGTACCCAGAGATGTGGAATGTCATGATCAAGTACGCAGTCAGTGAGACGTGCGAGTGAAGGTTCGCTGACACGCATCCCTGTGTTTAATTGAATCAAGGCAATCAAGCGATGTGGCGAATCGCTCTCAAGCAAACGATCCTTAACCTGTAAAAGTAGGTCGTGCGTAATGGGCGGGATCAGACGAACAAACTCACCCTCACCACGGATCTTGAGTGAACGGAATGGACTAAGGCGATCTATGTCCAAATGCTTGAACGCCATGTTGAGCATCGCATTCAATGTGTTGTTGTGTTTGCGAACGCTAGCAGGGCGTAACCCACGTGCTAGCTGATGGTCGCGGTACTGAGTGATGTGGTGGTGCTTGAGTTCGTGCAGCGGAATGTCGCCAAAAAGTTGATAGAAATAGTTGAAATAGAGCGTGGCGGTCTCGCGGAATTTGCGGCGATGTGCTGAGTCGCTCTCGTTCATATAAATCTCAAAGGCCGTTGTTATTGTTGGTTTGTTCGTTTGGTTTGAGTCTTTCAAATGCTTAGCGATGAGTTCAGAGATGAACGACTCGTCAAATTCAATGCCGCCAACAGATACCCGTTTGCGAATGCGTGTATCAACGAAGGTGTTGCGAGATGTTTGAATTTCGTAGGCCATAGTTCCTCAAAAGATGGCAACTGTTACAGGTGCTAGCGTTGGGTTACATGTGTCAAAAATTTTGACACTTGGATGCTCAATGGAATGAGCCTTGAAAGCAGTGACGGATTTCATGCCCAACTTGATGCATGGTGGGTTTAGTGCTTGTGACGATGGTGCATGTTGCTCCGCTCCAAAAGCTACAAGCAGCAACGCCATATCCAAAACCTCCTAACCCACGCTTTTGACTTTCACGCTCACATGTGCGCTGCACGTTATCAACTACCAACCAAGTCACGGTAGTTTGGTTTGTTAAATTTGCTTTGGTTGAAAACGTTGCTTCAGGGTTGCGCCAAGACTGAGCCGAACAAAAGATTGGTAGTAGAAAACAAGAAACGAATAGAAATTTGAAACTCATTTTTCGAGTCCTAAGCATTTCTTTATCGAGTCAAACTCAGTTGCAGTTTGAGCAATCCAGTCAACGACCTCGGGTTCAAGCCACCTTATGTAGTCACCCAACTCAACCGGTTCAGGAAAAATACCATTTCGAACAGCCGTATCAAGGCAAGCTTCATCAAAGCCTGTCATTTGCAGAACTTGTTCCTTCGTGATATGTTTGAACCATTTCGCCATGACTAGTACTCGCTAGGCAGCATTGCAACCCAACCATCACCAAACCAGCTGCAATAAAGCGTGATGCTTGGAAGGGGAAAATCTGTGTACTCAATCTCTTGACCTGCAATTGCGTTGTCATTCCCGTCGTCAATCACGGCAGATGCCTTGCCATCAATAACGGTTAGTTTGAGCACGGTGAACTCGTTCTCGCTTGGAATGATTGACATGATGTGCGACCAGTACAAATCAAACAGCCAAAAGCACTCAGCCTTTTCAGCTAGGTACTTGGCGCCATCAGTCAGATAGAAATTGGCGTACATGCGGTGGTAGCCATTTGTGCCCGTGAACTGAGCAAGCTCGGACATGAGCTGCTGGGCATTTAGTCTGGATTCGTTCATCTATTTCTCCTGCACGACTTTGAGCAGCCATGACTTCGCATCGTTTGCACAAGCCGTCAGCACGTAGCTAACGATTGCACCTTTGCGATTAACTTGTTCTGCTTGTTTGTAGTTATTCGTGAACACATGAAACTGGGTACCGTTGTGAAACACAACTGCGACACCAATCACCACGTCACAGTCACGTCCAACATCCAGCATGTAGTTGATTGCTGAACGCACAAGCCAATAAAACTCTTCCTTACGTTCAATTGGCTTGCGGTAGCGTTTGGCTACACGGCGAACGTGTGGGCTTGTGATGCACATCAAGTCATCAACGTAAGGTGCCATACCCACCTCGTACTTCAGGGCGTAGGCCCCGCTGCTATCAGGTTCCATGTTTAGCGTTGAAAGCCACCACGGATTTGCCCGGACAGAGCTTCAATCTGCGTGTCAAGCTCTCCGGCAAGCACAGCTTCATTAACCGTAGTCAATGCTGCGATGAGTGCTTCTGCGCTAGCTACTTCAATGGCTGTTTTGCCTTTAGCCAATTCAATAGTGCGGGCTCCGTACTTGATAGCCAAGCAGACTTTGCCGTTAGCGTCGCTGAACCACCAAGGTTTAATTTTCTTTGCGTGATTAACTTGCACACGTTCACCATCTGCATTCGTGACGAACTTGCTACGGGTGGGTGCGTATGTTTCGCCTTTGCTTTGTGCAGTCGCAAACTGAATCTGCTCAAGCACTTTCAGGCTGAGCTTTTGACGGCGATGGTGTACAGGTGATTGCTGTGACTTCTTAGCTGCTACGAGCTTGAGTGATGCGAGGGTTGCCATTGCTTTGTCCTTTCATGTTTAACAGGGCAAAGCAACTTTATTTTCAGAGCATTGAGATGGACAACCAAGCCCAATTAGAGTCCCATCAAGTTGGCGGGTTTCTGAATGAAATGCGTTTGATCGTTGATTCCCTATCTAGGAAATATTTGGACCGCTTCGCGAAGAGAATCAATCTGGCAATGCAGCCAATAAGCAAAATCCGTTACGAAAATCTCTAATAAGTTATATATGAGAAAAACGTAACGGTCTTGTTCTAAAAGGGGAATCAACTCCCGCTGTTTTTCATCTGAGCAAGACGGGATTTGTTTGATCGATATCGCTTTTGTCTCTCAGCAGGAGTCATCGCAATTTTTGACTTCATGCGGGGTGTAGGTTCAAGTGCTTTCAAGCTAAAAAGTTGAACCGTATTGACTTGTGCACTAGAGTCAAAGTAATCACACAATCCAAGTGCAACCTCTGTATCCAAGATAAAGCAATGAACAGGCTGCTTGTTCCCCTCAACTCGCAAAGCACTTCTCATTAAGATTTGATAAAACATGTAGCTCGCAAATGAACGTGAAATGAATGAGTCGATCTGAGCTTCTGCGATCCCTGCATCAGTACAGCGTTGTTTGAGAAATAAATTGAAAGTCCAACTTGGTTTTAGAGCGGTGCTAAGGCAAACGGCTGTGTGGGATGAGTAATTGTTCATCCCATGCACGTTGTGGGTCAACTTGATCTCGTTGCTTAGCTTTGCGCTTGCCTCATCGTTGTTGCGAACAACCAAGCATTGGGCGCCTTGAAGTTTTGACTCAACGTATCTGTAAAACTCGGGCAAGACACTTGGTTGTTGATTGCGTCTGTATTTGCTCCAGCTGAATTTGTTATCAGGCATATGGAACACTGGTGACTGAGTGTGAGGAGTGAACTTCACCTTAGTAACGTAGCTCAACCCGTTAGCTTTAAGCCACATGCTCATGAAAGTGGTCTCAAAAGCAGCAGCTGCGATGTGCACCTGTATCCAGCCCATCAACATGCTCGCATCAAGCTCACATGCTAAAGCGATCTCTCGTGTGTCACCCGTGCGAATCTTTTCCCAATCAGCCCAAGTCACCCAAAGGCGAGAGTTTGGATTGAGCAGACGACGCCATTGATAGCTCTCATCAAAAATACTACTGCTATCAAGCGTTGTGCGTTTAAGACTTGTCCAATCCCTCGGTTGAAATGAATTCGCGTTGTTGAGTGTGATTTCTCCCTGTGCGACCATACGATCCAGTTCAGGTTTCAGTTCGACATCAAACTTAGCCCATGCTGCGGGTTGTTCTTCAAGGGCGAAAACATTGTCAAGTTGAAGCGCAATTTTTGGGTCAATGCTTAGCTCTTCAAGGCTGTAGGGGTTAATTGCCTCGTCAATGATTAGGGAATAGTCGTTTTTAATGTCCCAGCTTATTAGGGTACGGCGAAAGGCTTCTTCAGTGATGATCAGCATAGGCTCACGATGGCCCATGGCTTGCAAAATTTCTGCGGTTACGTTTAGGCCAGTTCCCGTGTCAATTGCGCTATTGATCTTGCGGATATTAAGCTTTGGGTTGTCAACGCAGTACTGTTCTTGCAGTAGCTGGCTAGGAACAACGATTAATGTTGGAGTGTTGGACGCTGCTAATGTGTGCAGCATTGGGTAAATGCCAGTTCGTGTCTTGCCCTGTCCAGCACCACGTGCATCGACAGAGATGTGTAATTTTTTCATGTCTCACCTGTTGTTATTCAAATCGCTTTGGTTGACCACCAACCGTATTCACTGCTGAGCCGAATAAATGAATACGGGACTTGCAAATCCCGTATTCCGGTTGCGGTGAATAACATCAAGCAAGCAGCAAGATGTATGTGTATTTATGACAAAGCGAAGGATGAGGGGTCGCGAGGGAGGAGTTAATTGTTTGAAGAACACCTCACTCGCAACTTGCTAGATGAGTGCTAAGTTTTTTTGCCCACTTCATACACATTAGAGGCATAAGCATCCAATGCGTCCTTATGCTTAACAAGCACGTTGCGCCAGTTCTCCGCTGTGAACGCCTCTTCAATAATGTCCAAAACATTGATGAAGCTGGGAGGGGTCAACTCATGCTTGTTGGGACCAAATGCAGCTTCATTGGCCTTGTTAAACGCATCAACGTAGACCCATACGTTGTGGTTGCACAAGAGGTACTTGCTGACGGAGTCAAAATGAGAGTCAGAGAATTGACCGCCTTTGACGTTCAAATGCCCAAGTGTCAAACGGTTGCCAATAGGTGATTGGTTGTGTTTGAAAGGAATATTTGAACCAATGTAGCGATAGCTCTGATCGCACGGAACGTAGGAAATCTTCCAGTCCTTTTCGTCTGCCCCAAGTTCGGGTGTCAAGCAAACGTTCTCGTACTTCATTGCTTGTTGAAAAGGGCTGCTGCTATCAAAAGTTACCCAGATATCAGGATTAATAAAGCGCAGCTGCTTTTGGATAGCAGTAAGTGCGATTGCCCATTTAAGAGTTGACACACCCAGAACGTGCAAAGTATTGAGTCCAGGCTTGAATGCATCATCGTCTCGCATAGTGAGTACGGTGCGAAGTGTCTGCGCCAATCCGCCTTTTGAACCAGCACCACCCGCCAGCGCCCAACCTGAAAGTTGGTAATCTTTAACAGCATTCCACCAGAGATCAGTTGTGTCAGTATCAATGCCGTGTACTACATTGAGCCATTGAGTTTGATCTTGCTTATAGAACTGAATGTACTTAAGGTTGTCAACCGTCATGCGGATTAACTCATCAATCGAGCAGTTGGCAAATGGTGAATCTTTGCCTGCAGGCGTAGTAGCCCACAGAGGCATATCAAGAGTCATGGCAAAACCAGTAAACGCTTCTGATGTTGTAAGCACCCAGTTGCGAACGTGATCCGCTTGTTCCCAGACATTGATTGCTTCTTGGGATTTTTTTACATTTTTGAGCTCTTTGAAACCCTTCAATGTTCCTTTGCCGATTTGATAGCCACCGCTGTCGCCAATTACTTGCACTTTGGATTTGTCAGCGCGAGTGATAGCGTTGTTGGGCCATGCTCCGACCTTAAAGCCCCCAAGGGATTGAAGGACATATGGATGATTGAAAAGCTTGTTTTCATTCCAGAAATTCAAGTCTTCAAGGGTGACTCCTGCGGGGAAAGGGCGATCTTCCTTCAACGGTTCAATGGTTCCCTTAGTGAAGCCCTCGCTGGCAGCGGGAACAAAGGTTGCGTATTTAGGTTTGGGGTTAAACATTTTCAACTTCTCCATATGTGATTTCTTCAAATTGATTGGGGGTGTATTCCCAGCTGAAGTCAGCATCACTGACTTCATCCATCGACTGCTCCCAGAGTTGCTCTTTCGTCAGTTGCTTTTTCTTAGGCGTATATGAAGAAAATGCTGCGACTGAGCGTTTCTTATCTGCACGAATAAACGTAGGAATGGCGATACAAAGTTTTGCAGCACTGGTGCCATAAGTAATAAACAACGCACCATTAATAACTTTGAATCCCACTTCTGTAGTAATCGGCAAATGTCCAAGACTGCCGAGAACGGGCATCAAGTCCGCAGTCAGAAACTCGCCTTTAAAAAACACTTTTTCAGACTCGCCATCTGGGGAGTGCAAAATGCTGTACTGGCCTTTGAAGTCATGTCCCTCTGAAAAATAACGGAACTTGATGTGCGTACCCGTCATCATGACTTGCATGATTTGATTGGCTGAACGTGTAATATGCTTATCAATTGCTGCCATCCATGGGTCTGCATATTGCGACGACACTGCAGATGCAACAGTGGCGCTGACTTTGATGGCGGCTTGTTCAGCCTCCTCATAGCTCACTTTGGAAACAGGTTGAGAAACTGATTCCTGATCTGAATTCACACCATGAAAGGTCATATGAAAATTCTTGGTGTTATCCGCTTTATGGGTCAAGCGCAGACTGTGTGAGTACACATCGTCTGTGGACAAAGCGGGGATTTGTTCAGTTGAGTCTGGCTTGAAAAAATTAACTCCCAAACCCATGATTAACAGACGCTCAACAAATGCCATGCTAGGCGTGGACAAAACGATGTCATATTCTTTAGCTTCCAACACTTGTGTGTGCGGAATGACCGTTGTGACAACTGAACTAAGCAGATGCATTGAACTCAGAACAAAATCACCTGAATCTTGGCGGTAGATCAAGCGTGGACGAGCCAACAAAGCAGGTTCTTGTTCGGTCTTCTCGCGTACCACTTCGTACAGATCACGGGCAACAAGCTTCAATTTGGGTGGAAGCGACTGAGTGCGAATCGCTTCGCAAAGAAAGCGGATTGACTTCGGTGTTGCAGTGAAATCGGATCGGTAAGAGCCAAAAATGCCATCACTAACAATGCGATCATCATTGAAACTATTGATGTAGGTGATGCTCTTGCCGTTGTTTTTGACTAGGGCTACAGAGTAACCTTCATCAGTCTGATTCAATGGCGCATCAAATTTAGCTTTCCGTGCCATGAGTGATACGTTCATGAATGAAACAGCTTCTTCCAGAACCTTATCCTTCACTGTCTCATCTTTGATGGAGAGCATTTCAAATGCTGATTTAGACAGTATTGGCTTTACACGCTTATATGAAATGCCATGTCCTGACTCAGTTGATTCAGTGCGAGCAGCCTCTTCAGCGAGGCGCTTCTCAAACGCATCGATGTTGTTTTCGTCAACTTCTTCGTACTCGGCAGCATTTTTCAAATCTGACTTGTTATAAGTAGGCTTGATCAGCTTTACAAATCCACCTTGCTTCAAAATGAAATTCGCAAGCTTATTAACTGCATCCGTTGCATAAATCTCAGAGTTATTTGTGTACTCTTTATCAAGCATGTTTAGCGCCCGTGAGAGCTTGTTTTTGTCCTGATCGCTTAGGAGGTTTTCAAACAAGATCGTCAGTAATGGTGCATAGTTATGTGCATGAGTTTCTGTACGTGTACGGCTGTTTCCGCTGGCTGCAATAAGGCCTTCGTAAAAGCCCTCGATTGCTTTTGCGTCCTTAGTCCACAACAAAATCTTTGCAGTATTGCGGTAATCATCAAGACGAGTTTTGACGATCAAATTCAACGTTGATTTACATTGATTTTTGAGATCATCCAGTTCTGACCAGAGGCGGTTTTTTTCAGCCTCAATTGGTTTTTCAAAAATATTTGACATAGCTCTCTCCTCTTCCGATCTAGCAACTTGCTAGATAGAAACAAAAAGTTGACGAATGAGTGCAATGGCTTAAAACCATTTGCATTGCTGTTCGCATTGCCTGTCGGCACTACGAATTTTTGTGAAGACTTTGTTGTGGAAGACTGCGGTTTTGAGTCAAAATCGCGGTTGTGCAGTCGCTTCTTAACTGCGCCCATCTTTTGGTTGTTTAGGTTTTCAGAACCTCCTTTCTCTTTACATACGCTCTCGTACAGCGCATGTGAAAAATTAGAAGCTCAGTGAAGACGGTGGCTTAGGTATATGGAATTTCTCTAACTTCCTAAGCTTCCGTTCTCAATGCTCTTGTCAAGAGCTTGCACCTCCTTTCTGATGATTGCGATTGCACATTTCTGTGCTCCAAAACCTTTAGTAGAAATCGGGATTTCAGTGCTTTCTAGGTAGATCGTTTTTTGTCTGCAACCTAGAGCATTGGGTTGAGTTTGCTAGGATGGTTTTTCCCGCGCTATTCCAATTCCCGTTTGAGCCGCGCCTAAATTGAGTGGGGCTTGTAGATATTGCAAGCGATATGAGGGGTGAGTCTTAGGTAGATGCAAAAAGCTCATCTACCTAAGCGATAAAAACGCGGGGCGTACGCTCTCGCTGTGGCTGAAATAGCAGCTACACATTGCCGCATAAATGGCAATGCAATGTTTGGTAGATCTGTTTTTGTGGAGTAACTAAATGCCAGCTGATTTCTACTACAAGGGCTTGCCCATTGAGAATGAGTTTTTCCCATTCACGCCAGAGCAATCGGCTGAGCAAGCTCAGGGGTCTATGTATGAGGCGTGGTTTGATGCTCTGAAAGCATCACCGTGGTACAACGATATTTGTGAGACCCGTGTGTTCCCCTCTGATGCAGCAAAGGAGTGCTATGAAAACTTTGGCGACTTGCGCCCCTTTAGCTTCAAGAAGTGGTGGCTAGAGAAGGGCTACATGATCTTTGCAGAACGTGTCCGCTATGAGGAGATGCAAGATCGTGGCATCGTCAATGGCGCGACTAAAACGCTCAAATATAAAAAGGGTGAGAACGATCCCAACAAGTTGCTGATTGAAGTGCCACTCAATTTGGATCCACGAAAACTGCGAGAACAGTTTGAAGAAATCTTGCGTCAGCACTCTGCTTACTATGAGCACAAGAATCGTTTTGAAGAAAGCACAGCGCCAGTGCCATTAGATCGCGATAGCAAATTTGGATATGGCACCATCAAGTCATGGCTTCACGTCTATAAAGAGGTAGAGAAAGAACGTGCGCTACACAACGATGCAACACTTGTCGACATCTGCCGAAAACTTGGACTTCGCAAAAGTCTGTTTGCTGACTTTGGTGAAGGAACCGTTGTGGATGATCCACAAATTCGCCAACAAGCTGCTAATGCTATTTCTGAGTATTACCAGAAGGCGCGACGCTTGATGGCTCATGCAACGGAAATGCGTTTCCCATGCTTGGATGATCGTTCTGCATTGCTTGATATTCGTCCGCGCAATCGTAACTAATTGGACCTATTCCCTCAGCTGAGCATCGTGGATTTAGGCTGAGGCTAGATGGCTCTGGGCAAGGTTGTTGTTGAACTAGCAACATGCTAGATTGTTTCAATGCTGCCCAGTAGCCTCGGCAGCAGAAGAGAGAGTCTTGGTACCTTAGTGCTGGGGCTATAGACGCAAAATCACCAGACTGAATCTGTAAGTACTTCCCCAAAATTTTTCGCGGCTGAGATTTTTAAGGACGTAGTACCCATTCGTAAGCTAGTATTTGTCAACGAACTTTAGGTGCTTAGATGCTTGGTGCAATCATTGGTGACATAGTTGGTTCTGTTTATGAGAAGCGGAACTATTGTTCAAAGGACTTTATGCCCTTGTTTCATCAGACTGCACGATTTACAGATGACACCGTCTGTACGGTTGCAGTTGCGGATGCATTGCTTCACGGGAAGAAACCAGCTGAAGCACTACAGGAGTGGTGTCGCCGCTATGAAGACACTGGTGGTTGGGGGCAAAGATTTGCTTTGTGGATTGTTGACGAAGATCCCAAACCATATCAGAGCTGGGGCAATGGCGCAGCAATGCGAATTTCACCAATTGGAATGCTTGCTAAAACTGAAGACAACGCAATTCAATGGGCTGATTACTTTACCGTTGTGACACACGACCATGAAGATGCAATTGCTGCTGCTCGCGCTGTTTCACTGGCTATATTTTGGGCAAGGCAGCAAATAGCTGCAAATGAGATTGAAAATAGGCTGATAGAACGATTCGGCTACAACCTCAAGCAAACACCTGATGACATCCGCCCCACATACAAGCACACAGAGTCAAGTGCGGGATCAGTGCCACAGGCAATCGTTTGTGCGTTGCAATCCACAAGCTATGAGGATGCTCTGAGAAATGCGGTTTCAATCGGAGGCGATAGCGACACAATTGCAGCTATCGCTGGCAGCATTGCGGAAGCGTTGCATGGAATTCCAGAAGGTATCGCTGATACAGGGCGTTCGTATCTTGATAATCGGATGCTGGCTGTTGTTACTAATTTGTATTCAATTCTTCCGGTTGCATGACTTGAGTCACAGCAGTCATTTTTGGGAACGTGCAACATTCACAGCATAGGAAAAAGAGAGTGTCTAGGCCCACAAAATTTGGCGCAAAAACGAGTGTTAGAGTCTAAAATTACGCATGATCAAACTTGATCGCTATTAAAAAAATGTCATCTAAATCGTTAAAAGTTGCTTCTTTTTTTGCAGGGATAGGTGGCTTTGATCTGGGCTTTGAACGCGCAGGAATGGAAGTTGTATTTCAGTGCGAAATTAACAAATTCGGTCAAGGTGTTCTTAAGAAGCATTGGCCCGACGTGCCATTAGAGCCAGATATCAAGCAAGTTCAGGCTAAAAATATTCCCAAAGACGCAAGTCTTTGGTGTGGTGGTTTTCCTTGCCAAGATTTATCTTCAGCAAATCAAGGAAAACGCAAAGGTTTAGATGGTGAAAGGAGTGGGTTGTTTTATGAATTCGCGCGCCTCGTCAAAGAAAGGAAGCCTAGCTGGATCATTCTCGAAAATGTTCCAGGGCTCCTCAACAGTCATAACGGAGAAGATTTCAGATGCGTCCTTGAAGAGTTGGATGAACTCGGGTATGGCGTATCGTGGCGAGTTCTCGATGCGAAATACTTTGGAACACCCCAAAGACGTAGAAGAGTGTATGTTGTCGGAAGTTATAGAAGCCTCCGCTCCGCTCGAGTACTTTTTGAAGAAGGAGCAACTCGAGCTGTGGCTAAACAGGGCATGGGAGAAAGGATTTCCAGTGACGGAGGATCTCTCCGCAGCAATGGAAAGCCAGATCTCTACGCTATCCAACATGCAAGCATTGGCAGAAAAGCCAGCGCCGGCCCGCAAGCAAAAGGCTTCCGGAACGACGGCGAAACGTACACGCTCGACTCCCGCGGAAGTGCAGACGCTATATGTTCGGCGATTGATGCCTTCAGAGTGCGAGAGACTTCAGGGCTTTCCAAAGGACTGGACAGCAACCGATACCGAGCGATAGGTAACGCGGTAAATGTACAAGTTATCGAGTGGATTGGTCGACGTATTATGAAAGTCGAGAACGAGGAAAAAAATTAGGCAATGTTGATGTAGTTACGATCAAACATTGCTTCACATGCTGTACCTTGATTCGTGATTGCTTGAACGAAAAAGCTGTAGTTTGTAAAAAGTGTTTTTTCGTGATCTATCACGAGCGGTAGTGAATGAGGGGCGCAAGCTGGGCGAGGCTCAGAGTTGGCGCTTTGATCCTCTTTAATTGTTATCAATGCTAAAGACCAGTTAGCATTTTTTAGGTCTGGAAATTTTGTCGTAGTGGTCAGTCTTGGCATCAAATAGTCGTAAATCATTGACCCGATGCAAAATGCAATTCGACCACCAGTTAGCATTGCAGTATTGCCTTTAACGAGAAATTGCTCCTGCTGTCTTCTCCATGCATTGGTGACAAGCGGCGCTGTTTTGTGAACGGGATCTAGCAAATTTGCTGTCCCGTTTTCCCAATTGGCGATGTGTTTTGTTAAATCGCCTGTACTTGTTGTTTCTCCACCCCCTTGCATCTCAAGTACAACTGGACGATCTTGAGCTCCAACGGCTGTGTAATTAGGGTTATGTCGCCACATGATGTAGTCAGCTGAGTAGTCGCTAGTAGCTGTAATCGGTATTGCAACTTCCCTATCAACAAGCACATCTTCACGCGTAATGTCACTGCCGTATATTTCTCTCGCCACGCTATGGAGAGTTAATTTTTGATGTTCATTAAGTGGTATGGGGTTTGAGGCTGGTCCCTTCATGGTTGCACATAAGCGACTAGGGCAAACAATCCAAAGTTCGTTAGTTGCAACATCACGTATTGAACAGACAGGTTTATCGCCTCGCTTGGCCTTTTCGCAATGTGAGTTCTTAAATGGGCAAGGCAGCACAGGCTTATGTTCAGCAGCGCCAGATTTGTTGATCACAATTGGCGTTATCGGATGATTTCTGTCAGTGCGTACACCTAAATACTCGGCTACAACTACAGGCATGAAAAACTCCTAAATCAATAAGTTATCCTACCAAAGTAGCCTTTGTAAAATTAGAACTAAGGAATAATGGCAGAGAACTATGACATCAGATGAGCAAGATGTAGCTGCTGGCGGCGCCTCTAATAGAAGGCTTACGACAGAGGATGGACGTACTTATGTCGCTTCCTTAGCAATTAAGAAGTTCTTCAATGGGCATCAACTTTGGGGCTATTTGCAGTTAAAAATCAATGGCAAAACAAGAAATTTCTATGTCGGTAAGGTATCGGCGGAATCTAGGGCTGAATCACTCAAAATAGGGTGGTCTCTAGCAAAGAAAAAACAAATTATTGAAAAGCAAGGATGGCATTGGACGGGAGCTGCAGACAAGTAACAGCATCCAAAAACGTCAGAGCTTAACCATCAAGCCAGTCCATACTGTAGCGACTCAATGGATTGAACTCACCTAACGAGTTAGTACGAGTGTTGGTGTCGCAGTTTCATTGCACCAGATGAATGCATTCTGCTCATGCTTGATTGCCAATCTCATGCCCTCATCAAATGAGATGCCCAGAATCAAGACACTTGGCTCCATCCAATCTGTGTCTTTTCCTTGTCCATAGCAATTGATTGATTTCAACCTGAGTGATGCAATGTCACTCAAGAGATCAGCTTGCCGAGCTGCGTTATGAGGCGGCGTCAGCAAAACGCTATATGGGTTGTATGCAGTGATGAGGCAAGCTGTCTGAAAATTCTCAATTGCGAAAAGTCTTGCTAACGACTCAGAGTGTTTTCCTACATTGAGTGTAAAAGCAGGATTTCTCTCAACAACATAGTTCGTTGCCTTGTACGCATCAATCAGATCGGTTGCAATGAGTGAACTATTTGTCATCTTTTGCCTTCTCTGATTCGTCATCACTTTTTACAACACGCATAGACCCAATCCATACTGATCCATCTAGTTTTTGAAACGGAGGGTCAATGGCGACACAGAGATTGGACTTGATTGCAAGCAAAAGCTCTTCATCGGAGTCGCAGCGATTAACTTGCTTTTGACACTTGTTGCAGAAGCGAATCTTTTCACTTGCAGTTTCATCAAGCTCGTACCAGTCAGCATCACACTTGAATGCGAACTCGCAATTTCGAAATTGAAACAAATCTTTGAATTCAGACATGTTTTTCCCCTTCAGTGCACCTCATCAACAGCTCCTTCAATGAAGGCACTAGTTGATTCTGATTTAGTCTCAATGTCGTAACTAAGAGGCATGAGCCAAACGTCGGGGTGTCCAATTCTTGACTCAAATGGAATCACGTCAAGTTGAATACCACGCCTTGTTAAAACTAGCCATGATTCATCGTGCAGTGGTTTGATTGACCACTCTGGCAGACCAAATTCATCGACATCTAAATCACCCATAACTCTGACGACGCGACCTATGTTTGCCTCGCAGCCGATTTCATCGTTGATGATGAGTGCGAGATCTCCAGCTTTGCATCTAAGCCGCATGAATGAATCAGGCATTACTGACTCCCTTTCTCAACAGTTCTGCAAGTTTCAGCAAGTTATCGCGTGAACATGTGACTTGAAGTTGAGTTTGCTCTTCGCTCGGATTTTTTGCAGTAAACCATTGGCTAGTGATTTTTAGATTGAACACATCACTAGTGGTTCCAACCTCAGACACTTCGGCGGAATAGGCGAAGTCGTTGCTTTTAAAGAATGCTGTTTTCATATTGCTCTCCATCTGCATGATTGGTGAGCGTCTTACAAGATGCAGGGACTCTTGCATGACGCTTTAGCAGTTTTTATGAATCGCTCTGCAAGTTGCCCTTAAATCAGCGATCCCCACATTGATGAGAGTGAGGGACTCAATTGGTTACGTTAAAACTGACCACTACCGTAACGAGATGGGGTGTGACTGGGTGTGCAGTTAAATAAGTCGAGAGCTAAGATCTTTAAGCCATCAACTTCATCGACTGTTGGCAAACCCTTCTCACATTCGAGAAGGCGTTTCTTGAGAAGTGCACGGAAGTCACGTAAACCAGCTTCGGTTACTTGTTGACGATCAGTTTCTGAGAAAACTTTGTCTTCATACATCTTCATCATCATCGCGAATGCTTCCCAGACTTTTGCTTCTTCCAATTCATCACTCATCAATTCCCTCCTTCGTGTCAAGCCATTCATCAACTAGAAAACGAATGTAGTTGCCAAACTCTGCGTAGAAATTTGAGCTAGCATCAACGATAAATGAGTGCACTAAGTCTCTCAGGTGCCCATCACTTTCAAAGTTGTAATCAAGACACTCAAGCAAGTTCCACGATTTAAGAAAAAAATCAGTGAGTTCTTTTAAAGTCAGAGGTCGGGTTGATGTGCGTGAAGGATTAACTAGCGTATCTCCGTTGTACTCATCAACAACCCTATAGTAGATTCGATGTTTCCCACGCTTTGCATAAACACTCGTTACGTCACGTGTAGTAGATGCAATAGTTATCCGAGCAATTTCTACCTCACTAGAGTTCCGATCTGGGAGATATTCACCTCCCATAAAGTTCGGGTGCATTCGTCCAAGGTGCGACCTTTCTTCAGACGACAGGTTCGGGTCAGTCATTAATGAATTTGCGAGGGTCGTATTTCCAGACTGAATCGCTCTTTCGTAAATGGCTTTTCTTTCCGCGCCTTTAATGTCTGAAGACAGTTTGATGTTGCTGTCCATAGCCCAAAAGTAAGACTCTGGGCGGTATGCGAGGTCAATCGCACTCGTGTTTTGCTTTGGCATATGCCATCTCCTGTTTAGCCACTTTGACGTATGTCAGGTGTGGCAATCTGGAACAAATCCACCTAGCTATTCAAGTCAGCCAGACTTTGGAACTTAATTAATTCGATGCTTTTTTGATTGCGGCAACTGTTGCATTGAGCTCATGAGCCATCGGTTGATTTCTCTTTTCAAAGATGACAGCCAGTGATTCGTAGTACCAGATCGTGTCTTCTTTAGATGCACTGAAGCGATCAAAAACAGAGACACCGATCAAGTTCAAGTCACGGAGAATTGCACGAGCATTGTGCAGTTTGTCACTCCCTGAGACTAGAAGAACGTCAGTGCTTGCATCTTCGAGATGGCGTAAATAGCTTTGTTTCCGGTCATTCCAAGGGGCCTTTTTCCCTGATGAATCAGGCGTTCCATCTGTGCAACCTTCAACAATAGAAAGAACTGTTTCTCCAAATTCTTCAAGAATAATTTTTCTATAAATTTCTCCACCATCCTCAATGGCATCGTGGAGCAAAGCTGCGATTGCTTGGTCTTGTGAGGCCCCGTATTCCATTGCAATTGATGCAACAGCAAGAGGATGTGAAATGTATGGAATCAATGTGGATTTACGAACCTGCCCTCTGTGAGCATCCATTGCCACTTTGAGAGCTCTTGGGAGTAATGTTGTATCCATTTCATTGATCCTTTTTAATTGGAAGTTGCTTGAGTGCATGATCCATAAGTTTTTGAAGACCTGTTTGTTCGTAACTCTCACTTGGTGACCAGCCTATAGCGTCATAGTCATCCGCGTCAAGCTTTGTGTTGTCTAGCTCTGTTAGCAATAACTCAGCTTTTTGTTTGGCAATCTCTAAGGCTTCACGTGTAATTGGAACGCAGGTATTCAGTGCTTCTTCTATAAACATTGAACGAGCGTGGTACTCAAGCCGTTTTTTGGCATTAAAGACATGAACATCTGAAGTCTTGGTCGTATCTGCAAAATATGGCTTAAGCTGGTCTCTTGTTACTTCGATTTCTTTGCTGAAGTATGAAGCTGAAATGCCAACAGCTTTTATGAAGCATTGAAGTGGTTCAAAATCAATGCGTCGCACTGTGTAAAGCGTTTCGATGTATCCACTCAAATTAGGACGACGTCTAATCGAAGAAATGATTACGAGCTGCTCCTTTCTCTGAGCAATTCCAGTGGTGTGAGCTAAGTCACCAACGACGAATACCATTTTCTTTCTCCTGTTTAGCCACTTTGACGCGATGTCAGGGGTGGCAATCTGGTGCAAATCCCCCTAGCTATTAATGTCAGCCAGACAATAAAAAAGCCCACTACAAGAGCGAGCTGACTTCGGATGTTTGCTCATTTGAGCCTCATCTGCCTATTCGGCGAACCACCTTGCACGACTGCAGGTTGGCACTGGTGTCAGCCAGTTCTTGATGCGTTGTTTGAACTATAACCCATATCAAAATGAGTTGTCAATAAGGGCAAAAGTTGAAATTAAAGATGTCAATCTAGCAACTTGATAGATAGTTGTAGCAGATGTGCCAAGAACATCTAATGGCTAGTGCTGAGCATGTTTTGCATAAAACATGCTCAGTGCCGCTAAGTCGTTGAAATCATTGAGATCAATTTAGGGGAAAAAAGAGGTAGGAATTTTGCCCATACGAAAACATACTAAATGCACTTTTTCCACAACAGTGAAGGATGTGCAAATGACCAAGCAAGCCAAAACATTAAACGAGCGCGAACTACAACGTTTGCTGGATTTTGTAAAAACCACAAAGAGTGCTGCCCGCAACAGGGCAATCGTGCTGCTTACACATTTGGCAGGAATGCGAATTGGCGAGGTCGCTGCTGTTCGCGTTTGCGATGTGCTCGCGAGCAATGGCACAGTTCGCGAAGAAATTAATTTGAGTGCAGCCCAAACAAAAGGCAACAAAAGCCGCAGCGTATTGCTGAACGAGCGGATGCAAACGGAGCTTGCTGCATACATTCGCACCGTCCGTGTACGCGACCCAAAGCAAGCATTGTTTGCTACGCAGCGCAATGCAGGATTCACTGCCAACTCCTTAACGCAGGTGGTTAACGGCATTTACAAAAAGGCGGGATTTGATGGATGCTCCAGCCACAGTGGACGCCGTGGGTTCTTGACTAACTTGTCAGAGAAGGGCGTTAGTGTGCGTGTGATGATGGCACTTGCTGGGCACAAGAACATGAGCACCACACAGCGTTACATCGACTTGCGCCCAGGAGTGTTACGTAACGCAGTTGAGTTGATCTAAGGGCTCAGTTAGAACGTTAATAGTCTAGGTAGCAAAATATTTACATGCTGCCTAAGGGGAAGATGCCGACGCGGTACGATGCTGTAAAACTCTCGATGGAGGCTTTATGGCAACACGTATCGGTCTTAACTGGGAAGGTATCCCCCACACTCGCGCCACAGCAAACATCGTTGAATTGCGTAAGGTTAAAGGTGCTCACGTTATACGTATTGATAAAGGCTCTTTTCGAAGTGCCAGCATCAGTGGCTACTTTGAGTTGGCATCCCCTGATGCAACCATCAAGACAGACATTAATGGAACGAGAACCATTGAAGTCAAGCTGGGCTGGTTTGGTGTGAGACCACAAAAAGGGTCTTGGGCGCACGTGATAATCTTGGAAGGTCATCAGTTCTTAAATGACTTCTCTGGTACGGTTTTTCACAATATTTCAGGCCAACGCCGCAATGGCTAATCTATCAACTTGCTAGTTTGTAATACATAGGAAAGCACATGACCACATTTGCAAATCAGCTCAAAGGCGAAATCGCACGGATCGCCAAAAAAGAAATTCGTGCCGAGACGGCGCAGCTCAAACAAGCATCAGCAAAATACAGAAGTGAGATCGCAGCATTAAAACGCCAAATCGCAACGCTTGAAGCTGCTGTTAAACGTCTGAGCAAGTCACAGCCCAAAGTTACAAAGCCTGTAGAGGAGCCCAGTGAGAATTCGCGATTCCGAGCAGATGGCTTTGGAACTCTACGTAAGAAGCTGGGACTGTCAGCCGCTCAAATGGGTAAGTTGGTTGGTGTGTCGGCGTTGTCCATTTATCACTGGGAGCAAGGCAAATCGCGTCCTAGAGCTAGCCACTTGCCAGCTATTGCAGCTGTACGCAAGCTGGGTAAGAAAGAGGCTTTGGCTAGGCTTTAAGAATGATCAATACGTTATCTCTGTTTGAGGCAACTATGGTTGTTGGGTATTCAGGCTCTTGGCACACCAGGCGTTGCTGATTGATTCACATTGTGAATTGGGGTTAATCAATTGCGCTACAAATCGATCAAATAGCTATGTGAAGTAATGAACTTTCAAACGGCGTAATGCATTTGATTGTTTCGCATCTGTTTGACCTCATCTCAAACTTGTTCATATGCCGTTTATAGAGTCGATGGTAAAAATTTCTCAATATGAATCTAAGAAAATTTATTGGTGATAGTGCTGATGTAACTGGAATTCTGCAATTTTCATACTGACCTAACGTTAGATGTGAGTGAGGATGAAATGTGGGCTTGTAGTTTCGTGGATCAAAGTCAAAACGAACTGGGAAACGAACTATTTGATCTAGCAAAATATCGCCATAAATTTCATCACTAGCATATAGCTCAGGTGCTTCATCTGCCGTTGGCAGTTTCGGGGATGGGAAGTAAGCAAGTCTATGTTTAATTAGCTGATCATCTTGCCCAAAATCGTACTGAAACAACATAAGTCCACCATCAGGGAATTTCATATGAAATTGAGCGTTCTCATCAAGCTCATCGTAAACTTTTTTGTAAGCGATGTTCTTCAGAGCAATTGCCGTACTTTTTAAGTCGCCAATACTTCTCCCACTCTTTGAGTTTTTCGTGACTGGGAAGTGCTGTACGAATGAGACACCTGTTTCAATCGCGCGATTAAAGACCTCTTCAAGTTGATTGTTCACATCTCTGTAAATCATCTCTTGATACTCGCTTGACCAGCTTGTTGAAGCTCGGCTATCAATTTCTGGGCGTCTAACTCTCCCGCCTTAACAGCTCTAAATAAATCATCTTTCTGGCGAAGTAATTTTCTTTCTCTCGCAAGCATTTTTTGTGGAGGCTCCACATTGATCAGGCGAAGCTGTTTTTTCTCGTCTTGCGTCGGAAATTTGAATTTCAAACAATAGTCTTGATTTCGCAATAAATCCCACTCAGCCTTGAGGGCGTCCATTTTGGGGCCAATACCAAGAACTCTCACCCATCCTTTAGAGCGAGTGATCGCTGTAAACAACCTATTGCGTATTACAGCAAGCTGAGCTTTAGTAAAGCCCGAGTAGCATTCATGAGCGTTTATGACGTAAATCATTCCTGCCTCATTTCCCTTTGCCCGGAAAATTCCAGTAAAGGTTACAGCACCAGCCTTGCTAAAAATGTCACGAGATGTACTAACTCCTGCAATCTCACTATTCACTCCGGCACTAAACAAAAGCCGACGTGCTGGCCCTACAGCTTCTTGAGTGTTGAGTGGATTGGGGTTTATGACGACAATATCCTCTGGCCTAAGTTCTTCTTCTGTAATATTTTTTTGTATATTTTGAGCAACCCATTCCGCTTGTGAGATGGCGTCAGGGAATGTCAAAAATTGCAATAAGTCCTCGGGTGAGGAATGCTCTTCTAAAAACAGAGGCGATGATTCAGCCGTCCTAGCAAGCGTTACATCTTGACCGCCTTCTAAGCGACCATCTGTTACAGAGTAGCCCACGTCAGTCCATAGCGTATCTTGATCAAAAAACTGAACTAGTCCCTCTTCTCTGTATATTCCAAAACCCAGTGCGTGTGCTGTAGCAAGTACGGGTCTCGAGTTTCTGTAGCACTTTTCCAAGGTTATGTCTTGTCTAGGTATCGCTGCTTCAGATGCATCAAACTGCACAACTGGAGCTCCAGTTTTGTCCTTTCCAAATAGCTCTTCAGGTGGCAAAACGGCATTGCCTGTGAGGGACTGCAATTCGTCGTATGCATAAACGAGTCGTTTAGGTGCAGCAAGAAAACGATGGCACAGTCTTAAAAACTCTGGAGGAAAATCCTGCGCCTCATCAATCAGAATTAAATCGTAGATCTGATTTATTGAACCTTCATAGCTAAGTGCTTCTGCGCAAACTCCTGGAAAAGCACGTTCCCCAGAGCCGTACTTGAATTTGGCTGCCCCAAAATCCATGAATGTAAGGCCATGTTCTTTGCAGAATTTATGATAAATGCCATCCTGCTGCTTATCGCCGGGAGCGCCCCATGCGTTGATGATATCGATTCGCTCCCAATCTGGCTCCATACTTGTTTGTTCTAGTGTGAAGCTATTAATTAATCTCTTGAATTGCTCTTTTAGAGATCGTGTGTTGAAGGTAACAGCAATCTTCCACTCGGGATTTTGTGAGTGCAGATAAGCTACCTTCAATGCAAGAATAATCGTCTTGCCAGATCCAGCAAGACCACGAATTCTTTGTACACCTTCAACAGTCTCGATTACTGCCCTAGACTGATGCTGATCTAAGTTAGCAATAGAGTCTTCAACTTTCTTTAATCTTGCGCCTCTTGAGTTAGCAATTTTGGTATCGCGCTTTAATTTGCTAGATCTAATTGTTGTGACAACCTGTATCGCAGCCAACAGGTGAGAGTAAAGCTCGTCATCTTCTAGGCCCTTGCATTGTTCCACTTCAGCTAATAGATTTCCACGATTGGTACACAGATGTGGATGCGCTGAAGCGGGCAATACCTTTTTGGCAGGCGCGAAAGTAACTGTATTAATTTCAAATTTAAGGTTTCTGCCATTTTTCAATGCCGGGTACGGTTTTAATTTCACCTCCAGCATTGATGCAATTTCGTCCAGCCTATTCTGGAAATCATCTAATTCAGTGCTTTCAACTAGATCAAAAGCAACTAATCCGTATTGTTTTGAGATTAGAAGTGCATCAAACTTAACAGGACCCAATGGAGAGCCAATCACTGGATATCCAATATATAAATATCCATCTGCATGAAAGGCATCTCCAGAAAGAATCTCCGCAAGCGCCTTTGCGGCTTCGGGTTTGTCTTTGTTGGATCCCCAAACTATGTTGAGCATTTTTTTCTTTCACTATGCAGGATCTTTAATTCTTTAATTTGTATCACAACTTTTGGTATCTGTAACATTTTTTTCCATTATTGCAGTCGATGTATTGGTTTGTTCGTCGCGCCAAGTTAGTACTTTGCAGTTTAAGACTTGACTCAAATTTAACTTTCTAACGCAATCAAGCCAGTTGCTCAGCAGCCATGGTCGCAGTCAACTTGGAGTAATGCTTCTCCAACATTCCAACAGAAGTGCCCATCTGACGGGCTACGGTATGGATTTCAGTGCCAGCCAGCAACTCCATCGTGGCATATGTGTGACGCAAGGAGTACATGGTGCGTTGCTGCCCACTGCTCATGTCCTTGCTCAAATCCGCAGCAGCAAGCAAACGCCTGAACGTGCCCTCAAACCCAAACGGCTGAGTGCCATCGTCATAGGTAAACACGAACTGAGGCAGCTTGGCAGCAATCGCATCTTCAAGTGACATTGCCACGGACTTTTGCCGCATTGCCAAACGCTGAAACGCAGCCGCAGCACGATGCTTGGCAATGAGCCAACGCCCGCCTGTTTTGCCACTCACCCAAATACGCAAGTAACGAACCTCGTTGACGGTGTGCCACTCAATGTGTTGCCAGCGCATGTTTAAGCTCTCTTTGCCGCAACGCATCCCAGTCGCTAACAGCACTTCCACATAGTCGCGCATGACTTCTTTGATTTGGCGACCTGTGTGCCTGTGCCCACCAGCAGCAACCCACTTAGGCATGAACTCCAGCAGCTGATTCACTTCCTCAACAGTAAATCCGGGTCGTGCCTTTGTCTTCTCGCCACGACGGCTGAGCGTTGGGATGTTTTGATACTTGTTCAGCCACCCCTGCTCAATTGCAGTTTCAATCACTCGGTTGTATGCGGATGCATGTGTCATCAAGGTACTGGCCTTGGGCATACGTCCAATCTTTTCATTTCGCCAGATCTCAAACTCACGAACGAGCTTGCTGTCCAAGCTGGTGATGTTGTACTTGCCAAAGAAGGGCAGCAGGTAACGTCGTATGACCCGTTTGTAGTCATCGTTGGTAGATGGCTTGAGCCCTTGCTCAATTTCACGATCCAGCTGTTTCAGGCACTCATCAGCCACGGCAGCAAAGCGCTTGGTACGGATTGGCAAGCCCATCTCTTCTTTGAAACGAGCACGGTCATACATATCCGCTGCTTCACGCTTTGCATAAGCAAGTTCTTTTCGCTTGGTAGAGAACCTGTGCCAGCGGCTGTCATAGAGTTTGAAGCGCACTTGCCACACCTTGCTACGGTCTCTGCGGTACAGAACCACGGCACCGTCACGCATGTGGTGCAGCTCGCCCTCTGACTTAGCCTCACCCCTCAGTTGGAGGCCATCTAGCAACTTGGGAGATGTGGGCGTGGCGTTGAAACGCTCAAGCTGGGCAAGGCTTGGGTAGGCGAGTTGGGTGCTTTTCACGGTTTGCTGCTGAAAAAAAGCACATTAATTTCAGCCCTAAATCGTGGGCAAACGGTGGGCTATTTCTTGTGGCATCCGTGCTACGGTGCATCTAGCGTAGGTACAGGGAGCACGATTTTGCAAGGTGAAGACGTACTTTTGTGCATTTTCAGAGCAGCCCACCCTCTACAGTCTGCTACAATCATTCTCTCGGCCCGGTAGCTCAGTTGGTAGAGCAGCGGATTGAAAATCCGCGTGTCGGCAGTTCGATTCTGCCCCAGGCCACCAATTTAAAAGCCCAACTGTTCGCAGTTGGGCTTTTTCTTTGCTTAATCGCAGAACAAAATCGAAAAATGCATTCTTTTTAATTCTTTTGCATTCATCCGCTTGGCCAAGTGTCCCCCGTCAT
>JACCEA011295164.1_pt1 | contig 28172 bp, 29 predicted proteins | sample 7449851 | NCBI WGS metagenome assembly JACCEA01 (sample SAMN15323453, study PRJNA562643) | freshwater metagenome | isolation source: river surface water | place: USA:Blue River Watershed | collected 2017-08-18
AGTGTGATAGTTTACCAACAAAGAAATTTAATAAGCCATATGAATAGGTGTAACATCTTGTATTAATAGTTAATATAGGGTAAGGTCTAAGATTTGATTTGGTGAATTTGAGGCACAAAAAAGATGATGGGTATAAATTTTTATACCCCTCGATGTAGATTTTATACAACAATTTGATGTTTGGAGAACTAATAATTCAAGCAAGTTTATATTCTTGTTAATTGTATCTGTTATACAACTCTTCAGCGTAGGTAAGCGTTAGTAGTAGGTTTTTTTCCATGAACAGAGTAGATTTGGCTCAAGCTCATATTGTCCAAAGCTTTCATTTTCAACAGTATAATTAATTCCATTGTGATTGACTTGCTCGCCAACGACAAGGCCATGTTTTGCGATAGGGTGGTTTGATTTAATTTTCATAATAAAGACACTCCAATAAAAATGCACTCAGTAGAGAGTGCGACGGTGTAAATATTATTAATGATGATCTGTGTTATACTAGCTCATGATTAATAAGACTTTTGGTTGAATTTTGTAAAAATGGCATGAAATTGACATAAATAAAATGTTGCGTTTAAATAGTTGAATTGTATCAGGTATATATCTTGATTTAATCCGAATCTCACAGCTTCCGCCACACTATAATCAATCTCATCACAACTTAATAATAATTCTCTCAAATAAAACTCTTCCTTATGTTAGTCAACCAAAAATATATTGTTACTGACGTATAGTGTTAAAATTACATAATTATTGTAACTGTAGTTTTAATTTCAAAATGCGGGGCTTGTATTATATTGCATTTACGGTTAACCGTATATAGGTTGGGTTATCGCTAATCATTTTGCACATAAATTAGTAAAGTATTTGTCTTATTCTATCATTTATTCATAGAAATCATATTCGTATAAATTGGTTTAAAAGGTATTTTTAGCAAAATGGATTTATTTAGTGATTTATTTTATTCACCAACAGAGACTGTTGAGTTTTGGATTTTTAAGCTTATAATGGTTACGGTGTTATTTGTGTGTATTATATTTTTTATCCTGATCAAGATAAGAAATAGTAGACGCAAATTAATTGAACAAGAATTTCAGGATACATTTGCAACGAATCAGCTTAAACACCATATAAAGAATAACGCTAGTAAGTCATTCTTTATTGATCAGCATGAAACTTAGCACAATGCATGTAATTGTATGCTCTCTATTTTTAGACTATGACTAATTTTGCGATTCTCATGATCAGGTCGTAATCTTCTAGCGTATGCTTTTGTCTCTTTAGTTTCTAAATATTTGTATTTAGAGTAATTGAAAGTAGCTTATTAAATTGACAAAGTGTTATTGTTGTGTTTAAATGATGGAGTGATATCGTTGTTATATAACGCATTGATATAACCCAGGTTGATATATTTAAATATAATTTTCTTTGGGGTTTGAGATATGAATTTTATTTGGTCTCTCGCTGTCATAGTTTGGGGGATATTGGTTTTTAATCTTTTTGTATATGTTTATGATGGAAAAGCTTTAGCCGCTGAAATAGAATCTCACCTTCGAGCTAATTCTTATGGTGAAAGCCATGATAACTTTGAAATTGTAAGAAAAAAAGATGACAGCTATTCAACGATTACGTATAAGAATTTATCTCGAGACACCTGTAATGGTGCTATTAATGCATTAAATGATGATTTAAAAGATCATGTTATAGATAATTGTGATAATTCTTGGCTTAATGGAAGCTCTTTTACCATTGTTTTTCAATGATGCTTTATATTAAAGCCAAAGTTATAATATTTTTGTTTTAATTAATATTTATATGATTTGCTTGAAAGCAAGAATACCTACATTTTTTTAACTACTGCACGTAATTAAATTAATGGTGTCTTGATATATTTCTTTGTAACAATGCTTGCTGCAGCAATAAAATACAATTATCTGGACTTATTAATGTTGCAGAATATCCCAAATAAGTTAAATTCGGTTCTTTGTAATCTCCAGAAATAAATCTTGCTCCAAACAACATTTCCAATACTTCATCCTGAATAGGGTCTGTAATTCGAGACGACGAAAGTAATTTTAAGTAGTTAAAAATTTGAGTTTTATCCATAGCTGTCTCCTGTCAACAACTTTATGATTTTATGTTTTATCTATAGTTAAATTCACATATGTTATATCTTATACTAAATAGAAATTTTATAATCAGAATTGGAAAGTTTGTTAAATTAGTTTGTACTTGTGTTGATTATTATACTCCTAATTAAAGATACCTTCAATATTTAAATATCTTATATTCTGTAATTCTCAGATAGTTATAATTTTATCTTGGATATTTAGTTTATTTTTTTTAACAATTGTAACTCATTAAATAAAGGCAATCGTGGCTTTATCATTATGCTATAATTGAATTAGTCTAATAATTCGGAGCGGTTATGAAGTTATTTATTATACACGTTGGTTATTATGATTATGAAGTTGGCATGTATGAATTACATTCTCAATTTTTAGTTCCTGCCGTATCTGCAGCCGATGCTAAGGCGTTGGTTTTAGCAAAAGAAGTATTCCTGCGTAAGAAAATGCATATAGATGGTATTCAAGAAATAAATCAAGTAGAAGGATATTCGATTAGCTTACATTTTGATGAAAATCAACTTGAAAATAAAATCTATAGTTATAATGAAATAAAACAGTTATAAGTTTGTGAAAAATCGAGAGATTGCTAATTATGTGACGTCTTTGTTATTCATGCTGTATTTAAATAAAAACTAGTATTTAGCAGCTATGGGGTTAATATTATTCAGTAAGAATTGTATAAATGCAGTGTGCCTATATATATCTGGATGGATATCTAAAATATTTTTAAACAGTATTTATTTTAAGTTATATTATGCGTGTTATTTAATAGTGTGCGCTAATATTTCAACGTTATTTTATTAGTTACTATGCGTTTTATTATTATAGTTTATTTTTTGGTGGGTTGTACTGGTTTCGAACCAGTGACCTTCACGATGTCGACGTGACGCTCTACCACTGAGCTAACAACCCGTTGCTATTTTGTTGAAGATGCATTGAGCTTGTTTTGTATATCATTTGCAGCATGTGTTATATTAGCAATTACATCACTGGAGTTTTTACTGTTGGTGATGTTATTTACGTGGCTAACTCCTTCTTGAATGTCTGCAACTGAGACATTTTTATCTCCACAAGAGCTAATGAGTATAGACATTATAACTAACATTAAGGATGATAAAATTTTCACTCTAGATCACTTTCATCAAGTGATTTAATTTTAAGCAATTTAATCATAGCTGTGAACCAAAATAAATTGGTAAAAATACTTGCTGCTAGCAATAGAAAATATAAATTAGAAGTGTTACTAAGCTTATAAACATAAACCGCGACATTAATTATGATTGAGTAAACTAACAGAATGGTACCATAAGTAAAACTTTTCCATTCTTGTATTTTGTACAAATAGGTTAGCATTCCAAGTTGAAGAATACTTGCAATTGGCTGAAATACTAGGGAGCTAATCATGTAGATTGTTGCTAACAAATTTAATTTGGTATTTGTACTCAATTGATTGCAGACTATTCTGAAGTACTTGCTGCTCTTGGATTAGCGGTTGGGCTATTAATTGCGCTGTTACTGCCAATAGTGCTGCTGCCGCTACCAACATTTGCACAAGCTACAAGAGTAAGTGTCAAAATGGTAATTGTTATAAATTTGGTCATATTTAATCCTTTAGTGTGGTTCCATAACTTCACTTGAACCAAGTTCTAAGTCGGTTGTGGCATCTTTGTTTGATCCATATGGACTTCCTGTGTTTGCGCATGACTGTATGTTAACACAGAAGAAAAACAAACAAAGTATTTGAAAAGCTTTTTTGTACATTGGTTTCACTAATTATAAAATCTAGATTCTAGAACCTAACTAGATAATAGGATTTATACACCGTATTTTAGATGAATACTATAACTTGTCATGAATTTTAACACACAACACCATCCGTCATATAATTCGTGGTGGTGTGCGCGCATTATTTTCTGTATGCTTGGTATTTTAAAGTATACCAGCCTTTTTGCAGCTATTTAATAATGAGCTAGATTCATTGGTGGCAAAGTTACATTTCACTTCTTTTTTTGTTGCATCATTGATAAATTCAACCTGATAAAGTCCATCTTCCATCTTCTGTTTTTTCAATTGACAAGATTTTTGAACTTGTGCCAAAGTTGTTGATGAGTTTAATTTCATGCCATTACATTGCAAGGTGCTCATATCTAAAGAGCTTGCAAAACTTAGACACGGTATTAGTGACAAAGAAAGTATTAATTTACGCATCGTGTATTCCTTAAATTAGTTTTTACTGTGTTATTCATATTGTCAATATTTGTATTAAGAGCATAATTGTAGCTGATATCTAAAATAATTGTCAAAGCTATAGATCTTTGGTAGCTTATCAATTAATTGGGCAACAGGTTTAGTCAATAACAATGTAAATTTCATCGCGTGAATTTAAGGAGTATGAAGTTTTTATTTTACATTGGTTTCAAGCGTATATTAGTAGAATTGGCACTATTGATAATGTCTAATTGAGTTCTAATTAAAGTTGATCTGTGTTATTTTAGTAAATTTTACTCTGATTTTAATTGATAAGTTTAACATTATTTCAGCATGTGATTTAACGGTTGGTCTAATGGTGAGATGGTTTATAGGATTTATTAAATTTATAACTTATGATTTGTAATGGTTTTTAACTATTGTACTGCAAAAATTGCAGTATCCTATATTAGGTGCAAGTTAGTATAATTATAGCTATTTTATATATCAATAATTTAAAATTAATTTGGAGATTAAATGAAGCTTAAATATATTTACATATCATTTATTACTTCTGGGGTTATACTTGCCGCATGTAATAGTGGTAATTCGTCAGTCCAGAATAGTGGTTCTTTACCATATAATGGAGGTGGTGAGTTAGTAACTCCTCCAGCAACTCAATATTTATTGAGTGATAGTTTTAGCTGTGGTGCTTTACCTCTTTGTCAGTCTTCAAATCCTGATTATTTAAGTTGTGTATCTGCTGCTGCTGTGAGTAATTGTAACTCTTTACAATCACTGAACAATAATGGAATGACACTTAATGATTCAAGAAATATTTATATTTCAGGAGCCTCTCAGAGTTTCATTACTATTGGAACACCTCCAAGTTGGCAGACTTCAGAAAGTCAGAATCAGACCTTATTTGCAGCATACACTCTAACCTATAATCCAGATATAATCACACCAGCTAATTTGGTAGGATACCCAGTACAGGATCAATCTATCCAGCAGTTTGCTCAATCGCAAGAAAGTCTAGATACTTGTGCATATTATGTAGATAATACTGCTGGGGATAAAGGTTATACTCCATGGGTATCGCATTGTAGTGCATTTGCTGCATGGGCTATTAACAGTGTTTATAATCAAAATATTCCACCATTGCAGCCACGCGGCAATCTTGGTTATGATTGGTGTGGTCTTGCTGATGCAAACTCTCAAGGTTTGGCAAGTGGACAAAATAATTGGCTTAATGTTGAATCTTCTTCTTTTTCAACTAATCCTAATTATACTTCTGTGCAAGCTATTGCTCAAGCTTTGGCAAATGCCGGCTGTGGCGTTGTTGCTAACTTTTATAATACTAGCGGGGCTGGGCATATTGGGGTAATTTTACCAAGTACGTGGCAGCTTGCACAAAGTATGCAAAATTATAGTGCGCAATTAAGTAGCCCTAACTATCCATTAAATGTACCTGTCGCTGATCCAGTAAGCTTTCAGCAGTTTTTACAGATGAATGGACCAGAAGAAATGCAGGCAGGATTATATAATTTTCAGCATACTACCACATTTAATGGCTTTTATTCTGAATTAAATCCACCATTAAGTCCGGTAACTGACGCACAAGTGATGACGAATTTTGCCGGTGTAATTTATTATTATAATACAGCAACGTGTAACTACTAAGTCAATTCGGATCTTGCCATATATTAAGTATGGCAAGATTTTTAAATAGCAAAGAGTTGGCCGATATTTTTTACTAATTTTCAATAAAATAAACTGTAGCTTGTTAGATTTAAATTAAAATGTGTAGCATATTAATCTTTTTATGACATATAACCATATGCTGTATTTTGTTTATGATATTAAGTCTTAGTAGAGAAAACTTGATATGATTTTGATAATAAATGATTTATTTAACATAAAGTATGACTATGAATATGGCAGATAGTATGAGTAGTGTAGAGGTTCTAGATTTATTGGCCAAAAGTTTTGAAATAACTGGACAAGAGAGAGCTATAGTTTTGGGTAATCTTAATTTAGAATTTGTCTATGTTACTCGACATTACCTTGAATTAATGGGTAACCCACAAATTATTGGCAAGCAGTTAAAAGATACTGATCATCCAGGAGTTAAATATACTAATGAGTTGAGAAAAATTGCACTAAATGTTATTAAAACTGGTAAGCGTTCGTCTTACTTTATTATTTATCAATTACCAAATACTAGCGTGAAACGTTGCTATATTAACCATTGTTCTTTACTCAAGCATCCTGAAACTAATGTTAAAATAGGTATAATGGCAGAAATTGAACCATTCAACTGTAAATATATTGGTAATATATTAAATATTGCTAATCAATTTATTCTTCCATCTAATGAGCAAATTGCTCCACGAAATTCATTAAATAAAGAGATCTATAATTTAGCTGAAAGGGAGAGGGAGGTGCTTTTTTTGTTAATGCTTGGGCGCTCGTATAAAGAAATAGCCTGTATTATTAACAGTATCTATGATAAATCAATTTCTAGTTCTGCGATTAATTCCATAATTCGAATTAACCTATTTACTAAGTTCAAAACTTCTTCAGTCAGTGATCTTATCCAATTAACGGCTACCAACTCTATTATTCAGGATGTACCTCCAAATTTGCTTAAATTTTCTGAGGGTATCTTTGAAATTGATTATTTTTAAATTTTTGCTTAATTAAAATTATTTATCTTGAAGTCCTAAAGTAATAGATTTAATATTATCTTTTTAGAATCAATTACATAACTTATATATTTTATATTAAACATAAGTAAATTAAGTTAACAATTTATTATCTTGTTTATCATTTATATTCAAGCAAGGAATAAGCATTCAAGTAATATGTGGCTCAATTATTGATTAATTAGATGCAGAATATTGTTAATTATTTTCTTGACAACTGGCTAATTTTTAAGTTATATTACTGGTAGTAAAAATTATACTACTACATACTTAAAGGAAAAATACATGACAAAATTAGTTGTAATAACTGGGGCAAGTTCTGGAATTGGTAAAGCTACCGCATTACGTTTATCGCAAGCTGGATATTCATTATTGTTATTAGCTCGCCGAGTGGATAAGTTGGAGGAATTAGATTTACCTAATACTTTGTGCCGTAAGGTTGATGTAACAGATTTAAGAAGTTTTAAAGCTGCAATCGATGAGGCTGAAGTTAAATTTGGTCCAGTAGATTTATTAGTTAATAATGCTGGTGTGATGTTATTGGGTAATGCTATTACACAAAATCCGCAAGAATGGCAACAGATGCTAAATGTAAATGTGATGGGCGTGTTAAATGGTGTGCAAAGCGTTTTAGCTAATATGGTTAAGCGTAATCACGGTACAATTGTAAATATTTCTTCTATTGCTGGACGTAAAACTTTCCCTGATCATGCTGCTTATTGTGCTACTAAATTTGCGGTGCATGCTTTGAGCGAAAATATTCGTGGTGAAATAGCTGGTTCGAATGTTAGAATGACGATTATTGCACCTGGAGTGGTTGAGACTGAATTGCTCTCACACACAACTAATTTAGCAATCGTTGATGGCTATAAAGAGTGGAAGGCTAGCACAATTGAACAAGGTTTAAATCCAGATGATATTGCACGTGCAATTGAATTTGCTTATGTTCAACCACAAAATGTGTGTATTCGTGAAATTGTGATTGCCGATACCAAACAGGATGCTTAAATGCAAAACTTAAAGCTTAGTTTGGAGAGTCTAGGTTTGGCCAAAGCTGAGGTTTTGGTTTATATTGACATTTTACAAAATGTAAATGCGAATGGATCGCAAATTAGTAAACGAGTGGATTTACCAAAGCCTTCAGTGTATTTAGCTTTAGATAAGCTTTATCAGCGAGGTTTGATTAACCTTATTCCTGGTAAAAGTAAACAATATCAGGCACAAGATATTACCATTGCTTTGACTAAATTACGTGATGAATATAATACTAATTTAGATAATGCTTTAATGCAATTACAACAAATTCAACAAACTAATATTCAGCAAGAATTTATTCATATTTTGGGCTACAATAATTTTTGTGCACAATTAAAAGCAATTTTTGCTCGAGCCAATCGTGAGCTCTATTTGCAAACTAATATGAACTTGAATTTATTTGCGTCTGAGTTAAGTGAGTCAGTTGCAAGAGGTGTGCGGATAATTGTATATTCATTTGGTGCAAAATTTAATTATCCATTTGCTCTTGAAGAATATTATGATTCTGGAAAACCTATTTCAATAGGTTCGCGGATGCTTGTAGTTTCTGATCATGTTGAGTGTTTAATGAGTTGTGGTAAGCCAGATGCGGAATACCTTTCAATTTATACTAAGCAGAAATTACAAGTTAGTTTATTGGCAGAAAATATTCATAATTCCATTTATTGGCTGAAGCTTTATCAGGAACAACCAAGTTTTAGCTACCCATGTCGCTTAAACACTTTGGCAGAGCAAGAAATTTATTTAAGCGGATATTCGTTATAAAGTAATAATTATTTGAATTATGCTTAATGTAATTTGGATTTATCCGCCGTTGTTTAACTTAAATTTGAAGAAAGTTAATTATGAAAATAGTTATATTAGACAAGAAAACAATTGCATTTGCAGATGAAATTGATTTCAGTGCGTTTAATCATTTAGGTGAGACTGTAATTTATGATAATTTGGTTAATCCATCTGAAGTCATTGCCGCAACTCAGGATGCACAGGTTATTGTATTAAATAAAGTTATGCTAGATGCCAAATTAATTGCGCAGCTTTCAGACACAGTTAAATTGATTGCAATTACTGCAACTGGTTATGATAACGTTGATGTGGATGCTGCCACAAAGCGTGGAATTAAAGTATGTAATGTGCCAGGTTACGGGACAAACTCTGTATCACAATTAGCGTTGTTTCTAATGTTGAGTTGTGCAATACAATTTGTGCCACAGTTGGATTATATGCGTAATAATAAATGGGATAAACAGGCTGGTTTGGCAATTAGCATGAACGAGTTGGCTGGTAAAACACTTGGTGTTGTTGGACTAGGGGAAATTGGTTTAGCGATCGCTAAGTTAGGTTTGGCATTTGGTATGAAAGTCATTGCTTATAACCGTAGTGTCAAACATGTTGCAGATGTAAAACAAGTTGCATTAGATAAATTGGCTACGGAGTCTGATTTTGTTTCTTTAAGTTGCGCTTTGACTAAGGATACACAAAAGATTATTAATGCCGAATTTTTGAGTCAGATGAAACCAACCGCATACTTAATTAATACTGCCCGTGGTGGGCTAATTGATGAAGCAGCTCTAGTTGCTGCATTAACAGTCAAGCAAATTGCTGGTGCTGCATTAGATGTTTTGTGTGATGAACCGCCAAAAGATGACAATCCGTTATTGAAATTAGATAATGTAATTTTAACCCCTCATATCGGTTGGGCTCCAATTGAAGCACGACAACGTTGCGTTGATATTGCCGAAAATAATATTAATAATTTTTTGTATGGTGACCCAGTAAATTTATTAAATTAAAGATTTTATTTTTATTAAAAGCAGACTATTAAGTCTGCTTTTTTATTGACATAAGATAATTATTATGTTACATTAATGAAATAGTACTATTTTATAAATAGTGCTATTTATAAGAATATCTTTATAAGGAGCATATTATGACGAATAATCAGCATAAAGAAGCATTAGCGCAAATTGAACTAATGCACCAATTGGTTAGCGGTAATGACAAGTTATTTTTTTCTGGTCGTAATATAATTGTAATTGGGGTTATTTTGTGTCTAGTCGTGCCATGTGAATCAGTTTTTACGCCCTTACTCGCAGGGATAAATTCTCCGTTGCAAATTTTAGTGCGAATTGCTTTCTATTGGGCATTGAGTTGGCTTGGAATTAGGCTATTTGCCAAGAAAGAGGTATCTAATGTAAATTTGACACCTACTTTGCAAAGTGTTTTAACCTTACATAATGTAATTTTACAAATATTAATCTTGTTAGATATTGCTTTAGCGATTGGTGGATTTTCTGATCTAATTTTATCATTTAATTTAATTTTATTAGGCTTATTATTTAACTTATTTGGACGATTTACGTTTAAAGTTTTAATTGGCGTAGCATGGAGCTATATTGTGCTGGGTTTGGCGAGCTTGGCACTACATCAATTTTTACCTGATTGGTCGTGGATAGTAGAATTGTATTATCTTGGAATTAGCTATGTTGCAATGGGTGTTTTTATTGAGTACCGTAAAAATGCTTAATTTAGAGCTGAATGAAGTTTTGCACCAAGCCAATCGTACCAAAATCATGACTTATTTATTAACTTATGGTAAAACTGATTATAGTCAATTAAAAAAGCAATTGGAATTAAGTGATGGACAAATGACAACTCATATGCGAGTATTACTAAGTAATCAATATGTTGAACAAAGTAAATTTTTTGAACAAAATAAACCGAAAACTGTTTACGAAGTAAGTCAGATAGGGCGTAATGAATTTTTACGCTATTTGGATAATTTAAAACAAATTTTATTACACACTAAGATGGAGTAAATGATGATTAGTGAAACTTTAAAACATATCCCATGGTATGTTTATTTAATTTTATATTTTGTATTAGTTCGAGGAATTAAAGCTTTAAAAGATCAAATTGTTGATTTGAAGAAAGTGTTAATTTTACCGCTACTTATGAATATCTGGGTTGTAGTTGAAATTCAAGAAATGTTTGGGTTTGAGCATATATCGGTGCTATTAAAATGTTTGCTAAGCATGATATTGGGCACAATTTTAGGTTGGCGTTTAATTCGTGGTCAGGTTGCTTGTGTTGATAATGGCGTTTTGTTACGTGGTAGTCCAGTTACTTTAATTTTAGTTTTAAGCATTTTTGTTGCTAAATTTACTATTTTTACCTGGAGCGGATTTCATCCTGAACTGTGGAGTTATACTTGGTTTGCAACTGGTGTTATAATGATTTTTGCTGGTATTGCTGGCATATCATTAGGTAGATTGGTATACATTATGTCGATTATTAAGACCAAGGGCGATGGTTATTTGGCCTAATGATTTATAGAATAGAAATTGCTCATGCTTTTTTTAATAGACTCATTGAATGTAGTGAAAGTAAATTATATAGTTGTGGGTCTTATTATAAATTTGTCATGAGCGATACTTTTTATTAGAATAAGAAGAATTCTAAATGTTGTTAAAACTGGTCATAACTAGGTAATATTCTATTCATAATTTAAGCTAGCCTGATATAATGAATATCATTAATCAGGCTAATTATTTTTTAATTAATGTTAGTAAGTATATTGCCATAGGTCATTAAGAAATCCGCTTTCATTGGTGGTATTCCCATCTCCACCAAAGATCCAAATTTTACCAGAGCTATCAACCCAACCAATTGCATCACGACGTGCACCAGGTTGGTTGCTGGTTGTTAAAACTCCTTGGGTTCCATAGTTGGAAAAGGCATTACTTTCGTTACTCCCACCTACCCAGGTCCATTGATTATTGCTTGGATTGTAGCTCCATAAATCATTTAGGAAACCTTTGGTACTATTAGCATAACCATCGCCGCCAAACATCCATAGGTTGCCACTGCTATCTGCCCATGATAGTGGAATACGATGTTCACGTGCTCCTGGAATTGAATTGCTGGATGCAACTCCCAATTGTCCGTAAGTTCCATAATGATTGGTAGTATTGCTGCCACTCATCCATGTCCAGAGATGGGTTGCAATATTGTATTTCCATAAATCGTTAAGGTCGCCATTTGGAGAGCCTGTGCCATCTTTGCCATTTCCACCAAATACCCAAAGATTACCATTACCATCATTCCAGCTAATTGAATCAAGACGTGCACCGGGCTGATTATTGGGACTAGATTGTCCTTGTATGCCATAAATTCCAGAGGCATTAGTTGTGCTTTCACCACTTACCCATGTCCATTCGTTGCTAGCTGGATTAAATTTCCATAAGTCATTGTAATCTGTGATGGTTGGAATTGTAGTTGAACCGCCAAATAACCATTGTGTGCCGTTACTTTCGCTCCAACTAATTGCGCCAAGACGAGCACCAGGAGTGTTATTTAATCCAGGAATATCTTTAGTTCCATAAATACCGACAGCACCGACGCTATCTGAGCCACTTACCCATGTCCATTGATGGTCGCTTGGTGTAAATTTCCATAGATCATTTAATGCTCCTGGAATTGGGTCTTTGGAGTATCCGTAGCCACCAAATAGCCATAAATTTCCTTCAGCATCACTCCAGCTAATTGCGCCAATTCTTGCTCCAGGTAAGTTGAGGATCGAACCAAATCCTTGAGCACCATAGCTGCCTCTTGAGTTAGTCGAGGTTGAACCAGCAACCCAGGTCCAGATGCCTGTGCTTGGAACGTATTCCCATAAATCATTTAGCATTCCACTCGCACCATTTGCGCCGTAGCCAGAACCACCAAACAACCAGAAATTACCTGAGTTATCAACCCAGCTAATTGCTAGGTCGCGTCCGCCTGGTATTTCAATTGGAGAACCATATGCACCAAAAGAGTTGACTTGGTTTGTGCCACCCATATAGGTCCAACCACTCGTTGGTGTTGTTGAACTATTACTGCTACCTGAATTGCAGGCATTTAAGCTTAAAGCAACTAAGCTTAGTGCGAGTATTTTTTTTAAATTTTGCATAATAATTTAGATCCTTGTAAGCGGTAATGATTTATTGTGGAATTGTTGCTACGTAACCATAGTCCATGGTTGGTGTTCCCATTTCAAATAATCCCAATACGTAATTTTGATATACGGTATTAGCCGATGTCCATGATGAACCAGGGTAGTAAGCAAATCCAGTCCATTGAGCCGTAGATGCAGTAAACCCACCAGATGAATTACGTGAAATATGTGCAAATGAGGGGAACGTGCTGCCTTGGCCAACATATTCCCAGTCAGCAGATAAATTATAACCTCCATTATTATCGGTAGTAATACCTTGGAAGTGTGTTCCAACTAATGAAACTGGTGAATTATTATAGTTTAGAGTTGTAAAATTAGAGATTGTTTGTGTACTTGAGTCCCAGTCTGTGATAAACCCAGCATCTTCACCGCCTTCTAAAACAGTACTGTAACCACCGGCAATGGTATAACTAGTTCCACCGTTGTACCATATGCCATAAGCTGTTAAGCTTGCAGTGCCACCTGGTTTAATTAATGGATAATATTGTCCAGTATTGATATTGTAAATAAACCCTTTACCTGTTGTTAAACGAGTATCATAATTACCCACTACAACTCCACCCATCGTGCTATGCCCAAGAGTATTTATTACAGATTCTCCAGGTGATAAAACTGATGGATCAAGTGTTTTATAGCCAAGCACAGTCGAACCATCTGCAGCTCCTTGGTAAAGAAGCCCAAGTTGAGTGATTGGACCTGATTCTAAAGTAGTATAGCTTCCTACTACAACTACATTTCCTGAGCCATTATTATCTGGACCATATAAAGATGTGCTTGTGACAGTTCTACCAGCATTTATGTCAGATGGATAATTAAATTGATTGCAAACACCACCACCAAGTACAGGTCCTTGATAGAGGAATGCATGTGGACTACCATATTGAACGTAGACACCCGTAATGTAGACGTTGGTACTTGAGCCAGTTACGCCACGAATTCCTGAAATTCCAGGAAATGAAACATTATTACTGCCAGGGCAATTAAACGCAGTATAGGTGACTGAACTTGTGGCAGGCGTACTTGAGCCACCACTATTGCAAGAAATTAACATAAGGCTAATTAAAGGAAAGCTTAAATAGGTTTTAAAGTGTTTACGATTCAGTTGCATAGTTAAATTACCTTTTTATGCTGTGTTATTTATTTATTGAGAATTTCACTCTGAATTAAAGAAAAATATTATACCTGATTGACTCTCGGCAAATAGTATCCAAAATGGGTAATTAACTTAAAAATACAAACTTTAGGGGCTAAATCATAATATCTTGGATAAATATTGGTTTGAATCATGTTGTTTTAAATTTAGTTGTAGCTTAAAATCTACAAGATATCTGCGGTGGTTAGTTATTATTTATTATTATATTTTACGCGTTATGGGCAGAATAAGCGATTAGCCTATGTGAGTTGTGGTTATATAAGAATTATAGAATTATTGGTTTTTAATGTTTAGTTTTTTTGAGTGTATGTAGATATTTTTATAACTGGATTTTACTTCACTTAAGTATGAGTGTAGCTTTGAATGTGCTTGCCTCAGTCGGTCTGTTAGGTAAGTGCGGTATAATAGGGGCATTGAGGATATTGTCGTAGTAATTGCTGCAGCGGCTTTGTGCCGTGTGTGAATTATATGAATAATCAACATGGTTTGAAATTAGGTTGTTGTCAGTATGCCCAAATAAAGATTTGTATGAGAACGTTATTAATCACAATTTAGAGGTAAGTATGAGTAGTAATATATTAGCAATTAATCCGTTAGATGGTCGTTATTCAAGTAAAGTCGGTAATATAGCTCCAATTGTGTCGGAATTTGGTTTAATTAAATACCGAGTTATTGTTGAGATTGAGTGGTTTAAGTTTTTGTTTAGTAAACCAGAATTCAATTTACCAAAACTTTCATCAGCGGATATTTCCGTTTTAGATCATATTGTTAGTGAATTTAGCATTGCTGATGCAGAACGTGTTAAAGCGATTGAAGCTACCACTAATCATGATGTTAAGGCTGTTGAATATTTGATTAAAGAGAAAATTGCACATAACTCTGTTTTAAATCAGCAGCGCGAATTTATTCATTTTGCGTGTACATCAGAAGACATCAATAATACTAGTTATGCATTGATGTTAAAAGAGTTAAAGGAACAAATTTTATTACCTGAGTTAAATAAATTAACAGCTACTTTGAGTGCTTTGGCAACTGAATATCGTGATGTTGCGATGATGTGTCGTACGCATGGGCAACCAGCAACACCATCAACAATGGGTAAAGAATTTTATAACGTAGTGTATCGTTTGCAACGTCAATTAAAGCAACTATCTGCACAAGAGGTGCTTGGTAAGATTAATGGTGCAGTTGGTAATTATAACGCGCATGTAGTGGCTTACCCCGATGTTGCATGGGATAAATTAGCCCAAGAGTTTATTGAGAGTAATTTAGGCTTAACCTTTAATCCATTTACGACACAAATTGAGCCACATGATTATCAAGCAGAAATTTATGATAATTTACGCCGAATTAATACTATTTTAATTGATTTGTCGCGTGATATTTGGGCGTATATTGGAATTAATTATTTTAAACAAAAAGTTAAAGCTGGTGAGGTTGGTAGTTCAACTATGCCACATAAAGTTAATCCAATTGATTTTGAAAATGCAGAGGGAAATCTTGGTTTGGCGAATGCTCTTTTGACTCATTTATCGGAAAAATTACCTATTTCACGCTGGCAACGTGATTTAACCGATTCAACAGTACAGCGTAATATTGGAGTTGCAGTGGGTTATATGATGTTAGGACTAAGTTCTTTAGCAAAAGGTCTTGGTAAATTGGAAATTAATCCAGGTGTGATTGCTACAGATTTGGACAATAATTGGGAGTTACTTGCCGAACCTATTCAAACGGTGATGCGTAAATGCGGTATGGAAAATGCTTATGAAAAGCTTAAAGATTTAACGCGTGGTAAAAAAGTTGATGCAGCAGGCATTCAAAGTTTTGTTGCTGGGTTAGACTTACCAGAAGTTGAGAAGAAAAAATTATCTTTGCTTACTCCTGAGAATTACACTGGGCTTGCTGCCAAGTTATTTTAAGTCTAACGTGTAAGAAAGTTTATGGATTTTTATGATTTTTTTACGGTTAGTTGTCTAGTTATATTAATTTTCGGCTATCGTATTTATGATAGCTGAAATTTTTGATGTAGAAAATTATCGTTGGTTTATGGTTTTTATGACTGATAACTGTAATTATAAAAACATGTTAATCATGATTATATTTATGACTTGAAGCTATTAAAATTTAGTGAGGTGATATCGATGATTAATTTATCCGATCTATATGCTGAAATTAATACATTTTGCTCGGTAGTCGAGTGTGGTACTTTTAGTAAGGCTGCAGAAAAAATTGGAATGTCACAATCCACGGTTAGCCGTAAAATAAAAGATTTGGAAAGTGTCTTAAATTATTCTTTGATTCGTAGAAGTACACGTAATTTGGAGATAACTGAACAAGGTAAGATGTTGTATGATTTCTTTGTGGAGCAGCAAAGTAATTTCAATCAATACATTCTGTTGCAGCAACAACAGCGACTAAGTTTACATGGTCGAGTGAAAATTGTGTTGCCAGAAATTATTGCATTTTATCTGATTACACCATATATTGGTAAGTTTTTGCAAGATAATCCAGGTATTGAGTTGGAAATTTATTACCAGAATCGTGAGCTAAATTTGTTTAAAGAGAAATTTGATTTGGCAGTAGTAAATCATATACCCAAGCAGCAGACGGTGAAAATTAAGTTTTTGGGCTCTCAGAAGCTATATCTTTATTGTTCACCTGAGTATATTCAGCGCTATGGTTTGATTACTGAAATTAGTCAAATTAAGCAGCATTTATATACTGGTATTATTGATCATGAACATAAACTAAGTAAGACACTCGACTTTCTAACTCCTGAAGCTGAAAAGGTGAATTTGGAGAATAATTCTCGCTTATATATTAACTCAATGTTGAGTGGTAAACAATTATGCCTGGGAGGGCATGTTATCAGTGGTGGTATTGAGCCTGTTTATGCCAAAGAAGTTCGTGATGGAACTATGATCAAGTTATTACCTGAGTTTTCTGTTGGTGAGTTTACTTATTATTTGGTAACTTTGCCGCAAACCATTAATGCTAGTGTCAAGTGTGTGGCAAAATTTATTGAAGATTGTTTTGCAAAAATTAGAGATTAATTTGAGTTCGAATTATATTTGCGTTTGACGAATAAATGTTATCCATAATTGTATGAAATATTGTTTTCATCTGTATGCAATAATACGCTCCTCTGGATTTTGGGTCTTTAATTTTAGTCGTTTAAGATTGCTCAATTTGCAGTTTAAATGCTAATTTAAAATCATTTCCAGATTTGAATTGTAGAATTTTGAAATAATATTGAAAAAGGTTAACATGAAACATAAGAAGCTTACGCTAACGTTATTTGGAACTGCTGCTTTGGGGCTACAAGCGTGTAATAATGGGTCAGGAACAAACTCTACACAAAGCACAACCACACCACAAACGCAATCTTGCAAATTCTCTGCGAATTCATTAAATATCAATGCGGATACTTATGCACCGACGGATAAGTTATCCAGTATTTTTTCTTCTTGTGAATTCGAACGTAGTTTTGAAGATGCCTATCCAGCTGAATATGCTGATTCGCCACGTGCAAATAAGGGCGCTGCAGCATATCAATATTACTCTTACGCCAATTTGGAAGCAGCTTACGAAAAATTATTTCCGACATTAAATTCTACTAATCGTCCATTTAGTAGTGGAGATTATTTTAATGATATGCGAGAGCTATCGGCATTTTTGGCTAATATTGCCCAAGAAACCAATGGTTCAAGTGCACCAATGTTTAATGGTAATTATCAATTAACTACTCCTGGTGCATTGGGTGTTGCTTATGGTTTGTTTGCAAGTTCAGAAGGATCATGTAAAAATGATGCATCATGTACTAGTTATGGAACAAAAAGTAATTATTGTAATGTGAATTTTAGTGGTCCTTCTGGATCTGTTGGTTTATGTTATGGATATGGAGTGGATGATACAACTGTACCATTCTGTAAATTAGCAAAAGAGTTTTGTGCTGATCCAAGTGTGCAAGCAGCAACTAATTCGGGTGATACTAATAACCAATATTATGGTCGTGGTGGTAAGCAATTGTCTTATCCATACAATTATATTTATTATGGTTCAATAGTGAATCCAAATGATAAATTGGATTTGGCTAAAAATCCAAATAAATTACAAGAAAATGGTGAGTTGGGTTGGGCAACAGCTTTAGCTTTTTGGTCATACCCATTTCCCAAAACTTCTCCAGCTGGACAAGACAAGCCATCGATGCACGAAGGTTTTTTTACTGCTACTAACGTTGGAATTACTGATTTTGATAATTTGGTAGGATTTGGCAAAACGGTTAATATTATTAATGGTGGAGTTGAGTGTGGTAAAAATCGCACTTATGTTCCTGTTACAACCTTGAATCGAATTAATAGTTATTTAGAGTTATTATTTTTGACTAATCACAAAATTCCAATAACTAAAGTTGAAGTTACTCGTGATGTAAATGGTGCTGAAGTGGTAGATACTTATACTCGTGCAGATATTTTGCATAATATAGCTCGTAAAGGTGTCGCAGGTGCTGAAATTAAATTTAGTTCTACAGATATACCTGTTGATGTTACATCGGCTACAGCACCACATATTGTGAAGCAATTTAGCCGAACCGAAAATGGTGCGACGAACTTTATTGAAAATAGTTATATGCCTTTATATAAAGGTAGCTATATGTATAATTGGGGATCGTATGGTCGTTATAATTCCCAAGCCTTGGTTCAGGAATATTATGCATCACCGAAAACTTTGACAATTAAAGGTTCTTCTGCACAATATACGGATATAAATAAAGTAATGTTGTATTATGATGTTAATAGTCAATATAATGGCAAAACCAACAAAATTGCCAGTGAACGCCTTGATTGCGCTGGTGTTACCAATTTTGATAATCAGTAATTTTTTATCTATCTATTTAATGTCTATTTTTGGCCCGCCTTTTTGGCGGGTTTTTTATTGCATTGTTAATTTTGTGGCTACGAAATAAATCTTGGCATGGATTAAAAGTCGTAACCTACAAATGTATTTTTTAAGGTATTATCCCTATGAATCACCAAGAGTTAGTTAAATTTTAACTAGAGTTTTACTAATGAAATTTAAGGTTTATTAATAAAATGTTGCGTCCAATCACATAATTGGTGGTAGGCGTAACTTACGTAGATTATTGATTTTTCAGTTATTGCATTGCAGCAATTGACGTCTGGTGTCGTGTTTTGTAACGCACCTTATGGGTTTTTGCCAATTGTTTCAAAATAATGCTATGGATGCCAACTCCAGTACTCTCAGGCTTTTATGTGATTCAAGTGTGTAAACTAAGATTTTACCGTTTATAATTGACATGAAATTATTGAGTTCACGTTAACAAAATCATACATAGCATATTATAATAACGAAATGAAATTTACAACAGACTATTAATAGATAGTTGATGTTCGTGAATATATCAGGCTCATTGTGAAAGTGATGCCTGATCTTTTCTTTTATTGGGACTGTGATTTTGAATTATACAGTTAAAGGTAAAAAACTATCATGACTGCCTAGTTTAACTGATCTAACATATCGTGTCTGTCTTTTAAGGATTAAAGTTAAGTATGAAATTTATATCAAAAAGATTGTTTGCAAGTATCTTCGCGGCTACTTTGGTGACATCTTGTTCGACAGTTGGTCTAGGGCAAGTGCCGCAAACGAGAGATAGTTATAATCGTGCATTAGATGCTAGTGAAAATGAACAATTTCTATTAAGTGTAGTGCGTATGCATTATGCGGAAGCGCCATATTTCGTGAGTGTCGATAGTCTTACTGCGACGACAACTTTAATTACAGCGGTACGTGGAAATGTCGGTGTGGCTAATCCATTTAACGTTGGAAATGGAACCTTTTGGAATTTATCACCGTATGCGGAGTTCTCGCAATCACCAACAATTACATACTCACCGAATCAAGGTGCAAAATTTGCAACTGGCATGTTGGCTCCATTAACTATGGGAAAACTTTTTTTATTAACTCAGTCAGGTTATAGTTTTAGTGAAACGATTAAATTAACTTTAAATCGGGTTGGTATTTTGCAAAATGGTGGAGTAGATGCCGATCATATCGGTGCTAAAACTTTACCAAATACTGATGCTTTCGATGGATTCATTAATTTTCTTGATCAATCGGCACGTAATAGCCAAGCGTCTTTTGATTATTTACCATATGAAAGCCGCGGGGCGATTTATGTCAAAATGAAGACGGCGGATGGTGCTGCAAAGGCAGCCAAATATCTTGGTTTATCTAAACCTTACCAAACATTAGTTTTTGTTCAAGAGTTGCCGGATCCTGATAATCATTTGCCAGAAAATGTGATAACAGTTTATGCGCGTTCATATTTTAATATTATAAATTATTTGGCGCGAAACGTTGATACACCAAAAGTAGATAATAAATATGCTGAATCGGCAAGTTATTCTAGCGCAACTTTAGTTGACTCTAGTATTGACTGGACTCCATATAGTAATAATTTATTACATGTTTTGACTAGCACCAGTGAGCCATCAAGAGCCGTCGCTAAAACTGAATACAATAATAATTGGTACTATATTGCGGAAAATGATCAAATTTCTAAAGCTACCATGGTGATTTTGAAACTAATTTATTCATTACAAATGGGCGAAGTTGATGCTAATCTACCAGTTATTACGATACCTGTGAAATAGTTATCTTTGTTATATAGTTGGTATATTTGATCATACTGATAAATATAAACATTGTATGATTTTAGGTAGTACGTTTAAAGTTTTAAATTTGCGAAAGAATAAATAGATGAAATTTTCAAAAATTATGTACTTATTAATTGGTCTTACGACTATTACAGCAGGTTGTTCGTCAAGCCAATTAGCACAAGTTCCACAGACCCGTGAGAATTATAATAAGGCGATTGATACCAGTGAGAATGAGCAGTTTTTATTAAATATTGTGCGGATGCATGATGGTAGAAGTCCTTATTTTGTTGGGGTAGATGCGATTACTGTACAGTCTTCGCTGAAAACCAAGAGTGAGGCGAGAATGTTTAATGTGAATGGATTTCCAGCGCAAGGTGTAGCAGGACCATTTTGGAGTGTAGGACCTACCGTGGAACTTACTGAAGCACCAACAATTACTTATTCTCCGTTACAAGGAAGTAAGTTTGTAGCTAGTATGATGACACCATTAAGTGTTTCAAGAATTGCAATGTTGCGGAGTTCAGGCTGGTCATTACCGAATTTACTAAAATTGTCCGTAAATCGAATTGGGGTTTTGGATAACAGTAATGTTAGCCGCCATGTGGTTGGTGATGATAGTAATGAAAATGGTGAATTTAATCATTTTATCAATGAAATTACTGAGCTAAGTGCTTTAGATAAAATAGATGGTTCAATGACTACCTATAATGGGGATCCTGCATTTTTATTAACGGCAAACGATAAGGAAACTGGGGCAGAAATTTCCAATTTTCTGCATTTAAAAGGTACGTATACGACATTTATTTTGGCGAAGCATTTAGATATTGGTGCAGCAACGCCAGAAAATGTAATTAATTTGCAAACTCGTTCATTTTTGGGAATTATGAATTATATTTCTTACGGAATTCATGATAAAGAAAGCGATGCGGATAATGAGTACGCTTCACATGCAGGGCAGTTTTATGTTTTAACTAGTAATAGTGAGCCTTCTAATGCTACGGTGAAAACTAACTATAACGGCAAATGGTATTATATAGCAAATAATGATACTAAATCAAAAGCAACTTTGGTGTTATTGAAATTAATTTATTCACTACAAGTTGGTGATATTAAAACTAATTTACCAGTGGTGACGATTCCTGTTCGTTAATTTATAATCCAATTTGTGAGAGAATATCAACATGTTTAAATATAAACAAATCTTAATATTAGTAACTGGAAGCATGCTTTTCTTGTCAGGGTGTTCAACTGCTGGGTTGGGTAGAGTACAACAAACGCGAGGTAGCTATAATACCGCTTTGAACCAAAGTGATAATGAGCAATTTTTGTTAAATATTGCGCGGATGCGTTTTGATCGTAGTCCTTTTTTTGTAGGTGTGGATAGCATTACTGCTCAAACTACACTAACTTATCGCAGTGGTATTGATGATACCAAATTTGGTAGTCAGAGTGCTCAAGGTGTTTCTGGAGCTTGGTGGAATTTGCAACCAAATATTGAGTTCAAACAAACTCCAACGGTAACATATTCACCATTGCAGGGAACTAGCTATATTTCTGGGTTATTGTCGCCTGTGAATATAACGCAATTTAATTATTTGATTCAAACTAATATTAGTATCGCTATTGCATTTAAGTTAGCCGTGGATAATATTGGTTCTTTGTCAAACATGGCTGATACTTGGGAGCATGATGGTTCAGATGGTCCTAGCTCAGGTTCTGAATTTAGCGATTTTGTGACTTACCTTGATCAGGAACGTGTGATAGAAGGGATGTATTTATTTGAAACCAGTTATAAAGGTAGTGATGCTTTAGTAATCATTAGTAAAAGTAATGATGTGGCTGCTAAGATTTCCAAAATGTTGCACTTGGATAAAACGTATAACCGAATTATTTTATCATCGTCGCTAGCACAAAAAACTGCTGGGAATGTCGTGCAGTTTAGAACTCGTTCTTTCTTTGCAATATTAAATTTTTTATCATATAGTATTGATTTATCCGAACAAGATATTAAAAAATATGGAATTAGTGATAATGTATCAGATGCTCAATATAAAGATTTAATGCAGGGTTTATTTAAGTTAAAATCTAGTGATAGTTCGCCAGTGAATGCTTATGCTAAGGTATCTTATGAGGGTAAATGGTATTATATTGATAATGGCGATGTTTATTCAAAAGCTACTTTAATGTTTTTGAAATTAATTTATTCTTTGGAAGCTGGTGAGGTTAGTGTGAATCCATTTGGTAGCGTTGCTGCACCTTGATCGTTACGTTGATTTGGGTATGAAATTATCAATGCAAACTATAGTTTATAGTTTGCATTTTTTATTGAGTGGTATGTTTTATCTATGAGTGATATAGTTTCTCAAGTTAATATTTTTGGTGTTAGCATAAATATTACTTGACTAAAGTATGTTATTTTGAATAATAAATGTATTGTCTTTGAGTTATATTGATTCATTTTTGGTGAACGTGTCTGTTTAAAATTTATATTTAATTACCCAATAGATTACGTAAAACCAATTTAAGAATATGTGGACAATGCACCATAATATGGAGTGGTTAGTTGTCCAAGATAAAATACCAGCTAAAACTGAACCTATTCCTATGCTGCTGCTTTTTTTATTCATCATTTATCCAATCTAAAAATTACTCTAATTAAATGTAAAATTTTTTAATATTTGAACTTATAAATTATACTCTATCACCTGCATAATAAACAACAAATTTAGAAAAATTTGATGCGTAATCATTCGTCGGTATTTGATTGATAATTTAACTTTTTAAAGCTATCACTCAGGTAAAATTAACAATTATATAATTGTATCAAAATATTATTGAGATTTTTTGTGTTTATGATGGCTATGTACCAATTCATGAACGTAGAGACGATTGGGGTGAAGTGCTTTACGTAAACTTTCGCTGCAAGCAAGTGGAGTTCCTGCTATATAATCAGCAATTATTTCACCACTCAAAGGTGCACTAAGTAAGCCTTTTGCCCCATGTCCCAAATTTAGGTATAAGCCTGTGTGATATTGACAAATGGGGGAAATACGTGCATTTTTATCCTGACTTAATTTGGCATAATCTTGCTTAAATTCAGTATATTTGGCTAGTGGTCCAACTAATGGTAAATAATCGTGTGGGCTTGCTCTAAAATTAGTTTGCCCAGTTAATTCTGCTATATTGAGTTGAGTTGCTGTTTGTGGTAATGACTGCGATAAGTCATTCAAATTAAGCTGATGATCCTCTATTCTTACTTCGGTTGAGCTATCATTAAATTGAAATGTAGCCCCAAAAGTAAATTTACTTGCTTTATTGGGTGTAATATAACCAGATCCACAAAGTATGGTTTTAAGATTACTATTGTGTGTTGCTATACTAATTTGCCCACGTATTTTTCGGATTGTGAGATTTGCAGTTTGTTTAAAGTGATTAATATAGTGTGCATTACATAAAACTAAACAGTCTATTTTATTGATCAGTTTATTGTTACTATCAAAAAGTAGCCACTGATCATTAATTTGTTCTAAATTGTCAATATTGCAATTAGTGATCAATTTTATATTAGGATGTTGGAGTAATGCTTTGATCAGACTAGGAGGGTTTAACCATAGTCCAGATGGATAATAAATACCGCTCATGTCTCTGTTGATTTCAATACTTGCCAAGGTTGAAATTTGTTTGGCATTTACGCTAGTTAGGAAATCATCTGGCAAGTAAGCGGTGAGAAGTTGTTGATTGCGGTGAATTTGTTCTGTGTTATGACCAAGCTGGATTAAACCACAAGCCGAGTAATCGAGCTCAGGGATTAAGTGGTCGGTGATTAAATTATGTGCATAACGATAAGCCGAGCAATTTAAATCCATCATTGCACCACCAAATGCACTCCATGAAGCGTATAACATACCTTGATAGTTACCACTTGCCTCCATCGCAGGCTCAGAATTTTTCTCATAAATTGTTACCTGATACCCACGTTTGGCAAGGCTAAATGCAGTTGCAGCACCACTAATTCCTGCACCAATAACGGCAATTTGTTTGTTTTGTGTGATATGTGAGGAGTTGCGGGTATAATAAGTTGCTTGATGACGTGGTTTAGTTGTGGTCGTGATCTTTGGTAAATATGATCCATAAAATATTTGACCATGGGTGTGATAATTACAACTATATAGATTGAAGCCTGCGGTGGATAAATTTGTTATAAGCTCTGAATTTTGTCCTATTTTAATAACACAGGTAGTATTTTGATTACTTAATCTGGCTAATTGGTCACAGTTATTTGAATTTAATTCTAAGTTATGTGTAATTGTAGTATGTGGTGGGTTTAAATACCAAGCATCTATTTTATGATTTAGTTCGGCGAATTTGTCATTATCATTGCCAATGATTAATGTCAGCATGATGTTATTATCAAAATTTAGGCGGTGATAACCAGGCAAGAGTAGCTTATACTGTTTAATTAGTTGTTCAGAGAGTTCTTGATTGTATCTACTATTTTTATGTAACAACTGTGCTAATTGTGATGGTTGTAATGGGCTAGCCAAAAAACTTATATAATGTAGAGTTGTATCTGGTTGTTTTTGGTTTTGCCATACTTCACAAGTGTCTAAAAAATTAGCCCCATATCCAAAGCTTAATTCACAGACGACAAAATTTTGCCAGCGTTTCATGCTTAAAAAACGTTGTTTTAAGTCATTGTATTTTACAAAATGGTTGTGTGTTGAACTATTATTTACTTGTGTAAATATTGAATCATTAAGTGATGCATAATAATTTTGTGGCATGCTAGATTGAATTACTTCATATTGCTAATTGCCAAGTTTGCCAACTCGTCTGCTCGTTCATTATATTTGTCGCCATTATGCCCACGCACCCAACGCCATTCAATAGGGTATTGCGCTGCAAGCTTGGCCAACTCTTGCCATAGATCTGGATTTTTAACGTTTTTCCAGTTTTTTTTGATCCATCCCTCTAGCCATTCTGTCATTCCACGTTGAACATATTGTGAATCAGTATAAATAATTACTTCACAATGACGTTTAATGTTTTTTAAAGCCTCAATTACAGCAGTTAATTCCATACGATTATTAGTTGTATTTGGAGCATAACCGTTAATTTCTTTACTCTTATCACCAAACATCATAATAGCTCCCCAACCACCAATTCCTGGATTGCCTTTGCAAGCTCCATCGGTGTAAATAATTAGTTTTTGTTGCATACGCTGGCGGTTCCTAAGCTTGGTTTTATATTTTGAAATGAGGTTATTGCCGCTGGTTTAATTAGTGTTGGCGTTATCAATTCCTTACGTAAGATTAGTGCAAAACTATTTGACATTGTTGGAAACCAGCGATCTCCAACATGATCTAACCAATGATAGCGGCGTAAACGCCGTGCTTTATTAAATGGTGGACAATAACCAAAGAACTTTCCTCCATCAATCCCAAAATTTAGTTTATTGAGTTGGGATTTAAGTTTAGTTAAATAGATTAGATTTGCATGTTTGAAAAGTGGTATTTTTTGTTTGAACAAACCAAACCAGCTTTGTTGATTAAAGCAAGTTAAAATAATTTTGCCATTTGGAGTTAGGATTCGATAAAGCTCTTGTAAGACAAATTCGTAGTCATTAATGAATTCCAATACGTGTGGGCATATGATCAAGTCAATACTTTCATTTGCAAATGGCATAAAGTGTAAATCTGCCTCAAGCTCCATATTAATTGTATAATGATTGTAAATTTTGTTGCCTGGCAACAAATTAATTTTATTTAAGCCAATTTGAAGTGAATAGTTGCCAAAAATATTTCTTACATTTTGTGTGTAAAAAAGACGTTCTTTATGCAAAATATCGCGCCCAGCCGTACTTTTCAGGAGCCATTCTTGTAGTTGTTCACTGTTGTACTTTAAACCTCCACTAGATTGCTTATTGGGTACTTGGATTTTTGATGGTTTATTGTTGCGCATTTTTCTAACTTTGTTAAGTGGGAATAAATTATAGCACGCTTTCGAAGTATGATTTTAACGATTAACAGACATTTAATCTGATCGGTGGTCTTTATACTGCATGAATAAACGTTAGGTTTTATTAATGTATACGTTAAATTATCTCAATATTTAACTGAGATAAGACTGGCGATTTAATAGATTAGAATATTTAAATAATGCTACAATCTAGATTAAGGTTTATGACCAATCATAAAGATATATAATCTTTCATTTAAATGCGCATAAGCATAAAGTAATTTTTCAAATTTTATATAAAGGTGTATATTAAATGCGTAACTTATTAAGCATCTGTGTTTTAATTCCTGGGATAATTTATGCAGGGGATTTTGATCAAATACTTTTGAGAAGCGAATCCCCTGTTAGTGTTATGGCTTCTGATAATGGAAAGTGTATTCGTTATAAGGCTCTTACGGTAGTAACCCGAGATAATCCCGAAAGTGCTGCAGGTGAACAAATATTGGTAAAAGAAAGTTCAAGCGCTAGTTGTGCGTGGCAGCCAGACCAAGGTTGGATTACGGATAGCGGTCAAGCTAGTTATTTTATTGGCAAATCAGAAAGCAATATTTTTATTGATCAAGGAACGGCACCAGGTTATCGTGCAATTTTAATTTACGATATGCATAATCGCCAAATTAATTATCGAAGCGGATACTTTACTCCAATTGAAATAAAAAATAGAGAATTGAAATATTGGCAAAAAACTTCTTTGGTTGCAGCTGAAAGCAATTGTAGTGTTTATGACCCAGAAAAAGTTGCAGCTGGTCTTGTACCGCAGATTCAACGTTATGTTCAGGTAAACTTGTTGACTTTTCAGCGCCAAGTTATTGAAAGCATTCCGATGCGTTGTCAATATGTACAATAAATTTAATTATTATTTTTTCTATGCTGGTCATTTAGGTTAGTTTTTGTTATTTTGTGTACCTGCCTATCATTTGTTTTGTGACTTTTTAAGTCAATTTTAGAAATAGTTTAATTTTAATTAGATAAATTGTTAAAATAATTATTTATTTGAGATCTACACATATGTATTTGATATGCTTATTAAATTATGGAGTTTCATTTGGGCGTTTTTCTATATGCTGTTGATAAAAGATAGAATAAGATTTGACGTTATGTACTGTCTGTGGCATAATAACGTTCTGCCGCGAAAAGGGTGGCAGCAAAAAAACGAATTAGAACAGATCTTTAACAAGTAAAAACAATCAATAAATGTGCGGCATCTAGCTGTTGGTTTGTAAAGAAATACAAAAAAACAATAGTTAGAAGTCGAACGGGAAACCG
>JACCEA011165276.1_pt1 | contig 28156 bp, 21 predicted proteins | sample 7449851 | NCBI WGS metagenome assembly JACCEA01 (sample SAMN15323453, study PRJNA562643) | freshwater metagenome | isolation source: river surface water | place: USA:Blue River Watershed | collected 2017-08-18
AAGCGAAAGAAACAGCCAGAATGGTCCACGAAAAGCAAAAGAAGGCACCATATAATGACATGAAAGTTGCGCATAATAGCAATGGAGATTCAGTTAATCGCCTGTACACAATTTTTACACAATTTAAAAGAGATATTGCTGAGGAAGAAGATGCAATCAAAGCTCTTAAAGGCAAGCTCAACAATCTTAATATTCACATTAAAAAGTACTCTTCCAATATCCAACGTTTGAGGCAAAATCCTATGTCCACTGTTCCCGTGGGAAAAGTTTCAATTTCTTTGAAGTCAGAAGTGGGAGAGGTTGCAAGGCTTGTTCAAGAATCAGAAGATCAGACTGTCAAAACAATCCATCCTCAAAACTCACTTGCACCTGATTCAGCTGCACAGCCAAAGAGACTTTCAACACCTTCAGAAGGAGAGATAATTTGCGTCGAGAATAATTATCCCATTACGGATGCATGTGATGGCGAATACAAATCAGTGAAAGAAGAATATGACATTCTTCAAAAGATCAGAAGAGCCTTGATAGAACGCATACATGTAGCGAAAAAGATATGCGGAAATGTTGATATTCAAAGCAGTTACATTGATGCAAAACGAAATCTTGTTAAGAGCCGTTTGCTTCACATGGCAGATGAATTGGGACCATATTTTGTGAATGAAGATCTTGCATTGGACTCCAAAATGTCTTTTAGAAACGCTGGGGAGGAACGAGACTTCTTAGTGTATTCCAAGCACCGATCCCTCCAAGAGGAAATAAACTTGCTAGAAATTACTGCATCAGAGAATCCAGAACGATTCCAGATTATGAGTGCTCGACATGAATTGAAAGCAGTCATCGAAGTTTTGAAAGACAAAATAAAATCTTCGGCTCATCGCGTTGAAGAGCTGCAAGTCAGAAAAAGATGCTCCATGTCAGAACTGAAACATAAACTTGAAGACAATTCACAATTCAGAGTAAGACAGCAGATCACTACAATGCTCGGAATATATAAGAAACTTCAAAGCCAGCAACGACAAGAGCTCATCATTAATGGTACAAAGGAATGCGAAATGCAGCTACTGAGGTTACAGTATCGCGCAAAAGAGAGAGAAAAATTGGGGTTGCATCCTGAATTGTTGCTTAATAACTCCAACTCCTAATTTCAACTTTTTTGTTTTTGTTTGTTTGTAGTTTGCGGCTAGTTGTAGTTGTTGATATGTATCATGAATTATTATTTACATCGCAAAGGAATGCCGTAGTGAGTCATTCCAATCCACTTTTGAAAAGACAGTATATTGTCAACAAGACATGATACAGAACATCAATTATTGGCGATTCGCTATTATGGAAAGTGGTATACAAAGTCTAAACTTCTCATTCAATATTCAACGCAACTACATACAATAAAAATCGCAGCATCCAACCTCTATTTCATATTGCACTTTTAATTCTTCATAAATCAACAATTTGAAAGTGTGAGCTGCTCAATATATCCACTTATTTTGCTACTAGGAATAATCATTTTGATAACACGGGTGGTAGTCATGTTGAATGTCAGTACAGCATTTCTTGTCTGATCACCCACAAACAAGGTATCTTGATAGGAGGTAATACCAGCTGGGTGTTTCATTCCGATAGCTTGGTACGTTTTTGATATTATTCTGGTTGTTGTGTTAACAGCATAAACAGCACCAATTTTTTTCGCTTTGCTACCGATGAAAACTACATTTGCTACACCCGGTGTTTGATACAATCCAATTGGCGCGTTCACATATACGCTGCCGATGAGATGTCCACGTCGATCTACAATTATAACTTGATTAACATCTTCATTCGCTATCCACATTTCGGTATAATTATTCACCCACAGGATTGATCGTATTCCTTGTTCCGTTACATTGTGCCAGTTCGGCGCTCCAAACTGGACAAAGGTACCATTAAAATAAACATAATTGCTGGTCGGATCATCTTTCTTGTGTTTTTCAAGAATAGGGTATTCGTATTCTTGCAAGCGCCTATGTTCTGTATCGATAATCCGACGCTGAAGGTTCATTCTTTTGGTTGATGATGACGATGCATTTTTGTATTTCTTCATTGTGAATGACCTTAAATCTGGCTCGTTTTCAATTGGAGCGTATCCATTACTTGCAGAAAACCTCAAAATTGCGTCTGTTTTCTGAAAGGATGCATATACATCACCATTCCAATCGATTGCAATACCATACGTATGTTGAGCACCAGCATTTTCCAATCCGCCACCTATTCGAGTAATAAATGGGCGCAAACTTGAGGATTCGAGACATCCACCAAAAACCATTACTCCTGACTTATCTTCGTCAGAATCGGCAACAAAAAGAGCTTCCTTTCCTTTGTATTCCCCATATATCATGCTACGCATGTTGGACTTCAAACTGTTGGTTAATCCCCAAAGCACTTTCTCATGAATCAAGCATCCATCACGACTGAATTTCATTACATTGCGACTTCCTTGGTGAGTTAAGTAGAGATATGGAGCACCTTCGCATGAAAATGACTGTGTCATAACCAGTACGGCGTAAAACACTGTAATTCCACAAAAGAAAGCACCGCAGTAAAGAGCTACAGTGAGAGGGGATAATGATGTGTCTTCTCTACGAACAGCACCAATTTTTCGCAGTAGTTGAGCATTATGTTTCATGGGACTCTCATCGTCATCATCATCATCTTCATCTTTGCTTTTCGCTTTGCCATTTTTTTTCCATGATTTAGGCCGCGGGGTGGTTGTTTCATCGCATTCTTCCGCCAAATTGTCTTTGGAAGTTACTGCAAATGGATGAAAGCTTCTAAACAAAGAATTCGATCTTTGAATAGTATCATCGGTTTTGGATGAGTTTTGTGAATCTAAATTATTATGAATATTTTCACCAACTTCATCACCAATTTCCAACGGCTGGTATTGGAAGTATGATTTGTTGTCGCTCATCGTGGAAGGTCAACACGTCAACTATAACTATAACCACCAAAATAACTAACTAAGGACCGAATTGGTATTGTAAGTGCATGATTATTGTTAGCATAATACATAATGAAATGTTCGTATTGCTACAAGCAAAATCAAAATAAAGCAAGAGCGCAGCAACGCCGCAGCAGCACGCCAGCAAGCGCAGCAGCAGGCGGCGAGCAGCAGCAGAGACCAGAGAGGCGCCAACGCCGCTTGTGAAATATGGCGACACAGCAGGCATGGGCACAATGGAATGTCCCAATAGGGTTATTATTGTGTGTGGTGGCGCGGTATGGCGCTTGTTTTTATAAGCTTTTATTACTTTTCCATTTTCCAGACCATCCCACATCCATTCCAATGGTTGTTCGTTCGAGGGCAGTTCATTGTAAATGTTTGTCATGATAACCAGAATTCTGCTACCACGAATACCTATGCATGGAAGTTATCATGCTATGTGCACAAGTAGTGAGACAATCTTGTCATTCAAAAATGTTTCCTTTGAGTTTTCACCGCTGAAACCTATTCTTAATTCTGCTAGCTTCACTATTAAAAAAGGAAGTAAAGTAACTATCATGGGACAAAATGGCGCTGGGAAAAGTACAATTCTTAAACTTATGAATGGCAGCTTGAAGCCAACGCAAGGAGCCATCAATTTAAAAAGTGGGTTCGCTTTGTCAACTGCCATGCAAGTTATTCAACAAGAAGATAGAGATAGAACTTTGATGGATTTCTTTTTGAATCATCTCCATGGTACACGTAGCGGAATAGATGGCCGTATTGCATCTGTTTTACAAAAGGTTCAACTTTTAGCAAACAATGATCGAATTGTGAGATCCTTTTCTGGGGGCCAACAGGCGCGGCTGTTGCTAGCGAGTGCTCTCATATTAGAACCTGATATTCTCCTGCTAGATGAACCAACCAATAACTTGGATGCACAAGGAATTGATTTGCTTAGATCGATCATTCTAGAAACTGACAAGACTTGCATTGTAATTTCCCACGATGAAGAATTTCTAAATTCTTTTACTGATTCTGTTTTGTATCTGGATAATCACTCCAAAAAGGTTGAGTATTATGATGGGGACTATAAATTAGTGAAGCGGGAAATCGCTTCTCGAATTCAGCGAGAAAACGCTGAAAATGCCAGATTGGCGAGGGAAGCACAACAGAAAAAATCTCAAGCTAATGTATTTGCAAATAAGGTTGGAATACACTGGTCGCAGTTTATCATTGATTGAAATTAAGCATTCGCTTGTTACAGGGAGGTGGTATGCGAAAGATGGCAAAGAAATTGAAGGAAGATGCAGAAGAATTGGAAAGCCACAAAGTCAATGTTCGTAAAGAAGATCACGCTTTGAAACCTTTCAAGATTCCTTTCCAAGCTACAGACAACGGGCGAGTTGGGGTGAAACTCATGACTATCAACTCCATCGCACTTCCCAGTGGACGAAGAGTAGACTACTCAATAAGTCCTATATTAATTGAAAAGGGTTCTCATGTTCTATTAAAAGGTCCGAATGGGATAGGAAAAACTACATTCCTCGAGTCTTTGGTTAACGACGAAGCAGATGGTGTGGAGCTGAATTCTAAAGCATCTATCGGTTATTATCGCCAAGATTTTTACAATCTGGACCCAGAAAAAACAGTAATTGATTGCTTATACGCAGCTTCGAATGGAAAGCATTCGGAGCAAGTAGTTAGATCCACTGCCGCTTCGTTTTTGCTCAAGAAAGACTTAATGAAGCAGCACATTAAGACTCTCTCGGAAGGTCAGAAGGGATTGGTTTCATTAACGTGTTTAGTGTTACAGCAACCTGCAATTTTAGTTATGGATGAACCAACCAATCACATTAATTTTCGGCACCTGCCAGCTATCGCCCAGGCACTAAATGAATTTGAGGGAGCATTAATTGTAGTGTCTCATGACCAAGACTTTGTGTCTCAACTCAAAGTTGACAAGGTAATTGATTTAGCGGATGGATTTTAATATTTGTGGTCTAGTAACCGTGTACAATTTGTTAATGATAAGTTTTATCTGTATGTGTATATTGTAATGAAGAACAAAATAAAATGGTATAACTTTATGGGGTTAAGTTTTCCAGATCATTTCTTTTGTCGTCTACGATTACCAATTGGCGGCGGTATCGGTGGTGCAAGTCTTACAGGGGGAGGTAATGGGGGCAGGGGCATGCCTTGCAACATCTGATTTTGAAATTGCTGCAAAATTTGGTCAACCCTTGGACCTCCCACTTGTTGCAAACCTGGATTTGCAGTTGCATTCGGTATTGATTTTTCTAGCAACTTCGCTACGTCGATCTGATGGGAAAGGAAGTTATAAGAAAGCAAAGTAAAATAGATTCTAGATTTACCTTTGCAACTGGATTGGCAGGATTTTCTTCTTCTTCGGATGACCTCGTGCTTTTCAGCTCTTCCATTTTCTTTATTGCTGCGTCCAGCATCGCTTGACGATCATCCTCAATAGTATTTGTAAAGAGCTTACATTTTCCGCAACTCTTATGATCACAATGAGCTGTTTGGCAAAAATGGCTGTAACCTTGTTTTGTTATATCTTTTTTGCAAATGTAGCACAGGAAAGTATTACAAGTACAAACCATTTTATTGCAACCCTCTGTTTTGAAAAACCTTGTTTTACACTTTGGACACTCCCTAATTCGAGCAGCAGTCATAGCCTCTTCCACTTTTAGCCTTGCCTCTGTTTCACTTTTCTTTTCTACTTCACTACATTTAAGGGGAATATGTGCCTCCTCCCCACACAATCGACAAGTTTCAGCCCTACAATCAGGACACACTAAAACGATACCACAATCAATAGGAAGCGAGACTTGCAACTGACAATTGTGGCAATTCACTATATCATTAATATCTGCAGCTTTTAGAGCATCTCGAGTCAGCGCCTCACTGTATTTCGCAAACACTTTATCAGATACCGCAGCCTGTATCATGGAGTCTGGGAAAAATCCATGACAACCATCAGAACTCATACATTTGATATTCGATCTACCACCTCCAAAAACAGTTTCTTCAACATAATGCTTCAAACAGTTTTTGCAAAACAAATGACCATCACTACACTGTATCAATGCTTCGAATGGAAACTCTCCAAAACAACACCCACATTCCAACATAGCTCCATCTGCTGTCGCAAACTCTGTATTCAACTCTTCCGCTAATTTATGGTCAGCTTCAGATAAATCCTTCAATTCTTTTTGCTTTAACCATCGGAGCTCTTCAGCGAGAACATCATCCAGCGGGTATATTGGCTTTTGCAGCGTTGATTTCACTGCTGATCGAACTCCGAAATCTGACACCTGAATAGTCATATCACCCAATATATTTTGAATTCTCTGATAATTGTCCATAATGTAATTTTTAACGCGATCTCGTTGAGAGGGATCATGAATTTTGCTTTGCTTGCTCTTTGCTTTTTTGATGGAACTTTTGTCAACAATATTCTCCGAAGTACAAGGAAAATTTTCGATAAGTTCATATCGTTTTTCGTTCGAAATTTCCTCTAACAACTTTACTGTATGATAGTAGTGCTTCTTTCCTGCACCTTCAAAAACTCTTTTAATGAAAGCTTCTTTGAAATAAGGAAAATTATTGATGAGTTCCACAAACGCATGCTTTCGATATTGCGGGGAAGTGTCCCACGATGAGGACAAAAAATCATATTCTTTTCGTTGATTACTCGTAGATCCTCCATTCATTTCTGATGGTTTACTTCTTGTCTCCTTGTCATAGCCTTTCTCAAGCATTTCTTGAGCCACCAACTCAACATTGTTACAGAATCGAGCCAGCAATTTCTCAACAAACGCAGACTTTGCAGTCGGAAATATCTTTAGAACTTCGTTTAAAGGGTTGTACACATCAAGTATTTCTACAACATCACTCTGATCATCTCTATGTACGTCACTTTCAGAGTCAATAACCGATAGATCGTGATGTTTGTGATGGATGTGTTTGTCGTCATTATCCACTAGGTCTATAGTCGTCACCACCTTACCAGTATAGGTTGGTATCGAGAAAGTTTTCATTAATTGGCTATTCTCTTTCTGTTTGTCTTCGCTTAATAGTGCGTGATTGTCATCAATAATAGTGATAAGTGCCTCATCAGGCTTGTTGTTTTCGTTTACTGAAGCAGCCAACACAGCAAACCCCAAGTCAGCGTTGGATTGCAGTGGATCTTCCAAACTCTGATCAGAACGGAGTGATGGCTCCGAAGAATCTGTAAAATTGGAATTAAATCCATTCTTAATCAACGTCAAAGCACCGTTGGATATAGAGTCACAGTTCTTGTCATGAGGGTTCGCAGCGTTATGATTCTTAACAGCTTGTTTTGCTATAGATTCACTAACATGGGTATTTGTTGCCAAAACATACTTCAGTGCTTTACGAAGATGCTTCGGAAGCAATTCTCTATTCAATAAAGATTTTGAGCTGGACGGGAAGGGGTTTATATCGTCCGCTTCTCCTTCTTCTCCTTCTTCCCCAAAAACCATAAATTGAGATTTCTCCAATCGTTTTCGCTTCACTTCTTTGCTGGCTTCACTCTCGCCACCATCGTGAATGCAGACTGTTGGATCTGAATTGCTGTCGGGATTGTATTTTCTTTTCATGGGAACTTTGTCTCTCCCAATTTTCACTGAATCAAACGCTTCATTACTTCCTTCGTCAACCAAGTTGATGACAATGTGTTTTCCAATTTCGCTTCCAGAACTCATGTTTTTGTGTCAAGAGGCAAGTTGTGTACGATTTCGAATAGCGTGTGCTGAGAGTGTCTCTACCGCATGATGTTTGTTTACTTCTTGAACTTATTGCAGATAGACAGAATATTCTGGTTGCTACCAGTCGGAGTTCCAAGTGGCTCTGCGGTATATGGGGTACTATAGCTGTACAATATATTGTAAAATATTTTTCGGGTTGTGGGGCTGGGTATGCTTTTTGGTGAAGCAGCACCCGGCCGCCGCTTGGCTCTCGCTCGTCGGTGCTGCTGCTGCTGGCGCTGGCGGGTGCCGGGGCCTCTGCTGTGGGCTTGGTATATTCCATATCAGTGCTGTGTGTTTTGGCGAGTATTGTCGATGGTATATGGTACAGCCTTATTGTTGTGTGAATGACAGATCTCACTACTATATAGAAGTACCATGTATACTGCACTATATTACGGATTATTACTAACTAGAGAAGAGGGGCAAGACGAGCGAATTTATTGAGCATATCAAATTTAACTTACACCGATTCTTATCTTACGTTGAACACAATATAATCACTATAGTGCAGCAATCAATATGCACACGATCTCAACGGGGAAAGATCCAAAACCTTTGTTAAGTTTATTAAGAATTAGCTGTTTCCTTGTCATCTCCTTCACTTGATTCCCCACCTTCAACATACTTGTGAATACTAAATCCTTTAATTGGCGGTGTTTCATAGAATGGCCATGGTCTATCGGATGGCGGACTTGAGTCATCAATCATCATAGCTAGTTCACGTAAATTTGGAGGCAAAGCTCGAATCGCTTCTTGTTGCAACCAAATTTTATTGGTTAGATCGTAATCCATCTGATTTTGGCGAATTGTGGATTGTCGTTGATATTCACGTCCAATACGATTGTGATCCTCTAATTCTTCGGGAGTAAACGAAACTTTCATCCTGGAAGTAGAATCAATAAAATGTATCAATACAACGATGAGCACTCACCATTTTGCTTGCTCCGCAGCATTGTAAAACTTAAGAAGGTTCTCAGTTTCGAGTTTATTTTCATCCTTACTTTCCGACTTTCCTTTCTTACTTCCGCTGCTCTTCTTGTCAGTGCTGAAAGATACTCGACAAATATATGGAGATGCTAAACGAATATGAGAAGTTTGAACTGTCGTCAAAACTTTCAACATGGCTGATGACAAATTTGATTTAACGCAGTGCATAAAATGATAAAGGATTTGTCGGTTTGATACAATAGAATAGTCTGTGGAATTGATCGATTCTCCGATAAAAACATAAAAACAGGCGCGAAGAACTTCTTCTTGCTAGAATAGGAATAATATTGTAGCAAATTTCGGATCGCAAATTGGAAATGTATTGGGGACAAGCAATGTTTTTTGCCGGCGCAGCGGCGGGGGCGCGGCCGTCACAGAGGACCATTTTTTGTGGTGGTGGCGCACGGGGCTGCACCACAATGCTCTGCTTTTTATATAATTATAATGGCCCTATTCATCAGCTAATACGATGCTGCCAAAAATGGTTTCTGCTGTGCTCTCAACTACCCGATTTAGATGAATAGGTTACCAAATTTGGGATCTGGGATCTGTGGTTATGAGCAGGCAGTGATACTGTGTGCTGTATCTATAGGACACAGCTATACGGCCTCCTCCAGGTGCCATACCATATCGTGGTCATACGCGTTAATCGCTTTGTGTTGAGTTTCCAATAGTTAGAAGTCCAAAGTGTGTGCTAGCTGCTAGCTCTTAGGAATTTTATAGAAGTAGTTATTAGTTAGGATCTTTTAGGGAATAGGGACTTGCGCTCAAAGACTGTTGTGATACTGTAGGCTGGTCAAAACCGGTAGGCAAAACCGCTGTAACTAAATTAGCATTACAGTGCGAAAACAACAACAACAACAACAACAACAAACAATTTCACCAGAGAGTTGCTTCACATTCGACCCAATACATAACACAGAGCAAGTCTCATACGTGAAATAGTGAGCGGCCCGGTGCCCTCTTCATTGATAAATTTCAATTTCGCACATTTCTTCAAAATGTTTGGTCTGAGTGCAATTGCCTCTGTTCTCGACAGTATAGATAGTGCTGCGAAGGAAACACTTGAAGAGCCAAAACAATCTGCAACCGTTATCAGAGCAAGGAGAAAAGTTGAATATCCTTCCACTTCAATTGATCAAGATGTCGAATACCGCAATGTAAATACCAATTATCCTCGGGGTATATAAGAAAGATAAATGTGTTCGTCATGTCTTCGCATAGATTGATCATGGCTTACCTTTGGTTAAATATGATGATGAGAGCAATCATTCTTCTATCAAAGATCAAATTATTTCACCAGCTTCACCTTCTCAGCACAGTAGGACAAGTAGCAATGCTGATATTTGTGACGTTTCTTCATCAGGTATGATTAGGAACAATTTAGTAATATGGATGTAACTTTGAATAAGGAATTGACAAATTGCAAGCCACAAAATCCGCACTGCCCTTCAATTTGTCGTCAACAGGCTTGAGCGTTGGGTCCGCTAAAAAACCAATTCTTTCCAAGGATGACGACACCGATAACGATTTGAAGCAGTTGGTCCGGAAAAAAGCAAAGGTACTCTTGCGATCATTTTAACAGCATTCAAAATTCATTAGTAGTGATTCTAATTCCAGGAAATTGAAGCATTAAATGAAGAATGTATACATCTTGAGAGTCAAATTAATTCCCTCAAGCAAGAGGTTGCAGAAGCTTGGGATCATTACAAACAGGCACAGGAGAAATCAGCGGTGCGAGAATCTGAGTTGCTTGATGAAATATCGTTGATTCAAAAAAGCAAATCGACCGACAAACAACAGGCAGTTTTGCACATATCTAAGGCTCAGGAAGATATTTCTCTGTTGACTAAACAGCTCCAAACTAGCACTGAAGAAAAGCAAGTATTGAAGCTAAAAATTGAGGAATATGAGAGTATGAGCGGGAAATGGGAGGAAAAAATCACGAAATTGAAAGAGGAGCTACAGGAAGCTAGAATGAGTACTATTCAAGGCGCTCAAATCATTCGTGAAGACCTCAGAATTGCTCAGGCTCAAAATGAACAATTAAGAAATGATCATGCTAATATCATTCGTCAGATGCAAGTTAGACAACAAGAACTAGAACATGAAAATCAGGAATTGATGAAGTCCATTAATGATAACCAAAGAGAATTGGCAAGATTAAAAAATAGTCAGGGTTCTTCTCAATCTGTACCAGATAAATCGTACAATATGGATGATTATGTTGTTTTGCAAACAGAACTGTTCGGGATGGCGAAACAGTACGAGAAAGAACATGAACTGCTCGTAGAAAAGGACAGAGATTTCAGGATATTAGAACGAGAGTACAAGGCTTTGCTTATTAACTATGAAGATGAAAAGAAAAATAGCCAACACTTGTCTATCCGTTTTAATGATGTTACACAGCAGTTACAAAGCCTCAAACAGGTAGCGGATAATACAGACAAATCGCAAATGAAGTCTGATAAGCAAGTGGAATATGAAACATCTATATTAGATTTAAAAAAGCAAACTGAAAGTTTAAGCCAGCTACTACTGAAAAGACAAGCAACGGTTTTGGAATTGCAAGCTGAACGATCCTCCTTAAAATCCCGAGTAGCAGATTTACAGTCCAGGTAACGATGCAAATATCTAGCCCACAATGGCCATGAATATCTACAATTTCTTCAGATGCACAACCTTGGAGCAGCAAATGGCGAAGGTTCGCGATTTGGAAGATGGCACATTCGATTTTGAAGACGATGCGGATATTTCTTTCAGTGGTAAAGTAGGATCTGCAATCAGAAAACGTGCCAATGATCGATCTGATAGCATGCAAACACGCGGAACAAATCGAGTCCTGAATGATTTGGAGAAAATCGGAGTTAGACCAGGAGCTGGTATGACCAAAGCTGTAACTGTCATAGATTCGTGGACATTATTCACTGGGAGGTAAGTCATCTTTGCCACCGATGAAACGAATCACATACTTTATTATAGAGTTTTACGGCATCACGCATTGCTGCGATTAGGATTTGTGTTGTACTTATTGATACTTCATTTGTGGGTGTTATTTATCCTCATTATACATACACACACATTGGAAGATTTGGCACCAAGTACTAATCCCAAAGACCAATTGCTAAATTAACACAACTAAACCTTCCAACTAACTTCTTGCGAAAACTTGTTGCAGGGCGAACTAACACCTTGTTTTTGACCAGCAGCATGATAGTGATATCAAGCTATCAATAAGACAATGTTCATCACTTTCTTCCAAATTTTCGCTTCTTAGTTTTAGATACATGAAAGCGCGATGTAAAGAGGGGCATAGCATGATTGGGTGATGAAATCAGTCCTTTGTTTTGTTGTGGTTGGGTGGCTGTGGAAGCTGGAATCGTCTGATGCTCTGTCACAATTGAGGCATCCAGTGCAGGTGCTGATGCGTTCGATTGTTTCATTAAGCGAGGCTTTTTGCACGCTCTACTGGTCTCATTAATCGAATGCTTCGAAAGGTCCCTGATTGCGTTGCATTTCTTTTTAAACAAACAAATAAAGAAGCCATTAGTTCCATCTTCTGGAGCACACCGAATAAGCTTTTCGCAGACAGTGGAAGCTAAGTATGTGCAAGCATTACCACGATGTGACCAACTGCTAAAACCTACAGGTGAACTGATTTCCCAATCTTTACCAATCTCCGTGGCAAGCACATGTGCAACAACCTGTTCGTTCTCTTGTTCGTGCACCGAACAGGTGGAATACGAGATGGTATGAGCGTGGGGAAAAGTCATTGCTTTGAGAATAACAGATATCTGGAAGGATTGCAATTTCAGTAAACGCTCACCTTCATCCTCAATTTTTTCATCCTCCTCATCGTGAGTACGATTCGCTTCTACAATCCGCTCGATATTTCTTACAATTCCAGATCCAGAGCATGAAGGATCAAGCAATAAATATTGCACCTTGGAATATTTATCTTCCGATACATCGACGGTCAAAAAATCTTTGTGGTTGATAATTACCACATCATCTACAGCTAAAAGAGCCATTCGATTTTGGATAATTTTCACACGATTCACGCTTTTTTCAAATGCGAAGATGGCGTGCTGGTTTGGATTTGGCGATTTATCCATCAGCAATGCAGCCAGATGACTAGTTTTGTTACCTGGTGCTGCACAGGCATCAATGAAATCACATTCTTCCGCATCAACGCAACGTTCTTCCACAGATCGTTGGTATTCATTAAAAAGTATTTGTGTTGGAAAGCAACTCGCCTTATCTTGAATAATCATACTGCCATCTTTAATGAAAGGATCTTGAGATAATCCTCTGCAATTCGAAGGTAAAATTACTAACGAAGGGATGAGGTCATCGAGAATTGCATCACTATAATATCGGTCTTGTAAATACTTTAATCCATCGGAAATGCTCAGCTTAGCTAGATTGATTCTAACATATAAGGGAAGTTGCGAAGCCACTTGAACGCTTCCACTCAGTAACTCACTGTGGCTTGCTTTCCCTTCCATCATGGTATCTCGAATTTGAAACAATTTATCTTTATTTTCCATGATCTTTCTTTTCACTGCTCCTCCACCGATGATCTTTCCAGATCCAAATAACAATTCATACATCATCACTTGAAGTAGTCCTGATTTAACATCAAGTGATTTTGCAGAAATTCCGAGTTGTGACATAATATCACGCATTATAGCACTGAATTTTAATGTTTCCATTGCAAGTGCGTACTCCATTTTGCCAAGTTTTGGCATTGATGCACATATTGATTTTAATGATTTCCCTCTCTCTGCCGCATCTACAAGCTTAGCAGCGGTAAGGTACAGAAAGCTCATGATGATGTGGATGACAAAGGTTTTGCAACACCACGTGATTTAGTGCTGTGTAGATGTATTTTTGTGCACATTTTTCATACTATAGTACAATAAGGCCTTCTGTACGTGGAGGGCAGCATCCCACTTGTGGGTGGTTTGCAAAGTAGTGCAATGTGAGGCCGTGCGTGCGCGAGATTGCATGCAAATTTTAATTACAAGAGTTGGAGAGATATTATCACAATTTAGCACAGAAGATCAAGAGCTTGAAATATAATTAGCCCCCAGAGAATCAACCCAATTTCCATCAAATTATCACTGGTCAAAAATTTCCTACCCGGTTCGAACAATGATTGAACAATGACCGAAACTTTATCAATCAACATGGCTTCACTATAAACGTTTACAAAACTTTCGTCCACCCTCTTCAAATCAACATTCCCATAATAAATTTCGAATTCTACTTCCAAATTTGGACATTCCAATCTCAACCAGAAAATCAATATCTAAAATATTTTTGCAAGCCTCAATCAATCTGTTGATATTTGTGGGTATGAGCAGTATGACCACGGCTACAATACATTTCGTCTGCGAAGAATATATGAGCAAATTTTAGAAAAGAAAGAGGGTGATGGAAATTAGTGGAAAATATGGACTTGTCCCGCGCACTCGTTTGTTGGCCACCGTGAGCAAGACGTAGCTCAATCGATGTATGAACAACGAGGAAGGAAACGGTTATGACGGGTGCATCGTATTGGAACAACGCTGTATCGCTGTGGAGGTATCATACTGGCCTAGTATTCCGCAACCCTCCAACTTTTTGGTGATGTATCATCCCTGAGATGAACCAAGGGCAACCCACGATCGGCGTTAGATTTGGAATCTGTGTAACTTAAGGAAGGATTACTATGGTATTCGCGGACGGATGAACCGTTCGAAAGCATGGTCAAACGTTCACAGCGTGGGAGAGACATATAGTAATTTCAGAGTGTGCATCTTTTTGGCTTTGATTAGGAAGCTTACGCCGTTGAATACGTTATCAATCTATCGATAGTAGATGATAGCATGTAAAGCAATGCTGAAGAGTCCTCGAAGGGATATTTATCGTTGGTAAAGGCAAAAGTAATAATTTGCATCCTCCTTTGAATGGACATTCAACGGATTGAGCCAAGTCTCTCCACATCAAAGAAGCTATCTAAAGTCGGCAAACGTTGCATCGATGCATGTAAACCTTTCGTGAGCAATTCAGCCACCTTGTTAACGATGATCACGACAATCCATGGCAAACAATAGTGAATTTGCGTAACAGCTGCTCTCTGAATTGAAGCGCATATTTGCTTTGTTAAGGTTGCTAAAATTTCAATAAATTATGTGCTAACGATGGAGAATCGCACTGGCAGTTGCCTTCTTGCAGTGCACAATGCTCGACCAAGTCGCCCAAACCGTGTCCAGGATTGCGCTCCCAGTAAAGCGCATTCAACCTCTTTTAAGAATGTGTATTGTTCTAATGTGTGTAGAAAGACGACGCATATGTGAACTGACTGGATTGAAACATCTTCAAAGCTTGCTTCACGTTAGATTGTACCATCCAAAGTTCCTCTTGCCGAAGAAGTTGAAGCTGAAAATCTAATTTTGATGAAGAACTTTGAGGTGAAGTGGTCATGCTATATTTGTAATCATAAAATCAACGGTTTCCGTGAACGGAAGGCAACGAAATCAAGCGAAAATAAACATTGTAAATTAAATTGAATTATTTTAATCCTCGTCATATTGCTTCAAAAAAATAAGGATTGATGATTGGAAAATGTCAGCAATAGCCTTACTTTGGAAAAGTCGAGTTGCAAATAAGCCCTGTGACAGTATTGCGCCCTATGTTTTTCTAATGGCTGTACGGCTTCATTCATCATTTGCCTTCAATTGCTCCGCAATATCGCAAAATTAAGTTAAGTCAACCAAACATGGTAGTAGCAAGATTTGATGGCGAGAATAAATTATTGGGCCTACGGAATGCTAATTCAGCACTCTTCATTCCTTTAGGTTTGCTCAAATCTGCTTCAAATATTTCAGAATAGTTCTGGAAAATATGCTGTTCCACATTAATTGGAAATGCGCCAACTGAAGTGGACTCGGGATCTCTTAAAGCCTTTGCTAACAATGCAACTTCGTAAACATGATGTTTCTCCAGTAATTCCAACTCCCACAATGATGATTGCAAAGCACCACATTTCTCAATATCATCTTCTTCTTCATTATTAAATTGATTATCCTTTGAAACTGAATCACCCATCTTCACCCGTTGTACCAACACTTGGCAAGTTCTATGCTGGCGCAATAACCACGATATTTGAGCAACACAAAAGGCTGCTCGTGCTGAAGACGCATGCAAGCTCAGATAAGCGAGACGTTTGATAAATGCCGCGACCAAATAAGCAGGCAAGTTCGTAGATTTGAGCGAGGCCGATAACAATTTCATAAACTTCCCGCCATATTTCGCATTGAATATCTCCACCTTACATAACTTATACAAAGAAGCGAAAAAATTAGGGTAATCCAAATTATATTTAGTGATGAGATGAAACATACTCTCCAGTGCAAGAACTGCGACCACACCACCACAATTATAACTTTGTGTAAGATAATCCGACAATAAAAGTGGGTTCACCATGTAGCTGACCACATTGTCCGGAAGATGTTTCAGTAATAACTTATGGTCAGTGATGGAAAAAGGAAGAGACAGAAGAGATAGCCAAGCTTTGCTGAACAATTTTTGATAAGCCGTTAAAGAGCGCAGCCGCTCAGCTTCAGTAGTATTTCTGGATCTCTTCTTTACGACATGATCGGCTGAGCCCGATTTTCTCTTTTTCGCTCCAGTATCAAGGTGTTGGCCTTCATTTTCAACTCCATCATCTGAATCACTACTGACACTATTGTCATCACTGTCATTTGAAAATTCACTTGAGACTTGGTTTGGAAGAATATAAAACTTTTCATCCCCTGTAACATCCAACGGAACTGCAAGAATGCGCATGAAATCCATAAGATTTTTCTTTCGACTTTCCAAAACCGTCAATGCATTAATATCTAGAACCTCTGAAGTTGACAAACGCGAATGTTTTTGAGATTCCTGAAACTCTTCCTTAAGTTGAGAAATAAGTGATTTCAAGTGAAGCAAAGTATAGTAAGTGCAATCATTGTATATGAAATACTAAAAAGGCAAATAAGTCACATGAATAATTTTAAATCCACCACTCTACCCACCTCATCCTTAAGCATCAATAAAATGTCAACATCGATTTCATGGCCACTGCTAATAAGAGAATCTAGAAGCAACCGGAAAGTTCTTATTCCAAATTCTGACCCGCTGGCAAGATACTTTGGTTTTAAGTCTTCCGTAAAAAGATGTCGGTCAACTTTAACCAACTGGTGAAACGTTAATGGTGCTAAAATATGCAAACCATGGCAAATCCTCACCTCCAATAAAGTCCTTATGGACACTTCATGAGCCCATTCTTTTTCATCATCCCGAACAAGAGTGCACAATAACCCAAGATACTCTTGATATTGACTTATAAACCAACTGTAAAACTTTTCCATGGCCTTATTCACTGATGTGTTTGGCTTCGTAAGCTTTTCATTCTCCGAATAGTCAATAAATATTCGTCGCAAGGAATGCATTGCCGCAATTCTCAAGTCTTTATGGTTCATACTTTCTTCTGCAATTTTTCGAATTTCTACAATGCTGTTTACATTTTTTACACCGTGCCCTATGGAGCGCTCCAATTCACGAATATACTGTATTTTTTCCTCCATTTGCTGGATATTTATTAGCGCTAAAGTAAAATGATGTTAATAGAAAACCTCTATTCTAACTATTCTTGGAGGCTGGAGGAAGCCAAAGATAATAAAATGGTGGAGCTTTTCATTCAGTAGCAAGCAAAATAATAAGGCTTATTGATTGAATGGTCACCCGAAATCAACCCAATAGGGAAAATTCTTGTTGGTTTGTTGGTTACATACCCGACATGATGCACATAGACCTCAAGCGCTTCTCGAATTCTCCACTACCTGTCAGACATAAGAATTCGATGTGAATGTGGTGCAAAATAATCAGGACTTACGATACTGTATGCCATTTCTGTTGATCGTTAAGTATTATTAGTTGTCCATCAACCTTGTTTTTTTGCTTTCTCAAGAAAAGTTAAAGTAAAGATAATGATGAGTTCAAATGACCCTTGACATGTAACCTAACTAAATACGACTATTTGTGACCTCCGGAGAGTCTCTTCACCACCAAAATACCATAGCAAATAACGGACTAATGTATTTAAAGAGCGGAAGCAATTTTTTTTTCACGCATTGAGGATTTAACCGATACACGATATACTACAACAACTACGTGCAAACAAGCTATTTAGAAATCACTACAACAACCAGCATCACTATTGTAGCCGTTCCTGCATTAGTTTTAGACTCATTTTCACACGGTAAACACAAATTATGCATTAATTTAGACATAATTTAGCTGAATGGAAAATTCGAAAAAAATTAATACTTCTTACTATTTAATGATTATTTTGTCATCAGACAATCTTGTTCAGTTGTCACAAATATATCAGAAAATCGAGTTGGTAATGATAGACATGCTGGCTATTCATGGTAGTGCATTTACTTTGTGATGGTGGTATTTGAAGGGAGGCAAGTTGATAGATTTTGAGGTCTATCTGATACACTCTGCAAAATAGCATACTATTTGCCAAAAAGAACAAAGAGATTTAGACTTGATACATTTATGAGTTAGGTCTTAAAAGAAAAGAAAACAAGATTAAATAAGCTATTTCTTCCATACTTTCATTCACTCAACCATTCATAAATTCCAACACCTATCCAACACTTAAAACCTCAGGCAAGCTACTAATAACTTAGGTGCAATTTGGAAAAATACAAGATGGATCTGAATTTTCATGAATTCAACTTGCGGGGAACTAAATCCATGGCAATGTGCATCAAGGTTCGAAACACAAGACAAATTCACACAACTACAACACTTTCTCCGTCTGCTTTAGTAACCACCATACCAGCACCTTCTCCAACAGCTCCACCCACATTATCTCCCACGCAAGCAACTACCGTTGTCCTGATAACACCCATCTGTATAAATCTCTCACAAACTTTGCTTCTTGGGCAGGATAAATAATTTCTATACCTGAAACATGCTGAGAAACGAATGGTGATCTAGGGGTGTCTCCTATAGCCAATACACTGAAAAGAAAATCGCAGCACTTGAAGTGTATTGATAATTCATATCTTGAAGTATCAAAAACTGCTTGTTCTGCGAAAATTTTCAAAATGGAGGATCATCAGCAAATGTACAGATCATACAAAAAAGCAGCAGTTGAATGAAGACCGTGCAAATTTCAAACCCTTCTTGGAGTGACAAAAAACTACAACTTCATGTTCACGATCACATTTGCCACATATTTGGACGTGGGACGATACAGCCAAGCCGCACTATAAGAAAATACCTGCTATAAGATAATCGCTGCGATTTTTTTCTTATCTTACCTAGTTTTGTTGCTGCGATATTTTGTGAAAATTATCTTACAAGAATAAATGAGGTAGCTAGTACATCAAATTATTGTCTTGTTAATAAAATAGAAAAAGCAAGCAGGTGGAATTGCAATAAGGCTTATTGAACTTGAACAGGAATAGCATATCTGGCGCTGCTGCTCATATATGAGGTGACAGCACTCCCCGGGGCTTTATAGGCTTAATATTTGCTGTAATCGCCTACTGCTGGGCGGGCGAGGCTTGGCCAGCAGGCACTATCTTGAATCGCCGCCTTTGGCGAATTCATTTATCAGAACAAATCATAATAAATGAAGGGACATTTGAAAATAAGATGGCAGCAACGATGGATATGGTTGTTTTTAATGTGATGAATGAACATTGTCATGCAATGTATAATATTTATTGGATGTATAAAGATCAAATGCTTAAAGACCTGTCCATTTCGATGGAGGACTACAATAAAGAGATCTATGCATTGAATCTCAGATTGTTGGAAATGATGAAAGTTAATTCGATGCCGGCTTCGTTGTCACCAGTGGCTCAATTTAGTACACTGTCTTCTCAAATGGCTGAAATTATAAAAAACAACTTTCAGAAAACATATTGAAGATCGCATTTCTAAATAAAGAGAACAATATCCACCCTGGATCCTTGCTTTTCTGTGATAACTTGGACTCCCATGTCAATCCTGAGTTTCTGGATGAACTCAAGGCATTGCGTGGATGTAGGTACTTGCTTCCTTCGGGTGAAACTGAAAGGTGTACTGGTGCACTCATCACAGCTGATGGGACGCTTGATGAAAAAATTTGCCCAAGTGCCTCCTATTCCAGAAACTGTAACTGGAGCAAATGATTTATCTGGTTTTATACCAGTTACTGCCGTAACTGAAGTTCATCTTGAAGAAGTTATTACGGAAGTTGCTGAAGCAGGTGATGATGGAGCGGACATCCCACTTGAGGCTGAAGAAGACGATGATACATACGTCGATGGAGCGAAGAATTCTCTTCCTGTCCGTATGGAACCTATTATTGATCAACAACAACTTCCTAAACGTCTAATGCAAATAAATGCATTTATTTTCATTTTCTATCAAAATGAATGGGAAATTGCTCGAATCCACAAGCGAATTCAAGTTGCTATTGTGCCAACGTTTGATATTAAGATGTGCTTTACTAATCAATGGGCTGTTGCTACATTAAGTCCAGAGAATTACGGCAAGGATAATGCTTCCACCACCTAATGGGTTCTCTTAAAAAAGGTCGATTGAATGATTGAATGTAGTTAATTTATTATGTAATTAAATATTCTTTAAAATGTAATGCGTAATTCCGTTAGATAATTTCGACCCGTGTTGACTGCGCAAGATAACCTTGCTGCGATTCAAAAAATCACCATTATCTTATAGCGAGGCTTGGCTGTAAAATAAGCTTGTTGTATTGTACAATACAGTAGTCCATATATACCTTATTAGTAATGAAATAACGCATGGACGGCTATTGCTGCCCCTGCTGCTGCTGCCGCTGCTCGCGGCGGCGTGAAGGCTTGGCGGGGCTTGCGCTCTGCGCCGACACAACTCGCCCATGCTCATCAGAGTCATCTGTGCTTGTGCTTGTTTGGGGTTATATTCAATATTGGTAGATTGGTATAGAAGTATTATTGTAATAAAAATTCCATATTGTAGGTCGCCTTATAAGAATATTATCTAACATCCTTGATCAATTTGACTCCACTTGGTGATTATTGCTCTTCGCCATCGAGATTGTTGTATGACAATAATTTGGCTCTTGCTACAGAAACTATATATCCCTCCAAGCTGTGTTTTGAGATTTTTCTTTGTTGAACTAGTGCTATGTCAGAATCTTGTGCGATTGAATTGTATGAAAATGAATGTTTTGATCGACGGAAAGGTGGTTGGACACCGCATAAGGAATTTCCATTCGTCATTAAAGCAACGCTAACTCCATGTAAGCCTTTAGATGAGATTGAATTACCGGGAGATGAATGGCAATGGGCGACAAATTGGAAGATATCCAAAATGCCGGGTGTAACTGATGCTGATGGATGGGAATATGCAAGTCGATTTTCACGGTTTAAGCGGCAAGATCGCGCTCCAAAGTCTGAAGCCGTTTGGAGTCGTGCTCGTCGGAGGCTGTGGATACGAATCATGAGACGCGAGACGACAGTAAAAGCATCCGATATATCCAAGGTATTACCGAAAATCCAGTTGGGATTGAGTTCAGTTCATTCCGCGAGAATAAAGATTGAAGAGATAATGAAACATGCTCCAGAGGCAGCAGACAGCGATCAAATGCGGTCGTTGGTAACTTCCGTAAATCGTAACATAGCTGACATTATTTCTGTTCTTGATCAAGCGGAGAAAACCTTTAATCAAGACACGGATTCTAGTCTCTCTATGAACAGTCGTGCAGCACCCAAGCAAAGTAATAGTGTCACTAATAACTCACCGGCTATATTAAAGAAATTAAGAAATGATGTTACGAAAGAACAGTTGGCTATTGAAAGAGCTTTGGAAGGAAAGTCCAATGCTATTCCCATCGCGCCTAGCAATGGTAGCACCAAGGTAGGAAGTGTTGCAAGTAGCTCTTCTTTTGTAGGATCTGTCAGTAGTGCATCACTAAAAATTGCCTCTCACCAAAGCCAAAAATTTACTGGTAATCCATTGAAGACTGATCCGGTACCTTCAGCATCGCACAGGAGCAACTCTGTGGAACTCAGGCAAGATCTGTCGGGTGTAAATCAAATTGTTTCAAGCAAAAAAACCGCTGTAAAAAGCGGGTCTGCGGGTGCCTTCAACCCTAGCATATTCGTAAATCAAAATCAGGGTATAGGTGCCAATGGCCCAGAAGATGGAGTTTTTGTAGACAGGACGACTCATGATCTATTAATTGAGCAGGTTGGGCCCATTTAAGGAAATCTTATTCCGGAAATCTTATTTTTGCTCATCTTAGAAACTCATTCCTATTGATGAAATGACGGTTATGCAGGAAATTATTGATGATCGCCACACTGAAATTCTGAAGGTAAGGAACGATATAATTTTCATCCTCTATCAGCGATTAGAATTATTTTTTTATAGATTAATAAGGGAATTGTAGAAATAAATGATATGTTTAATGATTTATCAAAGTTAGTTAAAGAGCAAGAGGTTGAAGTGCGTCATATTTATGACAATATTGAAGAATCCCACGAAAAAACGAAAGAAGCCTTCGCGCACATAGTTGAAGCAAGTAGATTGCAACGGGAAGGTCAATGCAGTATTTCATAAGATTTTTATGCTCAATAATTATCTTGCCCATTGCTCTATTTTCTAACCTAAATTGAAAATGAATGGCGGTACTAGTGTTGAATTATTAGTAATTCATTTCCAGCATGCTCCAAGCAACAAAATTAATTTACACTGATGACACAATTCTTCAAATTTACAAATGGAGATGATAATATATGACGTCGCTTAAACTTGGCATCCTTAGCTATATAGTATGATTTGCCAATAATCTAACTTTATTTTATTACCTTAAACTTTGCACATTGAAAACCGTGTATTTCGTTGTAACCCTGAATTCGAACTCTTATCTCATGCACATCACATCTATATCCTACATTATGCACACATTACATCAAATAACACCATGCAATAATAAACCACTACTATGTACATTGTGCGAAGGTATTTATCATAAAATGTATTCTCTCGCTTATTTCTAACATGTATTATGTAACTTAAGGTAAAGATTGAAATTCTGACCATCGCAACTAATAAGACATCTACAGTGCAATGGAAAGAAAAAATATGTACAACAAAAAATCATGAAATCCATCGAACAAACGGAGCAAATTAAGCAGTTCATTTAAGCCATGGGGTTTATTTCACGGAAAACGACTGGGTGTATAAAATGTTGCCACGAACACCAAGGTTCATTTATGGTACAATTTAGCACTCCTTTTATCGGCAACACGTGAAAGTTCGTTACGTTGCTAATATAAAGGTAGTGATTTAAGCAACTTACCCATGAGATACAGTAGTGACAGATACTACACTATCTGACCTGGATGAAGCCGTTCCCGGAGCTCTTTTCTTCCAATGAAACGGATTCAGCGCGGCGGCAGCTAAAGCTGAACCCCCAGGTGTAGAAAAATGGGATGGAAGTGGTAATGGATCCATGCCAAAAGTCCTACGATGAGTCCTTGAAGTATCATCCTTCAATATGTTAGGAGAATCTTCTTGCTCATCAATTGTCAACGCTGCTAAAGAGTTCACACCGTAATTGTATTTTATGGTAGCTTTTGGTTTCTCCAAAGGTGTACTATTCAAGGTTCGACGCCTCATCCTGCCACTTTTCCCACTACCGCTCTCACCACTAGCATCAATGCCATCGAACGAAGGTGCGCTACTAACAGAGGACATTGTCGCTGTATCAGTATGCGAATCACTTGACTTATTAAAAAGAAGGGATCCAAACATTTTGAACCTGCTTCTAGCCGCTTCATCAGTACTTGAATTAGGGCTCTTCAGAGGTGGCAATACGTTCCCTGTCGATGAGAGAAAATCATATACATGCCGCTCGTTGGGATCGTCAGACTGAGATTTAGGAGAGAGAATAGCCGACAGGGGATGCGAAGTGACAGGAGCAGAAACCACCGGCTCGAGAGGACTCTTCAACTCAATCTTGGGCAATACCACAGTACTTGAAGCGGCACTTGTTGGTGACATTACAGGCGCCATACTCTTCTTATTTTCAAGATACTCCATCAATATATTGGTTTTCGTAAATGTGTTATTTTCCCCAAGAGATTCTGGAACTGATGATACTGCAATGTCGGCTTCTAAATCCTTAGCTCCAAGCCACACTTTTCCGAGGAGATTTGATATTCCATTTGGAACTTTAATTAATGCATTTGGTAGCAAAGGCAAATCATACATCAAATCGACAGTAGACGCAGGTTTTCCATTGCTATAGGTGAAAAATCTTAACACGACGTCATAAAATATAAATAATCGGTATACATACCTCTTTTCCAAGTAAAATCCATGAGTGTCAAAGGGTACTAGATCGATAGGTTTTTCCCGAATCAGCCTCTTCAGATCCGCACGCAATCGATCATCAAGCATTTTGTCTTTTCTGAACTTAAGGAGCTCGTCAGCATCAGACGGTACCGAAGCCGTTTCCCCCGTATCACTTGATTTTGGCGGAATCATTGAACTCTTTCTGCTGTCATTAGGTGCCTGACTACCATGCCGCACATTGATGTGAACAGAGGAACTGCTTTCATTTCCAACAATGCTGGCCGTTTGAGAAAAGTATCGACGGTCTCGAATATTCTTGGGATTATCCAGAGTCAATGTCCAATTATTAAGATCGCTGATGTCTCTCTCGATCGTCAATCTCCCCAATAAAAACTCAATCGCAACGTTTCGGCGACGTTTTTTAAACTTCGATACCATTTCAGGTTGGAGTAACGCAGCATAAAGGGCCTTATAATCTAGGTACAGGTGAAGACAATTTCCTTCCTGAACACCCAGAATAATACATGATATTTCAACAGTATAAGATAGTGGGTGATAAACCATTATTAATTTGGTTTCTAGTTCTGCTATCATCTGCGCATTTTCGTAAATAATGTATGGTTCCCCGCTTAACTCCGGTGGAGGTGATTTTAACAGTCTACCAGTCATGGGTGGGGATGTTAAAGACTGAGGAGTTGCCGTTATTGTCGACAACACTGGCAAGTGGTGATTTTGGTTATTTTCATGAGAAACATTGAAATCGGCAGGAAATATTAACTGGTGCACCGCGGTATGCTGCATTCCAGTTGGAACGTGATGATGACCAGCTTCAATATTATGATTGAGAGTATGCGAGGGTGGATGAATCAAAGATTGCTGCATTGGTGTGAGTAATCTTTCCACTAAGCCCTCACCCTTCAAACTAGAAGGTTTCTCACCATGGTCTTCCATCTTGAATTAATAAGTACTCTCGTTTTATGTCTGCTTTTTTCGAAACTGCCCAACAAAAACCAGCAGCAGTCTAGAAGTGACTTTTTGGTTTTCCAACTTTTTGAGCCCGCGCAGCAGCAGCAGCAGCAGCAGAGCAGCGTTGTGCTGCTGCCTGCTATACCTAATACCAATAGTGGCTCGTCAGGACTCGCCAAATTACAAATGCTTATATTACAATAGTCAAATTGGAAATGCTCAAGTTCATTTTAAATGGTGTGTTGGGTTTATCATGAACGACAAGAGAGCCAACTATGTGGCCAACATTGCCTGAATAATTTACTACAAGGACCTTTTTTCAATGCGATTGATTTAGCGGAAATTGCTCGCGAGTTGGACGCAGCGGAGAGAAGATTAGGTGCTGTTAGCTATAGAAATGCATCTGCAAATGTTGACGATAGTGGGAATTTTTCAATACAAGTTTTGCGAGTCGCATTACAACGCTTCAATAATTCTGACTTGATTCCTTGGTTCCAAAAGAAAGGCGAAGCCGATGTTGATGTTACGCAACAGAAAGGAATTATTGTGAATAGATCGAATCATTGGTTTACGATCCGCAAAATAAATAATCACTGGTTTAATTTGAACAGCACTATCGATAGGCCAGAGTATATTTCAGATTTTGCATTATCTGCGTTCCTTGCTAGCTTGCGTGCGGAGGGTTATTCGGTTTTTTTAGCCCAAGGGAACATTTCTGACGCTGGAAATCCGAAAGACTTTGAATACATTGGATCAAAAACGGGAGGAGCTTGGTATTCGGAAGATGACTTATTTCATTCTAATCAATTGAGAAAGAGTGATGCGGACGTTCCTCTTGGATTCCAAGCCTTTCGAGGAGCAGCTAATCGACTTGGTGGTAATGTAAAAAGAGAAGACGACAAAATTGTTGATTTATCAAGCGATATTTATGATGAAGAGCTCGAATTGGCCAAGGCGATCAGTGCCAGCTTACAACCAACTGTTCCCACTGGATCATCGGATGGTGATGATATACGCGCGAAACGTTTGGCAGCACTATCGAAGCTCGGAATTCGGTAATTCTGCATAAAATAAACACCACCACATGTATGTATAAAATGTAAAAATAGTCATTTTCGCATTTTAATGCAGTCTTAGAGTGAATGTTGTACATATTTAAATGTTAACTGAGATATTTCTATGAGATGTAATTCAACTTAATTGAAGAATTTGATCAGCAATTTGTGCTATGATTGTTGATATTATGGAGTTTTTTCTTTCCGTTGTTGATCTTTCTCTTGCTTTTTAAGCTTTTTTATCATTTTTTGTTTATCTGCAAACGCTTTCATGTCCTCCTGCAGAGAAGTCGGTAGACAACCGCGAAAAGAAGGAAGTTCTGCGGCAAATAGTACACTGTGTGCCCAGCCAGCGTTCTCTGAGAAGCGAGATCTAAATGCATCACCAACTTCTTCATAGACGGTGGGAGTGAGACTTTTGCGCTTTGCTAACTCAGGATTGTAATCTCTTACCGCAATGCTCCAGACATGAATATCGACTGGAATGGCATTCACTTGGTCCAATGAAAACACTGCAACACAATCGGCTACTTTTCTACCAACACCAGGAAGGTCTAAAAGAGCGTTCTGAATTTCCAGTCTGACTTTATTTTGTTCAGCAATATTCAAATCTATTGCTCCGGATGCTTTGCTTCTCAAATATTGAAACCATCCGTCTGATCCCCCTTGTTTGGAATGAACCATATGAGCACTTTCTTTCAAAAATTTCGCCCGATAACCCATACCTAACAACCGTAATTGTTGTTCTGAAACGCTCAATAATTGTTCAGCACTAGGAAATGTGTGAAAAGTAAAAATTTGGCATTCGGTTGCCGCATCTTCAGTGTTAGCCAATGTTTCGTTTTCAACGAGCTGACTGCTATCACGTTGGCGCTTTTTTCTTTGTTTGGAAGTTGCTAAGTCGACGTTAACTGAATCTGGTAGTACTTCTTCTCTATCATAAGAGTGAGTATTGGAGGGACTTTCAAATATATTGACCTCCACCATATTATTTTTAACAGAGACCGACATGGTACACAAGTAGTCTCCAAAAGTTGACCGCAGGCGGTCAAGCATCAGCGTAATTCGAGATATATTGTTGTTGGATGAACAAATGAAAGAGACCAAGCATTCCCAAGGATCTTGTCGAAGAACTCTTACTCCTTTGAGAGATTTGGCAATGGACTTCATTCTTTCACATTGAGATGACCAACGCAAATATAGAGAGGAAAGAGAATGACCGATCTGAAAATAATCTTTCAACTTTTCTATCAAATTTTCTTCCTCGCTCTCGCAAAGATCAAAAAGAGATACGAAACTGGTTGTGTGTTGTGATTGCCTAAGTATCAGTGGTTTTCCAAACAAAACTCCCGTCCAAAACTTTTCCCCTTGCAAAATTGATTGCCTATCGTTGATATTAATACGTTTCCAGTTAAAACATTGTCCAGTAACAAGAGTATTTTCTAGACGCAGCTCATTTGCATTAATGTTTAAGTCAATCCATTTTAGATTTAGTATCGGTACAGGAAAAGACTTAGATAGCATTAATGCGCTTGTTGGTCGAGTGAATAACATCCTGCATCTTCTACTGTGGTATGTATGCAACAATAAAAAGCTTATTATTTTGAGATAACATTATTTCAGGTTGTATAAATGGAGATGATAAGTTCACTTTTATCTGTTTATGGAGCGCCTCGGAGAGCGTTATATTTAGCTCATGTACTCGCGCGCGCAGCGCACTCCGCCACCAGGCCGGCGATAGCCGGCAGTACAGCAGACAGTTGGCCGGCACCGCCTTCGTTCACTGCTGTGCCCTCTTGCAGGTCACACCCAACGAATATGTTCGTCGTGCGTTTGTTAAGAATGAGTTTTCTGGAATGCAGTAGGCAGCCTGTCTAGCCCTCGTACTAAGAAACAAAACAGTACTATTTACTCAGACAACTTTTATAATTAATTAACAAGTGAATGAGACTGGATCTCATCACTGCCACACAATGCTATATTTCTCTAATTTCCAT
>JACCEA012068955.1_pt1 | contig 28154 bp, 19 predicted proteins | sample 7449851 | NCBI WGS metagenome assembly JACCEA01 (sample SAMN15323453, study PRJNA562643) | freshwater metagenome | isolation source: river surface water | place: USA:Blue River Watershed | collected 2017-08-18
GTCCCCGAGATTGTCCCCGAGATTGTCCCCGAGATTGTCCCCGAGATTGTCCCCGAGATTGTCCCCGAGATTGTCCCCGAGATTGTCCCCGAGATTGTCCCCGAGATTGTCCCCGAGATGGTCCCCGAGATTGTCCCCGAGATTGTCGTTGTCGAGCCGTTGCCGCATATTCCTGTCAAACAACCGCGAAAGAGAAACCCGACAACAAAACCTACCAGCAAACCGCGCGGAAAGAAGGCAGAGTGACAAAAAATTTTTTAACATTTAACATGAAAAAAGTAATGGACGTTTTCAATTTGCTGTTCGGTACTCTTGGCCGTGAATGGTGCATCATCTTTCGAGTGATTGTCATTTTCACCGGCATTAGCTTCTTCTCCGTGCTACTCGTGTTTGTCTGGGACATTCTCAAAGGCCGCTCCGTATTGTTCAATCCATTTCGATGGAACATACTTGCCATTAGCTTTTTGGGATATATTACTTCGCGCTTGTACCTGACCATGTGCGTGCGTTGATTTTCGAATACAATTTGTTGATTTCATCTTGCCACGTCTGAACCGACACCCGAAATTGTACATTGTCTGGGTTGTTGTGGATACGCGCGAGTTGGGCGACCAACGGATGCGTCCATGAATAACAATAGATGGTTGGTGAATACTTGGGATGCATCGGAAACGAAGACTTGGAAAACGCATCGAGCATGGGTAGAATGTATAGCACGACGACCGCATAGTTGTGCGCGCATGGAATGTTCATCTTGTCTCCGTACATGGTGCATCTCGACGTCACATGTTCCATAAATGCTTGAATTTCCTCGGGTGTGACGGTCGACAGGGACTCCTCCCAAATAGATTCAATAAATTGTAATGTATCCTTCGGCAACAACTGTTCCGCTTTCGCGTTAATAACCTGTTTCATACTGTCCGACAAACTCGGCAACAAATTGCGTACTGGACGTTCTTCGTCATCCGACGGATAACGTTTCCACAAGGTTGCATCCGCACAATCGGTGCGAATGAGTTCGTCGGCAGTCGGATTGGAAGTAGTCTGATCAACGGGGTAATCCGTACATTCGCCACCGAGCGAACGATTCGGCGGACTCACCAATTCCCCTTCCTCGACTCGCTTTCGCGGTGTGTCGACCGCAGGCTCGATTACCATGGTGCTTGTTGCGGGTTCAGCGACTTCCACGACTGCTGCTGCGGGTTCAGCGACTTCCACGACTGCTGCCGCGGGTTCAGCGACTTCCACGACTGCTGCCGCGGGTTCGGCGACTTCCACGACTCGCCGCGGTTTGGGTGAAAAAAAATCAACGTGTTCGACAAATGTCACATGCCGGGCATCGGGCGACGTGCTCGTCGATTGTCGGCGCTGTCGCTTGGGCGGAGGCTCGACACGGACAATGGTGCGATTCCGAAGTTGCATTTTGATTGTGTTCTCCGCCTACCCAGAAGAAAAGCGAAAGTTATGTCCGGAATCCTCATTCCGCACGAAGAAATTCGGTTAAAACGAAAGATTGCCGTCCGCGGCTGGGTGCGCAAACCCGACACCTTGCATGGCCGTGGCGCCCAAACTCCCTTTCGCATCTTCACGGGCCTTGGCGACGTCCACAACCGTAAGGTCGGCAGCTGGAACAACTTCTCGTACAACCAGTATGCCCCCGGTCGACGCGCGCGCCACCCCGTGCCCATCGACGATCAAGGCGTTCCCTACCAAAGCGGCGTCGACAACTATGGCATTGTCTCCTCCATCGAACCCGTGCTTCGGTTCCGAACCGAAAATATTGCCAGTCTGTCCTTCCGCCGGGAACGCATGCGCGCAAATGCGGAACGCGCCGCTAACCCTACCTAATTGCTAAAAACAAAACCGGCATGGACGACTTTGTGATTGCCTTGCAGGCCTATGATCAATTGCGCGACAACCTCGTTCGCGCACGGCTTGCCTGGAATTTGGTCCACGTTCGCGCCGTCGCAAGCCAGGATCGCTTGACCGCTACGGTCCCTGTCCTGCTGGAACAGGCCATTCTCGCCACCAATCAACCCTATCAACCTCCCTCCACCGCCGAGATTCGCGCCTTGAAACAACATCCTCCGACTGCCACCGCCATCGAACAATGGCTGGATGGCGCCGCACAAATCACCCTGGATGAACGACGACGCCACCTCCAGTCGCTCCAACCCCAATTGGTCGACTTTGTCCACAGTGAGCCCGCCGACGACCTCGACCGCTTGCAACACAATCTCACGCACTGGCAGTCCGAGTTGCTGCAGATCGAATCGCCACGTCTCGCTACCGCCAAATTGCTGCCGACCTGCTGGACCCTTCGCTTCTGGAGCCAGGCCGCCCTGTGGGATGACCCGTCGTTCCTCGATCAAATCCGCACTCGGTCCGATACCTGGAACGAATGTTTTCGACAAGCCGCCGATGCATCGCCGGTCCGCGACGCTGCTACCCGACCAAGTCTGCCGTCTGCCGATCCAGACCAGGTGACCTGGCCATGGGTCATTCATCGCCGCATGGCTGTTTGGCGCGGCAGTCGTCGAATCGCCGATGAAGACGAAGAAGTCGCGCTCTGCGGGGCAATCTTACCATACTGCCCCTCGCCCGCCATTCGCCATCACGTACCCGTGTCCTTCCTGTCCTCCCAGGACCGCAAACAAGAATACCAGCGTCAATGGAACGCGTGTCCGCTACCGAGCGCGCGCACCCACCCTCAACTCACCACCCACTCGGATCCATGGACGCCCCAATCGTTCCTCTGGCCGCTCTCCGCGTCGGACGACGCCCGCACCTGGTTTCAAAACCTACGTCCCTACTTGCAATGCAGTTTGTTGCCGGGCACCCTCTCGGCCGAGGTCGCCGCGGTCTTGCGCTTCCAATGGCGTGCACTTACCGATTCGGCGGGTCGTCCCTGGATCCACGCGGTGATTGATTATTTGCGACAACACCTCTCCTCGCTAGACACCCAGGGGGATCCGCGCGGCATTGCGTTGTTGGAATATATGCGTTGGCAATTGTATACCACCAGCCATTATCAGTCTGCCGACGTGGACGACGAACCGCCCTATTGGCCATATCACGCACGTCTTGCTGACGCGGGTTTCCATCTACAGTTCGTGGCTGAAACCGGACGTGGCGACCCGCAATGGGTGCCCTGCCCGGACGTTGATATATTGGATCGACAGGCGCTGCATACCTGGATGATGAACACAATTACCATGAGATCCGCGTCCACGACTCACCGTCCCGACTCGCTCTCGGCTCTGCGCGCGCGTCAATCCAATCCCGTTGATCTCGACGGATGGGTGCGACACCAATCGTTTCAGCTGCCCGCCATGAAACGACAGCCGCAGGAGATGCAAGGTCGATCTATTGTGTTGATGTCTCCGCCGATCGAGGATGTGACGTCGTGGGCAAACGCGCGCGAACATCATCTTGCCGACGAAGATCAGCTACGTACCACTCGGTGGTTGGAACAATCGTCGTCGATCCTCGAGGTGATTCAAGAGACCCTGGACCTCGCGGCCGAGCAATTCCTGACCACGCCCATCACCCAGCGTCCCAGCATGCCCGCAACGTCTCGTGCCCGCGCCTGGCTACTGCGGCAAGACCCGGATACGACCAGCACCGACGATCGGTGGATGGGGCCGGTACATGGCCTTGGAACGGTCCGACTGGCGCGAGGAGGCGAAGAAGAGTGTATTGCGTGGACCGTGTTGCATCGACATCCCACGACGGATCGGTCTACTCCGCCGGCGGCAAGTGTCCCGTCCACGTCGTCGTCGTCCGCGGCGGCAGCATTCGTCTATGTGGATCTTGGCGTCTACCAGCCCCGTCGATTGCTGGACCGACCCGTCTTGCTGGACATGGTCGTCGCTGCCCGACAGGTGAATGTGCCGTCGTCCTCGGCGGATTGGCGCACGATGAATCATTTGTGGTTTTTCCAATGGAACTTGCCCAACCCCCCGACGCCATCACTGCGGGGTGTGGTGGACGAAGGAACACAGCAGGAAACTCATCGGTGGACGGAAACGTCGATGCGGGTATATCACGACCGATGGATGCGTGTCCTCGAACGGTTCGTGGCCGCGGTCATGGCGCCCGAACGCAACATCGTCGAACTGGAATTGGTGCGGATGGCAAGTTGGGTGCCGCCGGAGTATTTCTACACGTTTCAGCAACAACATCGGTGGACCGAGTGGCAATGGCGCCGATGGGTCTCCGATTGGACTAAGGTGCGACCTTATCTCTTGTCGGACCTGACCGGGTATGTGCGACTGTTGTCGCCCGCCGACGGACCATATGACGGGCATGAAGATGTGTATCAAGAGTGGAAAGAGTGCGAGGAACGACTGGTCGAAGCGCGCCTCGGGGATGTGCGGTGGCATACGTGCATGATGGACTTTTTCCAGACGCTCTACCCGATGTCCGCCAATGAGCAGACGTGTTGGCATGAATGGGTACAGTCAAGGGTATCCGGGAAGGCGTTGGATCGTCGCGCATGGTGGACGCATGCCCGAAGCGCGCCGGTATCACGGATGCAGCCGGTGCTGATACCGACCGTGTGGATGGAACTGTGTGTCTATGTGTTGCGCATGCGGCGAGCCTGGGATGTGTTGTGTGAATCGTTGTCCATGACGGCCACCGACGTGGTGCGCGTGGTGCCACATACCCAAGCCATGGCAGCGATCGAAGCCTTCGTCTCGAGTGCCGACCCGAGTATCCCCATTCCCGCACAGATCCGCGAGCAGGTAGCATTGGCCACACTCTGGTCGTTCGATCCGTCGGTGCCACATTGGCAGACAATGCGCGCGGCACAAATCCTGACCGATGCCTACAATCGTCTGCAGTCCGCAGAGCGTCAATGGTTGCGCCAATGTCGATGGTCGGAGGAAGACCAGCTCGGTAGCTGGATAGCGGCGCTGCATGTGATTGCGTTTGCCGGGCCGGCGACGAAGAAATCGCCCGAGGAGAAGATTGTTGCCGGCCACACGACGCCGGAAGAACTCTTTGCGCGCCAATGGCCGTTTGCCGTCGGAGATGTTGGCGGCGAATTGCCCAGACAAGCCTATCATGGGTTTCAATCGGCGTGGAAGATTGTGTAAAAAAAGAGAAGCATGCGAACGAGACAGAATCGCCGCGTTGTACGGTATACGATACCACCGCCACCCATGGAGATGTTTGTTCCCGTCGCGCACATGTATGGATATATTACACCGGGGAAATCCGGGATTCGAACCCGGGATCTCATGTACCCGAAACATGAATCATACCAACTAGACCAATTTCCCAAGAAAGCTCGTCAATTTTAAGTATTACCAAATGCGTTGTCGTTTGTAGGATCGGCGCGGCGACGGACCGTTTCCGCGTGTCCGCGCCCATTTTTTGATGTTGGCGTTTTGCTGTGTTGTTTGATAGAGAAGATCCGATTGGTGTTGTTGGTCATACCATGATTTCATTGCTCGGTAGGTGTTGGGCATTCGTTTTTGGGTAGCGATTTGTGGTACCAATACTGCCCGTGCAATCGGAGGTGCTAGAACCGCGGGAGCAGCAGCTTTACCGGGAGCAGGAACAGGACCGCGGGGAGGAACAGCTTTACCAAACGCACGACCGGGACCGCCGGGAGGAACAGCTTTACCAAACGCATGACCGGAACCGCCGGGAGAGAGCTTATCCACAATTGCTGTTACGGGGTCGGTAGACGCACCATACGTAAATGGCAAATATTTGCTAGTTGTACGATATCCTATCGTTTTATATGTGCCAAATTCTAGGTCATGATAACCATCCGGTTCAGTAACGCCGGTGGCTTCCACGGTTTCTGTTTCCACGGGTGGTCCCACGGGTGGTCCCACGGTTTCTGTTTCCACGGGTGGTCCCACGGGTGGTCCCACGGTTTCTGTTTCCACGGGTGGTCCCACGGGTGGTCCCACGGTTGGTGTTGGTTCCGCTGCTGGTCCGGCTGCTGGTGTTGCCGCTGTTGCTGGTCCGGCTGCTGGTGTTGCCGCTGTTGCTGGTCCGGCTGCTGGTGTTGCCGCTGTTGCTGGTCCGGCTGCTGGTGTTGCTGGTCCGGCTGCTGGTGTTTCCGCTGTTGCTGGTTCCGTGGCTGTTGGTGTCGCCGATGATACTGATTCAGTTTCCGCCGCCGCGCGTAACTCTTTCGCCCGTTTTGCCACTTTATACATCAAGCTATTTTCATCTGTATTAATTGCCAATATCTCGGCTAGGTCGTCCGAATTTCGAAACTTCTGAGCCAACGCGTCTACAACCAATGCATCTTCTTTGAACGGTTCATAGTAGTCTATCGAAACGAGTATGTTCATATCTGAGTGGATATGGGTAATCACATCTCTCTTAAATGTGTTGGTCAACACGTCGGTCAACACTTCGTCGATACTCTTTACCCCGAACCACCGGACAAGCTGATTTTTATCTTCGGTACGTGTAAGATGATGCAAGGCCTCCAATTTATCCCACGTGTCAGTGGCACGCGCAATATCAGTCAAGTACCCATTATATTCATTACGTGCACTCTCCCAGAAATTCACAAGTTCTCGCGCGCTGTCATCCTGTTCGATTACTGACCGATCGGCCAAATAGTTCTTTTCATACGCAATATACAATGCCAATTCGTTGCTTACCACCTCCTCGGTCGGGGCTGTTGCCGTGTACCATTCCTTCAAAAACGGATATTTGAAATCGTCAGCAGGTCTTTTCCGTTCGCGACGAATGTAGTCAATCTTCTCCATACATATCATAAAGGGAACATATTTTGAAAATATGTCGTTGTTGTCTTTCAGATAGTTGCCATAATTCGTTCCATCATAATCGTGTTTAAACGTAAAGTTTGGAAGTTCTTCCAACTTTTTGAAACTTTTGGCGAACGCCCCATCGTTGGCAAAGAATTTCACAAACTTGTGAATCTCGCTCGTCGTCGTCGAATCGTCGTCGGTCACAGCAAGACTCTTAATATCCTCCTTAACTTCTTCTGGCATTACCTCGGAGTTCTTCATAAATTTGATCAACTCAACACATGCGTTGAGCGCGATCGTCGTGGACTCTCCGATTTTGCCGTGTATGGTATCCAGCGTCTCACCCAGTTTCTGATAAAGATCCCTTAACGGTTCAACAATATCACTTGGCTCGGTCGTTTGCCACGCTTCCATCTCCAATCGCAACGTATGGTTGCGCACATATTGTTCCTCCGCGGGAACCTCGGCGGCGGCGATTGCTGCCTCCGCATTTTTGGACCACTCCTGTATCTTCTGCATAATCAGTTTCCGCGATGCCATAAATTCAGTAATCGCTTCATCCGAGTTTTGCGCATCAATGTGGTTCAACACGTCACTCCATTTGAGGCTCGTCTCGGCAATTGACGATGGAACCGTCGTCTTGCGACACACCAAACATAATTGCAGGAATAGGTCGTCATGAGTAGTTGCGTCATAAATCAACGGCACCATCTTGTTTCGTCGAGCGACCACGTTGTCTCGAACCGTTGCATCCACATAATCCTTTAACTTCACCATCTCCTTGACCAACAATATGTTGAGTTCTTCCGCGCATAGCACCATTTCAAAAAACGTGTTGATCGTCAGCGTGTCCAACATGCTCAAGTCGCCCTCTGTCGTGAATTCCTCACGACGTCCGTTCAGCACACTCACATACCATTCTTGAAAAGCACGCCGAAACCGATACGTGTCATTTTTATCCACAATATCTCGATTGCAGTTCGGCAAACTCCACGTACGTTCATGATATAACGGTTGAGGTAGAATTATCTCGTTGTATATCTTCATTGCTACCACCATCAATTTTCCAAGGTATCCGTTCCAGGAATCTTTGCTGTTGGTCCATGTGAACTGAGTCGGATAATACGACCGATACATTTGTAAATACTCATAGAAGTTACCGACTTTATCGGTCGTCAGACTCGTGGGAGGAGGATCCAATAATTCCTTCGGAAATTGTACTGTGCTGCCCGTCCATTCATCCGGCAGATTCGTGAACAATATATCCAATACCGAACGGTGTGCCAACCTAAACATGTTTCGCGGTGGTGCTTCACCGCTTTTATAAAGAAACGTTGTTACATCCTCTATCATTTTGCTGTCAAACATGGTAGGTTCAACGTCTGTGTCCGAGCCCAGGCGTTCCAGAAATGTTTTGTGCCGTTTGTATAGGGAACGCAAATTGGTTACCAACTCGTACCGGTCGGCTTCATTCCACATCAATATTTCCTCATTCAGATACAGTTTACGATCTTTGATTAGAAAACCATGCGGCGCGATATCGATACCTGTTCCAAACAAAACTTGCATGTTATTGATGAAATCGGACATGTTCCGTCTGTCCGCCGGAAGACATTGAATCATAAGGTCGGCGGCGATGGATACAATTAAGTGGCGCAACGGGACGATCACCTTAATACGTCCCGCTTCTTTTGTGCACGCAGTGGCCGCACAGTGAATATAAACACACAACAAATCCCAGTCCGAACATCTCCATAGCTGCTGGTAAATAGCAAACAAGATATCATGTACCAACGATTCCATATTCAGCGCATCGTGTATGAGAAAACTCGTATAGGTTTGTATGTCCTCCACGGTCACCGGGGCGCCGTCCAACAACCCTAATTTGTAGTTCCATACATTTATCAACGCCGGATGGTTCCCATGCACTTGCGCTCCCAACGTTTTAAATTCAGCATGGTACAACGGATGCCATGGTCGCAGGGGCAACATGCACGTGGTCGTGTCGGGAAGAAGGACATGGTCGAAAAGCAGTTTGGGAACGGTATCCACATCCACCTCGAGTTTCAACGAATGCAACAATTTGGGATTCTCCAACCATATTGCGGAAACACGTATCCGATTGTTCCTGGCCCACGCCAAGAGGGAACCGTCCGGCATCTTTTCCCGCGGGTGATTGCGCTCATAATGCAACAAGAGATAGAAGACAGCCGTCGCCGCATATTGTCGAGTTAGGTTGCTCGTATCTTCACACAACAGCGGTAACTGTGCAACCTGTTTCACCAGTTGGGCATCATCGCTATACGTAGAACGGTCAACACACACCTGATGCAGCAACTCCACCAATTGAACTATGCGATAAAGCACGCGCGGTTCGTCAACCTCGCCTTCGTCCGGCTCGGACGGCTCTTCCGGCAAATGTGTCCAATACCGATAAATAATACGCATGTTCGCCGCGATGAACACTTCCGCGTCGATTTTGTTGTCTTTCAATACCGTATCGGCCAGCAACATATACGGCGCCTGTTTCGTTGCGTCCGGTTGATAATATCCTATCCGCAATTGCGGCGACATGAGTATCAGGTCGTCCTCAACGCGAAGGAGCGCGACATATTTCGCAATAAAATATTGGTGATGGCTCCTGCTGGTGTTGTACACAAATGTATCAGTGGCCTTCGACCGCTTTTGATACACAAAGAGACACCATGCGAACCCGCAATAGATCCAATGGTCGTCTACCGTCTCTAGATATCGTTTCATTTCGATATCATCAGCTTCCACCGCCTTCTCCAACCGAACGAGGTGGCTTTCTGCGACGACGGTAATCTCCGTCGCGTCCAAAAAGATGGAAAGATCGTCGACGGTTGTCTGCGCGGCAAACGTGGAAACAATTGTACAAAAATCCATGTTTTATTACTCTGTATCGACGTACCACTTTTTTACATAGGGCCAACGCGCATCTTGCATTTCCACATACATGGCTATTCGCGCCTTCACACCGTTGTTGGGCTCAGTCTTGGGAAATGGGTTCACCCAGCAATGACTGCTCGGCGATAGATACTCCAACGGAGTATATATGGTGCGATAAGTGTTAGGATCACTATCAGTAAGCGGCAGTGGCTGCAAATATACATGATCATATCGTTGAAACAACAAATAACGCAGCCAATAGATCTCAAAGCTGTTCTGGTTTGGTTTTTGCCAACCGAGCTTGGCTCCCACTTTATACTCGTTTTCAATCACCGCAATCTTTTCGAGTAGGTGCGGTGTTGTCATCGCTAAATTTTCATATTTCGGGTCACGTTCTTGCTGACCAAGCGGACTGTCTGGGTAGGTTTTGGTCTTATCAATAACGGGTATTTCAGGCATCGTGCCAAATTTGCGTTCCAGACCCTCGATTTGATGCCAGCACGGCAAAAACCGTAGTTTTTCAACCGTCGCGTTCGTCCATTTCTTCTTTGGGCTCAGTAATGACCAGTCCGGATGCCCGCAAACGTTGTCTTCAATTTCGGGGGCGTTGTGGAAGAGAAATTGCACGCGTTGCCATTCGTTCTCATACCAGCTCTCGACATATTCAAACATCGAGCCTTTTTTCAACTGTACAAACGACACGGCAAAGGACCCATACACATAGTGTATACGCAACCATTCGGTGGCCGATCGGGTATTGCGCGCAATCCACTGGTCATAAGTGGTTGGCACCATTTCGTGGATTTGTCGCAAGAGCAAAAGCGGGTCGTATAGATAATACTGCATGAGTCCGTGTTTCTGTAACAATTGCACCACTCCGTCTTCTTCCGGGCACCATATCAACGGATTCCATTCACAGCAATTATACGACACCGTCTTATTGAAATTTGTCTCGTCGTCTGTGGCGTCGGCGTCGGCGTCGGCGGCGATCGTTTTGATGGCCTCTGCAAATGAGCAGCGCAGCAATATGTTGGTTTGCTCGATCGTCAGCGACGGAAGCACCCAGATACAATACAACCAGTACGCAAGCGGCATACACGTGACGTCCCGGCTGTGCGAATTGGCCTCTTTGCTCACAGCCCGCGCGATCCAGTAACAAAACCTACCCTTGTGAATCCATCGTTTTACTTCCCCAACTTGATGCGGGTAATAACGATATGGTGTTCGCATTGCTTTCAAAAACTTGATATAGCGCGCTCGGTGATATGGAATCCGCACGTCTTTCAATCCGTTGGGCAAATCCGGATATAGGTCGTCTCGCGGTACCACCGTTCGCGTGTCCTCATCCGCGGGTACCACAGGTTCCTCAGCTGTTGCTTTATAAGTTTCAACCATATCCGGCGCGCCCGAGGAGACAGAGGCGGTGTCTACGTCCATTGCACTATCCGTTTCTACGGTATCCGGATAGTCATCATCCATCCAATCGGACATGACACTACCACTCGCCGAAGGTGCAATCACGGCACTAATATCGGCAACATCTTCCATCACCTTAAATGTTTCATCGAGTGTATTGTCAACTTTAAACAAATACCACCAAATCAATTCGGCCACAATGGCCGCGGGGGTGGTAGACATCTTTTTGTAACTAACAGACAAGAAAACACATTCGACCCCGTCCAACACACCCCCGAATGTCCACGTTGTTTCAATGGTACGGCTGGTTCCAATACCAACTCGAGCAGTGGAATCCGCCCCGTCCGCCGGTCCTGCTCTATCGATTGTGCGATCTTCACGAATGGACCCCCATTCCCTCCGCGCCCGATCCCTGGGAAAAACTGATTGATCTGCTGAAAATCGAATGGCGATACGATGCCCAGTTGTTCCTCGCCCCACTTGCCCTGACCATTCGCGCCGAAACCTCCGACACGCCGTGGTACGTCTACGAACCCGCGCCGCTCGACGCAACTACCTTCAACCAAGCCGTGATTCGGCTGACCGACCTGATGCAACTTAGCTTCGGAGACTCTCAAACCATGTCGCGCAGCGAACTCGTCCAACGGCTCGAGCAAGTACCGCTCCCCCAATCCTGGGGACCGTCGGTATTGGGAACCGCCGGCATCACCATCACGATGCGTCGCGGCGCGCCCCTCGTGTTTCCCGCCTTCACCTGGTTGCAACTGTCGCTTCGTCCCGACGAACATGGTGTGAAAATCTTGTTTGTCGTGGCAATTTCACGCTGAGTCGAGAAACAAAAAACATGGGCTGTGTACATTCGTCGGTGTACGCCGAAGCCGAAAAGTTCTTGACGGCCCACGGCGTCGACTTGCAACGCACCGGACATCCTCATTATTGGACGGACGATCAACGCGCCCGATTGCAACGCATTCAATCGGGCGACCAACCCATCGTCGTACGACCCCGCGACGAAGGCTCCAACAAATTCGCCATCGAACTGGAACGCTTTTTGCAACGCCGCGGACGTACCGCGGTGCATTACTGTTTCTTCTGGGACAGCTTCGCCGGCAATCCGACGCGACTCCAAGTCTTGCGCTGCCAGACCTCGGGGCTATGTTACATGCATGCCCCCGTGGTCCTGCAGCACTATCTCGTCACCCTGTCCAACCCCGACGACGAAGATCCGATTGGCATGATCGATGTCGCGCAATACATTCGCAATCGCTGGAAGGGCAAGAAATTGGAAGACTATCTCCTGCGCAACATGGGCGGCAACTCCATGGAGTTTCTGCGCGAAATCACCAACAACCCCGACCTGAACCTCGATACCTTCCTGCTCAATCAGCGGTATCACCGCGACATCTGCCAGACCATTTGCGACCAATTGCAGCATCAGCCGGCCCTGGTCAGCCAGTTCGGGGTAGACGCTGAGTTTCTGAACAGCCAAGAAGTCTTTTTCCACAAGCCGCTCGACCACGGACAGTTCAAAGGCCACCATGCCATGGTGATGATCGGGTGGCGTTACGACGCGGTCGCCCAGGAATATTGTTTCGTGCTGCAGAATTGGTGGAATTCGCGCTATTTCGTCGAGGTGACCTCGTCGTATCTGCAAAGCACGGGCGCGCTGGTATCGTTTGTCGGCGAGCCTCTCCGCGCAATCCCCAACGAGTTTCCCATTTCGCATTTGCTCTACGCCGAAACGGCCATGGACAGTTGTGAAGGCTTGTCGGAATTGTCATTTTTAAAATGAGCTGGCTGGACTATGCCTGTTCGTGTTCCCGCCAAAACGTCTTTGTGCATGCGACGGTACAGTCGCCGGACCACCATGAACTCATTCTTCAGCGCGTCAGCAAATGGGCGGAGTGGCTGCCCATGACGCCATTTCTCGCCGACTGTCTGCGCCGCATGAACATGACGCGGATACCACCGCCGATCCTCAGCGACCCGATGCCCATGTTCTATCAAGTGGATCCCCATCCGCACAAGAAACTCGTCGCGCCCATTCCGTCGAGCACCAAAGTGATCTTGTCGACATATGCCCCCGTGTTTCACCACGGCGTCAACGAGATACTGGGGATCATTGTGAAAGAACGGACTCCGGAATGGGCACAAACGGTGCGACGTCTGCGGCCGGTGTCCCCGATGGAAACCGTGAACCCACAATGGAAGTATACCATTGTCTGGAGCGACTACATGGTCACGATCTATCAAGACATTGTGACTACGGTATTTAAGCCGTGGTCGAAAGATCATCTCACGGGCACCGGCAGCAGCTTGTTGTTGCGGTATTTGTTGATCATGATCTACGAACGCAGCGGGCAGTTTGAATACAACCTCGAACCCCAAATGTATATGCATCGTATGCAACAAGTGAACAATCCGGTGCAACGCGGCATCATGTACAGCGCGGCCGGCGCGGAAGACATGATGAATGAAGCCAAAGCCATGCTGAAGTTCCAGCGCGCGAAATTGGCGAAATTGGTCGTGCTCTGGCTCGCCGAGTTGTTGGCGGAAGTCTACCAACCCTGTTTCCCCGATACGTTTCAGTATCTGACCCCGGACAAACCTTACGACAGCGAGATCACCTTGCGCGTGCTCAACACGCCGATCAACAAGACGGGCTATGCGGCCAACCGGCTGAAAACCCTGTGGGCGCGCTGGAAAAACCCGGGTCACACCAAGTTTTACCCATCGCGCCGCGCGTTTGTGCCTGCGTCGGAAAGCATTCGGACCTTCATGCTCGACGTGGTGACTCGGCATTGCAAAATCAAAGGCCACATCATGTTTTCGTCCGACCATCCGGGCTCGGCGACGAGTGCGCAGATCGACATCCAGACGTTTGTCTTCATGATGATGAATTACAAGATGGGCACAGAGATGCTGCACATGCCGATCGACCACTACCTGGTGGAGGCCAAGTACGCAGAACTAGCGGGACACTTGTGGAACCCGACGCTCGGCACGATATTGTGTGTGTCCGCCGACCAGCGGCAGCAGTTTAGTAGAGTAGGTATGCCCGAGTGGAAAACCATAACTTAATTCATCGTATGATTTTTCGCGCCTCGCTGCAATGGCAGCACCACGAATTGTTGTTGTTGCCAGCCTCGACGTACATTCCTCTGTACGTAAGCCCCAAACCACCGGGACCGTCGCTGGTGGATCGTTTTGATTGCGAACATGAACATAACATCGTCGAAAGCGAGAATCTTCGCGTCTACACCAATTCCGCGCTGCAACATTTTGCCAATACCCCCGGGATCGTCTTTCTGCGCAAACTGTGGACGACATCCATACAGACCTGTCTGCAGGAAGACTTGCACAATCTGTTGCAGGACAACCGGGTCGGCGAATACCTCAACTACGGACCGGCGACCTTGACGTCGATGCGGCGCCAATTGGGTCCGCTGCAGCGATATTTCGTGTCTCTGGAGCAATGGTTTGCGCTGATTCACCATCTCTGTCTCGACCGATGTCCGTTGCTGCAATTCTGCAGTTATAATAACGCCACGACCAACCAGCGCTTGCAGCTGCAGACCACGGTCTATCCGTTGCTGAAAGACACGTGTTTTCGCATGGAACAGTATTTCCATACCCTGCAAGAGGAACACGCGCATCTCTACGAGGCGGTGCATCACGAGAAATTTGACCCCAACCGCGACAGTGTGATGCACATGACACAGCTGGTGACCGATGCGACCGAACACCACAGTCAGCGCGCGATGCTGCGGCACTATTACGACTTGCTGAATTCCTGCCAGGACGTATGGAATCATTTGATCACGATGCTGGAACGTCTGTTCAACATTTTGCAAGCGGCATTGCTCGTGCGCGAAGAATATTTCGCCGACACCTACTGCTTCATGCATCGGTGGGCAGACATGGGTCTGTATTCCCGGACACCCTCTGTACCGATCACACCCGGCGACTGGGAGACGGATTTGGTGAAATGGAACGAGATACCACATTGGTCGGAAGACACGCGCTGTATGTTTGACAAGGTGAGCACGGCCAACGAAGCGTGGCACCAGCAATACGAACTCATGCTGCATTGCCGCACATTGTGGATAGGTCGCAAGCAGCTGGAGGAATCACGCCAACGGTGGGGCGTAATCCACACTATCCGCATACGGTGGTTGCTCATCAGCGCCCTGCTGGCCGAGCATTGTGAATGTCTAGAAAACAGGGATATGATAGCGATCAGTTGATAAATTTGACTTCTAATGTTAAAAAATATGACGAGCACAACTTTCCTCACGGCCGTCGGCGACCGGATCGACGCCGTGTCGAAACAATACGACTTTCGATTCAACTACCCGTCCATGCCGCTCTACGTCAGCGCCGCGGACCGCAACATCATCGGCATCAACAACACGCCGTCGGCAAACGGTACTTTCAGCCTCTGTTTCCCGATCCGACAGCCGATCACCGACGCCCATGTGCGGGCCACCATTCGCGGGGCCAAGCAACCACCGTGGTACTTCCAGCTGCGCCAGGTGTGGATCACCGGTCCTCTGCACAAATTCACGCAAGCCCAGGCGGCCGAACTGGTTCTCGAGCACGTCTACCTCGAGGATCCCGCCTACCGGATGTGGATTCACATTCCGATCGAGATTGTGGAAGACAACAACGTGGGCGGCGCCTTGACCTACTCGAATTCGTCGCTGACCAGTCTCGTCACCTGGGGCGCCACCTGGGCGACCTGCAGTTCCCTGCAACAAGCCCAATCCCTGACGGATTACCGCGGGTTTGTGGACGCGCAGAGCTGGGTATCCACGGCCGCCGCGTCTGACGAAGAACAGAACGCCTACTGCTACACGATCGGCGCCGTGGGCAAGACGGAGTATGTCGTGCTGATGAAATCCACCCTCACCCTGAAAGCGTCCGAGTTCTTGAGTCCCACGGTCTGTGGCCAATTGACCGTGGACCGACTCACCGCGCGCAGTTTTGGAAATGTGTACGCGACGCCCGAAAGTGTATTGCCGGGCGATCTTGTGTCGTCGAGCAGCAACAGCTACCGCGGCGGACCGCCCCATACCATTCTGCGGGACGGTCGACCCGAACGCGGATATACCTACAAGCCGCTCAGCAACAGTCGAAGCACGTTGGGTCACTTCACGACGGCGCTCACCTTGATGTTGGTGGTGCTGTTCTGGATCGTGATTTTGCTGGGCGCGGCCCATGTAGACTCTGTGCACGATTGGCTGTTCAAGGATCGAGGCAAAGTGTTTTGGTACCTGCTCCTCGCATTCAGCCTGGTCGGGCTGACCACGACGCTGACTGGTATGGCGCTGGACGTCCCGATGATGTTGGGCGTGGGGGTGGGAACCTTGGTGGCAACGGCGTTGTTCTGGCTGTTGTTCAAGGTGTCCATTCGCGATCGACATACGGTCACGATGAACTTCCGCGAGTTCCTGGCGTATAGTTGGAATACCCGCCTCGGATGGAAGGTCGTGACGGCCGAGACGTACAACGCGAACGAGTCATCGAGCGGAATGATGTCGGCGGTGCTCGGACAGACCCGCACCTATTCCTTGGTGAAAGCCTGGGTGGGCTACCCGCACCTTGCCATCGACCAATTCTATCCGTTTGGCCGCGAACACAATGTCGACCTGGTGAATTTGCACGACGACTTTACGGAACCATGGATCGAGCGATGGTTCGACCCGGCCGAACGACGCGCGGTGGAATACAGCAACCAAGCCTTTCGGGGACGAATGGTGGGATTCACGTTGCGCAGCGACACGCTGCGTCAAGCCGACGCCGAGATGCGCCGTCGTCCCAACAGTCGTCAGCCGCCCGCCGCGCCCCCGCAACCGTCGTTGCTGCAAAGCCTCAATCCGTTGGCCGCGAAAGTGCCCGACCACAAGTTGGCCTTGTATGCCTGGCGCCGCGACCACGTCCAAACCTATTTGGTTCGGCACCATCGCTTGTTGCGGACCATGCGTCCGGCGGGCAGCGAGTGGACCTACACCCACAATCCGACCTCGGGGCTCGTGTCCGCATACTCGTTGGGCTGGCAAATGACGCATCACGATACGACGTTCTTCCATCGCATGAAGCTCCCGGCGCCCAACCTGGAAGTTGTGAACGATTTGTATATACAAACCCCGATCTTGTCCGAAGCACAAACTGTGCCGCCGACATTGGTCTGGCAGCCCAGCTTACCGGTCGCTCCGAAGGCGGCCATCTACGCCGTGGCCCTACAAGAAGCCATTACCGAGTTGGTGCCGGAATACGAATTCCTGAATCGCAAAATCGTGGTGCATCCCACCACCGTACCTCTCCGTCAACCGATCAGCAACATGGTCGAGACCAATACGAAGATCAAGAACATTATCGATTTGGTGAACAAGATTATCGACACCGACGAGATCTACAAAGCATTCAAGTTTGTCGACACCGACAGCGATGTAGACCGCGTTCGAGACATATTACGTGTGATATGCATGCTGATTATGTGGGTCGAGCCCAGTTCCATCCACAACACATTCCCGGAACATCTGAATATGAAATCCTTTTTGGAGCAATTCGGACCGACTGGCAAAGACACCAAACATTCCATCGCCAATATCATCGCGTTTCGCGTGACGGTCCCGTACGATAAGTTCGTGAACGACCATGGAGATGCCACAATCCCCGAATATCAGGGCGGCAAACTTACGTCCGACGCATATAGCTACTTACATTTTATCTACAAGCTGGTCGTCACGGGATCGCCGCCGTTTACGGCTGCAACGCTTCCTCCGCCAGCTTCAGCAACCGGGTAAGTTCCTCGGCGAGCGACAAGGTGCGTTTCGGCGGCAAAATCCAGTGCTGCAACACCAAATCTTCCAGCGACTGCAACAAACTCGGCGTGTCCGGGTGTTGCCGCAACAATTGGGTCGAGTCCCAAACCATGAATCCCAAGGCGCTCATGTCCCACGATTTCCAGCTATGCAGCAACACATCCATCCACTCCTCGGCCGTCTTGCATCCGAGTCGGCGATAATGCGCGCGCACCGTTTTCTTCGCCCGCTGACGACGGTCATTCGACAAGATCTGGAAGAAGTCATTGTCGAAATACACATCAATCACGGCGGCCACCTCGTCAAACGTCATCGGGATGTCAAACGGATTGGACGCCACGCCGGCCCGCCACTCCATACGCTTCGGCCGTTTGGCCGCGTCGGCTTCCCGTTCCGGCCACGGGGTGCGATAACTATCTTCTTCCACATCGCCTCGCTGCGCCGCCATGGCACAAATTTTGGAAATCAACACGATCTCCAAACACCACGCGGGATAATCCGTCGACGTGTTGTAAAAATAATACACCAATTCCCATCGTCGCGCTTCCCACAATTGCTGCACCGTGTCCATCGGCAACGACAACCCAAAATCAATCAGGATCGGCATGCTGCTGCCGTATTCGCTGATCATGATGTTGTTGTTCTTCAAATCGTAGTGACATACCTTGTGCGCCCGCAACAACGACAAGGCATGGTTCATCCGCAACGTCCAGGCCACCAAGGTATGCGTCTGGCGATTCCAATATTCTCGCGCATCTCGGCGCGCATGGTCTTTCACCCCCCGCAACATCCCTTCCAGTCGGCTGGCCCAGGTATGTTTGCCCACATAATTCATCACCAGGATGCGGTATGGCAAGGCGCGTCCCTGGCGGTCTCGCAGCGGCGGGCAGTCATTGACGATCAGCGAACTGATCTTGCTGGTCGGCCGACATGCCCGCAACACGGGCGCGAAATATTGTTTGAAGCGCGGAATCTTGCGAATCATTTTCGACACCACCACTTCTCGGTGATCTTCGTTGTTCGCCGAAGACGTATCGCGCGCCGCCTTGGACACGACCCGCTTGCCCTCGGGAATGATTTCGCCCGAACACAGAAACCCCTTTCGGTACACACATCCATAGGTGCCTTTGGCCATGAAGTGCGGCATGTCCGTGACAATGTTCTTGCCTCCCCGCATCGGTCGAAGCATCATCATCCCTCCGGGCGATCGACGTCGGGTGTGTAGACCAACGGCGGCGGCCGACAAGGCTGCGCGTCGTCGTCGGGTCGCTTCCTGACGGGTCATGAGTCACTCTTTTTTACGCATAATGAACGCTTTTTTTACGGGTCGCTTGCAACTGTGTGGGCGGCGGACGTTTGCGTCGCAACGATGACGGAGGCGGTCCCACCAACGAGCTGTCGGGGTCGGACTCATACAACAACCAATACAACCCCGCGAATCCTTCCGGCAACTTGGCGTCGTAACTCGGCTGCTGCATCCATTCACTGTCCATGTCCGCCAAGGTCACGCGTTTCTCCACCAATCGCGGCGTATCGCTCTGCAGCGTCGTGTCCGGATCCCAGGTCAGCCAACGACCCGTGGACTCGCGCCGCAATCCGCCATGTTCGTGGGCCCAACTGGCCAGCAGGGAGGGCAGCTCCGAGACCTTGGACGGCATCGGCTGCGACTCAATTTCCTGCAAAAAGCCTTCGCGCGACACCTTCATCAAAAACACAAAAAACCGTGCCGAGGCCATCTTCTCCTCTTTTCCTTGAGCAACCTGGAATGTCGAGTCGCACCTCCTCCGACGCCCCCTTGTGGCGATCCATCTGGCACGAACTGATCGCCCGTCACGCGCACGACGAGCCGCCCTCGTCGCCCGCCCAGGTCTTGCAGATCTGGGAGCAGCGATGGCCAACCGTCGGACCCACCATGGGCGCCAGTGCCACCGACATTGACCTCGCGTTTCGGCAGTCGCTGGTCTCCTCCTTCGCTTCCTCGGCGAACGAGCCGCAGGAAGACGACGACGCATCGTCGGTCGTGCTGGAACCCCTGGCCAACGAGACGGCCGTCACCAGCGACGAAACCATCGACCAATACATTCAGATCAACGCCACACAGGCCTGGAAAGCCACCGGCGATCGCAGCAAACCGGCCGATCCCTACGACTTCTATTTCGATCTGAACATCGTCATTCCAAACGTCATCAGTCTCGAATTGATCCAATTCCGACTTCCCGCGCGCGCCTACCAAACCATCGGCAACATCTACGGCAGCAACTTCCTGACCTTGGTGGGCCGCCAGCCCTGGAACCAAGACCTGGCCATCCAGGTGCGCATCCCCACCGCCAACTACACCGTCACTGAACTCATCGACGCACTCAATCGGTCCCTGGTGCAATCCATTCTCATAGCCAACACCCTCGTCCTGCGCACCCCGACCGCCTTCAGTCTCGACGTCAGCACCCAACTCACCTCGCTCACCCTCGCGATGGAACGGCACTATGGCTGCGCCCATTTCCACTTCCACTGGAACGAAGATACCCTGCCAAACTACCTGGGGTTTCTGCCCGCGCTTCCCTTTCGCTTCTCGCTACACGAAGTGGTTGGCGAGTTCATGCTTCCCCCCGAAACCGACAGCAACAACACCGACAGTCGATTCCGTCTCCAATCCGCCGCACAAGCAACCCTAGTCTGTGTCTGGGGCACCGGCGCCAGCCAGATCCGCCAAACCCTCTCGCTACTCGATGCCGGACTGCGCGTCGGAGTCGACTACCACCGTGCGGCCCTCTTCCTCGCGTTTGCCAATATGGTGAAAGTCGCGGCCTGGCTGGCGCCGCAATCCTACTTCGTGCTGGAATCCCATCCAACCACCAACAAACGCCGAGTACGACTCGGACTCTTGCCGCTCGATGCCAACGTCGGCGTGCATGGATTGGTGCCGAAGGCGTGGGTCGTGCAGTTCCCCGACGAGTCCGCCGCCTCGTCGCCGCTCTGGCAAGGCCCCAACAGCGCCTTTGGGTTTTCCGACGCCGCGTCCTTTCTCACGGCGGGCCGCTGGGTCGCGGAGTCGACGCTGAAAGACGCTACATTGGTATTGCCACAAGCCGTTACCCTGCGGTGTGCCCCCACCAATGCTGCGTATCAACGCCGCGACGCCTACGACTTCACCCTCACGCTGGATGCCGGTCGACAATTTCCAAATGCCGCGGCCTTTGCCGGCGAACTACAGTCTTCGCTCCGCACCTTTCCCGCGCTGCAACAATCCACGGTAGCGATCAATGCCACGGGACTGGTGTTTGGCATCGACCTCAATGTACGTTTCCAACTGGTCTGGGACAACCCGGACGTGCTCGAGGACAACGCCTGCCAGGTACACGCGCGGCTCTTGGACAACGGTGCGGGATTCATCACGGCACCGTTTCGTGCCCGTCCCACGATCAGCACCCTCGACAGCACCACGGTGCGCCTGGAGGGCCAGCTCACCCTGCAGGGCAGCGGATACGAGTTGCCGGCGAATTTGGGGTTGGTCATCCATCTCAAGGACCGCAACGTGACGGCGGAAGTGAAACGATCGGCCGCCAGTTCCACCTACCCAACCTACCTAGACCTGCTCGCCGCCATGAACGACTTGCTCGTTACCTGGACCGACATCGACAACCAACAGCCCTTTGCCAACAGCAGTGTGCAGGTGACCCAACTGGCCAACAACCAACTCACCTTCCAATGGACCATTCGTCTCACCAAGGTGTTCACGGAGAACGACTACATGCTGCAACTGGGGGGTCTCGGAGCCTCGGTCTGGTATACCTGGTTCGGCTTCACCTCCACCACGTTTGTGCTGCAAAACAACGGTGCCGCAGCGGCAGTCGTCCAGTCGCCGAAAGCCCCCGATTCCTACGACGGCTTCCATGTCACCAACGACCAATATGTCTGGGCGCAGCTTGAAACGTGTCACGACGCATACAGTCCAGGTATGGTCGGGCGCCGGCGATACTTCACCTTGCCCGTGCTTGCCAACGGAGCGGCCTACACGGCGTCGACGCTCATCCGCGCCTTCCAAGATTGGCTGACGGCCGACCCAATTACCCGCGCCTGCACCATTGGCATCGTCACCGATCCCGTCACGTTGCAACGCCGCACGTTGATCGATTGGACCGGAATCCACGCTGAATTGTCCGTGCAGGATTTCGATCTGGTGCTCTACGACTCGACATGGATCGTGTCCAACGCCGACGGCACGTGCAACTCCGAACTCTTTCGCAATGCCCATCTCGCCAGTCCAACGACCTCGCTCGGATGGATGCTCGGCTACCACCTGCACACGCGGTACCGTCTCGACCAAGACGCCACTGTGGTTGGTGATGTGGCGCTGACCACGCCGACCGTACGGCTCACGGGGAACGCCGGCATCACCACCCAGTCGTTCCAATATGCCGTGATGATCGTCGACGATTTTGTGCTCAACAAACAGGGCACCACCATTATCACCGCGGCCAATCCCAGCAACCGACGCACGCCTTCGGCCGGCGAATACGTCTTCAATCGTCGACGCATTTGTCAAGCCACGATTTCCGCGCAACTGAATCAAGTGAATCCGCTTCTGTACTCCGCGATCCCGACGCGCGGCCAACTTCTTGCGCTCGGTCTGGAACGTCAAGCCGCGGCAGACAACCAGCGTGCCCAGTTCGACGAAAGCATCGACACGATCGGGATGCAGCGCGCAATGACCATTCAAAACAACAACATGATCGCTATGATTCCCCTTAACGGCGATCCGGCGCAGCCAACGCTGTTCAACGTCTCGACGGCCATTGCCGGGACCACGGCCATGTTCGCCCGCAAATATTTCAACCCGACATCGCTCTCGCGGTTCCACATCCAGCTGTTTACGGAATACGGCACCTATCTACCACTTATCAACAATCAATGGGAATGTCTCCTCAAAGCCGTGTCCAGACGATAATAGTTAACATTTAGATTTATAATGATCGTGGATCCTCTCAGACAAAATCTGCTTTTTATTCAGCCAGGTCACGGTGGCTTGGTCCAAATGGTTACCGCCGGAGAGGAAGACGTTGTTCAAGTATTGCTGCCACGCGGTGCAGCGAGCAATCAGGTCTTCGGTCACCACCACCTTTCCGTCCTTGGTTTGGTTCTGCGAAACACATTCGTAAATGTCGTATTCGAGAATCCAGCTTTTCACCATGATGCCGCGGATCAGTTTCCGTTTGTGGTTGCGCGAATAAATGGCTTGCTCGCGCGTGTTTTGATAATAAGTGTGGAGCACGGTGTGGTGTATGGTTTGCAATGCCGGGATCTCCAGGGTTGCATTCGGATAATCGTGAAACGCTGCAAGTTTGGCCTCTAACCGCGCGAGCTCAGCCTCAGTCGCGCAGGGTTTCCAAGGCGGCGTCACATCGTCGATGGCCAGCTGAAACACCTGCCACAATGCAAGATCGTCGATCCGGTCGACGGGATTTGAAAACAAACAGCCCATGCAATTTAATTATGAGTTACAAACCACCCGACAACCGGGGACACAAATTCATCTTCGCAAATGCCTACAAAGCCCGCTTGCACCTTCACGGGAACGTCGTCTACCTCCACCGTCACGTGACGTGTTCCCAAGGGGAAGTAGTCCACATCCACTCCATTCGATGGGTCAGCGTCGAGCGGACGATCCACCCACGTTGCCTTGGTGAGCGGGAAGCGGCAATAAGGGTTGTAGCACTGTGCAATGTACGGAAAGAAGACGTTGAACCATCCATCGAGCCACGTGCTTGCGCCGGATCCGTATCTGCTTCCCGATTTGCAAATGGTGTTCCAAAAATGCTCATCGACCGCGAGTGCATTGTCCGAGGCTGTCTCGCCGGGGATCGGCGCCATACCCACTTGGTATTGCTCGATCAATTTCGTCAACACCTTGGTTAACGACGGCAACCAAAACCCGGCGAAGTCCTTCGTGCAGCGTTCTTCGACCAAGATGGTCGCAGCTGTTAACAATCGCGTCCAGTCCTCCAAGGTGCCTTCCATACGCACGCGCGGAATCCCACATGCGGTCATAACGCCGTAGCTGAAATACTGGCACAGGGTATGCATCACCGTGATGCCTCCAGCCAAACGATCAACCGACGTGGTCGTGGAGAAGGTCACCATCAATTGGTTGAATGCCTCGGGCACGGTGTTGGCTTTCAACTGCGCCAAAAATCCGTTGCTGCCGTCAATGACATTCGGCCAATCGACGGTTTGGCTGAAGACGTCGCGCGCGACCACCAACGGCTTATTGCCTTCGTGGGACACCCACTGTTCCCGCATGTCTTCGGCATGTTCAGTCACATGATCGGCCACGGCATGTTGGATGAGCAGCCAGATATGATGCGGCGCCAACGACAAGGGACGATGATCCGAAAACGCGTACTTGACGCACGACACAAACCCATGACTGCTTTTGGCATAAATGGCTCGATCATCGTCGTCCGCGCGCGAATAGGCAAGGGGATCGACCAGCTTCCCGTCGTCGGGGAACAACTTGCGGTAGGTGTTGTATGGAATTCGTGGGGAGAGGGGTTCGAGATTTGGGGTCACGTCAAAAGTACTCATGATGCAATTTGATTGTGTCACAATGGAATCCATCTTTGAGTTCTGGGGATCTCGGAGAACGATCTCGGACGACGAAGTGGTCGCGATGCTGCCGGCGAGCTGTTCCCGGAGCGTCATCATCGACGAAGAGACCGAGACCTTTCCCGACTTGATTCGCGCGTGTACGTCCAACGGCGACTTTGACTTTACCAACTACCCATTCGTGCAGTCCTTTCTCGCCGACGTGCTCGCGGTCGCAAGCACCCCGCGTCCGGACGGCTTTGAGTACCGGGATGCGATCCGGGAGCCACGGAGGATTGTGCTCATGCGGTACAAAACCGTCACGATCCGCGGCGCGTGGTGGTTCATAGAGCATCAGTATGATGCATCGCCATCGACCTGCCAGCAGAGACTATCAAACAGAGACGCCGCGTGCGCTCAGTCGCGATTCATTTTACGATGGGTATTGATACCGCCATTTTCATTGCCTACGGCATCCTCGTCGATTGGTACGATTTGAACGAAGAAGGCCGCGCCTTTCTCACCTCCGAACAAAATGACGAAGATTGCTCGCCCGTGGTGATCCTGTACGATGACTACACCCCCGCCGCCGATGCCACGTTGTTTGTGCATGTTCCCGAGTCCCGCTATGAATTGATGGACCGCAAGACCGGTAGCCGGACGGGCGGATTCGGCGAATTGATCACCAACGGATCGGCGATTGAGATTCCGCCGGCGTGGGCCAGTTGGAAAACGCAGCTCGCCACCTTTTGTGAAACAAATCTCGTGCCCGGGCGATACACGCCCAACTGTGGGTTTGGGTATTGTGTATTTCAGTATCAACATTAACAAAAACTACATGACGTCTCACTATACGTTTCGCTGGGCATCGCGGGTCGCCGACGTGCGCGACGACCCGCCCGATTTTGTCTTGATGTACATTGGTCCACAACTAACAAACCACGCGACATCCGCAGACATCACAATCGATGGCATTGGACCCTTCCCGTTTTCATTTGATCGTTGGTGGCGACGAGAATCCTCTCCCGCACTTCTTCGGGACGACCCACACCGCGCTCGGACACCTGCGCGCCTTGTTTGATACACTGACCGGGCCGCAACACATCTATGTCTACGGCCATACCAACGCGACGCTGTGGAGCTTGCGCCAACACCTCGGCGAACGCTGGAAAGTGCATGTGATCTGGGAAGACGGAGAGTTGCAACCCATCTTGTTGTGTACGGAAACTGTGGTGCACTTGCATCAGGTCCCCATCAACATCCACGACGCCGCGGTGTTCATTCCCTCCTTCTTTCGCGACACCCCCAACGACTATTTCCAACAAATCCTCACCGAACATGCGTTTCAGACGCTCACAGAATCCACCAAACCCGGAACGGCGCATCGGTTGGGCATCTATCTCTCCAAACACGTTCCGCGCGAATACCGTTTTTTGGAAACCGACCTGCCCGATTCACGACCTCAGAAACATTATTTGCTTCGATGCTCGACCAATTTATCGGGCCCGACGGAATGGACGAGCGACACCGATTATCGCATCATCGATCGCGTCAATCACGAAGCTGCCAAGATGTTTTGTGGCCAGGCAGAGCTCAACCATGTGTTGGCGCAACTGTATCGTAACGTGCCGGCCGCCCCGGGCGTGCGCGAGACCAAGGCGAAGATCAAGGATCATTCGGACAAGACGAAGGATATGCCAGACAACGGCCTCATGGCGTTTTGCACCTTTTACGATACCATGGAATTGCAGCGATTGACTCCGTTTCAGGACACGAACGAGTGGTGTTCCTACCCGGATTACGTTCACGGCACCCGTAGTGGATTGACGCAATTGTTGTTCCACGGGAAATCGCCGGACGCGCCGTCGTTTGCGATCCCGCTGAGTCACGAGTCGCTGCTATTGATTCCGCTGTCGACGAATCGACGCTACACCCATGAAATCAGACCTTCGGTATTGTCGGCCAACTTGATCCCGACCCGGCTCGGCTACGTGATTCGCTGCTCTAACACCACTGCCCATACGACGGACGGCACGACGTATGTGGAAGAAGACGCCGCATCGCAGCCGATTGCGTTGCGACCTCCACGCGACGACGAAGTCGAGCAGTTGCGACATCTTTACGCGGAGGAAAATCGCCACGACCAAGGGGTGGTCTATCCGCCGCTTCCGTTCAGCATGAACCACGGGGATTACCAGCCGTGCAATGCAAGTCAGCCGGAGGACGTGTGTCGTACGACCGTGGCGCGATGCGGACTCCGCGTCACGGAACAACTGGCTCTTGCACGCTGCCACCTGTTTCAGCAGATCCAAGCCGACGTGCCGATGCACCAAATTGCCGACGATCATTGGCAAGCTACCTTGACTGCCTCGTCGTTCCGCGCGATTCATCGACATGTGGTCACGAATCTGACGACGACAACGGCCTATCTAGGCATGTGTGGCTTGAGACCCCCTGCCGCGTACACGGCGATACGGTTGGATCGGTGTGGGCGTCAAGAGATATCACACACCTTGTCTGACGATGTGGCACGGGATCCGAAGAGTCGCGTGGCGTTGGTGTCATGGTATCAAGATCCGCGGTATTCCGCATATAGTCACCGCTTGGTGCTCCGTGGCGAAGACCGGCAATTCGAGTTGACGCTGATTCACGGTTCGGTGTTTGTGTTTTCGGCAAAATCCTATCGGCGTTATCAGGCGCGCATCGTGCCGTTGGAAAACAACGCAAACGTATGGTTAGGAATGACATTATATGTAAATTAATTACCACACTACAATATCATCGATCTGCGGCGCGGAAAATGCCAGTATCAAAAACACAAGTTCTTTCGGCACGCGTGTCACCAAATACCAATAGGATAACAAATAAGTACGTACTTCGCGCGTCCAGGTCGATTGCAATTGGGCACGACACGCGAGGACCACACGATGGTCGTCCTCCGGGAGTTGTTTCAACCAGTTCGGAAGGTGTTTCAGCTGGGCGTCGCGCGGGACCACGACCCGCAAAAACCGCCCGGGGACTTCTTCATATCGTTTCCACGAGGACACAAATTCGATGGGAACGTTTATGGCAGGCAGTAGGGAACGATGCATGAGGTTTGGCGCACTGTATACAAACGAAAAATGACGGCTTGTCTCGGTATTGGCAAAGGTAAATTCTACACAAATGGAATCGAACCATTGGGTAAGTAGTCCATAATGGGACCGTTGGTATATCGTCATACCCGGGAACAAGGGTACAAAATAACATCCTGCATGTATTTGTTGAATCATCGCACCACGTACATCGTATTCGATGATCACATGCGCGTTTCCTGTCCATCGCACATGAATCGGCGGGTCGGTGATCATACATCCGCGCACGATGCCGTCGCCGACATACCTTGCACAAAACATGTGGCCGTTCGTAAAAAACCATGCAGTGAGATAGCACGATTGATACCAGTGGATACTGGATGCTGCGGGCTCGACGGGCAAGCGTAGGTTCGGTACAAGTGTGGCTTTCTGAATCGTGTCACACTCCTCATCATCCAAAAACCACACACCCCCCGACAAATGACGGCAATACTCTTCGAACGCAACCTTATAAAAGAAGACGGAGGATCCGTTCGTCGTGCGTTCCATGATCCATAGCGGCAATCGGATGAAGATTGAGTCTTTCTGAAAACACA